>Ga0105356_10000273_pt1 | contig 46647 bp, 39 predicted proteins | sample GOMGulsemesocosm_3_FD_83502 | JGI IMG/M metagenome (GOLD analysis project Ga0105356, IMG submission 83502) | Methane-oxidizing microbial communities from mesocosms in the Gulf of Mexico - GOM9D Gulf of Mexico | ecosystem: Environmental > Aquatic > Marine > Cold seeps | place: Gulf of Mexico...
GACAATGGGTTTGTTTTTATAATTATTACCACCTCCATTTAGTCTTACATCAATTATTAGTCGTTCAACATCTTTGTTGTCTATAAAATCAAATAAGCGCTTGTAAAACGCTGGAATATTTTCGGTTGAATCATCTTGAATTTGACTATGTCTTACATAAACTGCTTTATATTCCGGTAAATATTCATAATAATAGATCTTATCTAGATGTTTAATATATAATGGAAGTTCTCCAGAGTCACGTGCATCCAGCCAATCTTCTTTTTGCTTAACAAAACCATATTGTGTTGGTACACGTTCTTTATTGACTAAGGTTTTAAAACTTTGCTTAAAAACTTTTCCATCTTTTTCTAAGGTAAATTCTACTGTGGAAAACAGGTTGTTTATAATGCCTTGCGCATGTAATACTTCAGGAATTCTCAGATAATTTAATCCATAAGCCTTAAAATACTGGTCATTCTCTACGGGAACTGCTGGATATACCTTTTCTATTGCATCTGCAATGTTAAGGTCACCAATAGCTAATACTTTCGCACCAAGAGCTTGTTTATAATCCTTGTGAACACCTTGAATGAATACACCGTCATTGAATTGGTACAAGTTAATGGGTAATTGCTGATATCGAAAGCCTACATCAGTATGCCCATATTTAAATAAAGATACAATTCTGGCTATACCAAGTGTTATTTCGTGGTCTTCTAAATTAGAAATATTATTATATAGTTTATCTACTTGTGCATCAAATGCTTCTGCTGTCGTTTTTTTAAATAAAAACGAATAGTCTTTATGAACTGTTGATTGTAGAAATTTTAGATCGTTTTGCCAGTCATTGGCAGTCATTTTAGATTGTGCAGTGGCATGTAATACCAACACAAAGACTAATAATTGGATTATTTTTTTCATTTTTGTGGTTGATTGATTCACTATAATAGAGTCAAAATTCAACCAATTGTTACACTTTCTCCATACCAAAAACACAATATAGACAAGCCAATCCTTTGATCTCGATTTTTATATAAATGCGATCCTGTTGAGTAATTTGAGTACCACCTGCCGTTATAATAAGTAAAAAGAACTAAAAATCTAAAGCACTAATTTATTTGCTTCTATTTTAATTCATTAAATATCGTGTTCATAATTAGTCGTAATAATTTCTTGGATTATATGAATATGAAAGCTTTTTTCAAACAATTGTAGTCACTTTAAGAGATGTATTCAATAAACTTATTTATAAAATCAGGAACAACACCCTTTGTTTTCCTGTATCGGCGGGCACGCCACAGTACCATAAGAACAAAAGACACAGCAATCACCTTCTTTTGGTCTTATGACTTCCTTACAGCCTTCACATTCATAGAAAAACTGACATGCATTCGTGGGCATTTCTTCTTCCTTTTGATGTCCGCAGCTAGGACATGTTATTGTCGATTTTAATTCCACTTCCATTTATTCAATAATTATATATCCAGTACTTAGAATTGCTTCTTCAATACTATTTTCTTTCACTTTACTTTTATCATATTTTACCATGGTAGTCCCTTTTTCATAATCAGCCTTAACACTAATAATCCCTTCTAATATGATCACTTCATTTTCTATGTGAATCTCACAACTAGTGCAAGTCATTCCTTTAATATCAAAATCTACAATTTCAATATTGGAGGCATTAACAACACCGATTTCCTTTTTGTTAATTGATGGATAGAAAACATCTACATAATAAGGGAAGGCTAGCATAGCTATCGCAAACACAGTAACTATACTGAGAAAAGTTTTAGATTGTAGAAACTTGGGTTTTTCATTTTCTTCACAATCACAATCAATGTCCCGCCCTTTTCGCTTTAATTTTAAATACCACACAATTCCTAAAACTAATAATGTAGCTCCTATTAAATAAGGTCTTAAAGGATTCAACCACGAAAATGTTGAAGCCATACTTGCTGTGCCAGCGAATAACGCTAGTACTGGTGTTATACAGCATAAAGATGCCGCAATAGCAGTTACTATTGACGTTCCAATTAACTTTTTATTAGAGTTCATTGGATTCTTTGATGTCCATACTCCCTCTTAATAATTCAAAAAATGGGTTTAAAAGTTCTAGTTTGTCTTTACAAATGGCATAATATATTGTTTGCGCTTCTTTTTGAGAATATATCATTTTTCTATCCTTTAACTTTCTGAGATGTTGAGATATTGCAGAAACATTCATTTCCAATATATCACTCAAGTCACAGACACAAAGGTGGTGTTCCTGATTTAACAAATACAAGATCTTTAAACGCACGGTATTTCCTGTTAAACTCAAAATACTAGATAGTGAATCGAACGATCGATTTAAATCTTGTACCACTTCCCGACATTCCATAATTTGTTTGGCATCTGCCATTAAACGAATACAAATCTTATTTTCCATATTACTAAAGTACCAATATATTAGTACTTAAGCAAATGCTTAAATACCTCTTTAACATCTTGCTTATTGGGGATAAAAACGAAACTAGCAAAAACATTTTTATTTACATTTAACTTCTTCTTTTGACGATTCTTCTAATTATCAGGAAAACAATTAACTCAACAATAAGGAACAATAAAAACATTGGGAAGTACCATATAGAATTTAAATGTATTTTGGGAAGTGATTTATGCGCAGTTAAAACAATATTATGAGTGTAATTATTGGGATCGCTTATAAAATGCCATACCATTGCATTATTGGTAGCTACTAACTCTCCTCCAATAATATCTGTATCAAATCCATCCTCATAATACAAATCAGGTAGTACGATCACCGAGGGTGTACTAGGTGCTCCCTTAAAATCAGATGAATTGAATGTCAAGGTAAATTCACCTTTGAGCATGTCAAAACCAGACTGTGTTATATTACCAGCAACAGCACTTGCAAAGGGCCTTACTGCAGCTCTTAATCCACGGCCTCCATTATTTATATCATTGACATTGGCTTCTGTTTTTTGATCTAAACTATAGATGGACAAGTTTTCTTCATTCCATAAATCGCCTTTAGCATTAGTATTATCTGGTGTGTAATTCCAAAGTGCATAGTGCAGCACATTGGCCTCCATGGCTCTCATACTTCTGTCAAGCGCTAAGTTATGATCTATAAATTTTTGTTTTCCAAATAGCGGTTTATTAAAACCAACACCATGAGATAAATCGAAAGGAATGCCTACTTCACCAATAAGTGTAGGGGCATTATCGCCAAGCACCATGGATAGTTTTTTTATAGCATAGGTTTGATCTTTAAACAATTGATCTATATTTTTTTCTCCAAACACCGGGGTTCCTGTAGATAAATTTAATGATGCCCATTGTAAGTATGTTTTCTTAATTAGTGTAATTTGATCATACCAATGTGTAGCATTTACTATATTATCCAAATCTTTAATTTCAGGTAATGCATTAGCAAATGGTTTCTCAATAAATATTAATGTCTTTGGGAGTTCTTTTCTAATAGCTTCACTAAAGGCATAAATAAATGGTTTGTAATAATTTTCACTAAACCTTACTTTTTCATTATTTAGTTTAGAAAAATAGCTTGAATTAACAATTTCAATACTGTCATTACTCTCTTTCCAAACGCCATTATTTTTCCATACATCCAGAGAATCATGCTTCCAAGCCATCTTTCTTTCGGTATTAACTTTCACGGCACCATCAATTTCAAGGCCTAATAAGCCTACTTTCCAATTTTCCACTTCAACGGTATATCCAGCTCCTAATTTCATGGATTCAGCAGGAGTTGGACATGCTTTATTTCGTAATGGAAATGAGGTGTGTTGCATTAAATTCTTATGACCTATGTATCCTGGGTGAGGTTCATTCATTACTTCAAATCCAATAATATTCGACTCGTTTTTTAAATGTTTTGCTAAGGTTGCATAAGCCTTGATGTAATGGTTTTGAAGATAGTTTTGAATGTTTTGACCTTCAACAATGGTCTTAGGAGCAAAATCGTTCCCGCCAAAAAACAGGCTAAACATAGTTGATGAAGCCAATTTGGAATAATTAGTTGGCCATATCATAGGAGGGATTTCATCTTCAGAATTAAATAATAATGCCGCATTAGTTACATTAAAATTATTCACATTAAATCCTACCTTTTCAAGTGTCCAAAGCGGAGCTCCATCCCCACCTGTGAATCGACTCCATACATCTTGATGGGCATCGATCATAACATTGAGCCCATATTTGTTGGCTACTTTTGTAATTGCTTTAATATAATTTATATATTCAAAATCGTATAGTCCAGGGCCAGAATGTTCTAGTGCTTCCCAGGTTACCAGCAGTCTAATAAAATTAAAGCCCCAGCGTTGAAGTCTTTCAAAGTGAATCTCGGCTTCATTGATAGGGAAAGGTTTTCCAACGAATGAAATTGCATTGGCATTTGATTCAACTGGTATTTTGCTACTTCCCGAAAGATTAATACCCCTAAAATAGATTGATCGATCAAGGGTATCCTTAAACGTGCCTTTATGAGTTGAAAATTTCTGTGCATTTACTTCTGAAACAATCAATCCAACGAAACAGAACACTAATAGAATTATTTTTTTCATAAACAAATCACTTTAATCAGGCCTACCTTATATGGCTTCCAGCATTTATATCAATAGTTGCTCCGGTAGCATGATCCATAAGTCCGCTACTTAGCATCGCAATTAAAGGTGCGATATCTTCTGGTTTGGTCAATGTATTTAAAGCAATTTCATTAAGAATTCGTTTTTCACCATGTTTCTTAATAAAAGATTCGGCCATTTGAGTTCGGGTGAATCCTGGAGAAACAATGAACGATTTAATATTTTCCTTGCCAAAGGAACGCGCCACGCTTCTTGCTAAAGACGTTAATCCTCCTTTGGATGCAGCATATGCCAAATAGTCTTCTGTTTCACCTCTAAATACCGCACGACTCCCGATATAGATGAAGCGTCCTCCTCCATTACTTCTAAAATGATCTACGCCCAATTTTGTAAGCATACCAACCGCATTTAGATTTATTTGTATTGTTTTTTTCCAAACATCATACCATTCTTCTAGATCCTGATGTGTTGAATGCTCAATAAATACTCCTGCATTTAGGATGATAACATCAATAGTTCCAAAGGCCTCTTCAACATCTTTAAACAAGTTGATTACTTCTGATGCTACGTTTAAATCTGCTTTAAACAGCTTAGAATTTGTGCTATTACCATTTTCAATTAGCGTTTCGGCCGATGTTTTATTTGTATTATAATGTATGGCAACCCGAGCGCCCATCTGCATTAAATATTTCGCAAGTTCTTTACCAATGCCTTGTGATGCCCCTGTTAGTAAAATACTTTTGTCTTTTAAGTCAATATGTGTCATAAAATATTTTTTATCCAACCTCCATCTACAGCTAATGATGTACCAGTGATATAACTTGCTCTTTCACTCGCCATAAAAGTGACAGCAGCAGCAAATTCTTCTGGAGTACCAAAGCGTTTTAAAGGAATTTCATCAGTAACAGAATTAATAGAAGGATTGGTTTCAATTAAACTTAGCAAACGATTGGTTTGTGTATATCCAGGCATGATATTATTGACGGTAATATTATAGTCACCAAGTTCACTTGCTAAGGATTTCATTAATCCTACTACAGATGCTCTTACCGAATTTGACAATATTAAATTTTCTACAGGTTGTTTTACTGATATTGATGTGATCGTAATTATACGGCCCCAACCTTGAGCTTTCATTCCTGGTATAACACCTTTAATTAAAGCAACTGCACTTCCTAGGAGTAATTGATAGGAATTATTCCAATCGTCTTCTGAAAGGTCTTCAAACTTACCGGATGGTGGTCCGCCAGTATTTGTTACTAATACATCTACTTTACCAAAACACTTTAAAACCTTATTTAAAATAGATGCTCTATCTGTTACATTTGATAAATCTCCTGCAACACTAAAGACTTCTCCTGAGCCATGTGCATCGATTTCTAATTTTGCAGCTTCTAATCGTTTTGTATCTCGGCCACAAATTGCAACATTCGCACCTTCCTTCGCCATTTCAATCGCAACAGCCTTCCCAAGTCCCTGACTTGACGCTGCAACAAGTACGACCTTATTTCTTAATCCTAAATCCATACCGTTTATCTTCTCAAATAGTCATCAGTGCCATCTAACCAATCTTCACGAATTGGAGACCAGGTATCAATTTCTTCCACATCACCGATCATCAGAGCTTCATGAGGCAAGTGTGGGGGAATAACAACAACATCTCCCGCGTGTAAATCCATAGTTTGTTCTTTATTAGAACCAAACCAAAATCTAATGGTTCCAGAAATTACCTGAGTAACTTGCTCATTTTCGTGTTCATGTAAAGGGACAAGGAAACCATCATTAAACTTCATTTTGGCAATCATTACCTTCTCTCCATAAACTAATCTGCGTTGCATTTTTGGAGTCACTTGCTCTACGGGAACATCGTCCCAATTTATTTTTTTTAGCATGTTGATATTGTTTTCCTTAAAATTAAGGATTAAATTTTTCCTAACATTAATTCCATTCCTTGGTTTCTCTCTTTTTTAATTGTAGGTACATCTGAATGATCCAGCACATTTTTTTGTGCATATATGTTAATCGTAAGTAAAAAGAATAAAATGGAAATGGTAAATTTCATTATCAAAATATCTTTTTATACGATAAAGGAGTTACAAATAATATTTAAATGTAACTCCCTCAATCATTTTATTTCTAATTTTGAATCAACCCTTGTCCTTCAATCCAAGGTGCGCCAGCTACTTTTAACTCTTGTTCTAGTGATGGGATAACGATATTAGTTATACTCTTCAACTGTTCTTTAACTCTTGCCAACTGTTTTTTAGCTCTATTAAACGCGTCTTTATGGTTTCCTGTAGGACCATAAGTGTTAGATAAGGCCATTCTTCCAATTCGATTGGCATCATTTGGTGTTGGATTTGACCGTTCGCCTATTTCTCCTTTAATTTTATTACCACTTAATGTCTTTTGAATATTCAATAATGAGATTCTAGTCGTATTGATTTTTTGATTTAGACCATCAGTAGAATTAGCTGCTTTATCGGCAGCACGTTGCATTGCTCCTATTAACTTCAAACTCCTAGACATTATTAAATTTGTAGCAGTCAGATCTTGCTGAAAACTAAAAACGGCTTCTCTAAACGTATTCATCTCGTCAAAAGATTTACGTGGCAATGTGCCATCATACATTGGTACAACTTCAAATTCTTTTGGTCCTTGAAGAATAACTGTCTTCCCATCAACGCGTTTGATTAATGTTACCGTATAAGTCCCAGGTGTCGTCATAATTCCGCCTCTACCAAAAAATCCGCCTCTGCTTCTAGGTGCTTCTAATCTTTCTCCGCTTTTATTTGGGTAATCAAGTCTCCAATTCACGCGGTTAAAACCTTTTTTATTAGTCCCTTTAACTCTATTCACTACATTTCCTTGTTGGTCCTTAATAATTAAAAACACAGATGGTCCTTCTTGATTTGTTTCATCTTCAAGTGCTTGCCAACCCGGGAAATTGGTGTTTCCTTTTTTCTCCTTTGCTCTTCTAAGGTCCTTTTTTGATTTTAATTTATCTGCCATAAAATAAGTGAAATTCGCTCCAAAAGGCGGGTTTTTAGCTATCCATTCAGCATCACCTTGACTTCCTACTCTATTTGACTGTTTATACCAATACGCTGGTTTTATTGAAAACATGGTGGCTTCGGATTTTAGCATCGAAGTGTTAAAATTTCGTATTGGAGAAATATCATCCAAAATAAAAATTCCTCTACCAAAAGATCCAGCTACCAAATCATTTGCGCTTCGCTGAATGGTGATGTCTCTAAATGATATTGTTGGAATATTTCCTTTTAATTTAATCCAATTTGTGCCTCCATTATAAGTAAAATAGACTCCAAATTCTGTAGCCGCAAATAATAAATCCTTTTTTACATGATCTTGTACTAATCTCCAAATCAATAGTTTATTTGGAAGATCACCATTAATTAACTTCCACGTTTTTCCTTTATCGCTACTTTTGATAATGTATGGCTTATAATCTCCGTATTTATGATTATCTAATGCTGCATAGACCACGTTAGCATCAAAAAGGTCTGCACGGACATCATTTACAAAAGGTATTGATGGTACACCCTTAATGTTTTTAAGTGAAATTTTTTGCCACGATGTACCTCCATTTTCTGTGACTTGAATAATTCCATCGTCAGTACCTGCATAGAGCAAACCTTCTTGTTTTGGAGACTCGGCTAAAGAAGTTATGGTATTATAATTAGACATGGCTCCTATATCCCACGCATTATCCCAACTTTGCTGTTTTCCATACATTGGAAATGTAATTCTATCTTGATTTAAGGTCAAATCTTTTGAAATGGGCTCCCAATCGTCCCCTCTATTTTCCGATTTCCATACCCGTTGAGAGGCAAAATACAAACGTTTAGGATTATGAGCACTTACTAATATTGGGGCATCCCAATTAAAGCGTTCATATGGATCACCTTCTCTAGCTTGTGGTTGAATAAAAACGGATTCGTTGGTGCTTTTATCTACTCTCCAAAGAACGCCTTGCTGAAACTCACCATAAGAAATGTTTGGATTCCCAGGCTCCGTTGCTGTTTGAGCGCCATCAGCTCCTAAGGTTTTCCACCAGTCGGCACTTGCAATACCATCAGAACTCAGCGTTTGTGAAGGTCCTCCATGAGAACCATTGTCCTGTGTACCACCATAAATATTATAAAATGGCTTTGCGTCATCAACGGCAATTTTAAAGTACTGGGTTATTGGAAGGTTTCTAACATATTTCCAGCTTTTTGTCCCATCAAAACTTTCATATAATCCACCGTCTGTTCCAAATAATAAATAATTAGGATCTGATTTTTTAAATACGACTGCATGACTATCACTATGTTGATTCGATCTACTCATTCTACTGAATGTTTTACCATGATCTTTAGAAACAAGTGCACTATTATTCATAAAATAAAGGGTCCCTTCATGATGTGGTGATGCGATTAATTCCTGATAATAATGCGGTCCAGTTCCACCAGAAACTGCATCTGATTGTTTTGTCCAAGATTCGCCTCTATTTGTAGACATATAAACCCCTCCTTTTTTTCTATCTACTTCAATAGCAGCATAAATGACATCCGAATTGAAAGGGGACATGGTAAGTCCTGTTTTTCCCAAATTTGATTTTGGAATGCCTTTTGAAAGTTTTTTCCAAGTATTTCCACCATCGGTACTTTTATGTAAGCCTGAACCTGGTCCTCCTCCTAAATAGGCAGCCACAGTTCTTTGTCGTTGCCAGGTAGCAGCATATAATATATTAGGATTATTAGGGTCAATAAGCATGTCTGTAGCGCCTACCCACTCATTATCTCCTAGTGTACGTTTCCAGTTTTTTCCACCATCTATAGATTTATAAACACCCCTATCTCCTCCTTTGCTCCAAAGCGGCCCTTGAGAAGCTACCCAAATAATATCTGAATTTTCTGGATGGACAATTATTTTCGATAAATGCTCAGAGTTTTTTAGGCCCATGTTTTTCCATGATAATCCATCATCATGACTCACATAAATTCCATCTCCAAATCCGGCATGCCGTCCTCCAACATTTTCTCCAGTACCAACCCAAATTGTATGTGGGTTATTTGGATCGATGGTTATACATCCTATTGAATACACTGCTTGTTTGTCAAAAATTGGTTTCCATGTTGTACCAGAATTCATAGTTTTCCATACACCACCAGATCCCACAGCAACATACCAAATGTTTTCATTGTCTGGATGGATTGCAATATCTGCAATTCTACCTGAGGTCATAGCTGGGCCAATATTTCTAAATTTTAGCCCACTAAAAGTTTTGTCATCAATATTTTGAGAGCTTACAGAAATTGTCATTCCTATAAGGCATAGCCAAAAGAACGATCTTTTTATTATAGTATTCATATATATTTTGGTTAGTTAGTTAGTTAGTTAGTTAGTTTAGTATTATTTGTTAATTTGAAACAATAGGTAATCGTATTTGAGAGGTATATTTTGAAGAGTGATGCACTTTGTTATGAGCAACAACCCCCTCTTTCTCATCATAATTATTCCCACCAGTATTAAGATTTCTAGCGAAACGCGGAAAATTGCTACTGGATATTTCAATGCGAATACGATGTCCTTTTTTGAAGTAATTACTTGTTGACATTGGAGTTAGATCAACTTTGTAGACATTGCCTTCTTCCATAAATACTTCCTTATCATAGCCTTCACGGTATCTTACTCTTTGAATGGTTTCATCTAGGTTATAAGCTTTTCCATCCGGGTGAACATCAATAAGTTTTATGGTAAAATCGGTATCTTTTGCATCAGAAGACACATATAATGTTGATTCAATAAATCCTGAAACTTCAACACCTTCTTTTAATATATCAGTAGTGTACACCAAAATATCATTTCTGGTTTCCATTTGCTGTTGATCAAAGGCACCTCCTTTTACTGCATTTCCAGTACAGCACACATTACCACCATGGGAAGGCACAGGTTGCATTGGATCGTATGTAAATCCGTCAGGATTATCTTTTCTAGCTTTTGTAGCACTTAGTTTTCCATCTCCAAAAAAACTATTGGCACTTCCACCACTATTTAAATAGTAAGTTTTCAACTCAGCTCCTTCCGGAGGCCAGCTTTCTGACGACTGCCATTTATTAATTCCCATGGTATAATACTGGACTCTGGGTGTTTTTTCTTTGAAGTCATTTTGCTCACCTTTCAACCACAGATCGAACCATGCATAAATTTGCTCATCATAATTAAGCCTTGCATCACCAACACTCAACTCTCCCACAATAGTATTCTCAGTAGCTCTGGTGTAGCCACAGTGCATTGTAGGTGCTATTACTAAATATTGATTATCTCTTATTTCAGGATCTTTTGCATTATTTCTAACATGATTAAAAAGAGCTAAGTTTGGTGTAATAGATACATCATACCAAGATGCGAACCAAAAGCTAGGCACACCAATTTCCATATCATCATGATAGATGCCTCCTTTAAACCAGTCTTCATGATTAGGTTTACGTCGAACCATTTTATCAAACACTTCATGCTTACCATTGATGTTTTTTAAAATATCCTGAATTGGTAAATGACTCAATGCCGATTTCATATCAATCGGAGGATTTTCAGGAGCTAAGTCATAAAATCTTGAAATTCTAATCAGATCTTCTTGTGTAGCTCCTGCAGGAATTCTAGGCTTGAACTTATCATGTTCAACTCCATATAACCATGCAAAAAACAATAATTGTTCCGCGCCACCACGATACCAGTTGCCTTGTTCATTAATTTTCCCAACACGTCCAACACCAGCTCCATAAGCTTGTGGCACCATTGCTGCATGAGATGGATGGTCTAGAGCTGCAACCGCCATTTGCCATTCGGCAGTAGAAGAGCATCCTAGTGTCCCAATTTTCCCATTAGACCAAGATTGATCTTTCATCCAAGAGAACGCATCATAACCATCAGTTAAGGGAACTCCTAAAATATCCCATTGCCCTTCAGAATAATAACGACCACGTTCATTTTGAACCACATAGGCATATCCTCTCTTTACGGCTTCATAAGCCCGTTGTGCTGTTCGTTTACGCTGTTTGCCATCGCCCCATGAATTGAAATTATAAGGGGTTCTGGAGAATATTATAGGTACTTTTTTATCGGTTTTTGGCCTATAAATATCGGTAGCCAATCTAATACCATCTCGCATGGGCATCATAACCTTTTGGTCAACAATAGCAATGGCATCTAATTTTTCAAGGATATCCTCCTGTGAGTGAAGGCTTGGGCTACTTGCAAAGAAACAAGCAAACGCAAAGCAACACAAAATAACGCGTCTTTTCATCTTAATAGTGGTTGGTTAGTTAATTGATTTAAAAGTAGCAAAATCAATTCAGATAAAAACCTAAGACAAAACATTTAACATAAAAGGCCGACTTTCAATTGGGATTTAATTAAAGCATATAAATTAAGAACCTATTTGTTGAAGTGCTTAATGAGTGTAACTTAAAATTAATTTATCAAATAATGCTAGTGAAGACTTATTACTTTAGCCATTTTCCATGTGTCTTTTTTAAACTCCCAGATCGTGATAAATTTACTCACCTTAGAAACTGTCCCTTCTGGTTCTTGATTATTATGAAACTTATGCAGTCCAATTTCAACCGCTCCATAATCTTTAATTGGATATACTTCTATACTCCCCTCGACTAGTTCCCGTGTTACTTTACCACAAATATTATTTTTTAAAGCCTCAAGAACATCACTTTTAGAAGTTGACAACCCTCCTTTATCATGGAAAAATTCAAGGTCTTCAGAATACAAATCTGACTGGGTCTTTAAATCACAAGTGTTATAGGCATTAAAATACATGCTATCCATCTGGACAATGGTATTATATAAGTTTATGTCATCAGGCACATAATTATATTTAGATGTATTTGTTGAACAGCTTGAAACTGATACTACAACAACAAAAAGGTAAAAGCACAGGGTAAATGATTTTTTTACGTGACATTTGTGTCTCATTATATAACTGATTTTAAACATAATCTTACTTTTTAAATTTTCCTTCTATTATAAAATAAAACACCAAACTTAGGCCTACACAAAGAAGGGCCATGGAAAAAATACCATAGCACAATATAAGAATCTACTTTAATATTATTATGCATAATATCCTTAAGTGTACTCATGGGTATCGATTATATTTATAAAAAGAGCTATTTATAATCTTTTACCGAAATGTATAATCCAAATTAGATCTTGAAATCTACATGGTCACTTCCTTAAAGGTAATTCCTAATGTTTTTTGGATCTCGTGTACTTTGTGTAATTCTCCTGGAATTATTAAAGCAATGGACCTCCCTGTATTACCAGCTCTTGCAGTCCTACCGCTTCTGTGTGTGTAATATTCCATATGTTCAGGTAGTTGATGGTGAATCACAAATGCTAGGTTATTAACGTCGATCCCACGGGCCGATACATCTGTAGAAATTAACACCTGAAGACTTTCATTCTTAAAAGCACGCATAACTTTATCGCGTTCTTTTTGTTGCATATCACCTTCTAAAGCCCCAACTGAAAACCCTTCATTTTTTAATTTTTCGGTTAAATTTTTTGTACCTGCTTTTGTTCTACAAAAAATAATGCCTCTTTCATTATCACGACGATCAAGAATCCGCGTTAAAATATTCACTTTATCTTTTATGGTAGTGTTAATATATTGATGTGTAATATTAGCATTTACCAGTGCATTTTTATTCACTTCCACACGAATAGCATTCACCGACATATAGGTTCTAATGATTCGTTGAATTTCCTCTGGCATGGTTGCCGAAAACAACCAAGTGTTGCGCTTCTCTGTGTTATATTTTAAAATACGATTCAAATCTTGTTTAAACCCCATACTAAGCATTTCATCTGCTTCATCTAAAATGAGGGTCTTCACATTTTTAATATCAACATCCCCGCGTTCAATCAAATCCAATAAACGCCCCGGAGTAGCAACAACGATATGTGTGGTACGTTGCAATGCTTTTATTTGCTTGTCAATTTTCTCTCCACCGTACACGCCTTCAACAAAAATTTTAGTATCAGAATACTTCGTGAATTTGAAAAGCTGCTTTTTTATTTGTTGAACCAATTCTCTCGTTGGTGCCAAAATTAATCCCTGAATTTCATCCTTAGAAGCATCTATATGATGCAACACTGGCAACCCATAAGCCGCAGTTTTCCCAGTTCCCGTTTGAGCGAGTCCAATAAAATCGGTTGCCGATTCTATTAATACCGGAATTGCTTTCTCTTGTATTTCTGTAGGAACCTTAATATTAAGCTCCTTTAGCGCTTTTATATATTGTTTCTGAACGCCTAGATCTAAAAATGTTGACATAATTTTTTTATATGCCTGCAAAGGTATGATATTCACATGGCTTTCGTTGTATTTACATGAAAAGTTATTTGTAATTTCGAATTGTAAAATGGACTTAGATACATCACGCATACAATTACAATATTTAGGATTTCTCAATACGCCTTTGCTTTGGAAAAGCGTTCCCGTTTTAGGAATGCATCAACTGAGAATAAACTCAAGAAAAGCATCAACTTTTGAAGGAAATATTACTAAAAACCTTCGTTTAGGAAAACGTGTTGAGCGATTCGTTTCTCACCAATTAGAAGAATATAATGCCATTTCTGTAAGTGCAGAAAACATACAAATTCAACAGAATAAATTAACGTTGGGAGAATTAGATTGTCTACTTATGGTTAATAATATTCCCACCCACCTCGAAGTTGTTTATAAATTCTACTTATATGATGAAAGTGTTGGGACTAGTGAAATTGATCATTGGATTGGTCCTAACAGAAACGATAGTTTGATCCAAAAACTAACAAAGCTAAAAGACAAACAATTACCACTACTCTATGCTCCTGAAACTAAACCTATTTTAGATGTTTTAAATATTAATGCCGAATCCATGCAACAACGTGTGTATTTTAAAGCGCAATTATTCGTGCCTTTATCAGATAAAGAGGTCTCCTTTAAGTTATTAAATAGTGATTGCCTAACAGGTTTTTACGTAAGGTTAGATGAACTCAAACAATTTTCAGACTGCAAATTTTATATCCCCACAAAAGTGGATTGGCTCATGGAAATTCAGACGCAAATAGATTGGTTGACTTATGAATTATTCTTCCCGAAAATTGAGGAGCATATAGCTCATAAAATTTCATCTCTTTGTTGGGTTAAAACACAAAAAGGAAAGCTTCTTAAATGTTTTGTGGTTTGGTGGAGTTAAAATTTAGTTGTGCAACGTATCAACAGAAAAATACATCGAGAACTTTTGTAGCATGGTCAACTTCTATTAATTTTGCATCCATAAATCCCATTGCATGCCCATAGTTGATATTAAAACAAAATTACATCCTACTCTTAAAACCTATTTTGGTTACGATAGTTTTCGAGAACAGCAACAATCAATTGTAGAAACAGTATTATCTAACAAAGACTGTTTGGTAATTATGCCTACAGGGGGAGGAAAATCAATTTGTTTTCAGCTACCTGCACTATTATTTAAAGGAATTACCTTGGTTATTTCTCCGCTTATAGCATTGATGAAAGATCAGGTTGACGGATTAAATGCAAATGGAATTCCTGCAGCATTCTTTAATAGTAGTCAAGATGCATCACAGCAAGATGACATTATTAACCGTGTAATTAAGGCTGAATTAAAATTACTTTATGTAGCACCTGAAAGCCTTGCAGCATTGCAAAATATAATAAAAGAGGCCTATATAAGTTGTATTGCCATTGATGAAGCCCATTGTATCTCTTCTTGGGGACACGATTTTAGACCCTCATATCAACAACTAGGATTTCTTAAGAAATCCTTACCAAACACGCCTATTATTGCATTAACTGCAACAGCCGATAAAGCGACTCGTAAAGATATATTAGCCCAATTACAAATTCCAAAGGCGACGCAATATTTATCATCTTTTGATCGAAAAAACATAGAATTAGAAGTGCGTCCTGCGAACAATAGAGCTACACAAATCATAAACTTTATTTCTAAAAACCCTAAGGAAGCTGGGATTATTTATTGCCTGAGCAGAAAGAATACTGAACAAATATCTAAAAAACTGAATGACAAAGGAATACATGCTTCTGCTTATCATGCTGGATTAAGCTTTGACGAGCGTACGAAAGTGCAGGAAAACTTTATTTATGATAAAGTTCAAGTTGTTTGCGCAACTGTCGCTTTTGGTATGGGAATTGACAAATCGAATGTCCGTTGGGTAATCCATCACAACATGCCAAAAAACATCGAAGGCTATTATCAGGAAATAGGACGATCTGGACGTGATGGATTAAATGCCAAAGCTTTACTATTTCATAGTTATGCGGACGTCATTCAACTCCGTAAATTTGCTTCAGGTGCAGCTAATGAAGAGGTTCAAATTGCTAAATTGGAACGTATGAAGCAATTTTCAGAAGCTACGACCTGCAGACGTAAGATATTATTAAGCTATTTTGGTGAATTATTAGCAGATAATTGTGGTAATTGTGATGTTTGTAAAAACCCGCCACAGTTCTTTGATGGTACTGTTATTGGTCAAAAAATATTATCGACGATAACACGATTGAATGAAAGCGAAGCTACAGGAATGGTGATAGATGTATTGCGAGGTGCAAAAAACGCAAGCGTCTTAGAGAAACGTTATGATAGCATAAAAACTTTTGGTATTGGTCATGATATTGCTTGGAAAGACTGGCAACAATATATTATTCAGCTTATAAATCAAGGGTTTTGTGAAATCGCATTTCATAAGAATAATATTTTACAACTCACCTCCTTTTCAAAAAAGGTGTTATTTGAAAATGCCAAAATATTTCTCACACGCCCAATTGACATCGTGGAAAAAGTCAAAGATGAAAGAGCTAAGAAACCTAAGAAAGCTAAAGACAATTCTCTATTTGAACGCTTAAGAAAACTACGTTATAAAATAGCCTTAGAAGAGAACATTCCTGCATATTTGGTATTTAGTGATGCCGCATTAAAGGACATGGAACGTGCAAGACCCATGAGTGCCTCTGAATTTTTGACAATTAGTGGCGTAGGCCAGAGGAAAATGGAAGTATATGGAGATGAATTCATTGCTGAAATCACTTCGTTTATAAATTCTAAAACTAAAGTGTCTAAAAAAACCGACACGCATTTGGTAACCTATCAGCTTTATAAATCTGGTCTTTCTATCGATGAAATTTCGGTGGAACGAAAATTAAAATCTACAACTATTTATTCTCATATAGCCAAATTACATAATGATGGAAAAGATATCAATATTTTTGATTTCGTGTCCAATAGTGAAGTTGAAGCTGTTAAAAAAGCAAAAATTGAATTGGATGCTCCAACAGGTCTAAGACCCTATTTTGAGCATTTTGAGGAAGAACTCGATTATTTTAAAATCAGATTGGCGTTGAGCGTTATTGATTCTGAATAATAAATTTATAATGCTATTGTAAAATAATGCATAATTAATGCTAATCTTCCTAAAATCACTTCTCTAATTATCCTTGGATATCACTCCTAAGGATTTCTTATGGTTTGTTAAAATTTTGCCAATTACTGAAATATATTAGTTGCATATGCAACTAATTAGCAATTATAACTTAATTTTACCGAAACTTAAACCGTTAATCATGGATTTGGAAAATACATTAGGCCCTTGGTTAGGAAGAACAATGAAAATGATGGATTATCATTTTCAGGATGCTTTTAAAAAGGCAAACATTAATTTAACAAAACAACAATGGATCGTTTTAAAGCAGTTATCCGTTAATGATGGTATGCCTCAAAACGAATTGGCATTTATCACAGAACGTGATAAAACCTCCCTCACTCGGCTGATATCATCTATGGAAAGAAAGAATTTCGTAGCACGAATCCCCTCCAAAATTGATAAACGCATCAACCTGATCTATATCACCACTTTTGGAAGGCAATCCTTTGAGCAAACCTATCCAACTATTCATACAATTATACAGACTTTACAAAAAGATTTAACCAAAGAAGAAGTTGAATCAACCATAAAAGTTTTACAAAAAATACAATCCAATTTAACCAACCAATGCAATGGTTGCACCAACAACTAAAAAATGAGAAAAATAATAATTATAGCCGCAGGAATTGTTCTTTTATTAGGAGGATTTCTTTTAAAAAACATTTTAAGCGACAGTAAAAGAGCACCCAAACAAAACGTTGAAAAAATTGTAAAAGCAGCCTTTGTTGATACTGTATTGAATGCCAGTATTCCGATTTATATTTCTGCAAATGGAAATTTAATTGCTAAGAATAAAGTCCAATTATTTTCAGAAGTTCAAGGTGTTTTACAAGTGACTGGTAAGGAATTCAGACCAGGTGTAAATTATCGAAAGGGCCAAACTATTTTAAAAATAAACAGCGATGAACACTTTGCAAATTTACAGGCTCAAAAAAGTAATTTTCAAAATTTAATTGCTTCCATAATGCCAGATATTCGCTTAGATTATCCTGATTCTTTTAATAAATGGAACAGCTACCTGAGTGCATTCGATGTTAAAAAATCCGTTGAGAAATTACCAGAACCGTCAACAGAGCAAGAGAAATACTTTATAACAGGTAAAAATATCTATACCAGCTATTACAATGTTAAAAATTTAGAAGCGCGATTAATAAAATATAATATCAAGGCGCCTTATAATGGAATATTAACGGAAGTAAATGTTAATACGGGTGAACTGGTTCGTTCTGGTCAAAAAATGGGTGAATTTATTGATCCTTCGGTATTTGAAATAGAAATTGCAATCAACGCTTCTTACGCGGATATTTTAACCATAGGAAAAGAGGTATTGTTAAGAAATTTAGAAAAAACAAAATCTTGGAACGGTAAAGTAACACGAATAAACGGTAGAGTTGATCAACGGACACAAACTTTAAACATATATATCGAGGTTAAAGGCGAGAATTTACATGAAGGTATGTATGTAGAATCTAGTGTTCCTGGACGTGATGAAGACAATGCCTATAAAATAGCACGAAAATTATTAGTAGATAACAAAGCAGTATTTGTGGTTAATAATTCCATTTTGGAATTAACGGAAGTGGAAATCGTTCATTTTGATGAAGACTCAGCAATCATAAAAGGATTAGAGAATGCAACACTAATTTTATCAAAACCAATTCCTGGTGCCTTTGATGGCATGGCAGTAAAAATATTTAACTAGAATATTATGAGAAAGACCATATCGTACTTTATAAAATATCCTGTTTCAGTAAATATTATCATTATTGCTTTGGTAGTATTAGGATATCTGGGATACTCAAAATTAAACTCATCCTTCTTTCCGCTTACAAGAGCTAATTTAATTAGCATTAATGTGTTCTATCCTGGAGCATCTCCACAGGAAATGGAAGAAGGAGTTGTATTAAAAATTGAAGACAATCTAAAAGGCCTTGTGGGTGTTGATCGCGTAACATCGACATCATCAGAGAATAGTGCCCGAATTTTAGTAGAGGTTATCAAAGGAAACGATATTAATGATGTCCTTGCCGAAGTTAAAAATGCCGTAGATAAAGTTCCTAATTTCCCTACAGGGATGGAGCCAGCTGTGGTTTCTAAAATTGAAAGTATTCGGCCCACAATTAGTTTTGTCGTCACTGGAACAAATATTTCTCTCAAAACTTTAAAAACTATTGCCAGAGATGTTGAAAACGATATCCGAAGGATGGATGGTATTTCACAAGTTTCTGTGTCTGGATATCCATTGGAAGAAATTGAAATTGCCGTACGCGAACAAGATATGCGTGCCTATAATTTAACCTTCCGAGAGGTGTCGAATACGGTGGCACGAGCAAATATAATTACAACTGGAGGCTCAATTAAAACTGATGCTGAAGAATATTTAATCCGTGCAAATAATAGATCTTACTATAGTGACGAATTGGATAATCTCGTGGTAAAAACCTTTGATAATGGATCTAAAATTCTTCTAAAAGATATCGCCAACATCACTGATAAATGGAATGAAACACCAAATAAGAGTTATTACAATGGTAATTTATCTGTAAATGTTCAAGTTAATAATACAAATAGTGAAGATTTAATTTCTTCTGCTGAGAAAGTCAATACATATATTGAACTGTTTAATAAACAACATGACAATGTAGAAATAGCAGTTACCAGTGATGGTTCAATTACACTTACCCAACGTACAGCATTACTGTTTAAAAATGCATGGCAAGGAATGCTCCTTGTGATGTTGTTTTTGTCTCTGTTTTTAAGACCACGTTTGGCCTTTTGGGTTGCGGCAGGCTTACCTGTTGCCTTTTTTGGAATGTTCATGCTTGCTGGTTTTTTTGGTGTTACGATTAATGTTTTATCATTGTTTGGAATGATTATCGTCATTGGGATCTTGGTAGATGATGGGATTGTTATTGCTGAGAATATTTACGAACATTATGAACGTGGTAAAAATCCTATTCTCGCGGCTATTGACGGCACAATGGAAGTTGTCCCTCCAATAATATCTGCAATTATCACTACCGTTTTGGCATTTTCATTATTCTTCTTTTTAGACAGTAGAATTGGGGAATTCTTTGGTGAAGTTGCAACCGTTGTGGCTTTAACGTTGATTATTTCATTGGTAGAAGCTTTAATCATCTTACCTGCACACGTTGCACATTCAAAAGCACTAGATAGAAAACAAAAGACCTATGTATTGAATAAATATGCCGAACAATTGATGAACTACATGCGAGATAGATTGTATGCGCCTGTACTTAGGTTTGTAATCAATAATAAGTTTTTTGGTTTAATGGTACCGCTAACTTTCTTTCTAATAACGATAGGCGCAATTCAAGGAGGCATCATCAAAACAACTCTTTTCCCAAGTATTGCAAGTGATCGTGTTTCAATAAACTTAACCATGCCTCAAGGAACCAATGAAGTCATTACAGACTCCATTATAACTATGATTGAGGAAAAAGCTTGGGAAGTCGAAAAAGAATTCACAGCGCGTTACAATAGTGAAATTCCTGTTATTCAAAATATTATCAAACGTATTGGACCAGGATCTGCCTCTGCGTCTTTAGATATCAATTTGGTTCCAGGTGAAAACAGATCTTTCAGAGCGAGCATCATCGGTGATTCTATAAGTTCCAGAGTTGGAATCGTTCATGGTACCGAATCTCTAGTTTTTGGAGGAGGTGGAAACTTTGGGGGAAGTCCGGTTTCAGTATCTTTATTAAGTAACAACATTGAGGAGCTAAAACTGGCAAAAACAGAATTAAAATCTGAATTGCAAAAAATATCTGCCTTAAAAGATATTACCGATAATGACCCTTTAGGAATTAAGGAGATTAAGATTAAACTGAAAGATAATGCCTATCTTTTAGGATTGACCTTAAATGATGTAATGTCTCAGGTGAGAAGTGGTTTTTTTGGATTACAAGTACAACGCTTTCAACGTGGACAAGATGAAATTAAAGTCTGGGTAAGATATAATCGTGAAGAACGATCATCTATCAAAAATTTGGATAATATGCGCATCACCACGGTCACTGGAGACCGTGTACCTTTATCGGAAATTGTAACTTATGAAATTGAACGTGGTGAAATTGCCATCAACCATTTGGAAGGGCAACGTGAGATTAGAGTTGAAGCTGATTTAAAGGGTAAAGAAGTAAGTGCTACCGATATTTTGACAGAAATACAAACGCGCATCATGCCTGATTTACAAACTAAATATCCATCAATCACTGCGTTATATGAAGGACAAAATAGAGAGGCCTCAAAACTGAGCGCTTCCCTCCCAACTCCAGGAATGGTTATTTTACTCTTAATTTATGCAGTAATCGTATTTACATTTCGCTCATTTGGTCAGCCTTTTATGCTACTAATCATGGTGCCTTTTAGTTTAATTGGCGTCGCATTAGGGCACTATATTCATGGATTTGCTATCAATATTTTATCATTATTAGGTATAATCGCTTTGATTGGGATTATGGTGAATGACGGCCTGGTTCTCATTTCTAGATTTAACAGCTATTTGAAACAGGGTATGCTATTTAATGACGCCCTATTTGCAGCAGGTAAATCGCGATTTAGAGCTATTTTCTTAACCACAATTACTACAGTAGCCGGATTATCTCCTCTAATATTTGAAACAAGTAGGCAAGCACAATTTCTAATTCCGATGGCTATTTCAATTGCTTACGGGATTATAATCGCTACAGTATTGACTCTATTAATGTTACCAATAATGTTATCCATTGCCAACTACTCTAAGGTTTATACCAAATGGTTGTGGACGGGTACAAAGCCGTCTAAAGAAGAAGTTGAGCGCGCTGTAAAAGAATTAAATAATGAGCAGGATAACACAGAAACTAATGCCTAAAACGAATAAGATGAAAACATATATTTATACCGTAGCACTCTTTATTTTGGGGGGATCAGTACAAGCTCAAGAGCTACTCACCAAAGATGAAGCTTTAAAAATCACACTAGAAAATAACTACGACATAAAAGTCATTGAAAAGAATGTAGAAGTTGCAAAAAATAATGCCAGTATCTATAATTCAGGTTATTTACCAACTGCCTCAATTAATAGCGGTGTAAACTACACAAATAATACTATTGAGGTTGAAAGTCAGGATGGAGCTATTACAGAAGCTTCTAATGCTATATCTACAGGTTATAACGCTTCTATAGGATTAAATTATGTGTTATTTGATGGCTTAAATAGAAAATATAGTTACAAAAAATTAAAAGAAACTCATAACTTAACCAAGCTACAAGCAAGGCAAGTTATTGAGAGCTCCTTATTAAACTTATACATCGCCTATTTTGAAGTTTCTAGGTTGTCCGAAAACGAAAACAATTTTAAAGAAACCCTTGCTATATCTAAACGCCGTTTGTTACGTGCCGAATACAGTGCAGACTATGGTCAAAACACAAAATTAGATGTCCTAAATGCTGAAGTAGATGTTAATAATGATAGTATAAGCTATTTAAATAGCAAACGAGAACTAACAAATTCAAAACGAAATTTAAATGTAATTCTTGGTCGAAATGTAATAATTACCGATTTTGAAGTAGAAACAAGTGTGACTTACACTTTAGATTTGAATCTAGAAGCGTTGGTCAGGAACGCTTTAAATAATAACGTCACTTTATTGCAAACTAATAAAGATATCCAAATTAGCAATTTCGATGTTTCAATAAATGCTTCACGATGGCTCCCAACAATTACTGCCTCTAGCTCTTATGGATATAATTTAACAAATAATCCCAAGACATCCTTTTTTGCAGCTCAAGAAGTTAAAGGGTTAAATGCTGGTCTTACTTTAGGTTGGAATTTATTTGATGGCGGTCAAACTAAAACTCGTGTTCAAAACTCAAAAATTGCAGTGGCATCTAAAACATTAGAAAAAGAACAATTTATTCAGCAACTAACTAGAGATGTATACAATGCATGGGAGTTCTATCAAAATGCTTTATTTAAATTAAAGGTACAAGAAACCAATGTGCAAACCAATCAAAGAAATTTTGAACGTACCAATGAGCAATATAAACTAGGTCAAATTAACTCTATAGAATTTCGTACAGCACAAATCAACCTGTTAAATGCTGAACGTAATTTAAGCCAGTCAAAATATGATGCTAAAATTGCAGAGTACCAATTGCTTTATTTGGCCGGTAATCTGTTGAATAATTAATTCAATCGATATTAATTATGGACTACAACGTCAGACTATGATTAATAAAATAACCGATACTTATAAATAAATATAACTACTTGCTGACTAACAAGAAGTAACAAGTAACCCCGAAAGGCTACCATGGAAATGTAGCGTTGAACATCATATCATAAATGGAGACAGCTGTTCATAATTATAATCTTGCTTTAAGTTTACATTAATATGGATTAATTAATTATCTCAGAAGAATATAACCTTCTGTTAAGCAAACCTTATAATAGCATGAATGATTTAAATATAAAAGATAGACCTAAATTACATTCAAAAATAGTAGCTAAATCAAAAGAAATTGGATTCACAATGCCTTCAGACCTTCTTGTTGGTACTTTATTGAAAACAATAATCACCTCTAAACCAAATTCAAATATATTAGAACTAGGTACTGGTATAGGGCTGTCATTATCATGGATGATTGATGGTATGGATTCCAATTCCAAATTAATTTCTGTAGATAATGATCAAAACTTGATTACCATTGCTAGTGATTTTTTTCAAGGAGATAAGCGTATTGAACTGGTATGTGCAGATGGTTCTGAGTGGATTAAAGCATATTCTGGAGAAAAATTCGATGTGGTTTTCGCAGATGCATGGCCAGGAAAATATAGTGAAACGAATGAAATTCTAAATTTAATTAATCCTGGAGGATTTTATATTATTGATGATATGATAGCACAACCAAATTGGCCAGAAGGCCATCAAAAACATGTAAACAGCCTTATTGAATATCTCGAAAATCATCAAGATTTCAATCTCACTAAAATGCATTGGTCTTCTGGTGTAATAATTGCCACGAAAAAAGCAGTCAACTCAAAATAAGTTGTACTTTTCAAAGAAATAATCAGTGCTGTAACCTAACCAACATCTTTTAACTATGAATTCACAATTTTCTTTTAAAAAAGAAGTCCATTCTAAGCATGTACTAATCACCAATTTGAAAAACATCTTTGTTTTTGCATTGTTCATCTCCTTCTTTGGCTGCAAGACGAAGGAAACTATAAAAGAACGTACTCGAATCGCCATTGCAGGAATAGCCATAGAATCGAGTACTTTCTCTCCTGCATTAAGCCACGAAGAAGCCTTTCATGCTAAATATGGTGATGATATATTCTCTTATTATCCGTTTTTAGATGTAGATTCTCTTCATAGAAAACGAGCAACTTGGTTCCCAACATTGCAAGGTCATGCCCTGCCCGGAGGTACCGTAACCAGAGAAGCTTATGAATCATTACTTGGTCAGACTCTAGATATGCTAAGAAAAGACTTGCCTTATGACGGTTTGTTTTTGGATATTCATGGTGCGATGAGTGTCGTGGGATTAGATGATCCTGAAGGTGATTTTATTAAAAGAGTTCGTGAAGTTATAGGAACAGAAACTATTATTTCTACTTCAATGGATTTACATGGAAATGTGTCTCAACGCCTAGCACAACACTCCGACTTAATTACCTGTTATAGAATGGCGCCTCATGAAGATGCGCTAGATTCTAAAAAGCGAGCCTTAGTCAACCTTTTAGACAGAATAGAAAGTGGTAAGGGTAAACCGGCTTATAAGGCCTGGATTCCAGTACCAATTTTACTTCCTGGAGAAATGACCAGTACCCGCATTGAACCTGGAAAAAGCTTATATGCAAAAGTAGCCGCAGAAACTATCCCAGATGGTGTTGTAGATGCTGCTATTTGGATTGGTTATGCCTGGGCAGACGAACCTCGTAATCATGCGGTTGTAATGGTTACTGGTGATGATAAAAAGAAAGTTACAAAGGCCGCTGAATACTTAGCACAAAATTTTTGGGATTATCGTGCCGATTTTGAATTTGTTGCACCAACTGCATCTCTTGATGAAAGTCTTGAAATGGCAATTGCCAGTGAGGAGAGTCCTTTTATGATTAGTGATATGGGTGATAATCCAACAGCTGGAGGTGCAGGTGATGTAACCTGGACTTTAAATGAAATTTTAAAACGACCTGAGTTTAAAACTGAGGGCGGACCATCTGTTATTTATGCCTCTATCCCTGGACCTGCATTTATTGAGAAAGCTATAGAAATAGGTGTTGGTGGGAAAATATCTACTACGGCAGGCGCAGATATAGACGCACGATTTGCTCCACCAATTGCATTGACGGGAACAATAACAGCTATTGAACATGGTGATAAACATGCCGAAACAGAAGTTGTTGTAAAAATTGGAAGTGTTTCTGTAATCGTTACAAAAAAAAGAAAGCCTTATCATAAAGAAATAGACTTCACACGATTGGGTTTAAACCCTCGACAAACTGATATTGTTGTAGTTAAAATTGGATACTTGGTACCTGAATTATACAATATGAGAAAGGGCTGGATCATGGCATTAACCCCTGGCGGTGTTGACCAAGATTTGGAACGACTTAATCATCAGCGAATCATAAGACCTATGTTCCCTTTAGATAAAGAAATGAGTACACCTAACCTTAAAGCACGATTGATCCCTTTATCTCACGAATAGCAAAAAGAGGTGATTATCAGTATGATGTACTTATAATATTAATAAATGTTATATGGTTTTTAATTATTAAGACATTTAGTTAATAACTCCTAACATTACGCCTATTATTGGGGCGACAAATTTCTTATTTTGTGCTGGTAAAATTATAATTAATCCAACTCAAAAATAGGACTAGCGTGAAAGTATGCATTGCTGAAAAACCAAGTGTAGCCAAAGAGATTGCTTCTGTTTTAGGAGCAAATACCAGACATGATGGCTATTTTGAAGGCAATGGTTATGCTGTAACTTATACTTTTGGGCATTTATGTACTCTGTTTGAACCCAATGATTATAAATCTTATTGGAAAAGTTGGGATTTGAACAATTTACCCATGCTTCCTGAAAAATTCAAAACTAAAGTTGTTGACAATGCAGGTATTCAAAAGCAATTTAATATTGTAAAAGGATTATTTGATAAAGCTGATCTTGTAATAAATTGTGGGGATGCGGGCCAGGAAGGAGAACTCATTCAACGTTGGGTATTACATCAAGCAGATTATAATGGTGAAGTAAAACGATTATGGATTTCATCTTTAACTACTGAAGCCATAAAAGAAGGATTTGAGAATTTAAAACCTTCTGAAGACTATGACAGTCTGTATTATGCAGGCTTTTCTCGTGCTATTGGAGATTGGTTATTAGGAATGAACGCTACTCGATTATACACTGTAAAACATGGTGGGTATAAACAAGTGTTATCTGTTGGGCGTGTACAAACACCAACATTAGCAATGGTAGTTAATCGTTTTTTGTCTATTGAAAACTTTAAACCACAACCCTATTGGGAATTGCAAACACTTTATAGAGATACTCTTTTTAGTTATGAAGAAGGACGTTTTCTAAAAATGGAAGATGGGGAAGTTTTGGCTAATAAAGTCAAAGAAAGTGATTTCGAAATTGTATCCATTACAAAAAAGAAAGGTAAAGAATATGCGCCAAAACTCTTTGATTTAACAGGGTTACAAGTGTATTGCAATACAAAGTTTGGCTTTTCTGCTGACGAGACATTAAAAATTGTTCAAAAATTATATGAACAAAAAGTAGTCACCTACCCTAGAGTTGATACCACATTTTTGCCAAATGATGTATACCCTAAAATAGCTGGAATACTAAATAATTTGACAAATTATGTGAATTTGACACAAGTATTACTAGGAAAAAAAATAAAAAAATCAACCAAAGTATTTAACGACAAAAAGGTCACAGACCACCATGCCATAATCCCTACTGGTGTTCAAATTAGTTTACAACACAATCAAAAACTGGTTTATGATATTATTGTAAAACGCTTTATTGGTGTTTTTTATGATGATTGTGAAGTCTCAAATACTACCGTTATCGGAAAAGCTGATGATGTTTCCTTTAAAACCACTGGGAAGGAAATTTTATCCAAAGGATGGCGTCTTGTATTCGAAAATCCAGAAGCGAAAGAAAAGAAAGAGACTGGTATATTACCACTTTTTGAAAAGGGAGAAAAGGGACCACATGAACCCTCTTTTTTAGAAAAGCAAACCAAACCACCAAATCAATTTACTGAGGCTACCTTACTTAGGGCAATGGAAACGGCGGGGAAGCAAGTCGATGATGACGAAATGCGAGAACTTATGAAAGATAATGGTATTGGACGTCCATCTACACGAGCCAATATTATAGAAACTCTTTTTAGACGCAAGTATATTGTAAGAAACAAAAAACAGCTAATACCTACCTCTACTGGGATTCAGCTAATACATACCATTCAAAATGAATTATTAAAGTCTGCCGAACTTACTGGACAATGGGAGAAGAGGTTAAAGGAAATTGAAAAAGGGGACTTTAATGCAGGTACTTTTATCAAGAACATGAAGCACATGGTTGATAACTTGGTATATGAAGTTAGAAGTGAAAAAACAAAAGCGAATATCTCCTATACTACTGCAGTAAAAACTACCCCCAAGAAAAAAGCGAAATCAACAAAAGGTATAACTTCCGAAAAATGTCCTAAATGCAAACAGGGTAATATTTTAAAAGGCACATCGGCTTATGGTTGTAGTGCATTTAAAACAGGATGTAGTTTTGTACTTCCTTTTAGTTTCGAGGGAAAAAAAATATCAGAAAAACAGTTTATACGATTATTACAAAAGGGGTCTACTGTCAATTTGAAAGGGTTTAAAACCGGCTCAGGTACTGTTGAAGGTTTACTAAGATTTGATGCTAATTTCCAATTGGTTTTGGAACCAAAAGTTACAGCATCAACGCAAACATCTTCTGAAAAATTAATATGTCCAAAGTGTAAAAAAGGAACTATAATAAAAGGGAAATCTGCCTATGGCTGTAGTGCCTTTAAATCTGGATGTAATTTCAGGTATGACTATGAAAGCCTAAGAGCTGAGGCCGTAGGACAAACACTAACCAAAGCACTTGTGTATTCAATTTTAAAGAAAAGTGTAACCTAATAATCGGTAATAATTATTTGTTTAAACATAAAAAAGAGCCAAAAAGATTCAAACATAATGTTTAATATCTTTTTGGCTCTTTCTATTCTGTTTTATCTAGATAAAACTTATACTTTCTTTACACGAACAGCATTCATTCCTTTCATCCCTCTCTCAAGTTCAAAGGATACTCGGTCATTTTCAGCAATTTCATCAAGTAATCCACTGACGTGACAAAAATACTTTTCATTGTTTTCTGAATCAATTATAAATCCAAATCCTTTAGAAGTATCGAAAAACGAAACTTTTCCTTTACGAACAGGGTCTACTTCCTCATAATCACCTGCCTCTTTTTTAGGAATTCCAATTTCAATGCTTTCAGCATCCACTTTTATTTTTTGAGAAGGATCTGGTGGGGTATCTGTTAGATTCCCGAATTGATCCACATAAGCAAATTGAATACCTTGGTTGTTCTCTTTTGCTTCAGCTTTACGAGCCAACTTCTTTTTTTGCTTTTCCTCACGCTTTTTTAAGCGTTTCTTCTCTTTCTCAATTTTATTAAAAGTTTGTTGCGATTTTGCCATTTAAGTCTGTAATATAATTTAAGCGTTATTTAATTTTCTAAAACACTTTGTGCTTAACAAAGCGTCAACTCATAAAAAATTGAATTTTAAAGAAAGATAAATCTAGTGATTGCAATTTTTTTTCAAGTCTACAAATATAAGTCTTCCATTTTAATTTTATTAAGATACTGAGTATAAATGATTGATTTTTTAAAAATTTGTTCTAATACCAATCTATTTTTCTATTTAGGTCCTTTACGTATTGTTTTTCATTAAGCCCTCAAATTGCAAAACACTGTAAAATTTCGTAACTTATAAGGTGATTTGGAGTTCTAACATATTTAAAATCAGAATCATGGGATCATCAACAATCATTGTCGCAATTTTCGTAATTTTTATGTTATCTGGAATTCGAATTATTTATGAATATAAAAGAGCCGTTAAATTTAGATTTGGAAAATATATTTCCTTGCTAAAACCAGGTTTTAGATGGATTATACCAATGGTTGATAAAATCCAAATCGTAGATATTCGAGTTATAACCATAAATATTGACAAGCAAGAAGTAATGACAAAGGACAATGTTCCTTGTCATATTAATGGTGTATTATTCTATAAAATTGATGATGCCACCAAGGCAGTACTCGAGGTTGAAGAATTTGATTTTGCTATTTCACAAATGGCACAGGCCGCTTTACGTGATGTCTGTGGTAAAGTTGAATTGGACACCATTCTATCAAAACGTGAAGAAATTGGGCAAAACATAAAAGGCATTGTTGAAAAGGAAACAAAAGTTTGGGGAATATCAATTCAAGATGTAAAAATTAAAGACATTGAGTTACCTGAAAACATGAAACGTTCTATGGCAAATCAAGCCGAAGCGGAACGAACTCGTCGGGCCAGAATAATTCTTGCAGAAGCCGAACATCAAGCTGCTGGCAAGCTATTAGAAGCGGGTAAACTTATTGATGAATCTCCTTCAGCTATAAAGTTAAGGCTCTATCAAACGCTTTCAAATATTGCCAGTGAAAAGAACTCAACTATCGTATTTCCTTTCCCAGAAGAAGCCATTTACAAAAAGAAATAAATCTAAACCTCTCTAAATGCAAGATTCAGAATGACTTACTCTAATTTATTACAAAAAATTTAACAGTTTTTTGGTATACTCTTAGTTGCAGATATTATTGTTTCAGTTTAACTTTGCCGCTTATCCAAGATTAATGAGTTCAGGATCTAAGACCAAGAAAAATAAAATAAAATTATTACATCAGTATTATCGCTATACGGGGTTTTATGCATTCATTAAGCAAAGTCTTAAAAAGGCAGTTTGGCCTATAGTAATTGTCATAGGTGTTCTTTTTGGTATTAATTATTTCGTGATTGATTTGAATTCTGCATTGGTTTCAATTACAGAAACCTTTCATACAACAAGTATTCTTGCTATCTTTTTTGCTTCCGAGTCATTATTGGGTATTATTCCTCCTGAAATTTTCATTGCATGGACTAAAAAATTATCACAACCCATTTTATATTTATCAATTCTAGCATTTCTTTCCTATTTAGGTGGAGTTATATCCTATATTACAGGTCGTAGTATTACAAAAATCCCTAAAGTACGCCATGCTATGGAACATAAAATGGCGAAGCATATTAAAAATACGAGAAAATGGGGTGGCTTTTTAATTATTGTTGGCGCCTTATTACCAATCCCTTTTGCAATGACAAGTATTGCTGCTGGATTTATTAAGTTCCGTTTTAGATCTTATTTGTTATTTGGCTTATTACGCTTTGCCCGATTCTACTTATATGCTGTTGCAATTTTCAATATTGTACAGTAAATAGCTATTATATATAGTTATTTGATCGTGAATACAATTCACTACAAATTACATACAGTTGACTACACTTCATTTTTTTTAATTGGATTAGGCATATACATTTGCTTCATCAATTAAAAAAACGAACAGTTATGCAAAAATCACTAACTACAAAAAATATTATTCTAGGTTTTACCTTATTAGCTTTCCTAGTATTACAACCTACAAACTTTTTTGGGCAAAAAAGCTCTAGTAGCAACTCATCAAATTCCATAAGTATTAACACTAAAAATGGAAAAAGTACGATTCAATTTAATGGTATTGGTAAGAATTTTAAAATTGAATTTGAAGGCGAATTTAAAGTTTCTAATGATGACAAAGATATTGTAGCTATTTCTAAGGGCGGCTTTATTGATATTACAAAAACTTCTTTTGGTAATAAAAGAAGAGTTGTAATTGAATCAGACCGTAACGGAAACTTAATTCGGAAATATTATGAAGGCCGATCTGAAAAGGAATACAATCCAGATGGAAAGTCTTGGTTAGCAGAAGTTTTACCAGAAATTGTAAGAAGTACAACCATCGCTGCTGAGTCAAGGGTAGAACGATTTTACAATAATGGTGGAGCGAATGCGGTGCTAAGTGAAATTCAAGACATGGATAGTGACTATGTAAAAGCAGCATATTTTAAATTATTACTAAAACATAACTTAAACACTAATGAATTAACTTCTTTATTAGAAAAAGTCGGTGAAGAGATCAAATCTGACCACTATCTATCCGGTATTTTGAAAGAAAACCAAAAGGCGTTCCTGGCAAATAGTCAGACAATCACAGCATATATTAAAGCTACCGAAAACATAAAGTCAGACCATTATATCACCAGTGTTTTAAAAACGGTTATTAATGATTCATCTATTAATGATAGCCAAATGGAAAGTCTTTTGGAAATCTCAAAAAGTGTAAAATCTGACCATTATCTTACACAAATCTTAACTGAAGTAATGGATCACAGAGATCTTAATTCAAAAAATATTTCTAAAATTATTAATCTTTCCAATCTTATTAAGTCTGATCACTATAAAACACAAGTCTTAAAGAAAGTTATTAATTCAAATGGAATGCCTCAGAATGCATACGATGCATTTTTAGAAACATTAAATGATGTAAAATCAGATCATTATACGACTCTTATTGTTTCAGAATTATTTGAAAATAAGTTTGATGCAAGTACTAACAGTCTGAATGGCATATTGGCTATTATTGAAAACAATGTTAAATCTGGACATTACGCAAGTACTATTTATAAAAAGATCGCTAATAACAATAATTTATCAGAAAGTCAATTAATTGCTGTTCTAAATGCCACGACTAAAATCAATTCAGGACATTATTTATCGGAAGCACTAATTGCGTTTTCAGGTCAAGTGAAACGTTCTTCTGAAAAAGTTAAATCTGCATATAGAGCTGCTGCAAAGGCAATAAACTCTGATACTTATTATGGTCGTGCAGTTAAAGCAATAGATTAAATATACCTCCAAATTTCTTCCTATCAATCATACCCATTAAGAGTTTAATGGGTATGATTATAATACTTCTTTTTTATAAAAATAGAAATCTCAATATTCAAATTTATCATCCATAATTATAAATAATGAAATCAGTATTAATAACATTTTTATCAATATTCTTAATATTTTCTTGTGAAAATCCCGAGAAACAGAACTATAATGAATTCGAGAAGGCCTATAGTAGTTTTATAGAACTAGCTACCAACGAGTTTGGAGCAGAATACGGAATGGCAATTGCAGTTGTAAAAGATGAAGATATTATTTATGAAAATTACCTCGGCATGGCTGATGTAGAAAAAAATATAAAAGTGAGTAAAAACACCCTTTTTTATATCGCTTCAGCAACTAAATCCTTTACAGCAATGGCAGCCTTAATTCTTGAATCTAAAGGCAAACTTGATTTTAATAAATCCCTCGCTGAATTTTTTCCTGAAATAAATTTCGCTCCTGAACTTAATGCTGATAGCATTACCATCGAACACCTAATTGTTCATACTTCTGGAATTGACAACAGTCCTTTAGGTTTTGTAAAATCCTATACTGGTTCGTATGACAGTGATAAATTGCTTGTTTTTTTGGAGAAATTTTCAAATAAAAACACAAACGCTCCTTTCGGTAAATTTGAGTATACTAATATTGGATACAATATTTTAGGCCTGATTTTGGAACGAGAATTAGGAGTCGACTGGAAATCACTTGTTGAGCAAGAGGTCTTAGAGCCTTTGCAAATGAACCATACCAGTACTCGTATGTCTACAGCCTTAAACCAAGAATGGGAAATAGCAAAACCACATAGTCAAAATAATGACAACAATAAATTAGTTCGCCTTTCTTTAGAAAAAAAGGATAATACTATGCATGCAGCTGGTGGTATAATATCAACGGCTCAAGATATGACAAGATGGATGATTGCAGAATTAAACGATGGTAAAATTGATGGAAAACAAATTATTGAAGCAGACTTAATCAAAAAAAGCCAGTCTCAAACTGCACATCAAGAAAGAGGTTATTACGACCATAAAAGATTTGGTTATGGATATGGCTGGAATATTGCTATGACGCCTTTAGGGGATACACTTGTAAATCATTTTGGAAGCTTTAATGGAATGCATCCACAATTTTCCTTTGTACGTTCTACTGGTGTAGGTGTCGTTGTAATGGCAAATGAAGGCAGTATAAGTTATCCTCTTAATATGTTGCTTAGTGGATATGTATTTGATTATTTTTCAAAACGAGAAAATATTGATGCCCATTATAAAGAAAAATTAAAAGAATACAGAGAAGTTTATGCAAAGGAAATAAAATCCGATAATGAGTACATGGCCAAAATAGCAAAAAGGCCTTGGAAACTAGAACTCCCTTTTTCTTCTTATACCGGAACTTATAAAAATGATTTATTCGGCGCCATCGTTGTAGAAGAAGTCGAAGATAATAAATTGGTAACAACCATTGGCAATCTGAAATCTAATCTTGTAACCGCACATAGAACCAATGCTATTAGAGTTCAAATGGAGGAAGCTGGAGGATCTGTTGTCCAATTTATAATAAATGATGGCATTGTTGAAAAAGCCATTTGGAAAGGGCAAACATTCACCAAATAGTTAAATTTATGATTTACAATAATGCAATCAGTTGTGCTTAATATTAGGTCAAAAGATTGTCCAATTTAAGATTCATGAGAGTATAGCCTTATTTCTTTACTTATAACCAGGTATTAATGACGTACTTAATACAATAATGGCAATAAATTGAAAGCATACTGTAATTAATAGTTAGTCGTATTTTTTTTAGCTTAGATGCTTCAAAATTGTTTACTTTGTTTCTACGCAAACCAACGCGCTCAAAATAAATTCTAATGTGAAAAAGCACTTATTTATTATATTATCAGGCGCAATCCTAGGATGGCTTATTTGTAGTTTCATCGCAGGAGTGGAAGATAATAACTCTCATTCTAATAGTGTTATTAACGCTCTTTTGTCTAGTGCCTGTGGGATTTTTATAGGCTATATGGTTTATTTTTTTTCACTGAAATTGGATCTGTTATTTCCTTGGAAAACCCAACTCACAAATCGTTTTTTATCAGGTGTTATTGCGCTTTATATTATTGTTTTTGTTACTACACTACTCCTGGTTTACACCTATAATGTAGCGATATTAAATCAAGTTGATTTTATAGAACTTCATAAAAATGATTTTATAAAGTTTGCAATTATTTTATTTTTAATAATGCTTATTTATACGGTGATTTACTTTGCTTTATACTCTTACTACAGTTATGCGTCCATACAAATTGAAACCATAAAACAAGAGCGTAAACAAATAGATTTACAGCTCAATGCCCTAAAATCTCAATTGAGTCCTCATTTTTTATTTAACAGCCTTAATACAATTTCATCATTAATATATAAGGATGTGAACAGTGCTGAATCATTTATTAGGGGATTAGCCAAAATGTATGCATACACCTTGTCCAGTTACCACAATAAATTAATAAATATTCAAGAAGAACTTGATTTCTTGAAAGCATATATCACACTTATCAAAACTAGATTCGAAGATAAATTTATTTGTAATATCGAAATCCCTCACGAGATTAAATCTACTCAAATCCCACCATTAACTTTACAAATGCTTGTAGAAAATGCAATAAAACATAACCAAATGGATCTTAAAGATCCGCTGCGGGTGAATATCTCATATGATGGACATTATATATTAATTAAAAATAATATTACAACTCCAGGTCATAAGGTAAACTCTTTCAATATTGGATTAAAAAATATTAAAGAGCGTTACAATCTATTAAGTAACACATCAATATCAATAACCCAAGATGAGCATTTTATTGTCAAAATACCTGTGATAAGATGAAAAAACTATTCATACATCACCCTCTGTTTAGGATATTAAGTCCTGTGTTTAACGGTATAATAGTTTATTTATTAATACTTCTTATTGGCAATGATGTTGAGCAATTACAGGACCATTTTTTAGGAGAAGAATTATATATCTGTATTGGTTTATCCTATCTAATTCAAGAATCGATTAGAGCATTTTTATTAATATTCCAACACTTGTTTAAGAACACATCCCTTGCCTCTTTCATAGTACAAATTATTATTTCTATACTATTATGCATAGGATTAACAACATTATCTATAAACTTATATTTTGAGTTTTCCTTGGGATTTTCTCCAACTCATAATCAGCTTTGGTTGTTTAATATCATTTTCATTTGTCTCACCCTAATTTATGTACTATTACACATAAGCCATCTTTATTTATATAAAATAAATTCTAAAAAATTAGAAAATGAAATCGCTTTAAAAATAATGATCGAAGACGATTTTAGTCAATTTAAAAAAGGAATTAATACTGAACTTCTATTCGAAAGCTTAGAATCTTTGATTTTATTGATGAAGGAAAACAAAGAAAAATCAGACGACTTAATTGATCAACTGGCGATAGTTTATAGATACATATTGTCTAGAAAAGAAAAGCAGCTAGTTGATATTAAAGAAGAACATGAAGTATTGGTTAGCCTCGTTAACCTGCTTAATAGCTTGCCTTATCGAAAGGTAATAATAAAGACCTCAATACAATCTAATTTTATGGTTGTTCCGGGTAGTTTGTTATCAATAATTGAACAAATAATAAGATGTACAATAAAATCTTCCAGCAATGAACTACTAATTCATATAAATGAAAGGGACGATGCTTTACAGATACAATACCAGTTCAATGATAAAATCATGAATGAATTTACTCTTGATTATCTTAAAGATATTCAACGGATTTATAAAATTTACAGCGAAACTGATATTGCTGTTCTTGAACTTGAACAACATAGAACTATAAGTATTCCAAAATTAATAATAACTAATACTTTATAATCTACAGATGAAGGTAATTATAATTGAAGATGAAATTCTGGCAATAGAAAAACTTGAGCGCTATATTTTAAAATATGATGATTCTATTGAGATTGTAGCCAAGTTAGCGAGTATAAATGATACTGTAATTTGGTTCAATACGAATGGGAATGTGTTTGATATAGCATTTATGGATATTCAATTAACTGATGGATTAAGTTTTGAAATTTTCAATGAAGTAGCTATTAATAAACCTATCATATTTACTACTGCTTTTGACGAGTATGCCTTAGATGCATTTAAAGTCAATAGTATTGATTACATTTTAAAACCAATTACATTCACAGATGTATCTAAGGCATTAACTAAATTTAAAAATTTAAAAGCAAGTTTTAATCTGGCTCCTCACCTACCAGAAATAGTAAAAACAATTACGTCAAAAATAACGAAAGAACGTTTTTTGGTACGACTTGGAAATCATATCCACTCAATAAAAGCCAATGAAATTTCATTATTTTATGCTGAAGGCAGAACGGTATTCTTAATTACTAATCAAAATAAGAAGTTTATTCTGGATTATAAATTAGAAGATTTATATAGTGTACTTGATAAAACTGATTTTTTCAGGGTTAATAGAACCTATATTGTAAATATTAACGCTATTAAAAACGTTACAGTTTATTCAAATAGCAGATTAAAAATAGGCTTTAATACTCCCTTTGATAAAGAGATTATAGTAAGTAGAGAAAAAGTAAATGCCTTCAAAATATGGTTTGAAGGCATTTAGATCTATTACAATAAATATTGTGTGTTTTTACTATTCTTCAGGTGGGTGACCATGGATTTCTTCAAAAACAGTATCAAAATTTTCGCGTAAATATGCACGCAATTTTTTTCGATAATCATCCTTAATCCATTCTACAAAATTGAAAGTACTTTTACTAATGCACTTTGTATATCTCATAATTCTGTAATCAATATCATCCCCTAATGATTTCATCAAAATTAAAGCATCATAGATGTCTTCACTATTTTCTATACATATCTTAGCATGCTGTGCAATGGAACGCTCCAAAACAACCTTAGAGGACTCGCCTCTTTTAATAGACTCTATGTAGGTTTTTCTAATGTCAAAATAAACATTCATTGATTTAGAAAATTCAGCTCTAAGTTCAGGAGGCATTTCATACCTGAAATTATTTTCTAACTCTTCATCACTTAACAGCCCATCTAAATAATAATTAGGTGACCTAAATATTTTTTGCCAATCTAAATCAGAACCCCAAGGCCCGAAACGATGGAAATTATTTCCCAAATCTATAACAGCAAAAGTAGACTTGTTTTTTAAAATTCGAGATCCCCTTCCTATCATTTGATAATATAAAGTCAAAGATTTCGTCGCTCTATTTAAAATAATCGCCTCTACTGTTGGTTCATCAAATCCAGTAGTTAGAATACTCACAGAGCTTAAAATAGCATCTGGAGTCTCTTTAAACCATTTTAAAATTTGCTCTCTTTCTTTTTTAGAATTGGTATTATCTAGATGTGCAACGGGATAACCTGCCGCCCTAAAAGTATCATATACATGTAGAGATGTATTAATACCATTATTAAAAATTAAAGTCTTCTTTCCTTTTGATGTTTCTTCATATGCATGTAATAATTTACTAAGCATATCATTATTGGTGTATAAATCTTCCGAAGATTTTACTGTATAATCTCCATTTGCCCCTACTACTAACGACGTAAGACCTACATTATAAGAATAAGTTTCTGCTCGTGCTAAAAATTCATTTTCTATTAATGACTCAATAGTTTCACCAACAATCAACTCATCATAATTATCAGTCATTGGTAAGTTTGTGTTTGAACTTAAAGGAGTTGCTGTAACTCCTAAGATAAACGACTTATAGAAAAACTTAAATAATTTTGTAAACGAATTGTAATGTGCCTCATCAATAATCACTAATCCAATATCAGAAATATCAAGTTTGTCCTCGTTTAGTCTATTGTTCAAGGTTTCAACCATGGCAACAAAACAAGAATATTCACTTTGATCGTCTAAATTCGCCTTACTGTCTACGATTTTATTATGAACATTAAATTCAGTAAGCATATTCGAGGTTTGCTTACACAATTCAATACGATGTGTCATTACAAGCACCTTTTTGTTATGATGCTTTAAATATTGTCTTACTATCTCAGAAAAAATAACAGTCTTCCCTCCTCCTGTTGGTAATTGATACAACAAATGGTAATCTTCAGGAGAATCTTCAAAACTCTTAAAAATTTTGTTTATAGCACCTTTTTGGTAGCTATAGAGGTCTTTACCTGCTTTTCTATCTTCTAATTCAGAGGTCGTTACTAGCATTAATTTCAATATTAAGAAGTTGCAAAAATAACGCCTTTCTAGGGTTTATTAATAATCTTTTTTATAAATCTTAAAAATATTTTTTTTTGAATCTCTTTTTTGCCAATAAAACGGTTGAAACTTAATAACATTATGAGCTATTTTATGTCCAAAACACCAAAAAACTTGGATATTATTTTGTTTCTGCATAAATTGTTACAACTAAATGGTCTGTAAATCAGATTTTTCACTAACTAAAACAAACAATTATGTCAGAAACAAACAAACCAGGATTTGCCTTTTGGATTATTGGTATTATTGCTCTTTTTTGGAATGGAATGGGTGTCAACACCTACTTACAGTCTGCCTTTAATACCGAAGCAGCGACAGCCGGATTGAATGAAAATCAAATTACTTTATTGGACAGTATGCCTGCTTGGTATACGGCCTTATTTGCCATCGCTGTATTTTCTGGACTCATTGGTGCAATTACTTTGTTAATGCGTAAACAATGGGCTACTATCTTATTTATTGTGTCATTTATTGCCGCAACAATTAATCAAGTTTATTGGTTGTTTGGCACAGATGCCATTGAGGTCTTTAGTGAGTTTCAGCCATATTTAATGCCTTTACTTATTGTTGGTATTGGTCTTTTCCTTATTTGGTATTCTAAAGATCAAAAAAAGAGAGCAGTCCTCTCGTAAAATAAATTATAACATAATATAAAGCCTGAATCAATAATTCAGGCTTTTTTTTTGGTATCGTTTTTGATTCTTAACATAATATTAACATTTTAAAAATCATAATTATGAGAACATCAAGATCGGCACCAAAGGTAAATGCAGGCTCCATGGCAGACATTGCATTTTTATTACTCATTTTCTTTTTAGTCACTACAACTATCGCCAATGACACAGGAATAAATAGAAAACTTCCTAGAGACTGTCCTCCAGGACAAGATTGTAGCATAGATATTCATGAACGCAATATTCTTAGAATAAGTCTTAATAATCAAAATAATATTATGGTCGATGAGGAATTGATTTCTTTAGATCAATTAAAGGATCTTACCAAAGCATTTCTTGATAATAATGGTGATAAAAGCTGTGACTATTGTTCAGGGTATGGGGTCCCTTCTGCTTCTGACAATCCTACCAAGGCAATAATCTCATTGCAAAGTGCAAATCAGACGTCTTATGAGCTTTTTATAGCTGTTCAAGATGAATTAACAAAAGCATATGCCGAACTTCGAGAAGTTTATGTCATTAATGTATTGGGGAAATCTCCTAGAGTATTATCCATTTCGGATCTAAATCGCGTTAAAGCAGCATATCCCTTTTTACTTTCGGAAGCTGAAACAAAATAAATATAACAGTTTTCAATTTTTTTCTATATTTGATTGGATAACAAACTAATCTAACTAATAATGAAAAAAAACACTACTAACAAACAAGTTTTAAAGTTAAATACACTTTTAAAGCTTGTTTTTTTATGCACCATTCTTTTAAGTGTGGGATGTAAGGAAGAAGAAAAAGAAAAGCCAATGAGCGAAGAAGAGCTCATTGCTAAAGCAACAGCCATTCATGAACGTGTCATTACACTTGACACACACAATGACATTAATGTTAATAATTTTACAGATTCAATCAATTACACACAAGAATTGGATAACCAGGTAAATCTACCAAAAATGAAAAAAGGCGGATTGGATGTGTCTTGGTTTATTGTGTATACAGGACAAGGCGAATTGAATAAAGAGGGATACGATAAAGCTTATGAGAACGCCATTTCTAAATTCAAAGCTATTCATAAATTAACTGAAGAAATCGCACCTGACGAAATAGAGCTAGCAACCACATCAGCAGATGTAAGACGTATTTCTGCTGCCGGAAAAAAGGTAGCTATGATCGGTATTGAAAACGGCTATCCCGTTGGTACAGATATTAATAGAGTAAAGGAGTTTTACGATTTAGGAGGGCGTTATATGTCCTTAGCTCACAACGGGCACAGTCAGTTAAGTGATTCTAACACCGGAGAAAGAGACAGTATTTGGTTGCATAATGGATTAAGTGATTTAGGAAAACAAGCATTGGCCGAAATGAATAAATGGGGTGTCATGGTTGATGTGTCTCATCCTTCAAAAGAGGCTATGCGCGATATGATTGCGTTGTCCAAGGCTCCAATTATGGCTTCTCATTCATCAGCAAGAGCATTGGGAGAACACAGTAGAAATTTAGATGATGAGCAACTTGAATGGATTAAAACCAATGGAGGGGTTGTTCAGGCAGTTGCTTTTAAATCTTATTTATATCCAGATAAGAATAAAAAACATGCTGATGCCTTGAAAGTTGTTATGGACGAGATCGCAGAATCAAAAGCATTTAAAATGTTAGAATGGAGTGAGGCACGAGCATTGGATGAAGCAGCTCGAGCTGAATATTTCAAAGGCTATACTGAGATTAGAAATCTTGCAAAAGCTAAAAGTGAAGAAATTGCTAACATTGCAGAGCCTGTAGATGTCGCCGATTTTGTAAATCATATAGATTATATGGTTGAAAAAATGGGATTAAAACACGTTGGAATAAGCAGTGATTTTGATGGTGGTGGTGGAATTGATGGTTGGAATGACGCTTCAGAAACCATGAATGTAACTATTGAACTAGTAAGACGTGGGTATTCTGAGGAAGAAATAGGAATGCTTTGGAGTGGAAATTTACTTAGAGTGTTGGATGACGTTGCTAAAGTAGCAGAGAAGATTCAATCAAAGGAGTAAAATAAATTCGTTTATAAATTAAAAAGCCAGTACAAGTTGTACTGGCTTTTTTTATAAAATGATTGCAATTTATTAGTAATTTAATAATTGCTTCAATTCGGTTTCAAATCTACTTTTAGCTAGATATTGTTCTTCCAGTTGATTTATAAACGGAATTGGTGTCTCTAAACTCGCTACACGCCTTACGGGCGCATCCAAATCCTCAAAGCAATTCTCCATAAGCATTGCTGAAATATCTGAAGCAATTCCTCCAAACATTGAATCTTCTTGCAATATAATGGCTCTACCAGTTTTTCTCACCGATTTATAAATAGCTTCGGTATCTAATGGTTGTAATGAGCGTAAATCTAATAGATCTGCGCTAATATCAGCATTTTTATTTAAGGTGTCCAAAGCCCAATGTACTGCTGCGCCATAAGATATTATCGTGACCTGATTCCCCTCTTTTAAAAGCGATGCTTTACCAAAAGGTAAGGTGTAATAATCACTTGGTACATTTTGACGTATACTTCTATATAAGGCCTTATGTTCAAAAAACAGGACTGGGTTCGGATCATTAATAGCTGTTGCTAATAATCCTTTTGCATCAAAAGGAAATGCAGGGTATACTACTTTTAAACCCGGTGTTTTAGTAAACCAAGCTTCGTTTGTTTGTGAATGAAATGGTCCGGCTGCGACACCAGCACCACATGGCATTCTTAAAACCACGTCCGCATTTTGATTCCATCTATAAAAAGATTTTGCCAGATAATTTACAACTGGATTGAATCCTGAGGTTACAAAATCTGAAAATTGTAATTCAACAACACTCTTTATTCCAGAAATAGACAATCCCATGGCTGTTTCAATAATGGCCGATTCGCAAATTGGCGTATTACGTACCCGCTCCTTACCAAAGGCCTTTAAAAATCCATCTGTGATTTTAAAAACACCTCCATAATCGGCAATATCTTGCCCCATTATAACAAGGTCTTTATGACGTGCCATTGACTGATATAATCCTTCAGATATGGCATCTACCAAACGTAATTCCTTAGTTATATTATTTTCTTTAACTTCCTCATATACAAATGGTTTGAATACATCATTTAATTCATTACTTAAATCTACAGAAATATCAGATTCAGCGTATGCCTTTTTTAAATTATCGTTTATTTCGTCAGTATATTCAGCTCTAATTGCAGCATCCTCTTTATCTGTTAGTACGCGTTCCTTAATTAAAAAATTTGCGAAATTTAACAATGGATCCTTTGTTGCCCATTCATTAATTAATGCTTTAGGAACATACTTTGTACCACTGGCCTCTTCATGACCACGCATTCTAAAGGTTTTAAATTCTATTAAAATTGGCCTAGGACGTTTACGAATACTTTCAGCCAATTTAGCTACCTTGGTGTAAACTTCAATAATATTATTCCCATCTAAAATAAACGATTCAATACCATATCCTTTACCTCTATCTGCAATATGTTTGCAATTATACTGTTCTGAAGTTGGAGTAGATAATCCATATCCATTATTCTCGATACAAAATAGAACCGGTAATTTCCATACAGAAGCAACATTTAATGCTTCATGAAAATCACCTTCACTAGTTCCTCCTTCACCACTAAACACAGCAGTAACTTGATTATTCTTTTTTAAAATATTAGCTAAAGCAATTCCATCTGCAACACCCAATTGCGGGCCCAAATGAGAAATCATACCAATAATATTAAACTCTTGAGTTCCAAAATGAAAAGAACGATCTCTCCCTTTTGTAAACCCACTAGCCTTACCTTGCCATTGACAAAACAGACGATATAATGGAATCTCTCTTGTTGTAAATACACCTAAATTTCTATGCATTGGCAGAATATATTCATTCTTTCGCAAAGCCATAGTTACTCCAACTGATATGGCCTCTTGTCCTATCCCAGAAAACCATTTAGATATTTTACCTTGACGCAAAAGAATAAGCATTTTTTCCTCTATCATACGAGGCTTAAGCATATTCTTATATAAAGATATAAGGGTTTTACGGTCTAGGTTCTTTTTGTCGTAATCCATAAGTTGTTTAGAAGCTGATGCAATTTTCATGTTCTGTCTTTATATATCAAAAGTAGCAAAAATAATAGTCTTAGAATTAAAGATTTCATATTTAAACTTCTTTTATTTTGCTTTCAATTTTCGTTATCTTTGTTGTCCTGCTTTAAATAAATAATAAAGACGATGAGTATAATACCGAGTGTAAACCTTAGAGACTTTCTTTCTGAAGATCCAAATAGAAAACAAAGATTTATTAATGAAATTGGAAAGGCATACGAAGAGATTGGGTTCGTTGCGTTGAGTGGTCATTTTTTAGATGATCAATTAGTCGAGAGATTATATGGCGAGGTCAAGAATTTTTTTGAGCTTCCAGTTGAAACCAAACAGAAATATGAAGTTCCTGGAATTGGTGGGCAACGTGGTTATATTTCTTTCGGAAAAGAAAGTGCTAAAGGAAAAAAAGAAGGTGATTTAAAAGAGTTTTGGCATTTTGGACAGTTCGTAGAAAACAATTCGGATTTAGAAAAAGAATACCCGAAAAATGTAACGGTAAATGAACTACTTGAATTTAATAGTACTGGTAAGGAAACCTATAAGATGCTCGAAAAAACAGCGAAATATGTCTTGCGAGCATTAGCACTACATCTGGGGCTTGAGGAATTCTATTTTGATCAATATATACTGAATGGTAATAGTATTTTAAGACCTATTCACTATCCACCAATTACCGAAGAACCAAAAGCAGCTGTTCGTGCTGCTGCCCATGGTGATATTAATTTAATCACACTCTTAATGGGAGCTCAAGGTAAAGGGTTACAAGTTCAGAATAATGATGGGGAGTGGCTCGATGCAATAGCTCAACCAGATGAACTTATGATTAATGTTGGAGATATGCTATCAAGGCATTCGAACAATAAATTAAAATCAACCATTCATAGAGTGGTAAATCCTCCTAAAGAACTTTGGGGTACCTCTAGGTATTCTATTCCATTTTTTATGCACCCCGTTAGTGATATGCCGCTTAATGTACTTGACAGTTGTATTGATAATGAACATCCAAAACAATTTGATGATATTAAAGCTGGAGAATTTCTAAATGAGCGTTTAGTAGAATTAGGACTTATTAAGAAATAATGGATTTACAAGACCAATTAAAAAATATTTTTCCAGATCACGTTTCAACCGAGACTCCAAAAGCTATTGATAATTCTAATCAAATATGGATGCAGGAAGACCCTATTATTTGCAAATATGAGAAGCGTAAAGGTAAACCCATAACTATTTTAGAAGGGTATACGGGTGCTGCCGATGATTTTAAAAAATTAGCCAAAGAACTTAAAACTAAACTTAGTGTTGGAGGTAGTTTTAAGGATGATAAAATTATTATCCAAGGCGATTATCGGGATAAAATAATGACTCTACTTAAGGATAAAGGTTTTAAAGTTAAACGAGTTGGCGGATGATAATTCAGAAAAGACTTCATATCACTAATGGCTCAAGTTTAACGAATAACCTACAAGAACTTAATATTAATGGGGATTTTTTAACTTGGAATGAAATGCTTTGTGAAGGACCTACAATTAGTCAGATTGATTCTAGTGAATTTATTGAAACCCGGAGAGCGTTTTTGCATACAGAATACAAAATAGATTCTGATGCTTACAACTTTAAAGACGAGCTCAGCAAACTAAATAACATTGACAATTATACTGAAATAGTTTTATGGTTCGAATATGATCTATTTTGTCATATCAATCTTATCGCTGCAATTAGTTTATTGCGACAAAAGCACATAGAACTACCTGTTTTCTTAGTCTGTAGCGGTAGAGTTGCAAACTCAACTGAATTAAAAGGTCTTTCTGAATTAAATCAAGACCAATTATTACAGCATTATAATGATAAAATACTATTAACACATAAAGATTTGGAATTAGCAGAAACCCTTTGGGGAATATATTGCGGTAAAGATCATAATTTATTGAAACCTTATATTGTTACAAGCTCATCGTTTACATATTTAAGCAACTGCTTAAAAGCGCACTTAGAACGATTTCCTGATTCTAAAAGCGGACTAGATATTTTAGAATATAATCTTTTGGAGATTGTCAAAAATAACACTATAAAGTCCAAACATCATTTATTGGGTTATGCTCTTAATTATCAAGGATTTTATGGCTTTGGTGATATGCAATTAGAACGAATGATAGATCAATTGAGTTTGTTTTTAGTAGAAAACGATGCAGGTATTTCCCTAAACGACAAAGGGAATCTCGCATTATTAAACAAACAAAATTACGCAAAAAAGATCAATAATGATATTGCTTTTGGTGGTGTAAAAAGATTGGATTTTCAATTCGATAAAGCACAAAATAAACTCATAAAACCCTTAACAAATGTCCATTAAAGACTCCGAACTAATACTAAATGCAGATGGTAGTATTTACCATTTAAAATTGAAACCTAAAGATATTGCTGACACTATAATATTTGTTGGTGATCAGGACAGGGTAGAAAAAATAACCAAGCATTTCGACATTATCGAGTTCAGGATTCAAAAAAGAGAATTCAAAACTCAAACAGGAATCTATAAAGGCAAACGGTTAACTGTAATTTCAACAGGAATTGGTCCTGACAATATTGATATTGTAATAAATGAATTGGATGCCTTGGTTAATATTGATTTAGAAACCAGACAGCCAAAGAAAAAATTGACATCACTAAATATTGTTAGAATAGGGACTTCTGGGTCATTACAAACAAATATACCTGTGGATAGCTTTGTTATGAGTACATATGGTCTTGATTTAAATGGGATGCTTCATTTTTATCAAATTGATAATATAACCAACACCGCAATTGAAAATGCCTTTATTGCCCATACAAATTGGAATTCTAATAATGCTAAACCATTAGTTATAGAAAGTAGTAAAACATTACAGTCCCTATTAGATGAAGATTTTATTTTCAAAGGACTTACGGCTACAGCGGGTGGGTTTTATGGTCCCCAAGGAAGGGTTCTAAGATTGCCTTTAGCTCATTCTGATTTAAATGATAAAATGGATGATTTTAATTTTGAAGGATCAAGTATTACCAATCTTGAAATGGAAACAGCTACAATTTACGGTCTATCTAAATTATTAGGTCATAAGGCATTATCCATGAATGCCATAATTGCAAATAGAGCTAATGGAACCTTTAGTGAAAATCCAGAGCAAACAGTTGAAAATTTAATAATTTATACACTTAACAAATTAGTATAGTCTTTTAAAACGAATTCGGATACAATGAAAACAGTTAAAATTGGAGGTGTTCCTGAACATTTTAATTTAGCTTGGTACTTAGGCTTGAAAAGAGGTGATTTTAAAAAGGAAGGCATCAA
>Ga0105356_10000277_pt1 | contig 46523 bp, 37 predicted proteins | sample GOMGulsemesocosm_3_FD_83502 | JGI IMG/M metagenome (GOLD analysis project Ga0105356, IMG submission 83502) | Methane-oxidizing microbial communities from mesocosms in the Gulf of Mexico - GOM9D Gulf of Mexico | ecosystem: Environmental > Aquatic > Marine > Cold seeps | place: Gulf of Mexico...
CTTAAGGGTTGGCGCGAACCGTCTTGCCTCGCTCTGCCAGTTAAAACAAACCGAAGTGGGCGCTAACACCAGCGTTGGCCCTTGACTAGCACGGGATAAGATCACTGCCAGCGCCTGCAATGTTTTTCCCAGTCCCATGTCATCGGCAAGGCAGGCACCGCCACCCCAAAAGGCGAGACGCGAGGCCCAATTGAAACCGTCGAGCTGATAATCACGCAATTGCGCCTGCAAGGTCGATGGCAACTGTGGCTCGAATTGATGAGCTTGCTGGAGTATTTTTCGCTGCCGCTCCCACGCATCGAGTGTCTTTAGGCGTATGCCTTGGGTCGCACTATCGATCAACGGACTGGCCAGCGGATGAAATTTTCCGTCTACTGTCAGCTGTTCTATGGTTTGCAAGCGCTTACGTAGCTCATCGGTAAGTGACAGTATTTGGTTATCGTCGAGCTGGACAAAGCGAGAATTAGATTGCGCAATCAGTGACATCAGGGTTTTAAGGTCAACCACCTTATCCTCGCTCACCTGCAAAGTCCCTTCTAAGCCAAACCATTCCTTTTGTTTAGTCACGCTAAGCTTTAGGTGGTCTGCGCTAAGCTTGTTGCTTAATTTAATACTTTTACCTTTGGGCCATTGCACGACAACATCGAGCTTGTGAGCATCACCCTCCAGTTTCTCACTTCCAGCGAGTGACGCCGACTCAAGTTGCTCCAAGGCACTTAGTGCGTCATCTAAATGGTCAGCCAACAATCGATTATCTATCATGCTGGAAAAGCTAGGGCATTGCTCCACCAACAGCTTTAACTGGCGCTGTTCATGCAGTAAATCGCGGGTAGTGCTAACGCGTTTGCCATCGATTTGCGTGGCAAAGGTGATGTGACCCAGGCCTGGTGAGAGCGTTGGCCCATGGGGGCCTAATGGCTCAACATGACAATCAAACAGTAACCCTTGGTTGGCTGGTTCAACATTAATAAATAATCGTTTATCGCTTATCACTGTCTCAACGCCCGTATCGATGCCTTCAATATCGGACTTAATGTTAAGCATCGGCGCAATCGCGCTAATACTTTTTAGCACCTTCTCTTTGGCTGCTTGTGGCACTAACAAACCACCTTCGCCGACGATACCCGCAATCTTTAAGTGGTTTGGTTCAAATCGCGTCAACCAATAGACATTCATGCTCTGTTGGCTAAAGGAATAGCCCCACTCGATATCATCAACATCGGCGGGAATGTTGGCCATGCTTAACAAAAAGCCATTGCTGTTGTGGCTGATCATCAGTTCAGGTTCAACTTGTTCAATGGTAACTGGCTGCTCTAAATCGCCGCCGAGGTAAATATTGTCTAAACCGACAGCGGCCGCTATCGCCTGAAAACCCGAGAGGCTGTAATAGTCGCGGCCATAATAGCCACCGCTATATTCACGGCGAATCGCTTTACACATCTTAATATCGCCATCGCTTAAATAGTCAAAGCTTTCGGTTTCGTCACACAAGCGTTTGAGTGCAATAGTGCGCCCTTTTGACCAACCAGTTTTAGTGCTTTTTTGCTCCTTGGCTTCGAACGTACTGCCATAACTTTCAGGGAAAAATAACCAGATAATTCGGCTCTGTTTAGCCACTGCTGTTTGTTCCGTACTTGGCGCACTTTGATCCAGTGCAATCAATTGCTCTAAGGCCAGTGCCCACGCTTCTTTTCGAGTGATCAGGCCACATATATCTAACTGATTAGATGACTTAGACGCTGCGTGTCCCCGCCAGTTCGCTAGCAAGGTTGCACCCACCTGCGCGAACAGCCCATGATTCATCTCTTGAAATTGTTCGACCCCAGACTCTAGTATCAACAAATAATTACTGCTCGGCTTTTGATTGCTCCAATGTAAACATAATGCGCCAATCACCACATTGAGATAGGCATAATAATTAGCTTGGCCAGACAGCGGGTCGAGCAAATTTAATGTTGAGCTCTTGCCGGTTAACACCAAGGCAAACTTGCTCAAGATGAGATAGCTGCTGCGATAATTATTTTCTACTTTGTGATCACTAAACTGATACTCAATATCTCTAAGCAACAGGCTAAGCTGGGCCGGATCTTTATCACTACCTAGCGTTAGCAAGGCCATCGCATGCAGCAAGCCAGTCATTTCGCCGATGTACTGTTTTTTACGTCGGTTTATCTTATTCTTGGCACTCAAGGCAAGGGTAAATGCCTTGGCGCAGGCCAAGTGTCTGCCGCGTAAAAACTCAACACAGCCAACCAACTGCAAGCCATAGCTCGATTTTTCCTCGCCCAGTAGGCTATCGATATGCTCAAGCTGATGATTAAAAATAAGTTGTTCCACCAGCAATAGCCGCAGGTTGTCATTATCTGGCGAGCGCTGCTGCGTTTTAGCCAAGCACTTTAACACGTCGCTATTATCGATGAGATTGTCACGCAACTGATAAATTAGGGCCGCGTAGGCCTGATATTGTAATGCCGACGGCAGCGCATAAAATAAATCAAGATCATAAGGATAAAAACATAGCTCGACTAAACAGCTATTAAGCTCATGGTTAAGCACCTGCGGGTTTTTATGGCATTCGAGCAGCTCGAGGCAATAATCGAAACGATTACGATAGAAACAATCGCGAATGAGGCGCTGCCGATCGACTAATTCTGGTTCGGCCCAATGCATGATGGCCTGCACTGGTACCACTAATTCAGCCGCATCGACAATTTCGTCATAGGTGGTGTTAGCGACAGCTAGTCGGCACAGGTGATCCGCTAAGTACTCAGATATTTTCAGCCCCTTGGCGTTGGCATCAATTAATCCGGCGTTAACTAACTTGATTCTAAGTTCGGGGGTGAATTGCCTGTGCAAGGCCCACTGCCCAAAACCATCGAAATGATTGAGCTCGCGCAAAACCGCCACAAACTTGGTCATACCAAGGCGCTTGTTAATCACCGCAAGTACCACAAGCAAGGCCTGTTCTGACTCATTACATTGCTCGAAGAGAGCAATGGCGCGATGTACCGAGGCTTGAGTATTGCTAATAAATGACATAAAAACGCCGAACTAAGATAAAAAAATTATTCTATAGCAGCCCGAGCCATTGCAACAGTAAATGTTGAGCTCGCGTCATAATAATTACATATTTTTGCCCTATTAATATCATCTTTGCCATCTACTCTTATCGTAATTAGACCAAAGCCATTACCACAACACTGGATATTATGATGAAGAATAAAACATTAGTGGCAGTAGCCATTAGCACCGCTTTCTTAGCTGGTTGCAGCAAAGATGAAAAAATCGTTGAAGTTATCAAAGAAGTCGAAGTGATTAAAGAAGTGCAGGTAACCCCAACACAGACCACTAGCGTAAAGAATGTCATTTTGATGATTGGCGATGGCATGGGCGCACAGCAAATCGGCTTGCTCGAAGAGTACGCCCGACGCGCACCTAACTCTATCTACAATAGTAAGGGTAACCGCACCGCGTTATCACAATTTGCCCAGCACGGTTTGGTGGGCCTATCGTTAAATGCTCCCCATGGCAACAGCGGCAGCTTGGTGGTTGATTCGGCCTGCTCTGCCACGCAATTGGCCACGGGATTAGCAGCGGGCTCAGAAATGATTGGCCTTGATCACAATGGCGACATTGTCGAAACGATTTTAGAAAAAGCTAAGGCTGCGGGCAAAGCAACTGGGCTTGTTTCTGACACTCGAATTACCCATGCCACACCAGCGGCCTTTGCGGCCCATCAGCCACATCGTTCATTGGAGGCTGAAATTGCACAGCAATTAATTTCAACAGGCAGTGTCGACGTATTACTGTCTGGCGGTGCGCGGGTATTTTTACCCAGCGACATAAAAACCAACGTCGATGCTCAGCAGACGATGACAGCACTTGGCGCGCCACTAAGCGTATTTAAAAAATCTAAGCGCAAGGATGATCGTAACCTAATCGTCGAAGCCAAAGAAGCGTATGGCTATGAGCTAGCATTTGATAAAACACAGCTAGCCAGCATGACCGGCGACAAGGTGTTAGGCCTGTTTGCTAATTCTGGAATGAGCGACGGCATCGCCTATAGCGCATGTAAAAAAGCCAACAATTGTACCCAACCTTCACTCACCGAGATGACGGTAAAAGCACTCGATATCCTAAGCGCCGATCCTGACGGGTTTTTCCTGATGATTGAGGGCGGACAAATCGATTGGGCGGGTCATCAAAATGATGCTGGTTGGATGCTTCACGAACTGATCAAATTTGATGAAGCGGTCGCCGCAGTGTATCAATGGGTCAAAGATCGCGAGGATACACTAGTCATTGTCACCGCCGATCATGAGACTGGCAGCTTTGGCTTTAGTTATTCACGCAAGGATTTACCACAAGCTCAGACATTATCCGGCGATGGCATGCAGGGACGTGATTACAAGCCAAACTTTAATTTCGGTCCGCTGGCCACACTTGACAAGTTATATGCACAAACAGGCACCTTCTACGACATGATGAGCCAGGTTAGCAGTGGCTGGGACTTTAGCAACACCACAGGTCAGGAATGGGCTGATGCAATCAATGCCAACAGCGCCATCAAGGTAACCGCGCAACAAGCTCAGCCGATCACCGAACGTGAAAACAACGAATACTACGTCGCAGACCATAAGTATTTAGATGCTAGTGAATTTCCTAAGATCAATGACTTCAAAGAGTTTTATGTCTATGGTGATGAGATTCATGGCAACCTTATCGGACGAACTCTTGGCGCAGACCAAAATGTAGTCTGGGGCACAGGCACTCATACCGCAGCGCCAGTACCCGTGTATGCCTTTGGCCCAGAGGGCGTTATCAAACAGTTTTCGACCATGCAACACCATACCGAGTTAGGTCAAAAGATGATCAAGGCCTTATTACCACAATAGTGGAACGCCCGGCATACGCCGGGCATTTCCACTTGCTTAAGAGGCTTTCTTGAGCATTACAAAGAGCTCATCTTTAAGATGCAGTCGCTTGAGTTTTAGCGTTTCAAGACGCTCATCTGAGGCGGCTTCAACTTCCTCTTCGATACGACGCACATTACGGTCAACATCATGGTACTGGTCAAACAGTTTAATAAAATGACGGTCGTTCATTTTTAACTGATGGATCTGATCGTGATACTCTGGAAATTCATTGTGTAAATGGTGGTTTTCAATATTCATAACTAATTCCTATTTGTGATGATTTAATCTATCTCTTACCTTTCAATCTACGCCTAATGAAAATTAGTAGCTTGATCTAAATCAGCAAAAAAATTGTTTTTATCACTATAATTTTCTTCACAATTTAGTACTAGACAACTAACATTGACATAAAATGTCCAGTTGTTACTATGCGCTCCTAATTTCATTCTATTTAAGTTGTCTATGAAAAAATTTATCACCCTATTAACCCTCATTTTCGCCCTGTTTTCCATTGCTCCCGATGCAGATGCACGTAAATTTGGCGGTAAACGCTCTATCGGTAAGACCCATAAAACCACCAGCCAGCAGAAACAAACAACCGAACAAAAGAGCCCACAGACACAAAAAAAATCGAGTAAAAAAGGCTTAATGGGTGGTCTTTTAGGCGGTCTATTAGCCGGTGGCTTAATCGCGGCGATGATGGGCAGCGGTGCCTTTGAAGGCTTCCAAATGATGGACTTCTTAATTATTGCAGGCCTTGCGTTTATTGCGTTCAAGATATTTAAAGCCATGAGCCAAGCTAAGGCTCAAGCGCAGCAAGGACAACGCCCCGCTTATGCCGCTAACCAAAGTCAATTTAAGCACCAGCAAGACGATCCAGCTACTGCAGCCAGTTCCGCCCAAGGTTTCGCCCAAGACACAAATCAGGTGCCATTTAATCTACCCGCTGGATTTGAACTAAGCTCATTTTTAGAAGGCTCACGCAGCCATTATAAAACCCTACAGCAAGCCTGGAACGACAACGATTTAAACAAGATTCAAGAATATGTCACAAACGAGCTATACAATGAGTTGAGTAAAGATCGCCGCGAACTAACCAGCCAGCCACAGACCGAAGTAATGTTCTTAGACGCCGAGTTAGTCCGTGCAGAGTCGAGCAGCGATGTCGCACAGATCAGTGTGAAGTTTACTGGGCGCTATCGCGATGAGAGTGAACAACTTGAGGAAGATATCAATGAAGTTTGGCATCTCGAACGTCAACTAGCGACGCCCGATGCTCCTTGGTTAATTGTCGGCATCGAACAATAAACACCCAGAACGTTTAGTTTTGTCAAGCACAAAACAATGGAAAACCAAAGATAAATTGATTGAGATCAACTAACCTTTGGTTTAAGTTAAACAGTACAGCTCAGCCTTGAGAACACCAGTGAATAATAAACGGATTTTGTTAGTCGATGATGTCAGTTCAATGCGCGATGTTATTAAAGCCTTTCTACGCCAAGGAAAACACAGCGAAGTCGATGAAGCCCACGACGGTCACCACGCATTTCAGATGATTGAGCGTCGTAAGTATGCATTGGTGGTGTGTGACTTTGAGATGCCCAAGCTCAATGGGATCGAATTACTCAAGAAAATACGCGCCGAGAAAAAGATGCGTCATGTTCAATTTATCATGGTGACTAGCCATAATCACGCGGACAAAATAAAGGCCGCCATTGACAATGGGGTCAACGATTACATCGCCAAACCGTTTCAACCGGGAAAATTACTAAAGAAAGTAGCTCGCTGTCTAAGTAACCGACAGGCCGCCATCGCACATGAACAAGCCCAACAAGACCTTAACGCTAGCGATGAAATCATTGCCTTAATCGACGACAGCTTGGATGAAATCGAAATTGAAATAGAGATTTAGACCTGGAAATCACTGATTAAGCGCGTCTAGCACATTACAATGATAGCTATTACCGTGATCGCAACTTTCAACCATTTCAGCCAATTCTAATTCCAATGCCTGCAACTGTTTAATCTTACTTTTGACCTCAATCAGATGAACTTTAGCAATCTGGTGCGCCTCATGTAGTGAGTGACTGTTGCAATGCTGCAAATGAATGAGTTGCCTAATCTCCTGTAAATTAAAGCCCAACGCCCTACTGTGGCGCACAAAACGCAATCGTTGCAGATGATCTTCATTGTAACGCCGTTGATTTCCGTTGCTGCGATGTGCCGGCTCAAGTAGACCGATCTCTTCGTAATAACGAATGGTGGGGATTTTACATTGGGTTAATTTAGACAACGCGCCTATCGCATACATTATTTAACTCCGCATCGCCGCTCTTTGCCATTGCACACATGGATGTGTGTACTTCGATTTTGCCGGGAGCATAAAATCTGCCCTGGCACCACGGCATTGCGTGCAGGCGGAGCCATGGATGGCGCAGTTAGAGCGACGCAGGATGCCTAAGCCGGGATGCACGTACTTAGGATTTGTCGGGAACAAAAATCCTGACCGTTCATCCTGAACATAAAAATAAAGCTTGAAGCTCTAGTTACTAGAGGTTTTATCATAACCTTATTGATTACTATGTAAAGGACAAAACGATGGCTGGATGTTGCGGGCACGATAAAAATTTTGATGGCATGAGCGAACAATACAAACGTATCCTATGGTGGATTATCGCGATCAATGGTGTGATGTTCTTGGTTGAAATGGCTGCTGGGGTTAGTGCTAACTCACAAGCGCTGCAAGCGGACGCCCTAGATTTTCTAGGGGATACCCTCACTTACGGTATCAGCCTGTGGGTGATCGGCAAGGCACTAAGCCTACGCAGCAGGGTCGCATTATTTAAGGGTTACAGCCTACTACTAATGGCCGCCTGGGTTTGTGGTTCGACAATTTATCAATTTTTTATCCTCACCACCCCCAACGCTTTTACCATGGGCACCGTCGCGATTGCCGCTTTCAGCGCCAATGTGATTAGCGTGTTGTTGTTGATGAAATACAAAGATGGCGATGCCAACGTCCGCTCGGTGTGGCTGTGTAGTCGTAATGATGCGATAGGAAATCTCATTGTGCTCGTCGCCGCCTCTGGTGTCTGGTTTACCAACAGCGCATGGTCAGACTTAATCGTAGCACTGATCATGGCAGCGTTATTTTTCAGCTCGGCCTGGCAAATTATCAAGCAGGCGAGAGCCGAGAGAGCTCAAATACAAGAAGATCAGCAACCGGCAACCTAATAGTACTCTCGGTAGCTGCCTCTGGGGTCTGGTTTACCAGCAGCGCATGGTCAGACTTAATCGTAGCACTGATCATGGCAGCGTTATTTTTCAGCTCGGCCTGGCAAATTATCAAGCAGGCGAGAGCCGAACAAAATCGCACGCCAGCCGGGTAAAGTGCAGAAATATCAAACAAAATCGGAGCAAGCTCAAGTAATTCACAGTGAGTGACCTTTGACGCGACAATTTTGCTATAATATCGCAAAATTTTTACGTCATTACTGCGCAAGGCGCTTTTAATAGGAATATTCATGCACGATTTATATTACAAAGGGCGCATCCATACTCGCGTTAACAACGTTAAGTCTGGTTATAATACCAAGCGTTCAGCAAAACTTGGCACCCAAGATAATCCGTTGACCTTGACCGTAACCAATGAAGAGCGTAAGACAGCAGTCTCCGCTATCGTGCTAGAAAACGAGTTATTCGCCGATATTAGTGTTGATGCCAGTAATGAAGAAAATATCGTTGAACTCGATACGCTGCTTAACAAACCAAAGACAACTACCTTTGAAAAGACACCAAATCGTAACGATCCTTGCGTCTGTGGCAGTGGTAAAAAATACAAGAAGTGTTGTGGCTAAACTCATTGCTCTTGCTAATTTGGCGAGCTTAATCCTCGCCTGCTTTCACCCAATGAAAACTAACAACAAGCTTGCCTTGCATTATCAACGGTTTCACTGAGGACCACAGACTGCGGCTTGTTTTCTGAAAATCGCTCGCTCATCCATCCCCGATTGTCCCGCATGATGATAGTGGTGCGAAATAACTCCTCCATCACATCAACAACGCGATCGCGATAACTCGACTCTTTCATTGAACCATCCTCCTTGAATTCTTGATACGCCTTAGGTACCGACGATTGATTAGGAATGGCGAACAAGCGCATCCAGCGTCCCAATATCCTGAGATTATTAACCACATTAAATGACTGCGAACCGCCGCTTACCTGCATCACTGCTAATGTTCGCCCCTGAGTCGGCCTAATTGCGCCAACGCTCAATGGTAGCCAATCAATCTGATTCTTAAACACCGCCGAAAAATTTCCGTGAACTTCAGGCGAACACCACACCATGCCCTCTGACCAAATAGCCAATTCTAGAAGTTCGTTAACCTTTACGTGATCATTTGAGACACTACCAAATAATGGCAAGCCTGCCGGCTCAAAGATCCGTACTTCGGCGCCAAAACCACGTAAAATGGAGGCAGCTTCAAGCGCCAGTTTTTTACTAAAAGAACCCTCGCGCAACGAACCATAGAGTACCAATATGCGTGGTGCATGGGTGCTGCGCTGAGCCTGTTTAATATCACTTAGCACACTAGCCTGTGTGTGCTGGGGTAAAGGTTTTTCATTCATATTATAAACCCACAATTCTAGTTTATTCGAAATATATAACTAATAAAAAAGACGATTGCTAATCGCCCTGCTATGCAAACTCAGATCAGCCTGCCTATCATGCAAATAATAGACAAGCCGGAAAACCAAGTCAACACATTTCGGTAATTGTCGAAATATGTTGTCTAGCGCTTAAACTCAGAGCTCTTACTCCATTGTGGCCACACACCATCTTTAGACAGCTCATAACCCACGCCAAAGAATGCTTGCACATCTTCAACCGCGCCTGACATGTCCCAATCGCTGCTATATTCATCACACAGGTTGTGATAACACTTGCCTAAACGATCTTTTAGTTGCGCGCGCAATGCCGCAGTAGCCTCATCAACGGCAACTTTTCCACTCTTGGCATACAACGCCGGAATACCAACACTAGCAAAGGCAAAGTGATCGGAGCGATAGTAGATGCCCGCCGCCGGACGAGGATCACCTGAAATGGTACGCCCCTGTTTCTTAATCGCTGCCGTTAGGAAATCATCAAGTTGCGATTGGCCCAAACCATAGACCGACACATCCTTGCTCCGACCATCGACGCCCAATGCATCCATATTGATATTTGCAACGGTCTTAGCTGGGGCGATAATAGGATTAGCGGCATAGAATTTAGAGCCCAACAAGCCCTGCTCTTCGGCGGTCACCGCCATAATAGTGATCGAACGTTGCGGTGCCACCGGCAATTTAGCAAAGGCTTCAGCCACTTCGATTAACGCGCCAGTACCCGACGCATTATCCACCGCGCCATTGTAAACTTGATCCCCTTCCAGACTGCTGTCTTTACCTAAGTGATCCCAATGGGCGGTATATAAAATATGTTCATCCGGCGTGCTAGAGCCAGGCAGGGTCGCAATAAAGTTGTAAGAAATTGATTTCTTAACCGTATTTTTAACAGCCACCGTAGCTGTTAGCTCACCCATTTCGGCATGGAAGCTGCCCTTGGCGGCTTTAGCCTTCATCGCACTAAAATCTAAACCAGCGTTGGCAAAAATCTCAGTCGCTACCTCCTTATTAACCCAGCCTTCAACCGCAACACGGCTCATGTTCATATCATCGCGGACAAAACCAAACTGCGGCCCAGACCAAGAATGCTCAACCACCGACCAGTTATAAGAAGCAGGCGCGGTTTCATGGACAATAATAGCGCCGGCAGCGCCTTGACGGCTCGCCTCTTCATATTTATAAGTCCAGCGTCCATAATAGGTCATCGCATTACCGTTAAACATCGCAGGATCTTGCGTCGCATAACCAGGATCATTGACCAGAATGACCACTGTTTTACCCTTCACATCAATATCTTGATAGTCGTTCCAGTTATATTCTGGCGCGTTGATACCATAGCCAACAAACACCAACGGTGAATCTTTAAGCTCGGCGAAGTCGACGATACGTGCCGTACCCATCACCATGTCGTGGCCATATTTATATTCTTTATCGCCAATGGCTAAGGTCATATCACTCGACGCTTCAATCGATACCATAGGTACTGCTTGCAAGAAGCTATCGCCGTTGCCCGGCTTAAAGCCAAGCGCGGTAAATTCTTTAGTGAGGTAATCTAGGGTCAGTTTTTCGCCCTTGCTTGACGGCGCGCGCCCTTCAAATTCATCTGACGCCAACACCTTAATATGTTTTATTAGTTGCTGCTTATTGATGCTGTCATAACTTGTGGCAACATCAATCGCACTATTGACCTGTGGTGTGGCCTGTTTATCTTCTGAGCTACCACAACCAACCAATACGGCGGTTGTCAGTAGGGTTAATCCAATTATTTTTTTCATTTTTTATACTTATTTTAGACAAGACTGACCTAGTATAGATGTTTAGACACAACGCCGCCAAGGAAATAGGCCCTCGACAACATGTCATCGCTATTAGAAGCACAAACGAGAAGAGTGTAAATACAATGGCTCGCTTGAACCGTTAAGGCACAAACGAGTATATGATAAGGCTGACACAACCACTATCGACAGTGAAGTATTGAGCGTGGATAAGACTAATATTGAATAATAATCAATTATAACCACGGACATAACACGGCGTTACAACGTCACTGAACACCGTTTCATAGCTTGATTTAAATTTCTGCTGACTATTGTGTTGCGCCGCATTTTTTTCGGCCCAGGCTTTCATGCCAACTGTTTTTGATGCTTTGGTGTATCTCAAGTCGGTATTGTTATCGATGGATAAATTCATGATGCACCTCCGTGCTCTATTATTTACTGCCAGCCCATTGAGCCAGCTCATAATATAATAATAGACCATTAGAGATGAAGCCTTGCTTAATAACACATAAAATCGCGATACCTATTTGCTACACGACCAATTAGCTCTCGTGTAACAGTGACGATAAATCAGCCAACATCAGCTAACTAAAACTTAAACCTTGTGTCTGACACCAGCTTTGCAAGGCCAACTCGGTTTGATTTTCCTCGAAGGCATGCCACTGTTCAAGCAAGTTAAAGTAAGAGAGTAATTGTTTATAGTTGCCATACGCGCCCTTACGACGAAATAATGCGTAGACCCGATTTAGCTCATCGGGCAGGTTTTGCTCAACGAACGCCAGCGCCAATTCCTTGCCCAAATCTAACTCGCTCTTTTCCGGCGCCATAATGTATTGCGCGTTATCGCTTAAATCAGTGGGTAAACCTTCATCTTCTAGCGAGTCATCATCAAAACCGGTAACCCATACTTTGCCAGTTTTGGTGCAAACGTAGGCTAGGGTCTCGATGCCACAACTGGCTCCCGAAGACACCGCATCCAACGCCATCATCAAATCATCTTTATTTACCTTAACCATACTATCTTCAACTCCAATTATATTTATACCAATCTAGGTAAGTAAGTGGTCTACTTTTTTACGAGAATAAATTGATTAGGACAAGGCATTTCTTTACGTATGTAGTTATTCTCCATAGAAAAGAAATAACGCAGTCATCGTCAATTTAGGCCGTTAAAAATGATCAGATACTTTGCTAGATTGGTATTATTGCTGGCGCAACCAAAATAATGCGCCATCTACACTGCGCCACACTTCTTTACCAGCTAGCTCGAGGTAACAAAAGACCTCGGTTTTATCACCAACAGAATAACCTAATGTCGGCCCCGTTGGCGCTTTTTTACGTCCGGTGATGTACGCCTCAAAATGTTTATTGGACTGTTTAAGCTGTCTTTTTAATTCATTGGACTGCTCGCTGGCACCAGTGAGCGCATAACAAGCCAACGTATCGACCGACAACATAAATAAACTTTGCTCTTCATAATCCTTAAGCAACTGTTCTAAATCATGCCAACGCTTGGTCAGCACAAAATAGTTCGCCAAGGGATAACGATTAGCCTGATTATCATTGGGGTTTAACAGCAATAACTCTTGCAAGTCACTAATGGCATTATCGACAGCGCCATGTTCAAAATTTAGTTGCGCGCGACGTGCCTTTAATCGCATGTAAGAGCGAGTTTCAAGCAAGCCCCAAAAGAAACCAGTATTTTGTTCAAAATATGCCTTACCCATACTGTGTTCCAGCACATTAATCACCTCATCAAGCTGCTTAATAATCTCTGGCTGGTTGTTGCTTAGCGCAAAATCAACAAAGCCCTGTAGTTCTTCATTGAGTTGGTCAAGATCATACGGCGATGAAGCTTCATCGCCACTATCTGCCCCGGCAAAGCGCATTTCATAGATAGTGTTGCCCAAGTAGGTAGTGAGCAAACGTTTAAACTCGAACGCGTTATATTGATAATTACCGCCCGACATATCAAATTGTTTCTTAGCCTTGGCGACACTGGTAAAGCCCGACAAAATTTCAGACAGCTGTTTCAGCTCTTCTTTTTGCGCGGTATTGAGTGAGCGCTTATCAATGAACTTTAGCGCCTTTATCACCCCATTACACCATTGAGGAAGCGGTTGTTCTTTGGCTAGTGACCCAGAAAAATCTTTCTTAGACAACACACATTTGGCGGGTAGTTTAAGATCTTGCGCCATCACCTTATCCATCGCCGTATTATAGAGCTGCTGCACGGCAACGATCTTCTCTGGCAACTCGACGCTGGTTAGCGCATCTTTACCAAATAGGCTAGGAAACCACTGTTGCAATGGCACCATCTCGGGACAGACAGCTAAGCCAATGAAATAGCCTTGAATAAAGTAGTAATCGGGCTTTAGTGAGCTAGTCGCCGAGTATTTGATCACTTCGGCGCGCATTTTTAACACAGACAACATCAACAATCCAACGGTCTTCAATAAAATAATAACCGTATTTTATGACCACACATCGCTAACCGCAAATATTAATGGCCTAAACCGCGCCATTAATGCAATATTGTTCTTCAATCAACCAGATAAACGATGCCATGACCAAACCCTACTCTCAAGCTTGTGAAAACAACAAACAACCGATTTTAGATGTGCTAAGCCATGCCTTAAGCGACACAGCGCAGGTCTTAGAGATAGGCTCTGGCAGTGGCCAACATGCCGTGCACTTTGCCCAACACTTGCCACAACTAACCTGGCAAACCAGCGATCTAGCAATTAACCATGATGGCATAAAACAGTGGATTAACGAGGCTCAGTTGAGTAACTTGCAACTCCCGATTAGCCTAGACCTAAATCAGCCTTGGCCAATTGAGCAAACACAAGCAATATACACCGCCAACACCCTGCACATCGTGAGCTGGCCTTTGGTGGTTAAGTTCTTTGCTGGGGTAAAACAACATCTATCAAACGGTGGCGTACTGTGCATCTATGGACCGTTTAATTACCAAGGCCAATTTACCAGCCAAAGCAATGCCAATTTCGATCTCTGGTTAAAAGGCCGTGATCCACAAAGCGGTATTCGAGATATCGAAGCCATCATGACATTAGCCGCAGAAGCAGGGCTAAGCTTGACCAAAGATCATCAAATGCCCGCCAATAATCGACTACTCGTATTTACCAAGCGCTAATCAGACTTAAACGGCAGCGCCTGGCGACACCGCTCAAAATAATCCTGTAAATGCTGGCGTTCCCGCTGGCAAAAATCTTTAATCGCCGGCCTAAAAGCCGCCTCCTTAACCCAATGATAAGAATAAGTTAACACGGGCTCAAAGCCCCGCTTAATCTTGTGTTCGCCCTGTGCACCAGGATTAAACGATTGTAAGTTCTGCTCAATACAAAACTCAATGCCTTGGTAATAACACAGCTCAAAATGCAGGTTATTAAACTCCTCAACACAACCCCAATAACGACCGAACAGCTGCGCATCATCGAATAAAAATAAGGCACTAGCGACATAGCGCTGCTCATGGCTAGCAATTAGCAGCAAGATATTATCCGCTAGCGTTGCAAATATCTGAGCGAAGAAATCCTTGTTCAAATGCGGCGTATGATTGCGCTTAAAATAGGATTGCTGATAGCACAAATAGAAGAAATCAAGTTCTGCCTCACCAACCTCACTCGCCTTTAGCCGCCGAATCTCAATACCCTGCGCCGCAATCGACAGACGCTCCTTACGCACATTTTTACGCTTGCGCGCCATAAACCCCGACAAAAAGTGCTCAAAATCGCGATAATCACGATTAAACCAATGAAACTGCACCGTGTAACGCTCAAAAACATCATCACGCGCCGCCGTCATTTGCGGGCAAAACAGCAAGTGCCAGCTATTGAGTGACTGCGCTAGGCAATGTTCAATCATGTCATCGACAATAGCACTGGGCTTAAGTGTCTTGGAGAGTAATTTATCAGAGGTAATTGGCGTAAACGGGATGGTACTAACCAACTTAGGATAATAGTCAAACCCATGTTGTTCAAAGGCCTGCGCCCAATCCCAGTCAAACACAAACTCGCCCCACGAATGAGACTTAACATAAGAAGGCAACAGGCCGTGCAATTCACCAGACTGTTCAAACACCACATGATGAGGCGTCCAGCCAGTGCCATCACCAACACTGCCCGACGCTTCCAGCGCCCTAAAAAATTCATAATCTAAGAACGGCATATTCGATGAATTGAGACGTTGCCATTGGCTAGATGATATATCGCTAATAGTGTCGACAGCTTGCAGCGTCATAATATCCTTAATGATTACATACCAGATTGGTAAAATATGCCGATGACCATACCTTGTTGCTTGGCCACTAGCTATACATAAATGAATATAAAAATACACAAAACGACTAAAAAACCATCACTCATACGCCACTAGAACACTAACAACAGCGCACAAATAAACTAAGTAAACCCCAAAGGTTTTCAACTACAACACTGACAATTAAACTTTAAATACATGTACTTATAATATGCATAAAAACATGTTTGAGCGTGATTGTTATTTACTCTATTATGAGAGCTGTTCACTTTCGATTAAAGGATTGTTTCTGTGAATTATTATTCATTTAGTTTTTTGGGACTATGCTTAGTCGTAGGCTCGCTTTTTACTCATAAAACAGTGTTCGCTGACACAGTATCAATTTGGGGCGAGTATCACCCGCCACTCAATGGCGATCCCACAGATGCAAAACCTGGCTTCATGATCGAAATTGCGCAGTCTATTTTTGAACGTAATGGACATACAATGAACTACATATTGGGGCCTCGATCTCGCGGGGTAAAAATGGTCAAAGATGGTGACATCGACTGTGTCGTTAATGCAAAAATAAAAGACCATCATTTCTTGGCGTTTCCCACTGAGCCGTGGGGCTATCATGCCGCAACGTTATTCTCGTTACCTAGCTCATCATTTAAATATAAAGACATACCTCAGCTCAAAGGCGTTCGCTTGGGCGCAATTGCTAGCACCCGTTATGATAACGGCTCTATGGATGAATATTTAAAACAAAGCCCGAACAACGTATCGTTTTCTCATGGCAAAGATGCATTAACCAGACAGGTTAGAATGCTGCTTAAAAACCGGGTCGAAACAATTGTCTCTTGCCCATTATTAATGCGCGGCCAACTTAAATCGATGGGGCTAGCCAGTGACTCAATGAAAAGTGTCGGAGAAGTTAAACCCTTCGTTGGCATGTATCTAGCCTGTGGTCGAGGAAACAAGCGCACCGAGGGATATGTATCATTGTTCAACAACGCAATACCCAAAATGAGGGCCAGTGGAGAATTACAAAAAATTCTTGATAAGTATGGTCAAATTGACTGGATTGACATCTATCGCTCTTTAGCATCACCGCACTAGTCATAGTAATAATGCATTGAGTATTGGCACGGCTCGGGACGACGTAAACACAGGGATTTTCATGATAACAAAAAATACTACATTCTATTTTCTTGCGCTACTATCAGCAATGCTCTACACAGCCAACAGCCACGCTAATCAATCTCACATTCTGGCCGATTTCGCGCTCGACGAATTAAAAAAATCGGCCAACCTAGTCGGCCTAGCATCGGCATCTTACACCCCGCAAGGCGAACAATGGTCACGCTATATCGGCTATGCAGACAAAAGCGCCCAGCTTGGGGTAACCGCCGACACCGAATTTCGCTTGGCCAGCGTGTCAAAGTTTGTCACCACCGGCCTACTGGCCAAATTAGTCGGCGAAGGTAAAATCGATTTAGATAAAAGCATCTACACCTACATCCCCAACTTTCCCGCTAAACAACATGATTTCACCATCAGACAGTTAGTGACGCATACCGCCGGTATTCCTCATTATCAGAGCTTACTCGACCATGCCATCAACCACAATCCGGCTCCCTACAAACATGTCGCCCAAGGCGTGAGCCTATTCCAACATCGGCCACTACTGCACAAACCAGGCAGCGACTATCGATATTCAAGCTTTGGCTTTAACTTATTATCCTTAGCGTTAGAAAATGCAGGCAAACAGCCCTTCCTCAACCAGTTAGCCGAACTAACCACACAAGCAAACTCTCCCTCAATCAACGCAGAGCGTATCGAATATCCCAGTGCGAATTGGTCAAAGCTCTACGATGCACAAGGCCGCGAACAGCGACGAGGCAACATTGGTTACAAATGGGCCGGAGGCGGCCTAGTCAGCACCGCGCCCGATCTGGCCAAATTTGGCATCGCCTTACTAAATAAATCGATCATCGCGCCAACAACACTCGCGCAGTTTAACACCCGACAAGCCTTTGCCAATGGCGAAAACATTACCGTCTCGCGCAGCAACATGGCGGTAGGCTGGCGCATCAAAGAGAATAATCTTGGCCAGCCACAATTTCATCACTCCGGCAGCATGCCCGGCGCGCGTTCGCACATTAGCGTATTCCCTAGCAGCCAACAAAGCATCGTATTATTGAGTAATACGCGCTGGACCGTCGCATTAGATCAAACCGCCGCCAGCTTGCAAATGTTGCTTAACAGCCAAGCGCAACAGAAATGCCCTGCTACCGACAATTATCTATTTGGAGCGCCCAATGGCGTCACCCTCAACTTCCACCAACAACCAAACATGTGCGTCACACGAATCAGCTTTGACCCAACACTAACCAACAAGCTCGCCGGTCAAACCAACAGCAGCTCATTTACCCTGCTAACGACCGCCGCCAACAACGTCGCCCTAATCACCCCCATCGGCATATTCCAAGGCACATACAACGGAAAAACCCTAAACCTAGACATCCTGGCAACTCGCTATCAATACACCGACGATGAGCCCAAAACGTAACCGACATCGCACCAAATATTGTGCACCATAAACAAGCAACAAACGGCTTAAGCGCTAGTATGCAGCTGTATCATGCGGACAGGAGTGGGGAGTTCATTCTATAATTTCACAAAATAATCGCGTTAAGTTGCCCCTGACCTTTTATTGTCATTGGTACCATTATGAAAATAACGACAGCTAAGCAACTGAGTAACTTTCTTAAAGATGCCCGAAAACAGCAAGGTTTCTCACAAAACAAAACCGCCAATACCGTTGGTATAAAACAAGATACAGTATCGAAATTTGAAATATCATCGGCTAATGCTCAAATAGATACCATGTTTAAGCTGCTATCGGCACTCAATTTGGAACTGGACATACAACCAAGAAGTCAGCACCTAAGTCCGACAACTAATCATTTGTCGCAAAAAAAATCGCCAACGGATTGGAATGAGGAATGGTAAACTTAAACGTATTAATGAATGGTTATCATGTTGGTATTTTTAGCCCATGGAAAGCACCTAATTATGTTGACCAAGAATATATCTACACTTTTATGCGCATAAAAGTGTAGCCAAACCACATTTTAATGCGCATTAAAGTGTAAGTGTTATGCTAATATAATTGTTAAAAGACAATAAACCTCTAGGATTAGCTATGCAGCGCCGACTATTAGACCAACTTATCGCGTGGAAAAATTCACCATCGAGAAAGCCAGTCTTGCTCGATGGTGCACGGCAAACAGGAAAATCCTATCTTCTCCAAGATCTATTTGGCCAGCAATTCGATCACGTAGTAAGATTAGACTTTTTAGAACACCCTCGCTACGGCGCGCTATTTAGTGACTCACTAAGCCCAGATGATATCCTAGCCAATATCGAATTAACCCTCAATGTCAGCATCGACAAGTCAAACACACTGATAATTTTCGATGAAATAGGCGAATGCCAAGCAGCAATCAATTCGCTTAAGTTTTTCGCCGAACAACATCCAGAAATGTTCATTTGCGCATCGGGCTCGAACATCGGCTTACTTGGCTCATTTCCAGTCGGCAAGGTCGAATTATTTCATCTATCACCACTCACCTTCGAAGAATTTTTGTGGGCGTCGCAACAGCCTGCACTGCTCAAGGCATTTGAGCAGATAAGCATGAGTGCTATCGTTCATGAGAAACTCTTTAGCCTACTCACTGATTACTACTTTGTTGGCGGCATGCCAGAAGCCGTTAGCCAATGGTTTAATCGCGAGCCGATTGACAGCAAAGAGACGGTCGGCATATTAGAACGCACGCAACGAATATCACAAATTCACGCCTCACTCATTGCGGGTTACGAACGAGACTTTGGCAAATATTCAGGGAAAGTATCGGCCCAACACATTCAACAAGTATTCAAACAGGTGCCAACTCAGCTTGCCAAAAACATTGACGATTCAGTGAAGCGCTTCAAGTTTAAAGACGTTATCGAAAAGAAGAACCGCTACCAAGAATTAGCAGGACCAATCAACTATTTAGAAAAGTGTAAACTGGTCTCAAAATGTCACCCTATCGAAAGCCAACCAACATCGCCGCTGCCCGCACTGGCCAAAGATAATTACTTTAAGTTGTTTTTCTTTGATATCGGCCTGTTAGGTCACATGCTAAGCATCACTTATCAAGAGCACCAGCAGCAGAGTTTGAATTACAAAGGTTACATCGCCGAAAACTTCGTACAAAACGAAATGATTGCGCACAATCACCAACCAACTTATTCATGGGAATACGCGCGGGCCGAAATCGAGTTTGTGATCAAAGCACAAAACGGCGACATCATCCCCATCGAAGTTAAAAGCGGCAAACGCACCCGCGCCAAGTCTCTCGCTAGTTATGTACAGCGCTATCAACCAATAAAAACATTAAAATTAATAGGCTCAACTGGCTCATTGGACGATCCTAAAGCGCTAGTAGCACCGTTGTATTATGCGGGGAAGATTGGAGAGTTGGTTGGATAGACTATTGGAGCAATCATTAACCTTAAAAACTAAATCCCCTATCAAAAGATGATATTATTCACCGACTGTTTACCCGCAACAACTGTATGCTTATTTAGCAAATAAAAAGGCTAATAGTGCCCTAAATAGGATTTCAATATTTTATGGAAGAGGACTAATAAACTTTCAGGCGGGAAAATTACAATCTCCCGCTTTAGTATTTTTATTTTGGACAGTTTGTTGATTCGACAGCATAAGATACTGAATGGCCCAGAATATAGCGATCAGCTATATAGCTATTTATCTTTTTTTCACACCACTGTAGAGCATCACCTTTACTTTCATAACCTTTCCCACTAGCGTTCCAGCACTGATTTAAATCCATATTTCGATCTGAAGCGAGTAATGCGCTAGATTTTGTAATCTTGCAGGATGAATATGTTAATTTACTTGAGCCGTCTGAATTAGATGCGCCACATGCAACGAGGGTTAATCCAAGTGCTAATAATATAATATGTTTCACTTTAATACTCCGTTAGTAGCTATTTTGGTAATGTTCATTGATTACGACACGGCTTTTGCATGGAACTTCAAAAAAGTCATGAACCGTATCTTTGAACAATAATTCCAAATCGCTATATGCAGCACACTCAAACGAAAGTCCTGATGATGGTACTAATTCGAAAACTTCACCATATACATCAATGTTCACAGTCTCTTGAGAAAGATTTTGAATGGACAACTTTGCTGAGTCTGTTTTGAAAACATCAACGTTTGATATTGACGATGGAAAATCAGCCGCGATGGTGACCGAAGAGGCAAAAAAACCAGCAACTAATGCCAGTCTATTAAATTTCATTATTCTTCCCTGCTTACTTTAGGGGTAGTATTCCAATAAAGCGGCATTGTTAATTAAATTAATATGCCGAATTTATGGAGATACTGCTGATGAACGGTAAACATCTCATCGAAGTGATATAAATTGATGCATTCCGTCGCATAATAACGGGGCGAATTATAATGATAAATTAAGTTATATCAATAGTTAATGTAACAATTGATAGGAATCCCCTTGGTCATTTCTTTAACAACGCGGAGCAAGGCTTAATAACAACAGAACTGAGAAGGTAATTTTTTATAAAATTGAGCACAACCATTTTTACTAGCTTCCATATATTCTAATAACGATTACATTGTAATCTGTGACTATTTCATAGTCCCCAGCCTCGCGGGAAATCATGAAAATTCTCAAGTTAATTCAGCGGCTCTGCCGTTAAATGAATACCAGGCTGCGTCCTAACAATATGCTGACCACTAAAACTTGTTAACTACCCATTCGATATTTAAATCCAAGTATTAACTAAGAACTATGACCAGCATACCCGCCTCAATTGTGATACTCTCACGCCCATTAATCGGAATCAGGTAAAAGGATATACATTTTGATTTTAAAGGAAAAACCCCACATTAACGCGACGACATCAACCGCCAAATCCGGCCTCAAGCAAGAGCAGGATGTCGCTTTCTTTCTACGAAGGAATTTCAAAGACGATGATCGTGTATTGGTGTTCAATGATCTCAAGTTCAGTTACAACAACGAAACCGCGCAAATCGACCATCTAATACTTTATCCCTTTGGTTTTATTCTGATCGAGTCAAAGAGTATTACCGGTGAAGTTAGCGTTAACAAGCAGCAAGAGTGGTCTCGTAGTTACCAAGGGAGGTGGCAAGGCATGCCCTCGCCCATCAAACAAGTTGAACTACAGCAAGTGTTATTAAGAGAGTTAATGTTTGAATGCCGTGAACAAATCCTTGGTAAAGTATTATTTAAGCAACAAAGCTTTGGCGGACGCTGTTGGCACAACATCTGCGCTATTTCCAGCAACACGATTATCGACCGCATCGAAATGCCAGCCAGTATTTCAGATCAATTAGTAAAATCAGAATTCTTAGCCGACAGATTAAAAAAAATAATGAAGCTAAGGCACAAAGTTATCAACGCGATTAATTTCATTGACACCCGCCCAAGTTTTTGCGCCGACGAAATGGCTTCGATCACTGATTTCTTACTCTCTCATGACATCTCCAATGGCCAACAGAAATCATTACAACCAGTACACAAAACCAACGAAACAAAAAGAACTGACGTTTGGTTAATCAAAAAGCCACAAGTAAGTCCTGAAATTAAAACTATCTCGTTATGTTGTTCAAAATGCCAAGCCACCACAAAATTAGTTCCAACCCATGGCAAGTATGGCTATTACCTAAAATGCCAGCAATGTAACGGTAACACTGCCATGAAACAACCTTGCCCACATTGCAACAGCAAACAAGCCAAGGTCAGCAAAAGAAAAGACAACTACACATTAAACTGTCAAGAATGTGACCAGCAAACGAAGTATAAGATTGGGTAACCCTAAATGAATCAAACTGGCATCTACGAACAACTGATCACTGAGCTCATTGAAAAGAACCTTAACCGAGAGTCATTCTATGTTGGGGAACGACAATTAGAAGCTAGCGAAGCGTCAACTTGGTTGTCGCGCTTTCTAAACCGAGTCATGGCCTTTGCTATTGATGCAGTACCAGCCAGTGACGAGCGTTTGCTCGCGCAAATTAAACTTGCCAACGATTTAGTGATGTGGCTAAAGACTCATATCAACGATGATGACTTCATCAGTGAAAACCTCATCGATAGCCAAGGAAAGATCCTCACCGCGCTATTTGATAAGTCCAATCCCATTGCCGCCGATTTACCAAAATACGCAGAGTCTATCTTCCCGTTAACCGGACTTACTCAGAGTGAGCTATTCTGTGGCAGTAATGCCGGCATATCACTGGATACCGAATTAAAACGCGAGATTAAGTCATCAGATAAAATCTACTGGTTAGTATCATTTATTAAATGGTCTGGTCTTCGAATATTCAAGAAAGAACTCGAAGATTTCACCCGCAGTGGCAAGCAATTAAAGGTCATTACTACCTCATACATGGGCGCAACAGATGCCAAGGCGGTGGAGTTTTTAGCCTCTCTACCCAACACCGAAGTAAAACTCAGTTACAACACCCAACGGGAACGTCTTCACGCAAAATCATACTTGTTTATCCGTAATAGTACATTTGATACAGGGTATATCGGTTCATCAAATTTATCACATTCGGCCTTAACTAGTGGCTTAGAGTGGAACTTAAAAATCACCGCTCAAGAAATACCGCACATTATCAAAAAGTCATTAAGTACCTTCGAAACCTACTGGCAGTCGAGCGATTTTGAACAGTTCGATGGTAAGGCTGCCAGCAGAGAAAAACTCAATAATGCCTTAAAAGAAGCCAAGGGTAGTTTCAGTAATAACCACAGCTATCATTTTGAAATAAAACCGTTTCCTCATCAGCGTGAGATCCTCGAACAATTGCATACCGAACGTGAATTACATAATCGTTATCGAAATTTGGTGGTGGCCGCTACTGGCACCGGAAAAACCATCATCTCGGCATTTGATTTCGCGCGCTTCTATCAACAAAATCCGCAAGCGAAATTCTTATTTGTAGCGCATCGCCAAGAGATATTAAAACAGGCACAAAGCGCCTTTCGCGGCGTATTAAAAGATAGCAATTTTGGCGAGTTATGGGTCGGCAATCATCAGCCCAACCATTACAATCAACTATTTGCCTCAGTTCAAAGCATTAACAACAATATTGAACGCCTAAACTTGAGCAGTGATTTCTTTGATTACATTGTTATCGACGAAGTGCACCACATCACCGCTAGTAGCTATCGCGCGATATTAAATAATTTTCAACCTCAGATATTACTCGGTTTAACCGCTACCCCAGAACGCCATGATGGCGGCAACATTCTCAGTGATTTTGGTGGTGTCATCGCCGCCGAGATCAGGCTACCCGAAGCGATAAATCGCCGTCATTTGTCACCGTTTCAATACTTTGGCATCGACGATGAGACCGACTTAAGCCAAGTACCTTGGAATAAGGGTCGTTATGACATCAGTGAACTTAGCAACGTTTACACCCATAACGAACAGCGTGTTAACCGCATTCTACTGAGCCTTAATGAGATAGTCACCGACATATCAATAATGCGCGCATTAGGCTTTTGTGTCAGTAGAGATCATGCCAACTACATGATGACAAAGTTCACATTACGCGGCATTGCCTGTGATGTACTGACCAGCGACAACAGCAACGAGCGAGAGATCAAACAGCAAAAATTAAGACAAGGAACAATCAACATATTGTTTGTGGTTGATATATTTAACGAAGGGGTCGATATCCCAGAGGTAGATACCTTATTGTTTTTACGACCCACAGAAAGCCTTACCATATTTTTACAACAATTAGGCCGTGGACTGCGCTTAGTCGATGGCAAAGAGTGTTGCACCGTATTAGATTTTGTTGGCAACGCTCGCAGTGAATACGATTTCTCACAAAAATTTCGAGCATTAGTCGGAAAAACAAACCAATCGATATCGAAAGAAATTACCGATGGTTTTCCTCACTTGCCGCTAAGTTGTCGCATAGAGCTGCAAGAAAAAACGCAGGCAATGATCCTCAAAAATATTCGCAGCGCCACGCTAAATAGCAGCCGCTTAGTGGGACTAATAAACAGCTACCCATTGCATAGTGATTTACCGTTAACTTTAGCCAATTTTTTACATATGCATCCCAGCATCACCCTAGAAGATATATACCGCATAAAAATAGACAAAAAAGGCTGCTGGACAGCACTGCTTAACGCAAATAAAAACGAGAACCAAGTTAATGAACACAGCGCGTTAGCCAGTGGCAAGCTTGAGCTGACCAAAGCGTACTACCGCGCCATCAACAACCATCTGCTATCATGCAGCTCTATCTCTTATCTAACGTTTATCAAAACATTGTGTGAGAACGATTTTAACTTTGATAATTCACAAGAGAATAGCCAAGACTTCGCCCTGATGTGCCACTATAACTTTTGGGATAAGACAGGGTCTCAGCTCGGATTCAGTTCGTTACAGCAAAGCTTGCGAGCCTTGCAGCATCCTCAATTACAACTAGAACTTATCGATGTGTTAAATCTGTTGATTAACCGCATTCATCACCAAGAATTCACCATGCCTAATGGCAGCAAGGGTGCGATAAAAATACACGCCAGATATACCAGAGAACAGATTTTATCGGGCTTTGGCGCCAGCAGCTTTGATAAAAAATCGCCATCACGCGAAGGTGTTTTAAACTTACCTGCTCAAAACACAGAATTACTATTTGTTACCCTCAATAAATGCGAAAAACAGTTTTCACCAACCACCATGTACCACGACTACGCGATCAGCGAAAAGCTATTCCACTGGCAATCACAAAACAGCGCCCGTCCCGAACGCGGTAAAGGGCTAGCTTACATCGAACATAGAAAGACCAAGAAACAGATTATTTTGTTTGTACGTGAACAAGCCAAAGATGAAAACAAAAGAACCATGGGCTTTGTTAACTTCGGCCCAATCAACTACATCAAACACCAAGGCAGCCAACCAATGAGCATCACGTGGCAACTACATCACCCGATGCCAGCCAGCATGTGGCATGAGACAGCGAAATTGGCGGTTGGTTAATGGAAGCGCTGGTCGAACTTAGGGTGGGATTTAATAGTCGTGGATATTTTTCTCTGCCCTTTAAAAGCTGCGCCAACTTGGTAAGTAGGCGCAGCTATCATGGAATTTAAATCGTCTTAGCAATAAGTTCAGCTTTTAATAAGCCGCCTTTAGTAAGTAATTTGGCTGAGAATTTAGGGTTACGCCTTGCCTTAAATGCATCATGAATTAATTTTAAGCCCTTGGCTTCAAGTAACGAAATATTTACTTCTGTATCCATTTCTGCGCTTTCTACAAAATCCAGAGAAAAGCTAGGGGCAATGATGAGTACTTGTGCAACTCTTTTCCCCTGATTTTCACAGCGATTCACATACGCCTTAACCTGCCTTGATGTTGACGAATATTTAGCGAAGTCACCGTTTTTACAAGTCTTAGCTTCGCCAATAATAACGTCATCATCACTAAGCGAGATAATTATATCGGCTTTATCTTTAGCTGTATTGATGCTTTTACGCAAGTCTTCATCGACAACCAGCTTTAGATCTTCGAATATTTCTTTAGTAATTTCTTCGAATTTAACGCCAATTTCTGCTTCAGCGATATCAATCCCTGCTGCTTTCAAGCTGGCTAAATCTCGCTGGGCTAGTGCAACATAACTTTCTATCAGTTTGTCATTCGCATTCGAAAATGACTCCAAAATCAATTGTCTCGGATTGCCCCTCTTTTGAAGGGACATTTTATCCCTGACAACTTTAATTTCATCATTGCTCAGTAAATAGAGAATATCAACTGGGGTAATATTAAGAGCACGTAATTTATCAGTATCAATATCTTCTGTATTTTCTAACTCAAACTCAACTTTCAACAATTGCTCTAAAGCGGGGAAGTTAGCTTTCAATGCTGTATACATCTCTTTAAATCCAGCGGCACTGAGCGCATTAAATTCATCATCAGCTGACTGATTGAGCGAATCGATGATCACTTCAATTCGCTCTATAAGAGTAGAGCCAATTTTAGATACATTTATATCCAATTCTATGATGAGATTCTTTAGCCGTTCTTTTCTCTGATTTTGAGTATCAGTAGCATTGTAAATGTCACGAAGCAATATATTACGTACAGCAATACGCGAGTGAATCACTATATGAATTTTATCGGTTCTCGCTACGCCTCTCGTTTTTTTCCCATAGTGTTTCAGTATATTAGAAAGTTCAGCATCAGTTAGATTTCGCAATATACGAAGTGTATGTTTGTCAGCGAGTTCTTTACCTTGTATGCAATTAAGAAGCTCTACAATTTCGTTAGCAATTAAGACTTCAGAACGCTTTCTATTAATAAATATAACACCCATTTCTCGTAGGCTATTCAATGCTTCTATAACATTGTTTTTAGGGACTGGATTGACTAAATGCTCTATTGCCGAAATTTCATCCATTGATATATTTAGTCGATCAGCCAAGACGTTTAGTATGCTTCTTTCGTCATCAGTAATTTTGGCTTCACGATTTATTTTTTCATCATTAAGAAAAGCTTCTCTAACGCAATCGTGATATATCCCTAACAATGTTCCACGTTCAAAATTTTCCGCCCCTTCACTAGCAACAATTTCTGCTTGGAGTGTTTTTGATGCGTTTTTTAATTCGACCCACTCTTTTTCATACAGTGATTCGATCCAAGATACTCTGGCGACGCTGTTACCATCCCTTGTTAGTATATTTAGCAACAAACTAATTTGAGGACCTGACATGGCTATTTGTTCTTTAAGTGCAACTTGAAAATGGGAAGATACTAATGCGAATAATGCAGTTATTTCACTACCTGAAGCATTTTTAATTTGCCCATCCAATTTATTTACTGAATTAGCTAGCTGCTTATCGTTATGAATAGCGGAAGAACATAACCTATCTAAACAAGAGATAAATTTTGATTTTTCGACTTGATTAATACTTGAAAGGACTTGAGATAATTTCATTAGATACTCTATTCCGTTAGATGATAATATCTTTGCATTATCAATCACTAGAAAATACAAATCAAGAAGTTACCTCTTTATTATTGATTGCATCGTAATTACAAAGCTGCTGATTATTGACATGGCCCCGCACACCTCAGCAGCATACTTTACGGGCGTAAAAGATTATAGATACTAAGACCCCAATCATCGTCAGAAAGTTTTTTATGCTTAGTTAATGCGTCGTAGTCTTCGATAAAACTCTTTATACATGCACTGTCCATAAGGGCCACTGCACTTTTATCAATTCCATATACCTCAGAATTTGATCCTTTCAGCGATATCATTAACAACATATGAAAGCAGTATTGTCTTTCTTTCAAATCAGTAACTTTAGGAACCAATTTGAGCAAATATTTTCTGAGGGCTCTCATTGTGCCGCTAGATGTAGTCGGGGAGTTGTTGAGGTATAACAACCTTAATAATTCACTCAAATCTTCCTTCCCATCCATGCGCAATAGCAGTATTCCGGAGCTAAACTCTTGAACGATTAATCTTGCTAAAAGAGGTGAGCCCTTAGCTCCATTTTGTCTTTCCTGTATTTCAGATCTTATATTCTCATCAATGGATTTTAAATAACCTATTGACGTTTGTAGCGCCCAAATCAGGTGTGTTTCAATATTAGTTTTACCTATTTCAGTGTTTTTAACACCGCTGACAATCTTTTTAAGTGCTGTTGTTTCTAATCCCGCTAAATTGTCCCAACGAATATTTTCACTCACATCTAATTTTCCCACATTGCACGAATGCTCTTGCACGCCAAGTAAAACTTTTGGCCAAAACTCGCTATCTTTAATATGGGAATGTTCACTATGACGGCGTATTGGGATATTTTTATCATATAGACTACCAATATAGTCTACATAAGTTGGGTCTCCAGCCATCTTTTTGATAAATTTCGGGTAAGATTTACCTTCAATCCATGTTTGCTCAAATTTCAATATTTCTTGATATATATTCAAATCACTTTCATTACCTAATCTTTGCATCCCAGATTCCATATACACTTGCCAATAATCCTTTTTTCCTCCCTGTGTATAAGAATATGTTTGAGATACAGATTGCCATCTTTGTTTATTCGTACTTTTCTCAGATTCAAATTGTTTCCAAGCGGGAAACAAGTAATGGATCAGTAGTTTTGTTCCGTCACTACCAAATTCATTTTCATCTACAGTGACTTGAGCTACTAAATTCTGCCACCGCTGTGTTAACTGTTGTGTATATCCATTTCCTTGTAGCGCTTTAATGTTTCTTGCAATAAAATCAAAAGCCGATGGGGAAATCGTTTTTAGTGTTGACAATATTAGTAAATCATCAAAATTAAATTCACCTTTTAGCGTCACCCATTTACTACTAACCTCACGCTCCATTGCTGCGAATGATCTTGGTGTATATATTAAATCAGCTATTAAACGTACAACGAAATACGGTTCAATCGAGTTCTCATTCGAAACAATTAAACCCTTTGCACCATCAATGTACCACTCGCCTTTCACTGGCTCATTTAACAAAGTAATTCCTTCGTCGTAAGCCAATTGGTGCTGCGACAGCGTCAATTTTTTTATAACGCTATTACTATCAATAGGTGGTATGTCATCACGATAATCGGTCACGCGATTGAGAATTACGGAGGTATTAGAGTTATACCCTAGCGACAAAATAAAATTGATATGGTCGTTCTCGCTTAGGGAATTGAGTAAAGGTGCTAGTGCATTCGTTACTTTTTCTGCACCGTCATTACGATCGAGATCTTCGATAAACACACAGACACGATAGTTATGCCTTTTGATCAGCCTATTTAATTTTTTTAGCTGCTCAGCGGGTGCAGGATTAGCATCTACCAAGTGCATCATCAGTTTTGTTAAATGATGTGTTTCTTTTAATACAGCAACATAGTTATTCGCCAACCCCTGTATGCTTGATGTCTCAAAATGACGAGTCAGCTCCTTAATAATTGTTACTAACAAAACCCCCTGAACATTAGGTGTTTCATCCGCGCGACCCCAAGCATCAAAATGCACGAAGATCCATTGCTCGTCATTTTCATTTTTTTTCTTACACACCGACTCTTCGACCATATTTAAGATGCTTGATTTACCACTGCCAAAACCACCACACAACGCGATGCGCCTAAAGGTCACTTCACCGTTTATACCTAGTAAGTGGCTCGTTAATCGATCTACTATGAATTTTCGATCATACTTATCTTCATTAGCTGACGATATTGGTTTTTCATCGTTGTTTTCTACAGATTTATTTGACGAAAGCAGCTCTAGAAACCGACTTAAATAACCTGGGTAAACTAACCACTTCCCTAGATAGATACCACAACTCATTAGTGCTAGCTCTTGCATAAACTCACTAATCATTGGCTGTTGTAACTCAGGGGAATTAACTAACCCTAATACAATAAGCCCCAGTATCGACGCAGTTCGTATTACCGAACCCCCACGTTGAGGAGTTCTTTTAGCCCATTTCTCTTTTTTATTGCACTTGAATTCAACATGATAAGCACCTACATTTTTCAGCAATAAAGTTGTAATCGCACCAGCCAGAACAACGATTCCACATTGTACATATAGCGGCATAGAGTTATACGTCGCCGCCCACCAAGTAACGGCTTGTGTTACCGAGCTAATTTTAAGAAGAAAAGTATAAAATCCAACGGCTATCGCTGCATATACCGCTGCTTTGAACAATTTATTTATATAAAGATTAATTATTTTATCTAACATTTAATTTTTACCATTCCCGCAACTGTTGCATATCCTTAAGCCTGCCACGCTGCAACGAGAGCGCTTCGAATAAGTCATCGATTGATGTGTTGTCTGTTTTTAAGCCCGGCAGGGCTATATTGGCTTGGGCAAAAAATTGTCGGCTAATTTGCGCGTCTTTGTTATCAAGCCATGCGGTTTGCCACCAGTGGCTAATGGGTTCTTTGGCATTGTTCATGCGCTGCTCGGTGGGCAGTCGGTCACTTTTTTCTAGGTTGGCTTTGGCGTCTGTAGGCAACAGGTTCCACAAGTCGTTGTTGGGCCAGCGTGCAAAGGGGAAACAGTGATCGATTTGGACGTTGCTTTTGGCGCTGCCACGGGCAGTTAAGCGCCTTTGGCTCCACACGCAATGCTGTGGATTATCTGTGGTGTTAATAAGATCGAAACGTTTGCGCACATCAACGGTGGTGCGTTTAGGTTCTAGCCATTGCAGTGCACCGTAAATTTCATGCGGTGCTTTTGACGCGTTACCTTGATATTTAGTCATGGTGTTTGCCCATTCGCTCACTAGTACCGGCTCAACCCAACAGGCAAAGCGGCTAAAGGCGAGCCAAATATGTTCAGGCAACGAGAACTCACCCCAATCGCTAAGTGATTGCATGTCTAAAAAGAGGCTATCTTTAGCTTTCACCGTTTTGCTGTCGACTTCAAACACGCTTTGTTCACTGTTAGGCAAAGTGATGTACTTACAGGGCATATCACGAATGTTGTGCACGGCTGCGCTAAGGGTTCGATGCAATGCCAGCGCGGTGTCGCCGCTAAACAAATTACCGACACTATAATCACTCGCGGCGAGTTCGGTTAACTTGTGCCAGCCATTAGCTTTCATAAAGCCCATGTTGATCTTGTTATTTTTATCGGGTGTTTGAAATAAATGATTATCGTCTATCAGGATTTTATATTGATGGCACCAATAAAGTGCCACCAGCCCAGCGGGCAGAATGACTCTATTGTCTTCTCGGCGTATGACAGCGCCAGGATGACCGTCGGCGATACGCAGTAATACGCGCATGAGTGCCAACTTGTGAGTGGCTGCTTTTCCATCGTTAATCGCCACGTGGCGAATAAAGGGGAACGCGCCGCTGCCGTCGTCTGGTAGTTGCAGTACCACGGTTTGCCAGTGAACTTCGCTGCGGCCTAATTTGTCTGACTCAACGTCTGTTACTAGCAATGGGAATAAGCCGGCGGTTTTTCCAAGCGTGAGCACCTCATCACTACACACTTCGTGCATCACGCGGGCATCGCCGCTTTCACCGTGACGCAATGAGATTGCCAATTGTCCACCGGGCTTAAGTAAATTAGCTAATTTACGTAAGGATCGTGCGCGCGATGATTTGGGAATATGCATCCACACCGCGCTTAGTAAGATTAAATCGAAGCTGATTTCTTGGCCAGTTACAACATCGAGCGATGGCAAGGTATCACTAAGCCAAGTTACGTTTAGCCCTTGGGTTTGCTTCTTACCGATATCGGCTAGGATTTGCGCTGGCTCAACGGCAGTAACATGCAGATTATTGTCCCTGCCCTGCTGTGCTAAATAGCGGCTGTCTCGCCCTGCGCCAGCGCCTAAGTCGAGAATGCGTGCATGTTGTTTGTTTAACGTTGGAGGGAGAAGATGCAACCATGCTTGATGGACTTCTTCAAAGCTTTTCGAGAGGTATTGCGACGCAAGTTTGTCGGCATGTTGATTATAAAATTGATGAGGCACGGTGATCCTGTCGCTATTAACTATCCATAATTTAGCCAATAAACTAACATATTACCCTCTAACAAAAAACCACAAACTGAATGTGTTTCATCTAGTTAGAAGATTTACAGCCTAGCCTAGTTGGCATGATAATGATTTAAGCGGTATTGCCGAAAGATAAGCAGTAAATGCCTCTGTAATACTCCGTGAGTATTAATTATTGATCTCGTTAAATTTAGGCACCTACTTTTAACTGGCTATATTTTCCGTTATATATTAGATTGGAATAAATTCAAGTGATGGAGTAAGCAGTTGATTGGTAATGATAATGATAGTTGCGTCAGGATTGTTATACCACCTGAGATGCTTGCTGCTTGGCAGACTACGGTAGATCTTATTGCTAAGATTGCTGATATTCCCGCCTCCTTGATCATGAAGCGCCACTCTCAAGAAATTGAGGTTTTAGTTAGCAGTGAGACGGACAATAATCCATATACTGCTGGCGCCCGTGATTCGCTTGGTCATGGCTTATATTGTGAAACGGTGATTGCCGAGCAGACTGAGTTGCTGGTATCTAATGCCTTGAAAGACCCTCTTTGGCAGACCAATCCCGATATATCTTTAGGCATGATTTCTTATTGCGGTTTACCGCTTAACTGGCCATCTGGTGAGCCCTTTGGCACGATCTGTATGCTCGATTCTAAGGCCAATGAATATTCGGCAGAGCAGCGGCTATTATTAGAGAGCTTTCGTAACAGTGTCGAGAGTAGCCTTGAAATTTTATATCAGAAAAACCAATTAACCTTAGCCAATCAAGATTTAGAACGGCGTATTAGCCACAGAACCCTTGAACTTGAACTGCTCAACAGCAATTTAATGCAGGAAATTGACTCTCGCGTAGCCGCAGAAGAGTTACTGGAAATAAAGAAGCGCTACGATGAGGTGACCGGACTACCTCGGCTGAGTCAGTTAGAGGGCACCTTCTCTCGACTGGTCAGTGACGATGCAGTGTCGAGTATCACTGCGCTGCATTTTAATATATCTAATCTCAAAATCATTCATGATAGTTTGGGCTTTCAAGTGTGTGAGCAAGTGATCAAGACCGTGGGGGATAAACTTCAAGCGATGTTACCCTCACATGCTTACCTTGCCCACGCTAGCGATGGTGCTTTTTGTATTATCGTTGCTAATGATAAATCACAGAAGTTTTCTAAGGTTACAGAATTACCAGCACATTTATGCCAAATTTTTAATCAGAATTTATTGCTCGAAGGGATCACCGTGTCGACCGCAGTAAACATTGGAATTTCGGTATACCCTGATGATGCGGTTAATTTTATTGAGTTAACGCGAAAGTCCAGCGCGGCAATATCTCACCGTAATCATAGTGGTGAAAACAGTTATACCTTCTTTGACAAAAAAATGGAGACGATGTTATTTAGTCGTTTGCAAATAGAGTCGCTGCTGGTTGATGCCATTGGTAACAATGAGTTGTCATTGCACTATCAACCATTTGTTGATACTAAAACTGAAAAAGTCATTGGTGCCGAAGCCTTGTTACGGTGGAGTAACCCTGAATTAGGTTTTGTCTCCCCCACTGATTTTATTGAAGTAGCTGAACAGTCTGGACAGATCATTGAAATTGGCTATTTTGTCCTAAGAAAAAGCATTCAACAGGCGGCCTATTGGCGTCAGCTTTATAATCCTGATTTCTACATGGCGATTAATCTATCTCCGATGCAATTAAAGGACGAGAGTTTAGTCACTAGAATCGTCAAGTTACTTGAGCTATACCAACTTCCACCGCAAGCTATAGAGATTGAGCTGACCGAAAACGCCTTGGTCCAAGATGCTGCTCAGGCGCTAAAAGTATTGAACGAGCTTTCCAATATTGGCGTTCGATTATCGTTAGATGATTTTGGCACCGGCTATTCGTCGTTAAGTTATCTACAAAACTACCCTTTTAGCTGCGTGAAAATAGATCGCAGCTTCATTGATAATTTAGCGGAATCTTATAAGAGTAGAGAGCTAGTACATACGATAATATCGATGGCCAAGAACTTAAACTTGTCGTTGATTGCAGAAGGCGTTGAGACGCAATATCAGGCACAGTTTGTTGCGAAAAGTGGAGCCAGCATTTGGCAAGGCTATTATTATGGTAAGCCAACCGACGCAGATAGTTTTAGCCAAAAATATTTAATTAATGCGCCATCTTTTTATACTGAACACGAGAGAGTTTAGGTTGGATTTACGCGATCAAAACATTGAACAACTAAAACGTGAGCCGCTCGATGTGCTTATTGTTGGCGCTGGTATTAACGGCGCAGTGTCTGCGGCAGCCTTAGCGGCTAAAGGGATTAAGGTAGCGGTGATTGACCGTGGCGATTTTGCCGGTGAAACCAGTTCGCAGTCGTCTAATTTAGCCTGGGGCGGGATTAAGTACCTTGAGAATCACGAATATGGCCTAGTGAATGAGTTGTGCCAGAGCCGTAATCATTTGATGGCCAGTTATCCGTCCACGGTTAAAGAGATTCGTTTCTTAACCACGATTGCCAAGGGCTTTCGTTTTCCGGCGCCGGCGGTTTATGCGGGCACGGTGCTGTATTGGATGTTTGGCCGCTTTGTCACGCGCCGCCCTAATTACCTGTGCAGCAGCGAGATAAAGCAGCTTGAGCCGATTATTAATGTCGATAATGTGCAAGGCGGCTTTGAGTATTCCGATTGTTATTTACATGATAATGACGCGCGCTTTGTATTTAATTTTGCCCGCCGCGCGATGCGCCATGGCGGCATGGCGGCCAATTATGTTGAGTCGTTAGGCGCTACTTGGCGTGATGGCCTGTGGCATGTTCAGCTGCGCGATGTGATGAGTGGCGCTGAGTTTGGTGTTACCGCTAAGGTGTTAATCAATGCTTGTGGGCCTTATGTCGACCGACATAATCAGTTGGTTGGCCAACAGACTAAGCATCGTCATCTGTTTTCCAAGGGCATTCATTTAATTGTCGACCGGCTGACCCCAAGCCACAAGGTGTTGGCCTTTTTTGCCAGCGACGGGCGGCTGTTTTTCATCATGCCGATGGGGCCAAAAACCTGTATTGGCACCACCGATGTTCAGGTGTCTTCTCCCGAGACTTCGGTTACCGATGAGGATCGCGACTTTGTGTTAGATAACGTTAACCGTTTATTGTCGCTGGATAAGCCTCTGACTAAAGCTGACATCATTAGTGAGCGCTGTGGTGTGCGCCCTTTGGCGAGTGCAGGCCAGACCAAGATTAACGATTGGACCGAGATCTCCCGCAAGCATGCGATTGACATTAACGCCGAGCAGCAGCATATGAGTATTTTTGGTGGCAAGCTCACCGATTGTATCAATGTTGGCAATGAGGTGTGTGAGATAGTGGGCGAGTTGGGCATTGCGCTAAATCATAACCACCAGCGTTGGTATGGCGAGCCGAGCGAGTTTGAACGTAGCCGCTTTATGAATCAGGCACGGGCGATGAATTTAGACAGCCTGTTGCCTAAAGAATCGCGCCAGCCTTCACCCGAGCCGTTGTCGCAACGTTTTTGGCGTCGTTATGGCAGCAATGCGATGAGCCTGTTGGAGCGTATTGTTGAAGATCCAAGCTGTGGCGAGCTATTGATTGAGAATGCCGCGTACTTACGTTGTGAGATTGAGCTGGCAGCACAAACAGAGATGATTGTGACCTTGGATGATTTTCTACGCCGACGTTCTAAGATAGCCTTGGTGGTGGATAGAGAAACATTGTTGGCGTCTAAAGGGTTGTTGCAAGCGTGTGAGATTTTGTTTGGCGATCAGGCGCAAGCTAAGCTAGACGAGTATATGGCGTTGGTTCAATAGTTGTTTTTAGCTCAGGTTGCGGTGATTTCAGGATTAGTTGTTGATTTAGTATCCTTGTGTGTGAAGCTAGCGTTATGAGATCCCCGATAAAACACTTCGGGGATGACGAAGTGGGTTTGAAACCAGTGTTCTCCTCGTCATCCCGCAGGTCTTTTATGCGGGATCTCAATAAGCGCGTAGTGGGATTGAGCAATGAATTCAACGCAATAACAGGCTGGGTGAGATCCCCGATAAAACACTTCGGGGATGACGAGGTAGGTTTGGGCACTTCGAAGATGACGAAGTAGGTTTGGACACTTCGAAGATGACGAAGTAGGTTTGGGCACTTCGAAGATGACGAAGTAGGTTTGGGCTTTCATCTTAGGTGGCTAGTCATGTTGCAATGCAGGGAGAAAAATATATTTTATCAAGGTTTTATTTAAACAAAATGAGGTGTTAACATAACAATATCGGCATTTTTGAGTGACAGATATGGAGCAAGAAAAAAAACAAATCGTTGCTTCTTTAACTGAGCAACTACCAACGTTACGCTTGGTCTATCTTTTTGGCTCTAGGGCGAAAAACGAACATCTCGTGGATAGCGATTGGGATGTAGCGATTGCCTGTGATAAAAAATTAAGTCCCGTGACTCGATGGGAAATAGCACAAAACCTCGCAATAATATTAGATGCAGATGTTGACCTAGTCGACTTGCTCGATGCCTCAACGGTACTAAAAATGCAAATAGTAGAGCAAGGCGATGTGTTGTTTTCAGAGAGTAACAGTGCCGAATACTTCGAAATGCAGACTTATAGTATGTATGGCCGCCTGCAAGAAGGGCGCGGTGACATTGTAAAAAACTTCATAGATAATATAAAAAATGCATGATGTCATATTAAATAAACTCAGTACCATTAAACGCTGCTTATCTCGAATCAATCAAGAATTTAGTGATGATGATGAGTTTCGAACAAACTTCACCAAACAAGATTCAGTTGTCCTGAATCTTCAGCGAGCCTGTGAAGCAGCCATTGATGTATCTAACTTTTTGATCAAAAAAGGCAATTTTGGCATTCCGCAATCAGCTAGAGATAGCTTCGAACTTATCGCTAACGCGAAGCTTATCACCCGAAGCTTAGCCGACAATTTGAAAAAAATGGTTGGGCTTAGAAATATTGCTGTACATGATTATCAAGCCCTAAACCTAGAGATTGTGATTTCTGTTGTGAATAACAACTTGTCTGATTTTGACTTGTTTTGTGCTCAGATAGCCGACATTTCGGATTAGTTGTTGTTTTAGTATCCTTGAGTGTGAAGCTAGCGTTATGAGATCCCCGATAAAACACTTCGGGGATGACGAGGTGGTGGTAACCTCAGGGATGACGAAGTGGTGGTAACCTCAGGGATGACGAGGTGAGTTTGGACACTTCGGGATGACGAAGGGGTTTGAAAACAGTGTTCGCCTCGTCATCCCGCAGGCCTTTTATGCGGGATCTCAATAAGCGCGTAATGGGATTGAGCAATAAATTCAGCGCAATAACAGGCTGGAGGAGATCCCCGATAAAACACTTCGGGGATGACGAAGTAGGTTTGGGCACTACAGGGATGACGAAGGGGTTTGAAAACAGTGTTCGCCTCGTCATCCCGCAGGTCTTTTATGCGGGATCTCAATAAGCGCGTAGCGGGATTGAGCAATAAATTCAGCGCAATAACAGGCTGGAGGAGATCACCGATAAAACACTTCGGGGATGACGAAGTAGGTTTGGGCACTACAGGGATGACGAGGTGGTGGTAACCTCAGGGATGACGAGGTGGTGGTGGCCTCGGGGATGACGAAGAGATTTGGGCACTTCGGGGATGACGAAGAGGTTTGAAAACAGTGTTCGCCTCGTCATCCCGCAGGTCTTTTATGCGGGATCTCAATAAGCGCGTAGTGGGATTGAGCAATGAATTCAGCGCAATAACAGTCTGGATGAGGTGGTGCTAGCCTCGGGGATGACGAAGTAGGTTTGGGCACTTCGAGAGTGATACGGAATTTTAGTTTTGAACATGAAAAAGGCGCCTTGCGGCGCCTTTTTACGTGTTACAGCTGGTGTTAGAAGGTGTAAGTTGCTCGTGCGTAGACGAAGCGTCCGTCTGTGCCATACGAAGAGAAGCCTGAGTATGGGAAGATTTGGTTGAAGTTGCTCTGTCCAACGTTACTCACGGTGTCTTGTGGGTATTGGTCAAACAGGTTGTTGGCACCCACTGCTAGCTTGATGTTGTCGGTTAGCTTGTAGCTAACATCGATGTCGGTCAGCCATTTTGGCGCAAGCACTTCATGGTTGTCAGGGTTGCTTGATGCGTCAACCACTTCACCGTAGCGTGTAGCACGCAGGGTGACAGCCAGCTCATCCATGGTCCAGTTCGCGCTTAGGTTGTATTTGTTCTTAGGGGTACCAATTTCAAAGCGCGTTACTTCACGTGCCGAGAACACCTTGTAGCTATCGCCTAATGCCAATAGTTCAGGTGGGTTGTCTTTGATGTTAGTCACTTCGGTGTCGTTGAAGTTAAGCGCCGCGCTTAAGCGTAGGCTGCCGTAATCTTCAAGATCGTAGTCGTACGTTGCAACAATATCGATGCCTTTAGTCGTGGTATCGATAGCGTTGGTGAAGTAACGTGCACGTTGGGTGTTTAGCTCACCTGCGCTAACCAGAATATCCACCACGGCGTCGCCAGATAGATTTTCAGATAATACGATGCGATCGTCGATGGTGATGTGATAAGCGTCTACTGTTAGGTTGAAATCATCTTTTTCATAGACAAAACCGATGGTTGAGTTGATTGACTCTTCGGCGGTTAGTGGCTTAGCACCAAGGGCTACAGCTGCAGCATCGCCTACAGGGAAAATACCAACTTCACTCGGCACGCCGTCAACAAACACGGTTGCGATTGATTTATAGCTGGTTTGTGCCAGTGAAGGCGCTCTAAAGCCTGAGCTGATTGCGCCGCGGAAGGCGAAATCGTCGGTCACGGCATAACGCGCCGCTACCTTGTTAGTGAAGTTAGAGCCAAAGTCGCTGTAATCTTCGAAACGGCCGGCATAGCTGATGTTAAATTCGTCAGACAAGTCGGTGTCTAGTTCAACGAACAATGCGACGTTATGACGCGATTCGTCGACAGCACTGGCCGGTGAGAAGCCTGACAAGACTTGCGCGCCACCAGAGGCAATTGGGTTACCTTCGCCATCTAGCTTAGTGAGGTATGACGCTTCTTCGCCCGCTTTAATTTGGTAGTTTTCGCTACGGTATTCCGCGCCAACGGCGACAAATACTTCGTTTTCTAGATTCCAATCCATCATGGTGTTTGCGCTAACATTTAGCACGAGTTGATCGTAAACCAAGCTACCGTTGTCAAATTCGGTCGGGCTGTCAGCTCCCATCGAGGTGTTGAGCGAGTTTTTAACCATGAAGCCAAAGTCGTTTTGGCCATAGGTTGCGCTAACATCCCAGTTCCAATCGTTGCTTTCAACTTTAACACCCATCGCCAGCGATTGATCTTTTACGCTTGAGGCAATGTGCGGCAAGAAGCCATCAGGGTAAATAGATGGCACATTACGGCCGTCTTTGGCACGGCGATAGAAACCGCCTGACAGTCCGTCACGGTCGCCGTAGCTACCAAATGCATAGAATTCTGCGTTTTCAGAGATATCCATGCCCATATTAAAGAACAAGGCCAAATCGTCTACTTCCGCTTTACCGTATTTATGGTTGTAACGATTGATAGTTAGTTCGCGTGGATCTAAGCTGCCATCTTCTAAGCGGGAATAGTTTTCACGTGGATCAAACCCTGAGCGCTGTGACGCTTCACGATTGCGCGATTCAAACGCAAAGTTAATAAAACCATCTTCGCCTAGTGAGGTGCCCCAATCGCCCGCGATAGTGGTGATGCCACCGTCGTTGCGTTTGCGATCGCCGCCGGTGGTGAAATCTAAATCGCCATTGGCATCGACACCAACACCGGTAAGCTGAGCCACACCAGCCATTTGGGTATTATATTGGCCATAGGTTGCGCTTAAGCTGCCGCCTTCTTGGTCTTTTAAGATGATGTTAATCACGCCAGCAATGGCGTCTGAGCCATATTGTGCGGCAGCGCCATCGCGTAATACTTCGATCGATTTAATCGCCGAGGTAGGAATGGTGTTTAAATCAACGGCGGTTGAACCGCGGCCTACTGTGCCATTAAGGTTAAGTAGTGCAGAGCTATGACGACGCTTACCATTGATAAGTACTAGTGTGTGATCTGGTGCTAGTCCACGCAATACTGCCGGGCGCGCGTGGTCAGTGCCATCGGCGATTGCGGTGTGTGGATAGTTAAAGCTAGGGATTAATGAGCTAAGAACTTGGCTAACTTCGAGTTGCCCCGTTGTTACCATATCTTCTAGGCTAATCACATCCACTGGCACGCTACTGTCTGATACAGTACGGTCATTACGGCGCGAACCCGTAACGATGATGCGCTCAACGTCTTTCGTCGCCTGCTTTTCTGCAGCCATCGCCGCTGTGCTTGCAAACGAACCCGCTGCAACTAATAGCGAAATAGGCAACACTTTGTGAGTGAGCACCGATGAGATATGAGCTGCCAATGCAGTTCTTTTATTTACCGACATAATATATTCCTTCATGATTTATAATTATTTTGCTGCTTTTAAGATGATACTAACGCGATCCGATATACCTGTAATATCAGTCGTTAGTCTAACTATTGCTTAGTAAACAAAAACTAAAAGCTGTTTGCTACGCTACCATAATTAGTTCCTCAAATAATAAACCTAATTGTAACTAATGATTTTCGAGTCGCTATAAAACGATTAGATATATGATATATATGAATATAAGAAACATTGTCAAAAAATAGACAGTTTCTTAACTCTCGCCGAGGAAGAACTTTTTTTATATTTAATTAACTGTAAAATAAAGACAAAAATATTTATTTCGTTGTTGTTTAGATAATAGCCAGAAAAAAAAAGATTTGATCCTATACTCAATCAACAAAGGAGAAACGGAGTTTCGAACAAGCAATGGAAAATCCCAAATTAAGAGCGGGTGAATTTTTCCCACGGATTATTTTACCAACCATATCAGGCACCGAGATTGATGTCAGTGAACCGTACCAGAATGCAGCTTGGCAAGTTGTGTTTTTTTATCGCGGGTTTCATAGCAAATTGTGTACTGAGTTTCTCAATCAATTTGAGCAGTCGAAAGCACAGCTGATTGAACATGGGATAAGTGTGGTAGCCGTATCAGCCGACAGTGGCGAGCAGTTACAGCAGCATCTTACCGAGCTAAATATCTCTTACCCTATCGCATTTGGACTGTCGATTGAGCAGATGCATGAGCTGAGCCTGTATATTTCCCTGCCTCGAGATTTTAATCAAACCAATCACCCTTTTTGCGAGCCTGGGCTATTTGTGATTAATGAGCTGGGCCAAATCGTGGTGCTCGATATTAGTAATAGTAAGATATGCCGGCCTGACTTGCCCCGATTAGTGCAGGGCATTATTGCACTTAAGCAGAGCGAACAACCACATGTGATTAGCGGCGGCTTCTAATGCCCCAAATCATCGGCATGATAGTTGTCCTGGATAAACGCCATGAATACCTTGGTCGCATTGGACAGGTAATGATTTTTCTTCCACGCCAGCCCCATTTTCAACACGATCTGTGGTGAAAATGGCAAGGTAGTTAAGTCACTATCACCACTCATGATGCCACTTAGACAACTGGTGATCCCGACATTGTTTTTAACCAACGACTTTTGCAATTCAATGAGGTTGGTCTCCATCTTAATGTCTAATACCAAGCCATGTTGTTGCGAATATTGGCTAACCGCCTCACGCAAGAAGTAACCCTCTCGAAACAAGACCAAAGGCTGTTGACAGAATGTGGCTAAGGAAATTGATTTAGCTTGCGCCAGTGGATGACTTGTTGGCATGCCCACCATCATTGGCTCTTCAATAAAGTCGACATAACGCAATTGCGACGACTGTTGTTCGGCGCGAATAAGTGCAAAATCAACTTCGCCATTGAGCAACATAGTTTCCAGCGCAGCGGTGCCCTGTTCAAAGAGTTGCACCGTGATGTTTGGGTATTGTTGTTTAAAGGCCACCAGCACCTGTGGAAAATAGTAAGAGCCCATCATCGCCGACACGCCAAAGCGCACCACACCGCTGTTGAGATCTTTAAGCTCTTGCAGCTGCTGCTCAACTTGCTCTGCGTGTGCCAACAACTGCCCTGCTGCCGCATAGAGCACCTTGCCTTCGGCAGTTAGCAGGTCGTTTCTGTCGCTGCGGTTGATCAAATTTAGGCCCAAGCGTTGTTCGAGTTTCTTGATCGCGATGCTTAAGGCTGGCTGGGCGATGCCAATTTTTTTGGCCGCCTTGGTGAAGTTTCCGGTATCGGCCAATTGTTTGAAATAGTCTAGTTGCTGCAAGTTCATATATTTTACTTATCAAAAGTATAACTTCAATATATTATATTTATCACAAATTTGCGCGTAAAGTAACCGCTATAACCAAGCACAATCAACTATTACAAATTTGGAGTCACCATGAGCAAACTTACCCCTTTCAACTGGCAAGATCCGATGTTCCTCGACAGTCAACTCACCGAAGATGAGCGGATGATCCGTGATACTGCCCATGCCTATTGTCAGGACAAATTGTTACCGCGCGCCTTAGAAGGCAATCGCCATGAGATTTTCGATCGTGACATAATGACAGAGCTTGGAGAGTTAGGTTTATTGGGGGCAACGTTGCCCGCGCAATATGGTGGCAGTGAGGTCAATTATGTCAGCTATGGCCTAATTGCCCGTGAGGTTGAGCGTGTAGACAGTGGCTATCGCAGCGCGATGAGCGTGCAGTCGTCATTGGTGATGCACCCAATTTATACCTACGGCAGTGAAGAGCAACGAATGAAGTATTTACCCAAGCTAGCGAGCGGTGAATGGATTGGTTGTTTTGGCTTGACCGAACCTGATTCGGGTAGCGATCCGGCGTCAATGATCACGCGCGCCACTAAGGTAGACGGCGGTTATCGTGTCAGCGGCGCTAAGATGTGGATCACTAATTCGCCGATCGCCGATGTCTTTGTCGTATGGGCGAAGCTCGATGGGGTTATTCGTGGCTTTGTGCTTGAAAAAGGCATGGAAGGACTGTCGGCCCCTAAGATTGAAGGTAAATTTTCATTACGCGCGTCGATCACAGGTGAGATTGTGATGGACAATGTCTTTGTTCCCGATGCTAATATGTTCCCGGATATTAAGGGATTAGCGGGCCCGTTTGGCTGTCTTAATAAGGCGCGTTATGGCATAGCTTGGGGCAGTTTAGGCGCGGCCGAGTTCTGTTTTGAAGCGGCTCACAGCTACACCTTAGATCGTAAACAGTTTAACCGTCCGCTCGCCGCCAACCAACTCATTCAGAAGAAGCTGGCAGATATGCAAACTGAGATTAGTCTTGGCTTGCAGGGATGTTTGCAGATGGGCCGTTTGATGGATAATAACCAATGTCCGGTCGAGCTTATTTCGATGCTTAAGCGCAATAACTGTGGCAAATCTTTAGACATTGCACGTGTCTCTCGCGACATGCACGGTGGCAACGGGATCAGCGATGAGTTTGGGGTTATCCGTCATGTGATGAACCTTGAAGCGGTTAATACTTATGAGGGAACTCATGATGTGCACGCGCTAATCTTGGGTCGCGCTATCACAGGCATTCAGGCTTTTTGCTAATGACTGGCGCGTTAACTGGGATTAAGGTGGTCGACCTTAGCCGCATCTTAGCGGGCCCTTGGGCCTCGCAAATGCTGGCCGATTTAGGTGCTCAGGTAATTAAAGTTGAGCGCCCAAAGAAAGGCGATGATACGCGCTATTGGGGGCCTCCGTTCATTAAGGAGGCCACCGATGACCAACCACCACAGGCGGCTTATTTTCATTGCGTTAATCGCAATAAGCAATCGATCTCTATCGACATTACCCATAGTGATGGTCAACAGATTATTCGTGATCTGATTAAAGATGCCGACGTGCTGATCGAAAACTATAAGGTTGGCGGTTTGGCCAAGTATGGCCTCGACTATGCGAGCCTTAGCCACCTGAACCCTAAATTGGTCTATTGTTCGATCACCGGATTTGGCCAAACGGGACCAAGTGCAAATAAGGCCGGTTATGACGCGATGATCCAAGGTGAAGGCGGTTTAATGAGTATCACTGGGGTGCCAGATGGTGAACCAATGAAAGTCGGCGTCGCGTTAGTCGATATCATGACAGGGCTCTATGCTTGCAATGCGACCCTTGCCGCTCTGATGGCGCGTCATCACACCGACAAAGGGCAACATATCGATATTGCCCTGCTCGATGTGCAAATGGCGACATTAGCTAATCAAGGCATGAATTATTTAGCCACTGGTAAAAATCCGACACGGCTCGGTAATGGCCATCCTAATATCGTGCCCTATCAAACCTTTGCAGCGAGTGATGGCAGCATCATCTTGGCAGTGGGCAATGATAGCCAGTTCGCTAAGTTCTGTCAGGTTATCGGTCAGCCTGAGCTGGCCAGCAGTCCACTTTTTGCCACGAATGCGCAACGAGTAGCGCACCGCAGTGACTTGGTGCCGTTGATTGCTGGGGTATTAGCCAGCAAGCCGACGAGCTATTGGATTAATGCGTTAGAGGAAGTGGCTGTACCATGTGGCCCAGTAAATACCTTAGAGCAGGTATTTAATCATCCACAAATAAAACATCGTCAAATGGTTAGGCAAGTGCCCGACTGGGATGAAAATATGCTTGATACCGTTGCCTCGCCGATGAATCTGTCGGACACGCCGATTGTCTATCACAGCGCGCCACCAGAACTTGGCCAACACACGCAGCAAATTCTAATGGGTGATATGCAGATCAATGAGGTTAGATTCAATCAACTGCTTAATCAAGGGGTGATTGGTTAGATCGCCCTGTCCCAATAAATGGGCTGTTTGGCTAAGTCGCTAAGCAGTCGATTAAAATCTTCGAAAGATTTTATCGCTTTGTCTTCACCAGACAGCCAGCGCCAGGTGTGGCGATAACAGTTCGCCTTAAACAGGTCATACTCATGATGGGTAAACACATCATTAGCAGCACGCTCGATGCTCGACTCAATCAGCAATGGCTTGGCGTCGACATCGCAGGCAATAAACAGTTGCTGGCCACTGCGATCATCAAGAAATCGTTGACGGGAAATAGCCCGAATAAGCCCATTTCCATGTAATTCGACAATCGTGTTGTCGTCCACCACAATGCCGGTATGAATAAACGCCTCGAACACTTCACAGCACACGATGGTGCCAGGTACTAACTTTGCTGCCTTGGTGCTGGGAAATATTTCTGAGGGCTCACGCCCCATCGCTCCGCTGGCCTTAAGGTGGCGATGGCGATCTTGAACTTTTAAAAGATCTTTTTGCTGGTCGTGTAAAAACAAGGCTCCAAGAGCCGCACCGGCAATGATGAATGGCAGTGGCATAGTGCCCTCTTTAATGTTGTTTTGGTGATAATTTAGTCTAGTCCATTTCTTTAGCTGTGGTGAGTGATGATGTGTTACAAATTGTTTGGTGATCGCTAACATTTGCCCTAAGCTACGTCCTCAATTAATTTATTTAGTGACGCTTGTTGATGTTTGAAACCTCACTGTTATTGCTCTTTTTGCCCACGAGCTTTTTTATTTCTATTACGCCCGGCATGTGCATGACGTTAGCGATGAGCCTTGGCATGACCATTGGCGTGCGCCGTACACTCTATATGATGATGGGCGAACTGATTGGCGTGTCGTTAGTCGCTATTGCGGCTATCGCCGGCGTGGCGACTATCATGCTAAATTACCCCTCGGTATTTACCGTGTTGAAATGGTTCGGTGGTGCGTACCTCGGTTACATTGGGCTGCAAATGTGGCTCAATAAGGGCAAGTTGGCACTGAGCGATGATAGTGCAAAGCACCAGAGCGTCTCCAATAAGATGCTTTTTAGTCAGGGCTTTATTACTGCCGTGGCAAACCCCAAAGGCTGGGCATTTATGATGTCATTGCTGCCGCCGTTCATTAATCCCAACCTAGCGTTAGCGCCGCAGCTTAGTGGTTTACTGGCGATTATGTTGTGCATGGAGTTTTTGTGCATGGTGTTGTATGCCAGCGGTGGCCGCTCTTTAAAACATCTATTAGGCAATAGTGGCAACATTAAGGTGGTTAATCGCGTGTCTGGCAGCTTAATGATTGCCATTGGATTGTGGTTGGCCTTAGGCTGAACCTTGCCACAATAATAAGCAGTGGCTATTATAGGCTCTAATACTGGCCGGTTAAGCGAAGAATTATAGCTTCAGTGGATTTTGTGATGTGCTTGTAAGCTTTACCTTTTTAATTAAGCTCATCACACGCACACCAGGTACCTTTCTTTATGAAATACATCCGTGTATTTCACCCTGCGGGCCA
>Ga0105356_10000280_pt1 | contig 46483 bp, 60 predicted proteins | sample GOMGulsemesocosm_3_FD_83502 | JGI IMG/M metagenome (GOLD analysis project Ga0105356, IMG submission 83502) | Methane-oxidizing microbial communities from mesocosms in the Gulf of Mexico - GOM9D Gulf of Mexico | ecosystem: Environmental > Aquatic > Marine > Cold seeps | place: Gulf of Mexico...
GACAGTAAAGTTAAATAAAGAATGCTTCTTCGAAATGCGCTCACAATAAAAACATCATCAATAAAACTAATTTCTCACTACAAAAGACTACTTACTACCAGAGACACTAATTTTATTAATAACAGGACAACAATTATGAATACGCAACAAGCTATAAAATTTCCAGAGTTTACTGGCATTCGCTGTTTGATGATGCCGTTTATCCAAGGCGATCCATCTAGCGTTCCTGAAGAATTCAGAAAAGGCTATGAGAAAATCCTTGCTGACACATTCATCAACAAAGGTGAGATAGGTTTTTTAACTATCGATGAATCACCTGCGACTAAAGGTAAACCACACCGTGGAGACAGAGCACAGTTTGGTCGAGCTCTTCATACTGAAGTAGGTCGACTTCCTAACAAGATTTATTGTTGGGGCGGCGGTGGTTGGGGCGGCATTCACAATGTTGAACTAGAAGCAGATGTTAAAATCCTTCTAGCCAATAACGTCAGTGACAGCTGCGCAACTTGGAATGCGACACATGAAAACACATCTCGCGATGGTGATATCGGCAATTTTTCTGCTGACTATCCTATGAGTGATGCAACATTCATGAAAGCAGGTCAAGTACATGAAATTGGCATTTTAACGCCTCATGAAAGTTTACCTGTTGAAACGAACGTCAATCGACAATTCTTACGAATTATGTCATCTGGCGTCCATGGCCGTGAACCACACTTCACTGAAAATCCATTAGTTAATTTACACTAATGATATGCTTTTTATAAGCTCCCTAAAGAGTCCCCTCCAGGACTCTTTTTTTATTGTTAAATACCAAATTTATTTATGGTACACTTCCCTATTCCGTTGAAAGAAAAGACATAATATAGAGTGCAAGTATGCTAAGAGATACCATTACCTTATCCCCCGTTCATTTCGAAGAAACCAAAACATGCGTCTACGGGAAAAACTTTATCTCAAACGGACACTGGATAATCAAAACAACCGCAGTCCACGAGGCAAACTTAAAGCAAAATTTTGAACCTGAATTATTAAGAAACAACATCCACATAATGTCGAAAGACGACACTATAGAAGAAGTGGTTGCCAGGCACCAAATGGATGAACCACCACTCCCTTGTGAAATTTCCGACGTCTCGTACTTAAACGCTCAATTCCTGTATGTAGACGAAACAAAACTAATAAGCATCCATAAAAACTACACTCCCCTCGTAAATCAAATAACCGAAGACCAAGACAAGCTCACATGTAACAGCAAAGTCCTAACATTATTAGACCAAAATGATGTGGTAATAATGGCGCTATCCATTTACGACATCAAAGACAATCGTCCTGCAATATCAGAAGCCATCCGAAAAGCCATCAGCTAACTATTGACTTCACTGCCCCTTTCATTAAGCTAAAGGCATAACAAAAGTAATTATCAATCTCAACCAGACACAAGGAATAAAGATGGAAGCCACATTAATCACCAGCACAGAGGAATTCGTAGCGGCGCACGCATACGATGAAAAAAATGCATTAAAAGAAGCGCCAACCACATTTCCATGCATCCTAGTTAAAAAACATGCTGGAGGTGGATTGGCCGGAGAATATATTCAACACAATGTTCACTTCTTCCCCCAAAACATGACTAGCCACGGCGATTACTTTAACGGCTTTTGTGCTGCACTACCTATAGAGGAATAACAATGCCTAAGACTCTTAAACCTAACTGGGAAAATGCCCCTGAATGGGCGACAAAGCTTGGAAAGCAACACGTAGTTCACGGCAACTACATCCCGCTATGGTACAACGACGAAAGAGCGTGCTCAGCCATTGATGTCCCCAACTTGTCAGTATTACAAGCGCTGCAATTTAAACCTAAAAACATAGTGTTCGTAGAGAACAGGCCGACATAGAAAAAGTAAAACAAAAAAAGTCATTTTAAAATGCTTACTTCATAGGTGGGTTAATTATACTCACCTAAAGTACACCCTCCAAAATCCCTCCCCCCTTACTTCGTGCCGCTTCGCCACCACAAAACCACCCACAACCCTACATGTAATTCACAAAGACAAAATTCTTATAATTCATATTGACCTTGAGAGATATTTCATTATATTAACAGTCATATTTTAAGCAACATCAACGGGAACAACATGAAAGTTAATTTAGTCGGTATAAAACATCAAAGATTTCTCCACGCGTTAGAAATGACAGAATTTGACATGAACGTCGCGTCCCTTGACGATACTTTTCGAGCAAACCTATGCAATGATCTAGGCATTATAGATACACTGCTTTTAGATTCTCACAACCAGTCAACCTATTCTGCTGAAAATAAAAGCTATATTGTTATACCTGATGATCAACAAACTCCATTCGCACGCCTTTTAAAAAAGAACACCTGTGAAGCATATAAATACGCTATTGAAACCTGCCTAGATAGGTTTGTCGAATATTCCACTCACATCGAGAAAGAAATCACTGCCGTTCAAAACCTGACTAAAAAGATTCAATCACTTGACGATCTAACAGCCATTTACAAACTATTAAAAACCAACTCTATCGAACCACTGGAAAATATTTTTCAAAAGGATTTAATTTCAGGACTCAACAAATCGCTTAAAACCCAATTACAAAAATCGATTAAAAAAATTAGCGGATATATTACATTTAGCACAAACGAATACGGACAACTCAGCTCCAACCATGACTCCCTTAGTTGGATTGAGAAACACCATGAGAAGACTAAGATCTATCTCCACTTTACTATCTTCACCAATGAATTCCTCATTACTCATTTGCCAGAAGATCTAAAAGAGCAAAAAGCGTTCGTAATTAAACACACCCCGTCATGGTTGAAAGGCCTCGAAAAAAGACATGAAACTGCTCGGAATGATTTGTTCAGTACACTACGCTCAAAAGAGTCAAACATAAACAAAAGCAATATGATCTCAGTAGGTGTTTTTGTTAGGGAATATAACAAAAACAGAGAAAATCTACTAAATATAGCAAGGCAAGAATGCGCTACTCACAGATTGACTGAATTAAATGATATCTTCACTCAAGCAACTATTAATATCGACACAGTTGCCAAGGCATGGGGCAAATCTCAAGATAAAGATTGGAACGAGCCGGAGTATGCTTTTGCCCCAGGCTCAGATCTTCAAAATGCTTTCATAGAACAGTATTGGAATTCAAAACCACCCACAACATTAAAAACCGTCACACTCCCTGTTAATGCAACACGTTGCGAACAAAGCTCTGAGTCATTTAAAGCAAACTCGCACAACATCATGTCTGCAATGTTCGAGTTAAATGATTCCCGTTCTCGCAAAGTTTTCGCAAATGATGAAGGCATCTTTATTCAAGCTTATTTTGATGTACCGTTTTTCTCGAAGAGACTTCATAAACAAGGCATCAACTTCAGCAGAGTAGCCTCTAAATCAGAAGTTAAAAAATTGTTTGATGAAGCGCCGGATGAAAACAAAAATAGCTACAAAGAATTGTCAAAATTCATCCAACCAGAAAACGATAGTGCCATCATGTCACTAAACATTGTAAAGTGCTTTAAAGTCGCCTAACAGCTAGCAACAAAAACCATCCAACGACAGCAATTGCTGTCGTTTTTTTTAGGTTGCTTATAAAATATTAAAATGAAGTGTTGACTCAACTGCTTTCATCATTAAAGTAGCAACACGTTTGAGGGGTTAGCCCAGCAAACAAGAGCAGATAGGAAGGCTGAAGTTTTTTATATTATTTCATGAACTTTAACCCACCTCCCCACTCTTACTTTAAAACAGCACATCGTTTTAAAATAATTTTAAAAAGGGTTGACACTTAATGTTTCATCATTAAAGTGGAAACAAGTTCGAGAGGCAAGCTTCTCGCAGGAATTAAGAAGGCTTGGGTGTCATCTCTATGACGCCGAAGCACTTAGAAAGAACTTAAATTTGTCCTTAAGTGTTGTTAGGTTAATGTCGGAAAGTACGGGGGCTCGCCCCCAGAAATCTCTACCACAACAAGAGATGAAAAAGTTAAAAAAAACGTTTGACATGCTACTCTCAATCATTAATGTAGCAACACGTTGAGAGGCAGGCCTCTCAAATAAGTTTAGAAGGTTTGGGTTTCATATTGATGACGCCGGAGCTTAAAAAGAATTAGTTACTTGTCCTGGTAGTTAGTGTTCGAATAGACGGGGAGTTTTACTCCCCTGATATTTTCACCGCCAGCAGCAATAAAAAGAATTTGAATTTGTCCTCAAATGTTAGAATAAGTTAGTCTCAGAAAGTACGGGGGTTCGCCCCCAGAAATCTTCAGATGAAGACAAATTAGAAAAGAATTAGTTACTTGTCCTGGTAGTTAGTGTCCTAGGTAGATGGGGAGTTTTACTCCCCTAATATCTAACCCACGCCAGCAGTAGCAAAAAGAACTTAAATTTGTCCTTAAGTGTTGTTAGTTTAATGTCGGAAAGTACGGGAACTTAGGTTCCCAGAAATCCTCCTTAAGACAAGTTGAAAAAGAACATGAATTTGTCCTCGTGTAGTTGGTGTCTCAGTGAGTAAGGGGTTAATAGCCCCCGAAACCTTCCACCGGATAGTTCAAAACAAACAAGTTTGTCCTTGTGTTAGTTGTGTCCTCAGATGATGGGAGCTTGCTCCCTGAAATCTCCAACAACAAAGACAGAAAAAGAATTAGTTACTTGTCCTGGTAGTTAGTACGCAAATGGATGGGGAGTTTCTCCCCTGATATTTTCACCGCCAGCAGTAATAAAAAAGAACTTAAATTTGTCCTTAAGTGTTGTTAGGTAAATGTCGGAAAGTACGGGGGTTCGCCCCCAGAAATCTTCCTTAAGACAAGTTGAAAAAGAACATGAATTTGTCCTCGTGTAGTTGGTGTCTCAGTGAGTAAGGGGTGGAAAGCCCCTGAAACCTTCCGCCGGATAAATCAAAATAAACAAGTTTGTCCTTGTGTTAGTTGTGTCCTCGGTGAATGGGAGCTTGCTCCCTGAATCCTCCAACAACAAAGACAAAAAAAAGAATTAGTTACTTGTCCTGGTAGTTAGTGCTCAAATAGATGGGGAGTTTAACTCCCCTGATATTTTTCATCTAATACTCCACCGACTAAAAACAATTCTTATGTGGACGATAAAAGACACCCAACACCAACAATTCATCTATAGCCTTCATACCTAAAACCCTATCTAAACCTAACTTCCTAATTGCGTCGAAAAACTCTTCACCCGTAAAACTACCCACCTGTTCCTGCAATAGTTTTATAATCTGCATAAACACCTTATTCGTTATCAAGAAAGGAGGCCCTCCTTGAAATGCTACAGTCAATTCGTTGACTTGAACCGACATTGAACCATGAATACGTGTTTCGGAAATCTTACACTCAGGGTTTAGGGCAAATAATTCTTTTGAGTAATCTTGAGGTTTTAACTCTTTTCTCAAAACGGCGTCTTTTTTCGCGAGAACCATGTTAAGCATTGGGCGCTCTTCAATCTGGTCTATAAACTTAAATTGATCTTTAAGTGAAAGTTGTGATAATTTATCTCTCAACGCAGAATCTAAGACAACCTTATTAATATCCCACTTATGAGGCTCAATCCACTTAACAAACTTTAACCCACATTCATCTATAAGTGACCATAATGCATCAATAGTGTAAGAAGTTTCATTAACGTTTAAGCACCTATCTACAAATTCAATATCAGATGTTAAGTGAGTCCCCTTAAACATTCCCCTATCAAATAATCCTGACGCACAATAACCAGCTACCTGGCGTGCATCTTCAATACGATCTGATATTTCATTTTCTTCGGGTGCAATCAACTTAAGAGCATCTATAACGCGATATAAATTGGCTCTGCCATTCGTCCCATAGACCATCAAATTTATAACACCTTGAGGAGCTAAGACACTGTTTAGTTTTTTTAACCCTGACACAGGGTCAGACATATGATGAATAACACCAGATGAATGGATCACATCGAACTTCCCTTCAGGTATAGACAACCCCTCCATAGTCATTAGATTAATCTCTTGAACCTTAATGTTTGTTAGGTTGCGAGCAACCATCTCCTTTTTAACATTAGCAAGACCAACAGGATTCATGTCCACCCCTGTATATTGAACATGTCGTTGAATTGATGCAGATCCAACCAACCCTAAACCACGCCCACAACCAGCATCCAAAACTTGAATCGCCTGATCCTTCTTTTTAATAACCTTCCCCATCAGAGACAACAAAAGGCTATTATTATTCCCAACCCTAATATTCGGCTCACCATGAGGGTAAGGGTATTGCTCATACATTGCTTTAACGTTTTCTGAGATATGATCCATTGTAATTCCTTTCAAAACCACAATTTTACCACCTTATTTTACTTAGAAATAAAGCCGATTAAGCCAAATGATAACCAATATCTTTATCTGCACAATCATTAACTGCCGAACAGGTAGCCAAAAATAAATAACTACTGAGCAACTCTAGTTGCTGAAATAGCTCTCCCTAAAAACACCACCACCAAATCCTATATACCTATGTGCAAAGCTTTATCTTGTGCAACAACAATAAGACAACAACTAATTACATAGGACTAAATATGTCATTCTTAAAACAATTTAATAAAGAATTTGGCGGAATAAACGAACTACAATTACTTAGCTACATGGGCAATCACTCTTTAACAAGCGATGAGCTCCATGAAGTTTGCTCGTTTTCATACTTCAGTGTTGAATTACACCGGAGAATTTACGAACAACTAAGTGAAGAAACAAAAGAGGCAACCTGGAAGATGCTTATTGATCAAGTTGTTCACTTAGCAACAAATATTATCGCGCACCCTAAGTTCCCAAAAGAACTCCATGAGTACACGCTATTAAAACTTCCTGGGCTTGCGAAAGATGATATGACCCAGCAATGGATTGAGTCTGCCATCATGTTGCGAGAAGATATTGATAAAGAACTAGCTACTACATGGCTAACTGATAATATCGAATGCATTCTTGAACACAGCTCAATTGTTGAAGATTGTAAGTTTTTAACAGAAGAATTAATTGTTAAAACAATCAATTTTGATGATATAAAATCTTTCGCATATACAGCCATACTTGTTACACGTTGGCTTTATAACGATAATTGCTCAAGCAACATGAGTGATAAAATCGTTGAAAAACTTGAAGAGAGTGCAGTTAATCATCAACCGAAATTAATGTTTAAGCTATACGCCAATATTATTCTATCTGGAAATAATAGCCACGTTATCGCTGAATACCTTTTTTCGAATTACGACAAGCTAGGTTTTTTCTTCCAAACCCAACTAATAGCGTTAATGAATAAGGGTATCCAACAAAAAGATTATCGATACTCCATTACCTAAAACACTAAAGCCCACATCTGTGGGCTTTTTCTTATAAAAAAGACAAACTATTTAAAGTCACATCGAGTTTTTTATCCGTCGTACAAAAGCCAAACCCTCACCAGTAATACCTGATGCTTCTATTTGATTTTTACCTTGTTTTAAAATGCTCACCACCCTACCCTCTTTTAAGGTCAATTGATGAGCTTTTGCTCTTTCGAAAACCTTTTTAAATTTTACTTCAGCGCCAGCTTGCCTATTTAATGTTTGCCGAGATGGGTAACCACTTTTTATTAAATCCTTCATCATCAGGCCGGACTTTATAGCAATCAAAGCTTTAATAAGTTCAACGCGTTCAAACAGTTTTTCTTTGCCCTTCCCGACAAAGCTATCAAGAACATGCCCAGGCGGGTTTCGACGAACAACGCGATTAGTTGATTTTAAAAGCGAGCTGGATTGATTGGGGTTGTTTTCGTGTAACTCAATTGCTGCGATACTTAATTTCTTTCTAGTTACCGTTCCAACAAGACCCTTAGTGTAAGGTATACCGAATTTTTCCTTATATTCATCCGCCCTCAAGTTGTGAGTTCTATATACATGCCTATGAAGACTCTTATATGAAAGCCCACAAATTAGACATTCCAAATTTTCATTATCAAGATAAGCGTCAACCGCAGCTAAAGATGTGAACATATAAGTTACTTTGAGGTAATTAACTTTCCACTATTTAGTAGAATAATTATCAGTGAATAAATAATTGACGCCACGAACATCCCCAAACAAACATGTAAGGTATACTCGAAGCCACTTTTTCTAACCGCTACCCCAGCAACTTCCATAATTAACTGAGAGAAAAACAAAAAACCTGTAATTTCAGCTAAAGCTTTAGATACCTTATCATTATATTTTTTCACAGCTCACCCCTAATTCCGGAACCTGAGTCATCATGGCGTCCTCATAACCGGATTTTAAAATAAACGAATAACCACCCACTATCTTTTGCTCTGCATCTATTGCCAAATAAGTGTCACTTGCATAATTTATAGTATTACGAAGAATACGACTACTATTCCTATCTAATTCACCAAACCACTTCCACAACTGAGCTTCACCTCTAAAGTTCAACTCATAGAGATTCTCTTTGCTACGGTCATGACTATCATCGCGATGGAATTTATCATCAAAATATTTACTTACCTTAACAACCATAACCCACCTCAACTAAATAATACAGAATGCCAACTATTGCTTTCCGAATGAAAACTCAAACTCTTTATCTTCCTGCTCTTTATCACCTTTCTTCAGCCCCATCATTTTAATAACGATAAAAGCTGATAAGTAGAAAAATAAAATATCTACAATAAAACTAAAAGAACCAAAAGAACCTGCCACATAACGAAGCAAGACCCCCGTAATAGACATTAACAAAACAACCTTGATGCTCTGGCGCATAAACCTGAAAATACACTCCAAAACAACGCCTATTGGCATTCTGTTGAATATCACTAGCAATACTACCAAATCAAACAACAAATAATTAAACCAATCTAAAACAACTGCAATTAGCATCAAAGGCGCAAAATAATACACAAAATTTGAAGACTCTTCTGACACCACATGAGGCACGACGGTTTCCGTATCAGGGACGATTAAAAACTCCAACAATGAAAACAATAAATACATAGAAATAACAACATATAGCGCCATTTTAATGAATATCAGCAGTTCATTGTAAAGTGTCAGATAACAAGAGATGACATCGATCCGCTTCCCACCCGTGTAATAGACTGCGACTGCAATAAAACCCAAAAGTGAAGCGCTTACGTCTACAAACGAAGAGGCAAAGGTTGGCATTAAATCAGCTACTACAAAACATAGAAGCATCAGAATAAATAACAAAGGATTGTGAAAAACAAAAACCACAGACTCCTTCACTATTCCCGCAAAATCTTTTAACGTTATCGTTGTTTTAATATTTATCAAAATAAACCACTACTACCTCTATTCAAATAATTAACCGACAACTATAGTGCTCGTCGATATGCGCCACGGCCTGACAAGCGAACCAATAGGAAACTCATAATATTACCGAGCGCAGTTGTAATCACCAATAACTCTTCTCCAACGACCTTATTACCAATGCGCTTAAAGTCTAAACCAGAGTGAGATGCCTGCTCAGTAATTTCATTTTCGAAAAACACTTCGCCCACAGGCAATGCTTCTTGGATAATAAAGTCAGCGCGATAAGCAACAACATCGTTTTGAACAATAATATCACCACTTTCTCTATTCACTAGCTGCCAGTGTTTAGCTTCAGTTTTATCATGCTCCCAGCTATAACCGCAATGACAAACAGCGCAATGTGAACCTTCGTATGATTCAGGCCATTCAGGATAGCTCTTTGCTACATACGCTAAACATTCTTCTCTTAATTTTTTCATTTACCCGTCCTAATTGAGTTAATTTATAACGCCAACTTTAATGAAAAATACCCCCTCGTCAATAAAAAACAACATAAAATCAAAAGAAAATCCTAAGAGGGGGCATCTGAAGTTTTATCTGAATTCCCCGACCCTTTACATTGGTTCTGTTTTCATTAATATAATCCACAATTAAACAACTTTGGAACTATCATGAGAAACCAAACAGACACCACCCTTTATAATCTAACCGAACTAAACCAACTCGCTTTATTTAAAGAAAATTTTGAGTGGTATTGCGATGGTGCCCATGTTCAGCATTGCCAATTCACCAAAGGTGTTCTAATCGTTAATACTAAAGATAAAAAATTTAGCTTTTCTTCCGACGGAAAGCCAAAGGACTGCTATCGCCTACCTGTCATAGAGTCTGTTGAAAATAAACTGGTAATGGAAGCCAACCTAAATGGCACTAAAATTACAATTAAGCGCGGAGCCACTGGCGATTTTTACATTAACGCCATAACCACAGAAGGTGCTGACCTGTACGAAGCATGGTGGGGAGGTAGCGACAAAACGATGCTAGATGCATTAAACGAAGCCGCCAGCGTTACACTAGGTAAAACAGATGACCTTGCTATCTAACACACTAAATTCAATACATTACAGGGAAATAAAATGAGCACAGTAAATCTAAAAGCAGCATTAACCTTTAGCGAAATGGTAACAGAAGAAGAAGTGACCAAATGGAAAAGAGATTATCTTCACGCCATTTACATGAATACACAGGGTATTAAAAAAACGCTTAATGCCGTCGGAGAACTTGATGCAAAAATGATAGCTGAATATAAGGCATACAGAGTTAACCTATTTGCCCTTGATAGATTGCTTGATGATATCTGCAATAGCATGAAACTCCACCCCTCTTCTTATGTTCAGAAAGCTATCGACAAGATATGCAATGAAGTTTCAAATAATGTTAAAGATGAGGAACTAGTCAGAGAGATGGCAGATTTCGGAGCTCTTCTTGCTAAAGCACTAACCTAACCTTTTAAATCACCTTAGAACAACCACCGACTTATCCACCTCTTTCATTAGATAAGTCGGCATAAGATATCGATTGTCCCACCACTCAATAACTAGACCCAATATTATCCTCCACTTTATCCTATTTATAATTACTCAAGAATGAGCTAATTAAGGACATAACTAATGAACAAATTTGAAAAGGTAGTACAAACTGACTTCGAGAAACAAAAAGGTGCCAACGTACAGATCATTGGAGATGAAGGAAGCGCCCTACTAAATGTTTGGGCAGATATTATTGATAATGATGATCCACGTTTCTTTGTAACGCTCAATAACGATAATGAGTTACTAATCGTAAACGTAGACACCAGTGAATTTAAATTACCAGACATATCATTTAGTGATGATCGCACATATTGCTACTTGAAATTCAATAAATGCCAGGTTCACATCAAACTTGAAGGTGAAGGCGTTGTTATCGATGTTTGGGATATGACTGACCCAACCGAGGAAGAAGTTATTAACTCCACCTACTCATACTGGTCTGAGTTATATGAACTAGTAGAAGAGTAAAACCAAACCACTTATGGTTGTGATATTCACGTAAAAACTTTTAAACCAGCGACTTTTGTTGCTGGTTTTTTGCTTCTGAATCACCGTTATTTAGCAACATATTAATGAACCACACCCAACATCTACATGTGGACATGATTACACTAAGGACTTAACGTCAACTAAAACCTTTTCCAATATATCCACAAGACCATCAGCATCCAAAGACAAAGTGGCTCCCCATAGTACCTTCTGATTATAATGGGTTCTTCTAAACTTATGCACCTCATGCGACTTACGATAAAGAGCAACACTCTTTTTGAATTTTTTTACGTGCACTTCATCCCAACCAAACACCTGACGCATAGCTATTATTGCCGAAATGTCTGAAATACCCTCTTTCACACTGCCAGAAACATTCACTGCTCGACTAACCGGATGCAGGTGAAATACCTCGTGATAAAAAAAGAATAACCTATATTCGTCATCAGATACTCCTCTAAATCTTGGAAACCTTCGGTCACTATCCTCTACAACAAGCTCTTCATCCAACACCAAGATCTTGGCGATCACTCCACGCTTCATTAACAAAGACACGTAACTACGCCTCGAACTTCCCCCTCTTCTAATAGCCCTATCTACACTAGAAAGAACCTTCGCGTTAGCAGACTCCATATCTTCAGTAAAAACCTCAAACCTCCCGAAGTTAATGTAAATACAGTGCCCTTCAAACGGCTCTAGATATAAACCGCTCTCTCGACTCCTCCAAATGTCTGGTATGTTTTCCACAGTTAACATCTTCTGGCAACCAGTCAACATCGAAGCACTCTGAGGGTACTCTATCTCTATTACATCAGGAAGCAATGGCGCTCGTACAGAAGCAGCACACCCCGACAAAAGGATAAATATAATAAATAGAAATATTGTTCGCATACAGGCTCTTGAATAACAGGAAGTTATTCAAATACGAACAGACACTACGAATTAAAAATGTGAATAAGAACAATAGAACCATCTACCGGACTAATTAAAACCTTAACCCAACACAAACAAATATATAGCCGACTTTAATCGTGCAGCCAAACCATACCGATTGTGAACGACAACTTGACTTAGATATGTATTTCCTTATTATAACGGTATCCGTCATTATTAAGGTTAAGTTATGTTTGAGCAAATTGATTATGAAGCAACGATTCAGAAGTGGGCAGAACAACTTGTCGACATGCAAGAGTGGACTAACCGCCCAGGTGAAATAGCTAAGAACCTATACCCTATACTAGGACTCCCTAGAACGAGTCATATGGACTACCTAAATAAAATTACTGAAGCACCCAATTACGTAAAGGCGCACATTGACACGCTCAATAAATTAGACACGGGTACTTTTTTCCCTATCGTTATTAATAGAATGTTTCCTTCCGGTTTTAAAAAGAAATCCGCTGAAGAGTTGGCTGTGATGACAATACAACTATGGGAAAGTATTTTTGATAAAAAAATTACTGAACAAGTCGGCATCGAATCAGCTGGTGAATGGAGTTTACGCGCAATCAACAAAAGACTGCTAGCGCTGCAAGAAAACGATCCTAGCGGCGTCTCTACCATGCTAGCCATTGGTGATGAAATAAATGAAATCCCATCAACAGGGCGCTATGCATCAGCAACTAGAAAGATTGGCTTCTATAAAATTAAATTCATTCTAGAGCAACCAGTCGTATGCAACTTCATTACAGATCAAGCGAGCCACCTTATTTCGTTGGTCAGTAAATTTAAACCTGATCTCTCCGAACAAAATATAAAGTGGATTAAAAGCTACCCCATTGAAGTAGTCAACTATTCCCTAAACACATTTAACTCCCTTAAAAAAGTACAAGCATCAACCGGACTTAATTCTGACGAGCAACCCGTTTTTTCTAAGCTTGTTTTTATGTTCAACAATACACGTGACTTAAAAGAAAAGATGAATCAATTGCCTAACGGAATGGCGCTATGCATTATTAGAAACACTAACCCCGCAGATAGTATATTTGTCATTGCAGTCAAACGAGGTCAAAATCTTTTCTTATTGTCAGATCAACCTAACTATCCGCACCCTCTAAAAGCAGGAGCTATGGCTTCTCGAAATAATCGATACAATGCAGAACGAATGGAGGGTTCGCTACTCCCTTATGAAATGCTAAACCTTGTCTGGAGTGACGGAGCTAGACGCGTAGAAGAGAGCTCCATCTCAACAGCTATGATAAAGGCAGACGAAAAATTAAAGGTAGTAGGCAGCATTGATCAAATGAGAATCGACACTATCCTATGGTTTGGCCTGACGTGTGATTTATGCATCGAAAGATATTTTAAAAACAAGACAACAGAGCCCATGCTCGGAATTGTCGATAACGTCCAAATCAAAGCAAATTTCTTAACTTACGGCTCCGCTAAAACAGACCTTGTGGTTGTAAATGAAAGCAATACATTGGTAGTGAAAACATCTAAAGAGTTAGATAGAAAAGAATTTGAGAAAAGCTTTCCTACTGTTAAGAAAAGATTTCACCTGAACGGGTGGATGCAAAAAAAATATGCTGACCAAGTTGATAGTAATTTATTGTATGCCCCGCAAGTACAAGCAGATGAAAAGCACCTACTTGGTGTTAAAGAAATGAAGGGAACAGAAATTATCACGATGTATGATAGCTATAATGCTAAAAAACACATAAGCCTAAGATCCGTCGACAATAAAACACTGGCAACAGTTGATGAATTTCAAGGAAATAATGATTTTATAGCGCGAGTGAATCAATCCAAAATGATTGAACAGCTAGCCCTTCGCGACTTTAAAGATAACAAAGATAAAATATTGAAGTGGTTCTCTAAAGCCGCAGTTAAAAACATCCCCAACTTAATCGATGACTTAACTAGCCTTAATCATGAGAGATTCGACATTTCAAAAATAGTTAGATCAAGTGAAGGTTGCGGACTTATCCCTCGTAGTATTTTTAGAATGATCCACCTCGCAGAAGCACCTCAACACTCAAGATTCATTTGGTCTAAAGACACTAAGAACAAACCATCTGTATTTTTAGAAGCACTTAAGCTTTACAGTAAGCGAGAAGGCCGGACGAGTTGTTATTTCGATAAAGAGCTAGACATTGAGCAGGATGACGCTGAATTACGCCTATATCTTAATATCTCCAATGCTTATGACATCTCCATTGTGACGGGCATCCCAGTAGACAAATTACCATTAGAGCTACAAACCTATGGACTAACAGAAGGGAATCTCCACTCATACATGGACAGCTTTGTTGACCCATTAGATACAATTCAAAACCCATGGGACAACTTAAAACTACGTTTCTCACTTCCTGTATCCAAAAAGGGTTTGAATATCAAAAGAAAAGCCCTAGGATTAAAACCAATTTACTTATCAAAACTCCCCTTAAGTAACTGGGAAGATGGTGCTGAAAACGATGAAGCTATAGAAAAAGTATACCAAGTACAAAAGGCCTTTGGATTTAATGTCAGCCCATGCCTTGGAGTAAATAAGCAAAAACCTAGTTTCAGCTTTTATATGTAAATTAAGCGGGTCTTCGCCAGACTAGTCCTCTTCCTGCTCTTTCGACGGAAGAGGCTTCTTAGGATCTTTCACAGACTCTTTTCCAAACATATAATTACTAAGCGATTTACCAAAGCTATTTATTTCATCTCCCACCCCCTCAGCAACAGTCCTTTTCGGATCGTCTGGGGCACTTTTTTTACTGACTGAACGCATTATTGATTCCCCATATTGCCTTAATACATCCCCTACTTGCCCCCCTACATCGTCACCAACACTAAGCTCAGCAACTTTTCCTCGCTCCTCCAAAGGCAAGGCCAATTCTGACTCCAAAAACCGCACCCTTTTTAATAGTTTTTCAATAGCCATAGCTTGCTTACATTGCTGTTGGGCATATTCTTCCATACAATACTTATCCAAGAAAAGTACGCTACCGTCTATTTGATCAAGTTGCCTTTGAGATAACTCACCCGCACTCACGAAATTCACAGACAATAAACACAGCGCTAATTTAATTTTTCTCAAAATAAAACCTTAATTTTGTTGAACAATAATTACATAATTATACAAGCATCAATGTTTCCAAAATATGATATTAATCAACATAAAAAAAAGACGCCCTCCCAGGTTAGAAGGCTCAAACCTTTCTCCTCCATCCGCACCTATCTATATTTAATGCCCACTAAACTAATAAAACTGAAAATGACACTATTAATAAAGTTAGCTTTACTCACCACGCTAATAACAATTCCAGTGCTCAGTGAAACTGATAATTTCAATATACCTATCACAGGAACACTCGATAATACTGCGCCGGACTCTTGCTCGATTACTCCTCCACGTGCAGTGAGTTTGCGCACGTTAAATGTCCACGACTTACTAAACAACGAAAGCGTAGAAATAGATAGTATCGGACAAACCGCCTATAACACTAATGTTAGAGTTGATATTGAAGTAATATGCACAGTAGGAACATCTTACAGTATTTACCTGGACAGTCCTCACTTTCTCGACGACAGCACTGGAGCCGGAGTGGAACTAGAGTACCTCCCTGGCAGATTTTTAACTGATATAGCTGGAGGAGAAATCATATCAGGAACTGGGACAGGTGCAGCGACAACCCATCGAACTTATGTCTTTATCTCTAAAGGAATGAACACAAACTTAACAGACATCTCTGGGGCTACTTCTATAACCCTGGCACTTACTCTTGAGGCTTTGTAGTTGAACATTGCAATTACCTCAAGAAACTCCACGATAATAGAATACTGAGACAAAAAAAACGCCTTTCTCAAAAAGAAAGACGTTAATAATTACGCTAAACGAACATAACTCTCATATGCATGAGTAGCAGAACGCACCGCGTTTAACAAATTTATCAAATGATCTCCATCTTTAACCAAAGCGCCAGCAACACACTCACTCAAAGCATAATCAGCAGACTCCTTTGCAAATTTTAAATCATCATAAACTTTTACTTCATCAGGAATATTACAAACAACCTGTAAATTAGCGCGACCTTCATAGTCAAAATTAATCAGTAATCGTAAAGATTGATTAATCTCAACTTCATGTGTCATCGGTGAATTTGCATCCACATAACACCATCGCACACTATCTGGGTTAATGTGTATGCCCTTTAACCAATCAATAACACGAGGCATTTGGTCGTTATAAACAAGATTAGCTAAAGAGCCATATTGCATAAACCCCCAAACAGCAATTTGCTTCAAGCGCATACCTAAGACACAACCATCAACAGCCTGCAAAACTTCCTCAGGACTATTAATATTACGGCCTTCTGCACGAACCTTAGCGACAATCTTCAGTCGATATTCATCAAATAATTCCTGATTAACTTTCAGATCACCACTTAACAATACCTTCTTCATCTCATGCACATCGTTATTATCAAAACCATATGACTCTAAAACTGTTTGATGGGCTTTATACTTGCTAAAACCACCACCTTGAATAGTTGTCATATAATCACCTGCATCAAAACGAGTGTCGCATATCTTTAACACTGATCCAGATTTAACCTCAACAACTGCAAACGTTGACATTAAACTTCCCACTACAGGCGATTTTTCAATTACTTCGATTTCTATCAATTTAATCATTTTCTTGTCCTATTTTATTTAGTATGGAATTCTCAACATTAAATAAGCTCAAGATACGAGCACGCCGACTCCCAATGATTACCATTTTTTCTTTCCCCCACACTCATACCTATTTACTACTGACATAATTTTAAAAACTCAGGACAATATATGAACTTAAGAACCATAATGGACTTCGCATCTAATAATTTGCGATTTACAAAAAACGAACGTTATCATGGCGCTTGCATCACAGACGGACTTTTAAAATTCGATTGCAGTCTTATTGACGGTAAATTTGAAGATTACAAAGAAATCTTAATCGGCGTAAGTATCAGCAAAGAACGCATCGGTTTAGGTGTAAGCTATAAGCAATCCGCGCATGTTCAGTACGAACACGAAGAAACCACGACAGAAGGTTTTTGGATGAAATTCATTGATTTTCCAACAAGCATGGAAGACCTGTATGAATTTCTGGATTTTGATGACAACGAAGTAAAAACAGATTGGTACAACAAAGAACAGCGACGAGATTTAAAGCCGCTTTTCCACGATAACCGAGATATGTTTGAAAGCCTGGTAGATGTAATCAACTTTGCACTTAGAACAATGTGGAGCACTGAAGAATCAACCAAGCTATACCAATTCATTAATGATGACTTACTATTAGTACGCCAGCTTAATGAAGAGATATACAACGATAATGTAGATCGAATTCGATTTTTGTGTCAACAAAGCTTCGGCGTTTTAGTGGGTTCGACTTTTGAATATTTACCAAAAGGCATTATTTATTCAATGCTCAATGGTGAAATCATAGAACTATCAGCAACAAGTAGGCATGTAAAAATACCTTCTGAATTTCGAGAAGTATCTGAAGGTATTTTCGAAGAATTAGACGGATGCCCACAATGGATCACCTTTTTCAACGACACTAAGCACATCTACTCTGTTGAAGAAAATGGCAGTACCGCTGATGAAACAATGGCAGAAGCATGGCGTAAAGATAAACTCGACTTAGGGCTCCAATGCATTAAAACCAATGGAAAAATACCTAAAGAACAGTTAATCGGCAAACCATACACTGATTTTGTTTTTTAATTGATTTAAAGCACTCATTTTTGAGTGCTTTTTTTTCATCTAAATCCCCGACAAATAAACACTAGATTTCTCAATTAAATTCATTAACATAAGTTAAATTAACTATTTAATCCAGAGACCTCTATGTCAAATATTGAAAAAATCAAAGCCGACTTTTTTGCAAAAATTTCAAAACTAAAAATAACAGCTCGCGACGGCAGAAAACGCATACTAGGGCGTCAAACTGAAAAGCTTGAAAACGGTGAAGAGGTGAACGTTAAAAGACTCCTAAATATAATCAAAACCCAAGAAGAACTGATTGATTTCATGCTTGATAGTGAAGGTGGCGTAGGTGAACACATCCAACAACTAGATAACTACCGCCAACTCGCGCTTAAAGGTCTTGGCTTCATAGCATCCGGTCACGAACTCAACGGACTGTTCCAGAGCCTTTCTTATCACGTAAAAAATAAAGAAGAACTAAAACCACTTAGACCAGATATCAATAGACTTGAATCAATCTTCAAAGGCCATATGGTTCAGCACAGTGCACACCAAGATTATAGGATGGATAAGGTCAATCTTAAAAAATACATATCAACCATTTTTGAACGCTACCACGGCAAAGAAATTGTCTGGGATAAATCGTTCGACGAAGAAAACATAGAAGCCCTACGCTTTAAAACAGACAAAGGTTTCACTATCATGTCAAACATTGTCCGAAACGCCATGTACTGGGGAGATAAAGTTGAAATTAAGTGGATTGATGACAAAATCATAGTTTCCGATAACGGAATTGGCGTACCCAAAGATAAACAAAACCAATTATTCAACATAGGCTTCAGCGAACGACCAGGCGGAACGGGTCTCGGACTAATGATGAGTCGCGAGTATGCACGCGAAAATACGGCAGACATCTACCTCGATAAAGAGAACTCGCTTACAGATCTTACTGGCGCGTCATTCGTTTTTGACCTTAAAGATAGAACTTACACACCACCAAAGAAAGAAGACTAACTACGACGCAGTCCACAGGTGAAACCATTGCACCACCTAAAGAAGAGCTTATCGGAAACCACACATTAATTTAAAGCACTCATTTTGTGCTTTTTTATTTAATAGACATGTAATTCAATATTTTGAGTCAGATAGGCAAAGAAATGATCAAAGTTATATATCTGTTGTGTATTGCCGATATTTCATTAAAGTAGCGTATAACGAAATAAACATTAACAATCAGGAATCCCATGACATCTTTAGCTAGAGAATTTAACCAAGAAAATCTAACGCCTATCAACAAAATAGATTTTCGACACATCAAAATAGCTATTGAGAGAAACAACCTCTTAGCATTCTCTAAAGACGCCTATATGGGCGGCGATAAGAAAGGTTGGTACATGAAGACCGAGCAATCTCCAGAAGGTAAATATCTTCTTGTAGAGCACTACACACCGAAGGAATGTGGCGGACTGGAGCTCGCTTATAAGGCCGACACTGAAATGCTTAAAGTGTTTTTTGAAAAATACGTAACAGTAACTCCCCACCTAAGACAGTTGTGGGATAAAAGATTTTACCAAGGCGAGCACAAAGACAAGCCAGAAGGCTCTAGAATGATAATGGTCAATAAAGAGCAATTTACCAAGTAACCCCATGTTGTCTTTATTTATGATTAAGACGTCAACACGTCAAGGCCATTTTAATAAATTCAAAGGAAATCATCATGAAAAATATCAGTAAGTACGTAGACTTTGGCACAATGACTTTTGCTGAATTCTCCAAAAGTAAAGTTGGCACTAAAGCTAAATTTCTCTTAACTTGTGAAAAAAATGCTAGAGAAGAAGTCTCTAAAACGCTCAAAGCATCTTGCTACAGAGCTAAAACTAAATGCAAAATAAGTAGCGTCGAACTCTTAGTTAAAGAGAATGACACCACATGGCAACAGTCGCATATTTTGGAAACTGAAATCATCGAATAGCAATTAAAACATTAACACCTCATTGAGGTGTTTTTTTGTTTAATCGTTGATATTTAGCTGTTTATCATTAAAGTAATATCTAAGCTAATAACTCACCGGACAACGAAATGACTGAAACATTAATCAAAAATAAAAACGGATACTTCCTTCGCGCAAAAAGTGCAGTGAATGTAGAACAACTTATTAATACGACTATTTTTAAAACGGAAGACGAATTCCAAAAAGCCTTTTGTGAAAGTAACTGCATTGTTCAGGTAAAGGACGAACACCAGTACATCTCTGAAGTTTTCATAAGCAAAGGAGATGTGTTCATTACAAATAGCAACACCGCAGTAGGTGATCCTGAAGACTGCAAAACAATCGAAGATGCTATCAATCAATACGAGTTCTAATAAGCATTAACGTCAACTACCAATCCACAAAAGCAGCTCAATGAGCTGCTTTTTATTTATCCCTCCAACAACCTTTTAATTTCTTCTACCGAACGGTTATGACAATCGGCCTGTTTTAACGAATAAGCCTTATCTGTAAAACCCTTCAGTATCTTATACTCTGCCTGACTAATCATGCCATCAGTTTTATAAAATGCTGAATATTTATTACTGTACAACTCTTTATGCTCTCGCAATAAACAAACATAACCACGCTCTAAACCCAAGAATTCATCAGGACTAATTACTCTGCTGTGGTCACTGTAACTAGAATATGTCGAAAGAGTCGCTGTTGTAAATATAGCCGCGCTAAAACCAATAAACACCAACATCATCATCTGGAAGAAGTCATCACTCCACCAGCGCTTGTTATAGCCAATCACGGACAATGCAAATCCAAATAACAATGCCAGCATTGCACTACCCGCTACTTGGAATGTTAAAAGTGCCTCTTCTTCTGATACTAAATTCTGAAACTCTATCACGCGACATGTACCCCAGATTATGATTTATCATAGCTTTATTTATTGCCAAAAATATAACAAAGCAGAGTATCAAAAGATTTATATTTATTCTAGAAATAATTTCCCTTTAAAAACATTGCCTTTTCAGTTGTTTTCATTAACATCTACTTATTCAAATAATACATTCGGAATCAATATGAACATTCAAAAATTCAACAATGGTGAAACTGTTCTCTTTAGAAACATCGCAGCGACCATGACAGGCAAAATTGAAAGAGCTAAAGCCATTGCCGATTCTTTTAAGTATTATATTAAAGTGCTTGACGTAACAGGCAACGTTTCAACATTTGAAGTGTTTGAAAATGAAGTGAGAACTCTCCCTGCTTTTGATTCAACAAATACCGAAGAACATCTAAGTGACATAATGAGAGCACTTCAAGCTAACCCAAGCTGTAGCCAGGAGTATTTGTTTGAGTGTTGCGCTAATGCTTTCGCTATTGCAGAAAAAGCGCTTAAATCTTTAAAATAATTCACAACAATTAATAACTTACCAGAGACGAATCAAAATGAGCGACACGATTGAAAAACCATTGTCATATTTAGGCATACCTTCAAGCACAATCCCTAAAATGGAAGAAGAGATAGCCAGAGGTTTTATGAACTTATGCGTAGCTGAAATGGAAAACAACCCTGAACTACAAAAAACTATTGATGATATGGAAAAACAATTCCCACAAGGCCAAGCTATTCTAAACAGATTACGTGCTGTTGGCATGGAAGATAAAGTATCAAATGCCACCATTATTCTTTTGTGCTTATTAGCAGACTCTCATGGAGACATATCACTGTGGTGTTTTACGCTTCACGAGCTCTACCAGAGAGAGCAAAAAGTCATAACCCTAAGAGAGATTGGTTTCGCCTTCCCTAACGGATTTCCAAATGACGAACAGCGCTCTAAAATTTGGAAAGGTCAAAAAGGCACATTGTCCAACGGAAGTGACGGCAATAAAGTGGATGATATGACTTTTTACCATTCGCCTAAGTAAATCGAATTCCTTATGCTAGATAATCACTTTTTCCTTACATAAGGACACATTATTCCATCCATATGTAAGGAAAACCACGTTTTCTATACATATAGGAACACTCAATCAGCAAAGGCTCCATCATGACATTCGCAATAGATCATAAATTTTCACCTCGTAACGAAACTGAAGTCATGTTCGTCGATGCAATTGAGCAAGCCACAGGCATTCTTATCGACAAACTAGGGCTAGAAAACCTACTTACCCTACGTGTAGAAAGGATGAATGGGTGGGGCAATAAAGATGCCTTTCACGCAGGCAAATATGTTTATGGGCGTAATTCCAAAACCGTTAAAATCAACATTCGAAACCTTTATGGTTGCTCTCTCAACACTATTATTATTGTGCTTTCACATGAAGTGAGACATGCCGCACAGGACTTACTGGGTCTTTGTGATGAATTGCCTGATACTGTCTACCCTACAAATAGCCGCCATTACTATTTAAGAAGATATCTCAACCAAAGAGTTGAAAAAGATGCCCGTAAATACCAAACGCTTTATGCGCAAATGGTTTTTGATTCCCCTGACTTTACTTTTAAAAATCAACTTGAAACGTGTGAAGGTGAAATACACCTCATAGAAGACCATATCAAAACAGCCGAAAAAATGGGATGGTCGAGCGACAGCAAAATACAGCGTTTTGCCAAGAAAGACGATGACAATAGTTGGTGGCTAGATTTAAGCAAACTCAACGAACTGACGGGTAAGAAATATAGGAGTTGGACATCTGCACCTTGCAAACTGGCCTGGGAATATCAAGACCACATGCAAATCGTGAAAAAAGTTATGGTGCCCGTTACTTTAGATGATTTAGTCTCTTGAGATAAGTACAATTCTACCCTGTAATTATATTTTTCCCCGATTATAGACAAGCGCTTTTTCATCATTAAAATAGAGTTCACTAATATAACTATATCGAAATAAGCGCATGCAAATTAAAACGCTCACAATTAAAGAAATGGCGATCATCTACAAAGATATGCCTCAACTTATTTTTAACAACCCAACGCTATTGTTAGGGATACTGCCATTCTTCTTTGTCAGCTTCGCCAGCGGCATTACCATGGCTTTTTTGTTTTTCGCGCCCCAATTCGTTGTTGCTGTATTGACCTATTGTGCCCACCAAGGAAAGCCTGTTAAAGATATTCCTAAGGCATTTATTGTATTTGCGCCAGCCGCGCTAAAATTACTGATCGTAAGTGTTGTGTTATTCGGCTCCATCATTCTGACCGGAGAGCTATTTTCAGCGGTAACAGAAATCTTTACTGATAAAATCCAGAATGAAATAGCCCCAGACTCTTCAGGCCAAAGCACCACCATCAGCATATCAACTTATATAATGATAATGTTTGCCGGAACAGTGACGACAATTATTCTCACATTGCCACAAGCAATATTTACTGTGTTCAAGACGTTAACCCCTATCAGACTGAACACATGTGTTTCTTTCGCCACATCAAGTGTAAACCTGAGCAAAATACTAATGTACATCCCCTTCAGTGCATTAATCCTACTATCCATGTTTACAGATATAGGATTGCTTTCATCAGTCGGCTTTTATCTTGCCTCGCTCTACTCAACCCTGATAGCCATCAAGATGCTCAATATCACCCCCAAGAAACGACAGCAACAAAAGAAAACTGTCTTAGCGCCAGCATCTTCAAACTCATAATTTTGGACTAAAACAAAAAAGGCAGAAGATTAATCTTCTGCCTTTTTGCCAATACCCTACATGTGCTATAGACGCATTTCTCAACCAGCATTTACAACATCCGCACAACTGTCTCACAGACCATATCACCCGAACTAGCAGATTGAGTAACATTAAAACCATTGTTAAGCGCATAATTTAATAGACGCTTAGTTGTAATATTCTCTATTTCTAACTCAACAAAAGGGTGCTCCCCCTTTTCTAAGAATGAAATGAAACCGCCTAACATACCCTTGCTCTGGTACAGAGGCTCCACTTCCAAAGAAGCTAAACTCAATACAGGCCGACCCGATGATATTCCCCTGCCCATATTCCGAATGTAAAAACTACCGCATTCACTTCTTAACCAAATCCTTTGGCAACCATAAGCAACTTCCCCAGGCTTAATGACAGAGCTCCATTTTATAAATTGCTCGATAAGGGAATCCAAAGACTTCTTAGCTTCTAACCGCAATTCTGTATCATCGCTTTCAATCGTTAACATCATTTTTCACTCCCAATCCTCTCCTTAAGTCCTGACGACTTCACCACAAAACAAGAGTTACAATAAGCTTAATATACGTCTAATTCGCCGCTCTTAGCCATGTGCCAAAGTGCGAGAGGGGTAACGTGTCGACATACCGATTAACTTCAGTTTAATGATCTACAAAGGCATTGCAATTAATTTTACCGTCATTAATATAGGAGCACTACTTAGAGTTTTTGATTTTTACAGGAAAAAGGACATGCTCACTTCTGGACACCCATATTTACAGCAAGAAAATAACAAAGCGGTAAATCAAAGCAACACCCAAACTCGTAGCAAACTCTATGAGCACGGAAGAAAACTAGAACAAGCTATGCTGAAAGCGGAAAAATCTGGGAGTCGTGATGATATTATCGCCAGCGCTAACCAAGTTATTGCCTATGTTAATGTTCGAAATCTACTCGCGCCCGATATAGGAATAGATAAACTAACCAACGACATCAACGGTAGAGCAAAGAAAATCCTTAACGACCTCAGATAAAGGTATGCCTATAACATATTATATTTTTTACAATGATAGATTGGCGCTATAAAGTGTCACCACGCTAACGTCAGCTACAACTATTTAACCAGTGTTGGCATGCCGCTATTTATTATAGTCCGTGGGTTAATTCCTCTTGGGATATTTGAAGAGCAGTAGCAGTTGCTTGGGATCATAGAACTCTTCGGAGCCTATGGTGTGGAAAGTTGGTCGCTTCCACCACCCATAGACCACTTACTATCTAGGGCTCTCGCTTTAAGTTATCCAATAACACCTTTAAATTTTCTTCTTTATTCGCTCTGTCTAATGCACTCTTAACATTCATCACATAAGTCTCTAAGGTATGAAACTCAATAGATGACAATTTGGGCTTATTCTCAAGATACACGTTTACCTGGGCTTTAAATACAAGCTGGTTCTCCATAGGCAAAGAATTTCTTCCTATAATAAGCTCCCTATACTCGCTACTACTCACATTGTTATCGCACCAAAACCATTGAAGACCTATCGGTAAAGAATGTATTGCACCACCTCCTAAGCAACATAAAACGATAAGCACGCCCCAGTTTTTAAAGTGCTCTCTCGTCGAATGAGTTTTGGGAACGAACAAGTTGACAATAGAAACTATAATAACCACGCAAATAACGCCTGCCAATAAATACAAGCCATATTGGTCATCCGTCAATACCTCACCGATTTTTATATCAACCACAACATCACACCTTTTTAAAAAAATAAGAGTGATTTTATCGCAAAACTAATTTTTGAAATATCTGAAACAAGTAGCTTTTTACTTAATATAAACGACAACCCTATTAATCATTTAATAGTTCACCACACCCACCCCTACATAAGGCTATGTTGATAGAAATATTTCTATCAATCAATCAGGTCAACACTTTAGAGAAATTAGACCATAATGTAAAAGGGCAATACCATGATATTCAATACAACAAAGACAATCGTTAACTTGGCAGCAACATTAGTAAGTATCAGCTTCTTACTAATAGAAACAGATCTTATTACATCAACAATGATTTTTAACTTCTTTGCTAACTACAAAGTCACTGCATATGCACTAACCTGTATATTATCTGGCGTTACTACGCTTATGATTCAACAGGCTTTAGCCAAAAAACTAGCACCAATGAAAAATGCTAGACTCACCCGCAAGGGCGTTGTGTCTACTAGTTTAGTAGCCATTATTATCATGGGACTTTTTGTTCCTGCTTTAGCCGTTAAAATCTCAAACGATTATAACGGTAAATACGAAGCATACGTACAAGACGTTAAGATTGACATCTGCTTAGCAGACAATCCTATCGAAGCTGTTCGTAAGCTTAAATGGTTAGAGAAAACTAACCGCATGGCTGCTTTTACTGATGGACTTTCTACACTTAAGACCATTACTGATGACCAGCTATATTTAGTTTTAAAACCTGTAATGCTACAGGATGCTCAATTAAATATTGAAATCAAAACAGCTTGTGACAAATTATAATCTTTTCAGATGTTATTTTTTTCAGGCATATAACATTAACCCACCTTTGGTGGGTTTTTTAATCCTATTCCAATAATGACAATCTAAACTATTTTAATTGACTTTAATTTAAGTTAGAATGCTCTTTAGATTTTCTCCCTTATACGCATACCGGAAGACCTTAAAATGGAAGTGGCTAAAAACAACAACATCACTAATGCTGAGCAAAGACTTGTCAATTACATTAGAAATGAACTAACAATTAAAGATGCGAAACAACTTAAATCAACAGCTATGTACGACCTAACTACCTCCGCACTCAAAGGAACACACCTTGCCACTATGAGTAACGATTCATTAGTTCAATACAATAACACACTAGGGTCATTGCTAAGAGAACTCCCTGTATATCTGGATAAAAACAACAACCTAACTAAAGCGATTTACCAAAGAATTAATTCGCTTGATCCAAACAGCTCCCCTGACAACTGGGGTCGATGGTGTAAAAATTTCGCCAAAACAATTAATCAAAAATTACCCGATATGCCATCATTAATAGTATCTAACAGCAACAACTCCCAACGAGCAGCATAAGACCAAGAAAATATTTTAAAAAGCTATACCACTTTACTAAGGCGCTCTTAAACTCACTTAATGAGCAATAATAAATATTGCTCATTAAACTGTTTTCATTTATTATAATGCCGAATTTAAAATATATGGTGAGTTGGCTGAGTGGCTTAAGGCACACGCCTGGAAAGCGTGCAAGGATTAATATCCTTCGAGGATTCGACTTCCTCACTCACCGCCATTTTATTTAAGTTAAAATTGACAACCAACCCCAGCACCAATGAAAAACCAAACTAAGAAAGACAGCATATTTTAAAAACTTTCTTCTAGACAAACATCCCCCACTAAATTACTATTCACGCCAAGATATAAGGCATGCTTTATATGACTTACGCTAGTTCTGTACCGCAGCAGCAAAGCTACTTTTAAAACCCAATGTACGACACATTTATTAATACTAGACAAACTTGTGTTGGAATAATATCGCGGCCATACAAGATTAATAGGTGTAATATGAGAGTTATCTCGCACAGCAAACACTCCAATGTAAATTCTTTAGTGATTGAACTAGCAAAAACTATCGGCGTAAAACAAAGCCGAATGAAAGAGCTCCACGGCAAATCAATGGGCTTTAATTCCTACAATCACTTAATCAGTACAGCAAAAAAAAGAACAATCCAAAGAAGCACTCGCAAATACGCTACAACACTTTCCAAACTACTAAAAGATAACCACCAAATTGAAGCGACATCAGAGCTTTGGCAGCAAATAACAAAGACCTTAGACCAATGGATAAAAAAATTCACTCTTTCGATTAAGTTCATTGATTATATTTCTTACTTCTTTTTCACTCACGACCCCATGTATCACCAAATAATTGATAAAAACAGAGTGATGCCAAAGAGGTTTATATCAGCAGTCTATTCCACGGGCTCTTTTGATGCTGTAGTCGGACATATCATGTCAGGAGAACCAAGAGACCTTAATCATCTCCGAGCCATCTCTACTGCTCTCACGGGCTTCATAGTCATGTCTCCAAATAACAATCAAAACAAGTACAACCCCTACTTAGAGTTTGGTGACGGCAGCACCCTTTTTGAGAGCATTAAAGGATTCATCGTCAATGCTGTTCATGCCCAAAGTGTTATACCCCAGGAGATCAGCGACAACTATTTGTGATTTTAAGAAACGAAAAACAACCATAAACTACTATTTCCAATAGAACCGATAAAGTTATTGCAACTCTATCGGTTTTCATTAATATCTATCACTGTTAACTAACTACAAGAGCCGTGACATGAACGAATTATTTCAAGCCGTAAATCAAGCGCTAGAACAAGACAAAAAAAACAATAGCAAAACGATACCCTGTTGTGCTGTCCAAATATTTTTCTATCACAACACCTTTATCGATGAAGTAAAGCTTCAATTAACACCGCTTGTTGGTGAATTCACCCGTCACGATGATAGTCTATTTGCTATTTTTAAAGATGCCAAAGAAGCACGCTCAATAGCCAATAAAATTCAAGACGTCATGTTTAAAGTAAATGACTTACTAATATCGACACCTTTTGAGAATCAATGGTTAGATAAATACTTGAACGTGCAAAACTACGGTATCAATGTCGCTATGCCAGTACCTCAAGTTGAATCAGAAGGTGATATTCGACCTTACCTTGAAAAAGAAAAAACAAAAAAACTTGACCAAATCAAAGAATTTGGCGCAAAAGAAGAAGCGCGTAAAATTGCAAAAGCCGGAGCTCTTAATGTTACCGAACAAGATATTATAGATAGTTGGACGGACTACATTTACGCCAACTGGGAAGTAGACATGGATAAGGCGGAGCTTCGCAACATGTTCTCTACATGGTATGGATTACTTGCAGACCTAGTTAAGAATAAAGATTTCTTTGACACCTACCCCTGCCAACGATTACACCACGCTATTAACACCAAAGCTAAAACGTTCATTGAAAAAAATATCGACTCCAGTGTACCCGCAGTAACGCGAGCAGCTAAATCTGTCCAAGAAAGACACGACGTTGAAAGAGAAGTAGATAAACGGTTCATTAATAATGGAAAGTTACACGACATCTTGAGAAGCGCATCCCATGGGTTTTTCGATGACTTTAGTCCAGAGTACAAAGGCAAATTTAAAGCCAAATCATTAAACCTAACTACCCCTTTTAAAGGTGTTGATTTTTCTTATAACGAAGTCAAACCCCTCGCTAAAATGTTAGGCCAAACGGGTATTAACGCCTCATATGTAAACCAATCATACGATCTAGACAGTGAGATTGTCGCTCTTACAAGCGCTTTCACGAACTTCATATTCGAGTACGGACGAGTAAAGCAACACGCGAGCTTTAAAAAAGAACTTATTGCGATGGCATGGGAACTAGATTCAAAACCATTTCATGAAAACATATTAGCCGTAATGGATAAAACCATGCCGTTTTAAATTCCATACTACCATAAAGACTTTGTCTTACTTAAAAGACCGCATCCTTTGCGGTCTTTTAGTTTTTAAAATACCTGTTCTACTTTACTAAAAACCCTTTCACCCACTTCACTGACTTTAAACTCATATAAACGAGTGAACCAATAATTAAGCCAGCCGTCATTTCTAACACTATTGAAGACATGGTCTGCATCAGAGTATTATCTGCAACAAATGAATTCATACTCACTAATGCATGTTCAATAAACGGCACACCTTCACTCACAAGCTGACCACCGATCAAGCACATTGCAATCGTACCCGCTACAGTCAAGAACTTCATCATCTTGGGCGCAAAGCTAACCAAACCACTGCCTATACGACGTTTTACTTTAGCCTTAAAAGTCTCTGTTTTATCTTTTAACAGTGCAATACCCAAATCATCTGCACGGACGATGGCTGCGACAGTCCCATAAACGCCTACTGTTAATAAAATAGCTACAACCGACAATGTGATAGCTTTCACCAATAAAGGCTCTCCCTGGATTGCTCCGAGCGCTATAACGATAATCTCAACTGATAAGACAGCATCCGTTCGAATAGCCCCTTTGATTTTCTTTGCCTCAAACGCCAGTAAATCAACTTCCGGATCGTTAACAGCTTCAATGCGCTTTTCTTTATGAACATGCGTTGCCAACTTATGCTTCGGCCTAAAAGTATGCCAAACCTTTTCAAATCCCTCATACCCAAGATACATGCCACCAAGAACAAGCAGTATAGGGATAATAAAAGGCCAGTAATAACTTAATACCAGAGCAATAGGCACGATGAATAACTTGTTTATCATGCTTCCTCTAAAGACTTGCCAAACGATACTCAACTCACGATCAGCCCGAATGCCACCTCCTGATAATGCCTGGGCATTAACCGCTAAATCATCCGCTAAAACCGGAGCCGTCTGTGTCGCACTTACCTTTGTCATTGCTGCCACATCGTCTAGAAGTAACGCTATATCATCAAACAGAGCAAGGAATGAAGCACCTGCCATTTTAAAAACCTTATTTAAATTAATTGGTAATTCATCAGATTAACACGCAGTCCATATTGTTTCAGAACCAAAATCAGCTAGAAAACCCCGTTATCAAACATACATATCTATGCAAATAGTAATATTTAAATTCAAGACAAAACAATCAATAATTAAAGGACAAAATACTATGTTAGATTCAGTGGTTAAATGCGCTTGTGGCGCTGTAAACGTTATCGTTACAAGTAACAACCCTAAAAAGAAAACAAATGACACATACGTGATGGCAAAAGAAACATTTGAAAAACATTTTGATTCATTAGAATTAAGTGATTTTAAATATGACAACTGCAACCATTGTATTAATCACTGGGGTATCGATATTAATCATGACGAACCTACCAATGAAGACGGTGAACTCAATATCGTTGAAGTGGATGAATCCACTATCGATGAAATTAATTCTCGACTTTAATGCAAAACCTTTAACCAGAGCCCTGCTCTGGTTTTATTTTAAAACGCACTACCGTTTTTAAAGTATCCGAAATATACCATATATGGCGGAAAACTAGGCGGAATTGGAAAAAACCCTTGCAACGAAAACAAATGTCAGTAAAGTAGTACGACTAACAAACATTTACACACAACTAATTTTTTTAAAAGGAAACCCGAATGGCTGGAATTAATAAAGTAATCGTATTAGGCAACTTAGGGAAAGACCCCGAAGTTAAGTTCATGCCAAACGGCAGTGCAGTAGCTAACCTTACTGTTGCAACATCCGACACCTGGAAAGATAAGCAGACCGGAGAGCAAAAAGAAAAAACGGAATGGCATCGTGTAGTCATATTTGGGAAATTAGCCGAAATTGCTGGAGAGTATCTAAAGAAGGGTTCGAAAGTTTACCTTGAAGGCTCACTCCAAACCCGCAAGTGGACTAACCAGCAAGGACAAGATCAGTATACAACTGAAATTGTTCTACAAGGATTCAACGGCAAGATGGAAATGCTAGATGGCCGCAATAATGGCGGCAGTCAACAACCTGGTGGATTCCAAGGCCAACAACAAGGCAGTCAACAACAATCTGGTGGATTCCAAGGGCAGCAACAATCTGGTCAGCAACAAGGTGGTTTTGCCAATCAAAATCAAAACCAACAAAACGCCCCAAAGGTAAGCCCACAAGAGCCTACAATTGATTTTGATGACGATATTCCATTCGCCAACTAGTTGATTTATATAGCTTTTATTATATTATCATATGATACTACTCACTACAACTAAATCTGCCAATAGAGGCGAAAACGGTAATTGCTTAGCAACTGCCCTCGCCTCTATGCTTGATTTAAAAATCACCGACATCCCAGAATTTGAAGATATGTGCAAAAACACATGGAAACCAGCTTTACATGAATGGGCAACCAAAATAGGCGTCAACATAACGTTTACCAAATCAATCCCGAAAGGATTTAGCATAGGAATAGGAAGACATGCTAACGGACTTTTGCATGCGGTAATCTTAGAAGATGGAGCGTTTTATTTTGACACCAACGGAAGTGGTAAATTTTACGAAGAGCATAAATACTGTTTAGAAGTAAACAAACTCTCTTAGAGCATTGAGCAACCCAAGTTAGTGGGTCACTCAATGGAATGTTCTTAGTTATTTATAGAAGCAATAAACCAGTCAACCAACTTATCAGTGCACCTAAATCTGTTCAAAGCCTCTACTGCATTAAAAATATTGTAACCCCCAGCAACACCAGAGACTAAAACATCGCTAATACCTTCCCCACCAGTTACACGTGCGCCAGGAACCCTTTGCTCTATCGTCACCTTCAGCAACTCAAAAACAGGTGGCGTGATAGCCACAATGGGTGTGATGAACTCAAGATTGCCAACTGAAGGAACCACATACAAACCAACAGGATTTTTTATGACAGCAAGCATTACAATGCCCTCGCGAAAACTGAATTACGCTGGCAAATTAAAGAGCATAGACTAACTATTGCACCTAAATCTTTGGTTCCGACCAGCGAACGCGAGGAGTGATAGATATCAACAATAAGAGATAACAATTCTGAAGATGCGTGAAACAAATCATTCAACGTCTCACGTTTAAAATCCGCAAAGACAGGTCTTCGTGTCAACGCAGTTCTTAATAATACTATATTATCCACAATAGTATTATCTATCGTGTCGATATTTATCTTTAGAAATAAATCAGCTAGCGGTGAGTATATCGCGTTTATCGCTACTTCCAACCCCTCAACCCGCTCCATATCTGGAACGGTTAATTGTAATTTCTCGCCTTTATCAATGTCGAGATTACCCTTTAGCTGAGCCCAACCATTTTTATAACCCCTAACCTCACTAATCAGGTTAAGCGCCTTGTTTTTAGAACAGTGATAACCACTTGGCTTTAATATTTTTCGAATATGCGAAGCGGCATCCTTTAAGCCATCAATATTGATCGCTTCGGGATATGAAGTTCCACTGATAATTTCAAACATATTCAGCGCATAATATTTACCCTGCTCACTAAATTCTTTTACCAACCCATCAAACTCTTCATCTTGTCCAGCATACTTACTCGCTTCAGATGTCACCTGAGACAATATACTGTGGAACTGAATATAAGCCCACATCAAGCTAGACACATACTTATCATCACTACCCAAATATTGCTCACGCGAACAACTAATAGCGGTAAAATCATAAAGACTAACCAATAAATCAGCCTGAATATTTTCCGCGACAACATTATCTTCTGTTAATTCATAAAAACAGGAGGCAAGCCTAAAGAGCGTATTAAAGGCAACGGAATCATCACCTAATATATTCCTTATAAAACAAGCAGACTGGCAAAACGGGTTTTCTACATCACTTAGCGCGACAGATGCGCTAAACGCATTAAATTCATTCATTTGCCTTGATATTAAATAAATATCGTAGCGGAGGACGTAATCTTCAATAGAAGTATCTAAACCATCTAAGGCTTTGTTGGCGATAATTCCAGAAATGGAATTGGCAGTAATAGAGTCTTCAAAGTCAGGTGTGACGGGCATAACAGTAACCTTATTAATAAAATGTGCTTTTGGCGCTCTCATTTCTGACCAACACAAGTTAATAAAATTATCTATCATCTTGCTGCATTACATGTATAAAGAATAGTTTCTAGCAGCAATTTGAGAGCATTGCAAAGGCATATCCAACCCCATTTTCGTTAAAAAACATTCTATATATGTACAAAATACAAGTCAACATGTTATTTAAAATAGCAGCATTCAACATTATTCTTGATTGACTAAAAATTCTATCTCAGTAAAGTAACGGTAATAACCATCTTTTGATAGTACGTACATAAGACACTACTATTAATCAAAAAGGGCATAATTATGGCTTATATCGATAAGTTAACTGAAAAAAGAAAAACCGAAGTAGACGAACTTCTTAATGTGAAAATTAAAGAGGAACACAACAGCGCCTACCAAGCAAACCTTAGTCGAGCAAAATCAAAAAAAGCTAAGAACGCTTGTGCTGGGAGATACGAAGGTAGCTGGTGGCGTCTATGGAATGGTTGGGTTCAAGGTAAAATAGACAACCTAACCGTCTTTGACAGCCTTCAAGGTAACCTAGTTATCGGCGATATTGAAGGTGTAAGTTTCAATCTTGCGCTTAATTCCTCCAATAATACTTAAGGCCAACTATCTAGTTGGTCTTTTTTTTGCCTGCCTATTGATAATGCATTCATTATCATTAATATGTTTCCACTGACAAATACATAGAAACGGAACAAAAATGAGTATACAAATTAGCGCAAACTTACCGACGCCAAATCATACAATCGATAAAATATTTCGTTCTTCGATCCAACTTCCGTCTGTTTTTGAAAATCTAAACATAACCACCAGCAAAGTCGTTTCAATTTTAAATGAAATTAACTCCGGCACAGCCACCTTTTCCTATACGGTTTGGAACCCTATTGATTTTTCAGTTGAACGCACTCTTGCTTTTGGGGCTCTTAATATTGAAAAGAAATCAGACGTTTTTGGCGGTGTGAAATATCTTCTTAGCGGCGTGGAAGAACTTATTGCCATCAGCCTTTATTACTATGGCGCTCAATTTAATACAAACACAAACTTAAATAAAGCACTCAAACCAGAGCGTATATTTCTCGACCTAATTACCGATAAATTCATTGAGATCGATGAAAAGACCGACCCTGCCCTTATTCCTCTTACCGAGCTATATTCTACAGGCAAGCGCCTTGCACTCGAACGTGAACTTGCAAGTCATTATAAAGGTCACATCTTACTAGAAAGCTTTATTGAAAATCTGCATGACTCTTTACATAAATTTCAAGTTCTTACTTTTCCAGAGTTTGAAGCTGTTGGCGGCACCGTTGCAGATGCCTGGAAAATTTACAATAAATCCAAAGGTGTTATGGATAGCGACCAACCCAACCCATTTCGCAAAATCAAGAGAGATAACTCGTGAAGCACTATCTAAAATTCACGGGAGAATACAACCAACTCAAATCCCTTGGGTTTGAATTTCAAAAGCTTTACGCCAACGACTATCTTCAATGGAGCAAAGAAGAAGTACGCGTCTGGAAGAAAGGCGCTCAAGTTACTATTGATTGCTTAACTAATTACGAAGGCGCTTTCCTGAAGTTACTTGAAAGCAATAAAGCCAACGGCAAATCAATGCGCGTTATTGATAATTCATTTTTTGAAATATTTGTCCAAAGAAATACCCGAGAATGTTTCAACTATGAAGATAAAATAGAGCTTCAGAGATCCGAGAGAAAGGCTTGGATACAATGGCATGGCAATGAGCAAAAAGGACTAGAGCCAAAACCTACCGTAGAATTAAGGCATGTATTCTTTGACGACATAGCTCCTTTCATCATGCTGCTTAAAAAGAAATGGTGTGAATTAGCTACTTACTAGACTTACTCTTTTAGTGCCCATATTCTCGGCCTACTTAGTATTACTCAAGAATGAGTTAACAACAGGACAAAATAATGAACAAATTAGCACTAAGATACACACTTAACCAACTGGCTAAACTTGTAGGCAAAGAAAACCTTCCAAAAATCATCAGTTTTTGGAACGGACTGATCAACAAGGAAATGTCTCGCGAAGAGTATAAAGATATAATTGGCGAACCGACGCTAAGTCCGGATGCTGATATAACTAAAGGTTTTTTCATTTTTGATAAAACTAACGCTGACTTTCAGTTTATTGAAAAACCCGACACTAAAGCCGTTTTTCATATTGGTCATTTCGACAGAGTGAAGAGTGGTACTATCGGTGAATTCACATACAAGTTCGAGATGCTTAACGGAAAAATAGTTAGACGACTTTACATGTATGACGATGGAGCAGCAAGCTTTGCAGATATGCCAGAGCTTATTCAGTATTTAGCTGAGCTAGGTACTAAAGAAATTTCTGTTGAAGATTTCAAAGAAGGATTAATTAACTTAGGCTTAACATTCAACAAATAGTATTTAATCCCAACATTTAGTTGGGATTTTTTTAGCCCGTCGAAGTGTAAATCGTGTCTTTTGTTCGTACTTATTTTTATTCCACTTAACGATAAGTAAGCGCATGTACGAAAATCTTAAAACCTTAAAGCAGCAAATCAAATCAATTAACTTACTTAGAGTTTCTATCTATCTACTGAGTTTTATCGGCGCTACTTATGTCGCTTCACTAGAGGGGCTCACCGCCGCAGAAACCATTATGATAGGATTATCATACGCTATTGTTTCTGTTGTCGCGTATCAAACTATAAAACTCATTACAAACCTCAAGTCTCGTTGTGAAACTGAAATTACATCCATAGAAGATACAGCTGAGAGTATCTGCCAGGAACTTGATACGTTTATACCTGAAGGTGACACAAAAAAAAGCCTCTAAAAGAGGCTGTCAGCAATTTTTATTATTAGCTCAAAATAACGATAGATACCTTTTGGTGAGACCAATCATTTTTGTATTTACGGGCAATTTGCTGCTTATCTGACACCATAACCAAACCTCGCTCAGGAGACGCCACTCTAACCGCTAGAGCTTCTAGTTCTGCATCAAAGCTGTACTCGTTTTGATACCTACGAATAGACGCAAGCAACATCAACAAACGGTCATTCTGAATTACCTTACCATCTCGAATAGTAACCTGCTTATTGAAATGGTAACTATACATATTGATACAAGGAGATGTATTTACACTATCTAAAAAACTTAGGTCGAAATCGCCACTAAGCAACTCCGCAACTGTTGTCATAATCTTTTTCATTTTCGCCACTCATACCATTATCTAATCAAGCTAAGTTAATGAAATAACAAAACAAGTCAACAAAAAAAAGCCTCTAAAAAAGAGGCCAATTACATTACGTACAAATACAACTATCCGATACTAACAATCCAAACAGAATTGTCATCCATGTAACACTCTATGGGAGCGTTAACATGAGCCTTATTTACAATGGAAGGAAAGCGTTCAATCAATGATTTAACATTACGAACATCCCAACTATCAATACACTTAATAACAAGTGCCTTCAGCTCTTCATGGTTATCTCGCCAATTCAATCCAGAGCCTTCCATACGACTCGCCAAAATAGACGTTAATATCGCTTGATAGTTACTCTCATTAAACCGATTACCGAAATACCCATTAACAACTCGTACAGCATCATCTTTTAGTTTGCTAAATTTGTATGGTTTATTTGACATTTTTAAGCCCTTAATTAATTAGAATTGTCTTCATAACTACATAAGCACGTTAAACGGTCAGGATAGGCAACACCTTAGTTATCTCGACAATGAAGTAACTCGTAAACATGAATAGCCGTCTTCTCACCAATACCATCAAGAACAATCATCTCATTCACCGACATCTGACATATTTCGGCCATATTTTTCCCAGTCGCTGATAAAGCCTTTCCAACTTTAGAGCTAATACCTGGTAGAGCAGCTAGCATACCAGCTACACCGTGTTGAGGCCTCGTAACACCATGATCACCGCCGGACATTTGCTCATGAATATGCACGCGCTCTTCTTTTGTTCTATCAACACGTTTACCTGTTAAACCGATTGTTTGTTTAATTCTCAACTCTTGTTCAAAAAAACACTGCATGTGCTTGAAGATAAGGCATGCTGTATGGTGAGTATTGAAGCTGTTTACAACATGTTGCCCATTTACTGATTGTACATAAGATAGCCATCCGTCCATTCCCTGAGTTGATGGTAATGCATTGTAAGGAGACATTTCCCCACTTTGCTGAGACTCGTGCAGCCAATACACACCAACATAACAACCTTCACTTTGGCGATGTTCTCTGTAAAGTGAGTACCTCTCGACTTGATCATGGGCATGCTTATTATCTGACATTATTGAAGCACCAAGATCAGTAGTAACTTTTCTCTCGAACAACATCTCCCTTGAGTCATCTTCTAAATGCGTTATCCGGACATCCCCTTCTTGCAGGCTAACTATCTCCACACGGACACCCGCAGTACGTAAAATATCTGCAATGGCATGTGGCTCTCTATGGTCAAGCTCAACGAGCAGGTTTTTTAAAGTCTTCTTAAGAATTTTAGCTTTAGTGATATCATAAGCCCCTGCTTCCCGAGACAATGCAGATAAAGAACGCGTCCGGTATTCAGGTATATAACTATTACCACCGCTATTGTTCGCATCACCCAATGGGATACTGTTGATAATCCCCTTCGTACTGCCAACAACCTTAAGCTTTTGAGTGCTTTTCTTTTTAACTAATTCTTGGCCTTCTAACTGAGAAACAAGATCTTTGATGGAATAAATAGAATCCAGGTCAATTCCTTTACTTGAGAGGAATTTTTGAATCTTATCCTCCTGAGCAGCAGTTCCCTTTTTGACAGCCATAACTTTGCTACCAGTTTTTTTTCCTATCGAAACACCTCTCATTCCAACCACGTAAACGCAAACGCTCGGAACAAACTCACTAGGAGCCCATGGGTTAAATTGCATAACAAACCATCCTTTAGTTAAAGTATTATCAATAAAACCCATCAGACCAAAAAAACGTCAACGGCTTTAAATTAATATGTTTTTATATTTCTAATACTCTTTATAATAGTTTTTTAAGGGATTGCAAGCACTATCAACCCACCCACCTAGCTACCAGAAAGACGACGAAGAACCCTCTCTCTGTTTTCACTACCGCAGAGAGCTTTCGATATTTTTTACATTTAAAAATAAACTGACTTTTTTTAATTAACCAGTAGCTATATTCCAAAAGGCTCTCAGTTAACTTGTTGATTTTAGTTAGTCTATTTTCATATTATTTACCAAATAAAGGTGCGCATTTTTCACCCACTAAGCGCTATGTAGAGAAAAGGAATTAATAATTAAACAAGGAAGTAACACATGAACCTTTTAAAATTGAGCTGTATTGTTGCATGCTTATCACTACCAGCAGTAGCATCCGACAATGGAATAATTGAAGTTAAAGGCGACATCTTAGTTGAACACCGAATCAACGGAGATGAAACTAAATGTCGACTAGGCATTCAAGCAGGCGTTAATGAACATTTCATCCAACGATGGACAAGAATTAGCACTGAAGATTTTGACAACAGCTTCGACGTAAGCGAGCTCTGCTCAAGAAAGAACGATATATTTAAACTACGCAAACAAGCATTACTAAACACTGTCGGCGGATCAGGCTACTCGCACGGCTCTTAAGAAAAACCAGACACAAAAAAAAACCGAAAGTTAACGCTTTCGGTTTTTTATTAAGAAAAAAATAACTAATCATCATCAAAATCAATAAATAAAGATAACTTTTCTATTAGAACTTCCCAATCGTCCGTCTCTGCGATTAAAAGAGGAACAACATCAAACGTTATCTCACCGGAATCATCTTGCTGACATAACTGGACAGTATAACGCTTAGCACCATCTAGATTTGGATCTTCACAACCATTCGTTCGAATACCCAATAATAAACAATTTTTACCTTGCTGAAGTGTAAACTGAGGCATAGCATCATTATGCCAACTAATGTCGCTAAACATATCGATAAATGCCTTAGGCACATCCGATAATGCACCTACGCCAAACTCTTTTGCCCATAACTGCTCTTTACCATCGTTTACTACGCTCATAATTTGTCATTCCTGAAAGTTTACCTTAGACATTGCCTTAATGATGTAGATGCAAAAATCAATTAAAAACAAACCTTTCCTACTTTATGATTGTTTTTAAAAATTCCCACTAAATACCTTGACCGATCATTCGATATCATTAAAGTAGATCTACTGACAGACAACACACCCACAGGACATAACATGCTCAATCAAATGGAGTTTCTCGATTTCGGAGAAAGTAAAATTAGCACGATACTTATTTCAATATCGGGCGGAAGAACAAGTCACTATATGGCCTGGTGGATGATTAATAATAAAGAGATTGTCGCTAAAAACATCGGCGTTGCTGTTGCTGACTTAACCTATGTATTTGTTTTTGCTAACACGGGTCTTGAGCATGACGATACACTACGGTTTATGCGTGATACTGCCAAGAACTTCGGCATTAATTGTATTTGGGTTGAAGGCGTTCCTGTGCACGGCGAAGCGATTAGCACACAACACCGTATTACTGATTTCGAAAACGCTTATCGCATCAATCAATACAAAGAAGATGGTCATCCTTTCCACGAACACATTAAGAAATATGGCCTGCCAAATAATTCTTACATGAACTGCTCTCGTGAAACAAAGCAAAATACAATCAATTCATACATGAAATCTATTGGGCAAAATGAAAAGAAAACTTTTTACACTGCTATAGGTATTCGAAAAGATGAAGAGGGTCGTTGTGCATCTAAGCCAGAAGACAGAAATATTATTTACCCTCTTGTTGATTGGCACCCAGTAGATGAACAACATGTGTTAGATTTTTGGAAAGCCTACGCATGGGACTTAGCTATCCCAAGACACCTCGGTAACTGCATTATGTGTTATGAAAAATGCGACTCGAACTTAGAACGTGCATATAATGACTTCCCATATGCATTCGAAGCTACTCAATGGTACGAAGAAACTTACGCCGGAGTTGGCCCTGAATTTAAGAAATATGACGATGCAGTACCACGCGCCTTTTTCCGCGCTAAAGAATACTCTACAGACTTAATTGCTCGCTTCGACTTATCTAAACAAGATAGAGATACACGAGGTATTACAGATATCATTATACATCGCGCTACCTTAGCTGAAGAGCGCAAGGCAGCGAGAAGTATAATCAATAAACTTATTAAGCCAATTAACAAGCAATCCGACTACTCAGTTATAAGCGCCAAGTGGCTATTCGATAACTGGACTGAACTAACATCATTAAGTATTAATGCTATCACCACTAAAGCGTTAGCTCACATGCAAACCACACAGAAAATTGCAGCTTTACAAGACGGTGCCAAAACACTTTTTGAAGAGATTGATTTTAGAATTGAAGTGGAAGAGAAAAAAGGCAAGAAGTCAGCTAAAGCCAAGACACTCAACCATAAGCAAACAGTAAACGCTGTTCTGAGCCAGATTGAATTACCTGCAAGCGACAGCTACGCGTTACTGCCAATTAGAGATATTACTAACCTCTTCGTTAAAGAGCTAGAAGCTTTCAATGTCCCAGCTTTAAAAGAGTGCAGCAATAATGAAATCGCGAACATGATCATCGAAGGCAAGCGCTTAAGTGATTTCGCTGAGAAGATTGTTACCCAGCAGATACAAAGAATAATGAATGAAGTAGCTGACATAAAAGTGATGAACGTACCAGAATCCCTCACGTTAGAAGCCGCTTAATGAAGTATATTCCATGCACTAGACACCTTATGCATGAAATATCAATCAAAATGCCGACTAACTAAAGCATTAAATTATAGAACTCCCTAAGCAGGAAACTAGAATGTGCAATAACACCACTGAATTAAAACAAACAATTGCGTACAAGCAAGGTAGGAAAGCCGCTCAATTACGGGTGCCGATACAGAAAAGTAGTCTGAAGAACCTGAGACCTGATTGTGATCGTTATGACCAGTTCATTGCAGGCTATGACAGTGTCGACCAACCAAGTTTAGGTGACTAATTAAGAAAAGGAAAACAAAATGCAAATCAATACACAACCCATAGATGGCTTCGGATTAAGAGCAATACAACTCATAACAGGGATTGCCTTTACATACTTTCTCTACATGCTCTCTGTAGAGCAACACGCCATTTTAAAAGAATTAGTGCTCATAGCTATCATCGGATTAATTAACGAACTTTACGCCAGAACATTCGGCAAAAAAGTAATGACCGAAGAAGTGGTGTCCCTTACCAGCGTCAATTCTAGGTGATGTTGGGAAAAAAACCTTGCACCTAAAACGAAAATCCTTAACATGGTAAGATTGATTGATATTTACTAAAGAGAATACTATGAAAGCACTACTCCAAAAATACTTTGGCTTTGACTCATTCCGCGAAGGCCAAGAAGAAACCATTACACGCATCGTTAATGGAGAAAGTGCTATTGCGATTTTTCCAACGGGTAGCGGCAAAAGTTTATGCTACCAACTTAGCGCCATGATGCTACCAAACCTTACTATCGTCATTTCCCCCTTATTAGCTCTGATGAAAGATCAGTGTGATTTCTTGCTAAGCAAAGGCGTTCCGGCAGCTACTTTAGATTCGACGTTAACGCGCCAACAATCCAACGAAACGATGCAATCAATTCGTGACGGAAAAACAAAAATCCTTTTCGTTTCTGTTGAGCGTTTTAAAAACGAAGGGTTCCGTAACTTTTTAAAAAATATCGACATTTCACTCCTTACTGTCGATGAAAGTCACGCAATTTCGGAGATGGGTCATAACTTCAGACCTGCGTATTTAAACATCCCCAGCTATGTCGAAGAATTCAATGTAAAACAAGTGCTCCTTTTAACTGCAACGGCAACCAAAGGCGTTCTTAATGACATGTGTGAGAAGTTTAAAATACCTCATGACAACGTCACCAAAACAGGCTTTTACCGTAGCAATCTAAATCTTAATATTATCAGTTGCCCAAGCAATGATAAAAATGAAAAGCTCGTTGAACTTATTACACCTAGAAAAGAGATGACGGGCATTATCTATGCTACGCATCAGAAAACCACTGAGGCAGTAGCAACGCTACTTAATCAGCAAGGATTCAATGCCGCCGCATACCATGCCGGAATGCTCACAGAAGAACGAATTAAAGTCCAACAAGGATTTATGGATGGCAGCATCAATATCGTCGTAGCAACCATAGCGTTTGGTATGGGCGTTGATATGAGCACTGTTCGTTTCGTTATTCATTACGAGCTACCTAAGAGCATTGAGAATTATAGCCAAGAGGTGGGACGCGCAGGACGTGACGGATTACCTTCAGATTGTTTTGTGTTAGCCAATCTCGATCCACTTACCTCATTAGAAAATTTTGTTTATGGAGACACGCCTGAGTTTAATGATATTGCTTATGTGCTAGAGAGCATCAATCAAAATGAATCTCAGTGGGAAACCAATAGCTACAACTTATCGCAAGAATCAAACATAAAAGCGCTGACCCTTCAAACATTACTGACTTACATGAATATGGAAAAAGTAATAGAGCCGTCTTATTCATACCACAGTGAGTACAAATTCAAATTCACTAACGGCGGTCAGCAATTCGCAACAAACATGCCTGGAGAGTCCGGTGAGTTTCTCAATAAAGTCATCAAAGCTAGCCATGCCTCTAAAATATGGCACACATTCTTACCGAGGCAACATCCACACATCGACAGCTCACGCGTAGGAAAAGCACTGGATTACCTAGCCGCCAATAACTTTGCCGAAGTTAAACCAAGCAAGTTAACGGATGTTTATAATGTGCTTAAAACTTTTGATTCACAAGCGATGAGCCAATCACTCTATAAAACATTCAAAGAAAAAGAAGTTAGCGAAGTAAAACGTATCCACGACATGGTGACATTTTTCACACAAGATAAATGCTTATCTGTTGCTCTTGCTGAACACTTTGATGATCATTCACTTAAAGGCAAATGCGGACATTGTTCAATTTGTTTATCCGGTGCTACCGCGATGCCACCTGTAAATGTGGAAGCCGAGTTAACACTAAAAGAAGTAAACGAGCTCAGCAAAGATATTATTATCAAACTTGGAGACCTAGCGTCGCCAACACTTGTCACACGCTTTTTATGCGGTCTTGCGTCACCAAGATTAACTCGCGTTAAAGCTCGCAATATTGCCGGATATTCAACACTCAGCGAATACTCGTTTAGTGCGGTTCGGGAATTTGTTACCACCAATATTAATGGAGTTTCTGCATAAAGTGAAAGCCCTTAAAACAAAAGAAATCGAAGTCCCATGCGTCATTTATTGCAATGAAGATAAATGTTACTACGAGTCGTCAGCCGGACAAAGCAAAGCATGTTATTGGACTGATAAACTTGCAGATGCAAAAGTGTTCACCTCAGCAACTGATGCAGCTAAAAAGCTTCCCCAACTTCGAAGAACGGGCTCTATATCTATTTTGGAAGTGATTGAAGAAGAACTTAGTGATATAGCGATTGAGAGTGCCATTATTAATCCATAAGCCGGAACTATGTAGTAAGGCAACCTATCCCAATAATGGAGTTATGGTGCACTTTTAGCTACAGGACAACATATGAATCTTTTTAATAGACCACTCTTTCTTTCAATTGGCTTGACGAATCTACTACCTTTAAGCAAAGAGCGAGAAATATTATTTCTCGCCCCTCTTAGCCTTGATAGTGTTGAACCCCAAGATCTTATTGATAACACTGATATCGGATTTGATACGCAATGCCTTTCCATCTGGACAGACAAAGCAGGCGCTCTTTCACAAGAGACATCAAGAGACATCATTAATGAATTAACCGCATCAATACTTGTGGCAACCCCACTAAATGACGCAATTAGAAGCTTGCTTAATGCAGTTGAACTACGCACAGTTGACCTAGCAGTCGATGGATATTACATAACAGATATTTCGGAGATAGCTTCAAAATTAAATGATTTTGATAACCTTTTTACCTTCAGAATAAATGGGACTCATGAAGAAGAGTTCGAGTTTGATATCAAAGCAAATATTGACGGCGAACAAGTTGTTATTGCAGATGCAGCCGAAACAGGTTTCGAAGAAAGAACGTATGAACACGTTAAATTGGCGCTCTGCCACTTTAGTGAAATCAAATCATTCTTATCTGAAGTTTCAGCATGTGAGACCATCCATAATAAAATGGAAGCAATCACAAAACTTAGAAGCATTATGGATAGTATCAGCAATGAACTACCTGTCGCTGTAAGTTAAATAATTTAAGCATAGACTCTTGTCTATGCTTTTTTCTTGACCAAAAACTCAAGCAAATAAGTTATAATATGCCTATTAAAAAAACATCCAAAGGTCACAGCTTAACACCAATTATGGAACCAGGGAAATACTACATCACCTGGACGCTATATATTGGTGAAGAGCATAAAAAGCCTGTACGTAAATGCGACTCATTAAAAGAGCAAGGCGATTATGCTATTTCATATTTTATGATCCGAGATGAAGTAGGCCAGTATGCATGGCAACACCCAAAGTGGCAGAGCAATAGCGAACAGATATTATACAGAGCTAAAAGAGTTTCTCGACTACGATATGAGTTGAGCATTACTTATGAGAAATTAGCATCCTTTATTTTAGAAAAAATAGAGGCATTAAAAAACAAAGGACGAGCAAAACAAACAAACTAAGATCAAATAATTCTTTAACTACATAGGTGCGCTTGTTTTTGGGCACCTAAATCATATCCGCCAAATTCCGATCCCCTTAACTTCGTGCCGCTTCGCGCTTAATACAGCTGTACTTCCCAAGAATAATCATTAAATTAAGTACATCATCAAATAAATGAGCATCACCAATGAATGAAGATAACAAAATCCAACTCTTAATAGGACTCGCACTTGTTCTAGACTGCGATTGGGAAGACGAACACGACACCTTATTCGATGAAATAACGGATAGTTTTGCATATAATGAAAGTGACACGCTTGATCTTGCAGTCAAAGGTGATTTCCTTATTAAAAACTTAACCGTTGGCGCTAGAGTTTACAACCAAGTTGCCATGGGTCTCGCCAGCACGATTGGGGATGATTGGGCAGAAATACATGAGAAATTATTAAAAGAATTTTGTGAGTTGAGTGAATTAAAAGAAGAAGAATGCGAAGTGTTATTAGAAGAAGTTATGCGTAACTAGTCCATACAAGCCGGAAAGTAATTGAGCTTTCCGGCTTTTAAAAATCAATCTCTATTACTGAAATACCCCTTTATTGCTTTTGCACTTTCCACCATATTTGTCACCGCCAGCTTATCCGAAATAAATTGATCATCGTCAATATCAAATATCGGCATACCCATACTTCCAGCCAAATACCTTAGTTGCTTAAGGTGCCCACCTGCAAACAGGGCACGAGGTGTATCGTTATGTGTTTCACAATAACCAATCAATAGTTTTCTTGGGATACCATCTTCGTCGTCAAAACAAACTATTTGTTCATCATCCGGCTTAGTCATCTCCACATCGCCAATTAAATCGTAAAGATATTCATAACTATCACCAAGAAACCCTGCACGCAATTTATAAATCAAACGGTAAACACATTCTTCCATACTTTCCATTGAATAGAAGTAACCTGTAACATCCCATCGACTATCACCGACAGCATCAATATAAAAACAATCAAGACGAGTCGAAAAATCATACTTGCTCGACTCCCAAAGATACTTTATTAAACCACCAGTGTCCTGAGGGAAATCTTGCATTGCAGGTTGATACTCATTAGCGCGATCACGAACAGTGCCGTCAGTAAATGCACATAGCTCCGCAACAAAAGGATATGTTTCATTTTCGAATCCACCCACCAAGCTCAAAGCAGACTGTATCCATTTTTCAGGTATTATTCCTGTCATCTCGTATATTGTTTTTTTGAACAAAGCCACATCCAATAACGAAAGTAAATCAACACGCCCTTTGTACTCATACTCCTTCTCAGCAGTCTTCTTAATTTCTGAAAATTGTGTATACCCAAGACAACGTGAAACTATATTTAGAAACGTAGTTCTCTTGATGTGAAATAAGACTTCATTATCGTGATATTTCTTAGCCGTTGCCGA
>Ga0105356_10000285_pt1 | contig 46013 bp, 40 predicted proteins | sample GOMGulsemesocosm_3_FD_83502 | JGI IMG/M metagenome (GOLD analysis project Ga0105356, IMG submission 83502) | Methane-oxidizing microbial communities from mesocosms in the Gulf of Mexico - GOM9D Gulf of Mexico | ecosystem: Environmental > Aquatic > Marine > Cold seeps | place: Gulf of Mexico...
CTTCCAGTACCGAAGTGCTTAGTGTTTTATACTTGCGTGCAAGTGCTTTGCTGCGGTTGGCCAAATAGCTGGGTGTGCATATATTACCTGGCAGGTCACCCAAGTCGCGGGCGACATTCATGCCCCTAGCAATCGCCTCACCCTGATGTGCCGCAGCCCTTAGCGTGTTGCTGGGGGCAATTTGAAGTGTTAGCTTTTTTAGCGTGCAAGCGGCCTTGGGCTTCGACAGAGTTTGACTGTAGCGATAGGTTATTAGGCCGGCACTGATTGCCAATTGTTGTACCATCCAATGGCGATCGCGGCCATCGACACTCAGCTCGTCGATCAATAGATGGGCGCCTGCGATGTTCATTGTATCGAGCTGTTTCAGTAGCTGGGTAAGCAGCGATTTGTAGTCCGATTCGCTAAGTTTTTTACCGTCGCCCGCCGCTAGTAACAGCACTCGCTCAGCCTTTAATGGGGCCGCAGTGGGCAGCAATAAGCTGTGGCCGACTTTCGCGCGAATATCACCGCGTTTGAGCAGTTTACTTAATTGCCCCGCACAAATTTTGTCCAGTGCCGCCGCGGCCTTGGACAGGCTGCTTTTCGAGCCGCCAGTAAAAACCGGCACCACCAAGCACGGAGACTGAGTTGCGGCGGAGATGACGGCATTTCTCAAAGCGATAGTAATAGCGGTGGACATAGTTAATCCTTTAGGGATGAATAATATTGCGGCGCTTTGGACTGCGGTCCGTGATGAAGAGCTGTTTGTTAGGCAGACAAAGCCACTGGTTTAATGGATAATACTGATCTCGGAGGAGCATTACCAGTGGTGTTTCGCCCGGAGATCACAGGGGGCCTATTGGCAAGATAGTACCTGCCTGTGCCGCCGTAGCGCCGGTATCGCTCATTTGCTAACCAACAGAGATAATCAGCTAGTGATACTTTTTCGCTATATAAGCAGAGAAATAATTGCCAACATGTTTACGGTCAGCTTTCTGTTGCTGATCATTGTTATGAGCGCGCGTTTTGTGAAATACCTGGCAGAGGCAGCGGCGGGTGATTTGGCGCCAGAAGTAGTGTTTGCCATTATTGCCTACCGCATTCCCAGTTTTTTGGAGCTGGTACTGCCATTGGGTTTATTTATCGGCATACTGTTGGCCTATGGTCGCCTCTACGTCGAGAGTGAGATGACGGTGATGTCTGCCTGCGGTCTTTCAACCCGGCGGTTGGCGGTGTATACCCTAATGCCCGGATTGCTAGTGGCCCTAATGGTGGCAATGATTAGTTTTTACGGCACGCCTATGGGCCTGAGTAAAGTCCAGGAGATTTTCCAGGATGTTAAGAACGCCAGTGGTCTGGAGACACTGGTTGCCGGGCGCTTTCGTGTCGATCAGAAAAGCGGCAGGGTCAGCTATGTCGAGCGGCTCAGCGGCAATCGGCAGACTATGGAAAATGTTTTTACCGCCCAGGTAGCCGGTGGTGATAGCGAGGCGGAACTGTCGGCGACCTTTGCCCAGACCGCACGCATTGAATACCGGCCCGACTATGACGGTAACTATTTAGTGCTGGAAAACGGCCATCAAACCCAGGGAAAGCCAGGCGAACGGGCGCTGCGTATCACTACTTTTGCCGAGTTTGGTCAGCTGTTGGAACCCAGTAGAGCTTCAGAAAAGGGGCGTATTAAAGTAGAGGCGAAAGCCACAGCGTCGTTACTGAATTCAACCTCTTTGGAGGACCAGGCGGCACTGCAGTGGCGTATTTCGCTGGTATTGCTTGTTCCTATTTTGACCTTGATTGCACAGGCGCTCAGTAAGACCAATCATCGCCGGGGCCGCTATGTGAAGATGTTACCTGCATTTCTTATTTATATTATGTATTTACTTATGCTGACTGCGGCCAAAGACGCCGTTGCAGCGGGCACTCTTATGCCGGCCATGGGTCTTTGGTGGGTACATGGATTGTTTTTACTACTGGCATTGCTGCTATTATTTGGCGCCGATGTTCAGCGCTATCTGCGGCATATCGTTCGCCGATGAATAAACTCACCGCCTATATTTCAGCCAGTGTTGGCAACAGTGTTCTACTGGTATTGTTTATTTTACTGGGACTGGATTTTATCGCCGCTATTATCAGTGAAATGGGGGTGGTCTCAGACAAATACCCCTTTACTGCGGTACTGCGTTACTGCCTTTTCTCTATTCCCGGCAATGTGTTTGACCTGTTACCCTTCGCTGCGCTTGTTGGTGCTCTAGCGGGTCTGGGTTCGTTGGCAGCCAACAGCGAATTGGTGGTTATTAGAAGTGCAGGGATTTCCACCGCGAGAATTGTGTGGATGGTGGTACGTCCCGTGCTGGTAATTTTGCTAGTAGGGATGCTGATCAGTGAATTTGTCGCCCCGCATACAGAAACTATCGCCCAGGGAGATCGTGCGATAGCGTTGCGCAGTGATAGCAGTATTGTTAGTCGCGATGGGCTGTGGCATAGGGAGGGCAATGATTTTATGCATTTTAACGTTGTTCAGGCCAACGGCATTCTATACGGTGTCAGTATTTACAGCTACGACGCCCAGCGGCAACTGCGCTCGACACTTTATGCAGAACGCGCAATTTTTCAAACAGATCATTGGTTGTTGGAAGACTATAGTCGTAGTTCTGTGAACATAGCTGGTAAGAGCAACGCTGTGGTAGCGCAGGAGCAGGGTACTGCCATAGTTTGGGACACTGCGTTGTCGCCTGCATTGTTAAATATTTTGGTACTCGACCCCATCGATTTATCCATTAGCGGGCTGTGGGACTATTCCCATTATTTAGACGGTCAGGGTCTTAACAGTGGCCAGTACAAATTAGCATTCTGGGAAAAAGTGCTGCAGCCGTTGGCGACAATAGGGCTGGTGCTCATCGCAGTGTCGTTTATTTTTGGGCCGCTGCGGGAAGTAACCATGGGTTTTCGAGTTTTTGTCGGCGTTTTGTTTGGCGTTGTATTTAGAACCGGCCAGGATTTGTTGACCCCTGCCAGCCTTGTTTACGGCTTCGAACCTATCTACGCGTCACTCGCGCCCATTGTTATCTGCTTGTTAATCGGTGCCTGGTTTCTGCGCAGGGCGAATTGAAGAAAATGCCTTTTATGAAGGTGCGTATCAACATAGCAGGGCTCGGCAATGGCCACAGCGCGAAGGTGGTGTCGCCCTAGGGTGTCGTCAATAGCAAACTGTGCATTGGGTCCGACTCAGCCAGTGTTAATGCGAAGCTGCGGTGGGCCGCGATATCGCGACGGCTCTTTGCGAAAACTAAGATTTCCCTTTGCAGTCCAGTGCTAGTGATGCTCCGCCTGGAGCTGGCGCATTCGAGTCATTGCAAGCTTGCACGGTAATGTGGCCCTCGAATGTTTGCCAAGGTGGGTCTTTACAGAAAAACAAGCGTCGGCCATTTATGGGTGATTGATGCAAGTGACATTCCCAGTTCTCCTCATACGCGCCACTATCGCATCAGCGCTAGGTCAGAAATTACTGCTGGCTACACATGCCGAATTATTGTGCCATTGGCGTGGGAATGTCGCTATAATCCCAGGGCATTCGATTTGACCTTGCGTTATTTTCATCACTGCTTCACCACTAACACAGTACATGTTTTTTTATTTAGGTATACTATTTGTTGTTAGTGGTTTGCGATAAATTATCGTTATTACGGATAAGAGAACAAAAGAGGATACAGTGCCGAATTATTCCATAAGTTTTTGTACCTTGTTTTTGGCTGCGGCGACGTCGGTAGCGGTGTCGAGTACTGACGGTTATTACGACGAAAGTGACCTGCTGGTTGATATTCCCATGGTGAGTGCTGGAGCTCGTATGGCGCAAACACGCCACTATTCACCTTCGTCGGTAACCGTGATTGATAGTGAAATGATAGCGGCTCTAGCCCCCAACAACCTAGTGGAAGTGTTTAGGCTGGTGCCTGGGTTTATGAGTTTTTACATAAACGGGTCGCTGGCAGGGCTATCGGGTCACGATTTGACTGACGATGACCCACGAAGGCTTGAGGTCCGCGTTAATGGTCGCAGCGTCTATGTACCTACTTACCCTACCGTTTCTTGGTGGTCTTTGGGAATTAACCCCGACGATATCAAGCGCATTGAGGTAGTGCGTGGATCTAATGTCCCCGCCTATGGATCTAATGCTATTGTAGGCGCTGTCAGTATCACTACCAAGAGCCCTGTGGAAGAAAACGGCACTCATATTCGAACCACCGCCGGGGGGAAGAACACTCGTAATGTGAATATCCGCTCTAACTTCGAGTTAGATAATGGCTATGCCCAGTGGCGAATCTCCCATCGCCAAAACGATGGTTTTGATAACTTACCCGATGAAACGTCAGTTGCCCACGCTGCGTTTAACGCGACAGTAACACCCAATTTGTTGGATACGTTCAATTTGGAGTTGGGTGTGAGCGATGGCAGCTTTGGTATTGGCGATGGCGATCATATTGACGATTTCGCTGACGATGAAAACACCAGCTATTGGCTTACTCTTGGCTGGCAGCGAGTTGAGCAACAGCAGCAGTGGCGTGGGCACATGTCGTTTTATCAGAGTAAGTCAGATCATGGTTATCAGCGCTTGTTATCGGTTGAAGAGGGCTGGACGTCAGAGCAGCAAGACCGTTATCTGCAAGGCTATCCAGACCCTCTGATGAACTATGGTTGGGGCAGGCGTGAATCTCAATTATGGGAGGCGGAGCTCGAACATCAATATACCTTTAGCAAGCAACTTCGCGTACTAAATGGGCTGGGTTATAAATACCAGGACATATATGCGCCTACTAACTTGAATAAGGGCGGTGCCATTGATTATGGCATTCTCTATGGGTTTTCTAATGTTGAGTGGAAAATTAGTCGCAAGTGGCTTACCAATATAGGGATGATGGTAGAAAACCAGGAAATCGATGATACACATTTATCGTCGCGGGCTTCATTACACTACCAGTTATTACCGCAGCATCACTTCCGCACAAGCGCCTCAAAGGCTTTTCGTTCTCCATCTGTATTTGAGTCTAACCGGGAGGTAGTGGATCGTGCCTATGACGTTTTTACCGATTTCGATTTACTGTCAGAAAATGATTTGCAAGCTGAAGAGATCGATAATCTCGAGCTTGCGTACTACGGTAGTTTTTTTGACGGTAAACTTGATGTTGATTGGCGGGCTTTCCATGAGAAGATGGAAGGCGGCATCGATCATGTTAAATGGACAGTCGATCATCAGGGCTGGATTGCTGCCAATGACTACGATGATGGTGGTCCACGACCCTCGGATTTTAGTGAGGGTGTTTATAGAGCACACTTTTTTAGTAATAGTAAAAATTGGCGTATTACCGGCTACGATATGCAGATTAAATGGACACCGACATCCAGTACGACGGTTCACTTCCAATATGCCAATACACGGCTGTATTTCACTCGGATAAGAGATTGGGTGCAGGCGCCTGATGGCGTTAAGCGGGATAAGGAGAGGGTGCCTAAGCATACGGGTAGCCTCTTCATTACCCAGCAATTGGGCGGTGACTGGAGTGCGTCGTTAATGAGCTATCACCAGTCAGACGTGGACTGGCGTGGTGGAGAGTTTGCCGAGTCATTTGATCGTCATGATATTGCCATTAGTAAATTGTTCAAGTTTAACGACTATGTGCTAAGAGTGGATTTTAAAATAGATAATATTTTGGACGAAACAAATCTTGAGTTTGAGACTGACAATTCCTTTGAACGTACCACGTCGATTAGTGCCTCTTTGGAGTGGTAAGCCGTTGAGGGCTTGTCGATGTGATTGACAGCGCAATACAGTGGCGGTGTTCGATTGGATTGTAGAAAATAGGCTAACAAGGCAGTTGAATGAAAATCATAATTGCGGATGATCACGCGATGACCCGTTCAGGTGTTGTTGCGGCACTATTGGAAATGTTTCCTGTCGCTAACATCGTCGAGTGTAATGACAGAAATACATTGTTGGCGGCGGCTAAACAAGGAAAATGTGACCTTGCTATTGTCGATCTATTTATGCCCGGCAGTGACGGCTTCAGTTTGTTAAAAAAGCTCTGTAAAAGGTATCCAGAATTACCGGTTATAGTCTTATCCGCATCGGACAATCCTAAGCATGTCCACCGGACGATCGATGTTGGAGTCAGTGGCTTTATCCACAAAAGCTCGGGTTTCGAGCGCATGCATGAGGCGATTAACACTGTTCTTGCAGGTGGTGTTTATTGGCCTTGTTTTTTGGTGGCAGAAAGCAATCAAAATCCAGTGCCGGCAATGGATACTGAAAGCCCGCAAATCAGAGAGGCTCTTATCGATAGCTTGACCACGCGGCAATTGGATATTCTGGTCTGTTTGGCCCAAGGTATGAGTAATAAGTCGATTGCCGGCGCCCTCTTTATTTCTGAAAATACTGTTAAAACCCATTTAAAGGCAGTCATGCTCGAGCTTGATTGCACTAACCGAACAGAAGCCGGTGTGCTTGCGGAAAAACTGGGTTTACTACCGTCTTGAGATATTTCTTTTGGTCCTGCCATTCTATCCGCAGCGGTACTTCTTGCCGTAAGTACGCTCTCGTATTCAATGTACTGTTGAGCCTATGGTGGAGTGATATCGCTTGCGCGGGGCAAAAAATCATAGTCATTACTTCGTCTGCCCTACCGGCCTATCAGCGCGCTGCCACTGCATTGGAAGAGCAGATGGAAAAAACTGGGCTGTCTTCGAGCTATACAACTGATTTTTGGTCTTTAGATGAGGCAAAGGCAAATGCGGCAATAACACCAGTGATCAAACGGCAGGATTTAGTCATTGTGGCGATTGGTTCTGCGGCCTCCGATTATGCCGTGCATCACTTTGTCGACTCTTTGATTATTTGCAGTTTCATTACCCGTAATGCTTTTGACACTATCGGCGCAGACCTACCTTCTAATAATACTGTAACCGCTGTTTTTATTGATCAGTCTATAGAGCGACTGATCAGAATGTCGACTCTGTTAAGAAAAAATCAATCTCCATATAAAATTGGCTTGTTGGGTCAAGGTGTTCTGCCCGACCAGTATATGATGACTGGAGCCGCAGGAACAGCACAAGATATTGAGGTCAACGCGAGGGTGTTGTCGCTCAACGAGAACCCTATAAAACAAATTGAACCGATAATGAAAGACAGTCATGTGTTTATTATCAGGCCTAATACCAGTTTGTTTAATCGTTTGGTGGCTAAGCTGGTTTTGCAGTTGAGTATGAGGTACAAGACTCCGGTCATTGGTTTTTCAGAAAAATATGCCAAAGCGGGAGCCTTGTTGTCACTGTATGCCAGTCCAGAAAATATAGGCATTGATACCAGTAACCTCCTTAATGAATGGTTGTATTCTCCGCTAAAGTTAAAGCCCACCGCCAGAGATGGAAAGGAATTTAGTCTTGTGATCAATCATCGTATTGCTCGCAAGCTGGCTATGGTGCTAAACGCTGAGCAACTAAAGTCAGCGTTGCAAAAGATGGAGGAGAAATAGCCGTGAAGGCGATAGAGCTATTGTATTTTCGTCAATGGAGTCTGCGAGCCAGGGTGTCAGTATTGGTTGCACTTCCGCTGGTTTGCATTACTTTGCTAACGGCTTATAACATCAATTCCGCCCTCAATCGAGAGACGGCGAGCTTACAGAATCGAGGGGAAAAGTTGTTGCTGTTAGCCGCTAATGCCGCGCAGCTAGCTTTGTTCGCAGGTGATGAGGCCAGCCTGAAAAACTTGGGCGATGCCATTATGCAGGATTCGCAAGTTTCCGAGGTGTTGTTTTTTGATGAAGAGAAGAATCAGCTGAGTAGTCAGTCGGTTAATCGTGCGTTTTCTAGCGTACCTGCGCGCAACTTCAATGATGCCACAAATTATATTGAAGGTGATTATTGGTATTTTATAAAATCAGTGCGGCAGAGCGATGTCGTATTTGATGAACACTCGGAACAGTACGTTGGCGTTGTAAAAACTGAGCTTTTAGGCTGGGTTGTACTCGCAGTTGATTTAGTAGAAAGTCGTGATTATCGGGCGGCGGTATTTCGAAATAATTTGTTGCTAGCATCGCTAATGTTAAGTCTAGCGCTCGCACTAGCTTTTCGTTTTAGCCGAGCGGTAGTTCATCCGATTAATCTGATGACTTTGGCTGTAGCTCAGTATGGGCGCGAGGACTTTAGCCATCGAGTTGAAGAGGTTAGCGCCGGTGAGCTCGGTGACCTGGAAAAAGGCATTAATAAATTGGCCCAGCGGGTTGGCCAATCCCAGGCGGTTTTGAGAGAAGAAGTAGAGAAAGCGACAGAAAAATGGATGAAAGCGGCAAAAGACTTGGAGCTCCAAAATATTGACTTGGCGGTAGCCAAAGTTAAAGCAGAAGAGGCCAATGATGCCAAGGACGATTTTTTGGCGCGTATGAGCCACGAATTGAGGACGCCGTTGACCGGGATTATGGGCTTTGTACGGTTGCTTTCGAAAGCAGAGCAACCGGATGTACGCCAAGAATACAGTGATATGATTTTGACATCTTCATCAGTATTGTTGTTGACGATAAATGATATTCTCGATTTTTCCAAGTTGCGCGCTAACTCTTTCAGTCTAAACCCTGTTCGTTTTAATCTCGAGGGTTTTTTCCGCGATGTGTTAAATCAGCATCGGGTAAAGGCCTTTGAAAAAGCAATTGAACTCAATGTTTTGATCGATTCAAACGTGCCCATGGAAGTGTTTGCTGATATCGACAAGCTTCAAAAAGTAGTGAGCAATATTATTTCAAATGCACTGAAATTCACTCGTTCCGGTGACGTAGTTGTGTTTGTTTCCGTGGGAGATGTAGACAATGGCGATACCGATATTATCGTGTCAATTAATGATAGTGGTATAGGTATTAGCCCTAGTGATATTAAACATCTATTTGATCCGTTTTTTCAAACTGATGAAAGCAGTACGCGTAGCCATGACGGCACCGGTTTGGGCTTATCGATTGCCAAAGATTTTGTCGCTCTGATGGGCGGCGCTATCAATGTTGAGAGTGTGGAGGGTGAGGGGACAGAAGTTGAGTTTAACTTTCGCTGCCTAATTGCTAAAGATGTGGACGAATACGCTGTTCCAATGAGCTCTTGGCGGGGTGTTATTTACGATAAGAATCCGTGGACGCGACGCTCCTGGAGAAATCAACTACTAAAATTCAGCTCGGATGTGCGCGTGCCTGCCACCGAGGATGGCTTAATTAGCACACTAAAGCTTAAGGAGAAGACTTCAATATTACTGTTGGGGTTCAGTCGAAATGGGGACTCCATTGATGATGTTCACTCACTGCTGGGTGCAATAAGAGTAGAGTTTAGCGGGGTTATTGTTTTGGTGACGGCCGATGACGGAAGCATCAATCATAGTATAACGAGTGAACTGTACGGTCCTATGCTTATTGTCAGTAAGCCATTGATTAATTTGCGTGACGTATTGGAAAGAACAGATGCCGAATTGGACACAGCGTACTCGCCTGTTGCCCACAGTAGGAAGAAGTTACCAGTCCGAACATTTGATACCCCTCGATTGTTGCGCGGCGTTGAAGTGTTAGTGGCGGAAGACAATGTGTTTAATCAGCGGCTATTGGCTACAGTGTTAGAGGCGGCTGGTGCGGTAGTGATGTTAGTTAGTGACGGACAAGAAGCGCTACAAAAATGCGATAATAATCGCTTTGATGTATTGGTGTTGGACTTACACATGCCCAAACTGGACGGGTTGCAGTTAAGCAAGTCCCTTCGGGGAGGTACAGGAGTTAACGCAAGGACTCCTATTGTTATATTGACAGCGGATGTGTTTCAACAAAAATCGGCCATCATGGAGGTAGGCGTGAACGCAATTTGTTATAAACCGATAGATGAAAATGTACTCATTGAAAAAATTCATCTGTTGTCGGGCGAAAACGAAGTGCAAACGTCGCCGGTCGACCGTGCGCTAATCACCCTGTCCTCAGATCAGATTGAGCAAGAGGTGAACCGTCAGTTACAGTGTATTGCTAACGCGTTGGAAGCAGGAGATTTATTAGTCATTAAGAAGCAGGTGCATCAATTGCTGGGAGTTATTGGCTTGTCAGGTATAGATAGTATCAGCAGCCAGACCCAAATATTAAGTAAGGCTGTTTTTACCGGTGATCTCTCAGCGATTAATACTCAATTCCAGAAGCTGACTGTTATTTGGTCAAAAAGATGAGGTCGCTATAATCATTGCCAGTGCGTATTGAGGGTTATTGCAAGGTGACAGCAGAGAATTCGTTTACATAATCCGTAAATATCACCCATATGGGTGATGCGATTGATATCGGGACGCTATATATTTGCTCCAAGCTAATCGTTTAATGGACACTAGACGCGGATGCACAGGAGGTGCGGTTGGCTTTCTGTTGATAAATAACCATGTGCCGTCCTAGTGTCGAATACTTGTCGCACATTATTTATTTTGATATCCATGCTATTGGCTCTAGGCGAAGAACACATACAAAATGCATATGGATTCATCAAAAAAGGTTCGACAGCGATATGAACCAGTGCAAGCGCATAAGAAAATTGGAGCTATGGAAGAATATACCCTTAAATTTGGTCGTTTTCAGTTTTTTGATGACTACGTAATCAGTACTATCAATGAAGGGGTTGATTTGGTCTCTGAGCGGTTGTTAGAGTTCCATTCCTTGTGTTTTGAGGTGTTTCAAAACAAGCCGTTTAGCATTGTCGAACGTAAAGACTGTTCTTACTCGCTTGATCCAAGTTTTTACATAAAATACCGGGATTCGTTGACGAATATACGAGCGCATGCAGTGGTTATACGCCCAGATAGCTCCGCTAAATTAGCCGAGTATGAATCTCTCTATATTACACATTGCCCCTGTAGTGTTTTTAATTCGACAAGTGATGCGCTTGATTGGATTAATCAGGTATGACAGTTAGGTACGCAATATTAGGCTAGAAAGTAAGCCGTTATTTATAAGTAGCCGTTGTTGTGGTTAGCGATTACGAACACTCATATTGGCTGTGCTATAGCATTGACGTTAGTTGTTGAGCGTTCTGCGTCACGCGACTTACTCAGTGACGTTTTCATCAATAATAATCTCTCAGGCACAAAATTCACATTGGAATTTTCACCTTTGTCGTTGCTAATCAGTGTTAATCGACAAATACCATATAAAAACAGCACTAATACCTTCAATTTGAGGTGCAAACATTAGCGGGTATTAAAAAGAGAGTAAGGCGCATTGTCCTCGGCTACGGGCGCCTTTTTATAGTGTTGTTGCCGCAGTGCCATTTTGATGGTATCGCCTCTTGGTGAGAATCCAGCCGGTCTATTTAGGCACGAGTACTATACGGGTCTTGGACCAACGATCGTGCCAGCTGCGACCCTCCAGGTCGAACCAAATCCACCAGTACCCCGCTCCCAGGCACAGTAGTGACACAGCCGCACCCAATAGTCGCACTAGGCACTGGCGCAGGGTAGGTCTGTTGCCGCTGAGATCCTCTATCTTTAATCTCCAGGCCTGCATTCCCAGCGTCTGCCCCTTGCTATGCCAAAAACCACAAAAAAACAATGCCAGTACCACCAGCAAATACAATTGAAATAAGGGGCCGGTCAGTAGCGGTGACAGCTCATGTACAACGTCGCCGTTTGCCATGGTTTTTTGCGGCCCGTTTTCAAGCAGTAAAGAGGGAATCAGTGTCGCGGTAAATAGCAGTCCAAACAGTAGCATGCTGTCGTATACCATTGCCGCCAGGCGTTTGATAGGTCCTACAGTGGTAGGTCGAGCAGTAACACTATTCATAAGCAGTCTTTTCAGGGGCTGGACGACAGAGGTTTTTGTCGAGATCGTTAGACGCGCATAATAACAGACCCTAGCGTTATTGACATCGATCGGCTGCGAGGCTTTTCCTAGACCCGCTATGTAGCGGATTGTACCGATGGCAGGTCTGGGTGCAGTAGCGCCGTCAGCGGCTTGTTTTTTGTTACTGCAGAATTTACTCTGAGTCTTAGGTCTGTATCCATTCCGTCGGCAGCACTGCCGCGAGAATGTATAGCAGTTTTGTAGCGACAATAAAAAGAGACTTTTACAGCATGGATTTTAACCATATTTTGTACGAAAACCCTGAGCCTGGTATTGCTCGTATATGGCTTAATCGCCCTGATGCGCGCAATGCGCAAAATACAGAAATGCTCTATGAGCTCAACGATGCCTACGACCTGGCGATGGGGGACCACAGTGTTAAGGTGGTGATACTGGCAGCCAAGGGGCCGCATTTTTCTGCCGGACACGATTTGTCCGAGAGTTCTATGCGCAAGACGATGGAGGAGCGCAAGCGGGTGGGTTCTTGGACTCACGATGATTGGGAGGGCGCAGAGGCTTACTATTCAAGGGAAAAAGAGATATACGAAGGTTTTTGCCTACGTTGGCGCGATCTCGCCAAGCCCACTATCGCCTCGGTACATGGCAAGTCTATTGCAGGTGGGTTGATGTTAATTTGGCCCTGCGATTTTGTCATTGCTTCGGAGGAGGCCACGTTTCAGGATAATACCCTTTATATGGGTATTCCTGGTATTGAGTATTTTGCCCATGCCTGGGAGCTAGGTATTCGCAAAGCCAAGGAGTTTTTGCTGACTGGGCAGTCGATCAGCGCACAGCAGGCCGAGCAGGCGGGTATGGTCAATCGGGTAGTTGACCGGGAGTCGCTGGAGGAGGAAACAATGGCCTTTGCTCGCAGTATTGCAGACAAACCCAGTTTTGCGCTCAAATTGGCCAAAGAAGCGATTAATGCCACGTTTTCAGCGCAGGGTTTCGACAATGTGCAGCGAGCCGCCTTTAACGCCCATCACCTCGCGCATACTCACTATCGACTGTCCCAAAACGGCTCCTTTATGGATCCCGAATTTGCCAAGAGTTTTAGGAAAAAATAGTGGGCCAGCGATTCTGCAACCCAGGGCACTGTCGGTGTCTATGTGTCGTCACCGGGCCCTGGGTTGTAGGGCGGCTAACCTGCGGTGACTGGCAGCAGAGTAATTTCTACCCGCCTGTTAAGTTCTTTACCGGCGGTGTTGGTATTGTCGGCGAAGGGTGTAGTTTCACCGAAGCCGATAGTTTCTAGGCGTTCGCGGATAACGCCCTTGGCTTCTAGCTGTCTGGCAACCGACGTTGCCCGCTGCTCTGACAGGTTTTGATTGTAGGCGGCGGTACCGTCGCTGTCGGTATGCCCCCCCACGACTACTAAGGTTTGATCGAATTCTTTCAGTACCAGAGCTACCGAGGACAATACCGGAATAAATTCGCTATCGATATAGGAGCTCTCGGTGGCGAAGGTTATATTGCCAGGCATAATCAAATTGATATTGTTGCCATCGCGCACTACGCTGACGCCGCTGTCCCGCAGTTGCTTGCGCAGCTTTGCCTCTTGCATATCCATATAATAGCCGATGCCGCCTCCGATGGCAGCGCCGCCGGCGGCAGCTCGCAGTATACGCTGGTTGCGCTTTCTGGCATCGTCTTCACCGCGGCTAGAAATCAGTGCAACTACTGCCGCCACACCGGCGCCGATACCGGCCCCCTTAGCGGTATTGGTAGTCTTCGCCTCGCCGGTATAGGGATCGAACGTGGTACAAGCGCCTAGCAGTGAAGCGATAAGCAGTGGGCAGATAAGTTTTTTCATAATAGTTCCATACCGGGTGCCGACTGATGGATTCGGCCGAGGTCAAATTTGATGCCGTAATGAATCACGACACGTTTGTAGATGTAATGGTGGCGATTAACGCCCATAGCTCCACCGCTAAGTTTACCGTAAATTAGGCCGTTTAACCGCAAGCTCGATCACAGTCAGCAGCCCTCAATGACGGCGTTAATAATATCGCATTTTTAGGGCTTTGAAAGCCTGGTCACAGATATCCAATGCCTGTTGAATATCCTGTTCACTGTGGCCGCCGTTGAAAAACATATTGTGCTTCGGGTGTAAATAGAGCCCTAATTTGATTGCCTCATTACAAAAAAAGTTCCCGCGTTCTTTTTTGTCACGGCTGTCGTCATTAAATAGTATCAGTGGCATTTGCGCCGGCCCACTCTGGCTGATGCCGATGTCGTAACTAACTGCCTGAGCTGCTAGACCTGAGCGAAAGGTCTCACCCAGCTTGCTAATGCGCTCAATCACCTGCTCGCTATCGATCAGTGTCAGCGTGGCCTGCGCCGCGGCCATGGACGCGGCTGTAAACCAGAAGGAGCCAGTACTAAATACACTGCGAGCCGCTTTACGGTATTTTTCCGTGCCCAGTATCGCCGCTAGTGCGTAGCCGTTAGCGATGGCCTTGCTCCAGGCGCTCAGATCAGGCTGTACTCCCAGCAACTCCCAGCTGGCCCCACGGTGCAAACGTAAGCCTGCCCGCACCTCGTCGATGATTAGCGCAGCGTCCAAGTCGTCGCAGCGCCGGCGCAGGTATTGGGCGAAGGCCGGAGTCGGCATTTGTTGGTCGACCACATTATCATGCTGGAAGGCAGATACTAAAATCCCGGCCAAATCGTCACCGGCGAGCTCGATGGCCGCCTCCAGGCTGGGGATATCGTTGAACTGGTAGTGAATTAAATGGGCTCGGTCCGAGTCACTGGTGCCTGCCGGTACCGGTGTACACCAAGGCGCCGCGCCGTGGTAGGCATTGCTGGCAACCAAAATTTTGGATTTGTTACTGTAAGCTCGGGCAATTGACACACAAAGGGTGGTGGCATCGGTGCCATTTTTTGCAAACAGACTCCATTGTGCGTGGCTTACGCGCTCGCAGAGTTGTTCCGCCAGTTCGACGATAACAGGGCTGGGGCCGTTAAAACAGTCACCGCTGGCCAGCTGTTGGGCGACAGCTTCCTCTACTTTGGGGTGGCGATGGCCGAGAATAATGGGACCGTAACTAGACATAAAGTCGATATACTCATTGCCGTCACAGTCCCATATATGGCCGGCCTCACCGCGGCTAAAAAACTGCGGGTAGTCGCTGGGCAGTTGAAAGGTTGATTGGTGGCCGTACATACCGCCGGGAATCACCGCGCGGGCACGCTGCTTGAGTGCTCGGTCCGTGCTTAAACGATCCTGTTGTTTGTTGGTCATGGTGCTTGCTCCGATAGCTGCAGGGACGATATCGCCTTGGTGGGGTTTTTACCGGCCTCGACGTAGGCAAAGAGTAAAATGTTCAGGGAATAAAATCCAGCACTGCGCCGTAGGTAAATAGTATTTGCATTGCGAGCGAATAAATAGCACTCTGCCCACATTATTGAGGAGAGGTTATGTACCGTTTTATCACCGCAGCAACAATCCTGGGAATTGCGCTTATGACACTGCCAGCAGCGACTGCCAACACCACAGTAAAGGCCACCAGCGAGGTATTAGTTATTGCCCATCGCGGTGCTAGTGGCTATTTGCCAGAGCACACGCTGGCTGCCAAGGCCCTAGCCTATGGTATGGGCGCCGACTATCTCGAGCAAGACGTAGTGATGACCCAAGATGGAGAATTAGTCGTTCTTCACGACCACTACCTCGACCGGGTCAGCAATGTGCAGGAATTATTTACCGCTAGAAAGCGCTCCGACGGCCGTTATTATGTCATCGATTTTACGCTTGCCGAAATTCGAAGTCTCGATATTTCGGAGCGTTACAATATCAAGGATGGCGTTAAGGTAGCGGTGTTCCCGCAACGTTTCCCCCTGGCCAAGTCCCATTTCAAGGTACACACTCTTGCCGAGGAAATTGAATTGATACAGGGGTTAAATCAGTCCACAGGAGGCGATGTGGGTATTTATACCGAGGTCAAGAGCGCCGGCTTTCATCTAGCTGAGGGTCGAGACATCAGCAGCGCGGTACTCAAAGAGTTAAAGCGCTATGGATATAGCAGCAAAACTGACAAGGTCTACTACCAATCCTTCGAGATAGAGGAATTGCAGCGGGTGCACAACACGGTGATGCCAGAGCTGTCGATGAGCATAAAGTTGGTGCAGCTGCTCGGCACCGAAAAAGAATATCAGCCGGTGATTAGCGCTGCAGGTTTGGCACAATTAGCGACCTATGCCGATGGTATTGGGCCCAGTATCGATATGATTGCAACCGGTACTGCCAAGGATTTGCACATTAGCACACTGGTCGAGGACGCCCACCGGGTAGGCTTGGCAGTACACCCCTATACCTTCCGCCAAGAATCCTTCGCCATGCCCAGTTATGTCGATAGCTACGAGGGTTTACTCGATATATTTATTAATCGAGTGGGGGTAGACGGCTTGTTTACCGACTTTACCGACCGCACGGTTGACTTTATTCGCCGTCGGTAAACAAACAGTTAAGATAGCTCTTACCCGCCGTACTCAATAATAAGAACAGACTATGATTGGATTTTTACGACCTGCCCGGCACCGCCAGCCACTGCCGGAAGAGGATGTCGATCCCAGCTATAAACGGCTGCGGTTGCAGGTCTTTCTCGGTATTTTTGTCGGCTATGCCGGGTACTATCTGGTGCGCAAAAATTTCACCTTGGCCATGCCCAGCTTGATTGAAGAGGGCTACTCGAAAACTGAACTCGGTTTTGCGCTATCGGGTGTCGCCATTGCCTACGGACTGTCGAAATTTATTATGGGCAGTGTCAGTGACCGCAGCAACGCCCGTATTTTTATGAGTTTAGGGTTGATGGTTTCAGCGCTAATTATGATTGCTATGGGCTTAATCCCGGCGGCAACCAGCTCCGTCGGTATTATGTTCGCTCTGCTAATGCTTAATGGCTGGTTTCAGGGTATGGGCTGGCCTCCCAGTGGGCGGGTTATGGTGCACTGGTTTTCAGCCTCGGAGCGGGGCACCAAAATGGCGCTGTGGAATGTGGCGCACAATGTTGGCGGTGGCCTTATTGGTCCTATTGCCATTGTTGCGGTGGCGTATTTTGCCGACTATCACGCGTTGTTTTATGTGCACGGGTTTATCGCCCTGGCGGTCAGTGTGTTTATCTGGCTAACAGTGCGCGATACTCCTCAGTCGGAGGGGCTACCCACCATCGAGCAATATCACCAAGATTACCCCAGTGCCTTTGTCTACAGCGACAGCCACGAGAGTGAATTTTCAGCACGAGAAATATTTTTTGACTATGTGCTGAACAACCGCCTGTTGTGGGTCATTGCGATTGCCAATGCCTTTGTCTATTTTGTACGTTACGGTGTGTTGGACTGGGCACCGACCTATCTGTCGGAGGTGAAAGGTTTTTCTTTTGAAGAATCCAGCTGGGCCTACGCGCTGTACGAGTGGGCGGGTATCCCCGGCACCTTGTTTTGCGGTTATCTTTCAGACAAATACTTCGGCGCCCGGCGCTCCCCAGTGCTAATAGCGTTTATGTCGATAACGCTGGTCTGTGTACTTGTTTACTGGTTAAACCCTCCTGGAAACCCTGCTATTGATATTGCCATGTTAATTACCATCGGCTTTTTTATCTACGGCCCGGTGATGCTTATCGGCCTGTTTGCCCTGGACTTGGTGCCTAAAAAAGCGGCCGGCACCGCCGCAGGTTTCACCGGCCTGTTCGGTTACGTGGGCGGAGCGGTGTCGGCCAATATTGTGATTGGCTATGTGGTTGACCGGTCTGGCTGGGATGCTGGTTTTGGACTTATAATAGGAGCTTGTGTGCTGGCTATTGTGCTGGTATCGATGACGGTTGGCGCCGAGCAGCGCAATCTGGATCGGACCGGGTCGATCCCGGCGCCCTAATAATAACGGTGGCGGCTCGTTATCAAAGGCCTTTGATTAATACCAAGTTACCGTTGGAGGCGCGCTTTCGGTGCGATGCCAGCGCTTGGTAGTCCTCACTTTGGTACCAGGCCAGAGCCTGTTCCCTATTTGGAAATTCCACCAACACGGTACGGCTGTGAGGCCACTCACCTTCTAGCAGTTCCGGCTGTTCTTCAACAGCTAGCATTGTGCCCTGATAGCGGGAGAAAATGGCCATAAAACCCGCTTCATAGAGGGCGTATTCCTCGCGGTCGGCGATGGAGATCTCTGCAATGATATAGTGTGCCATGCCCTGTATTCCTCGAGTTTTTAATGATCAGCTGTTGATAATAGCGGTATTACCGCCGGCTATATACGTTCATCGACTAGGTTTTTAACTCGCTGAGGAAAAGAACTTTGGTGAGCACTACGTTACTGGGTGCCCGGTTAAGGCTTTGGCGGTGCACCTGCCTCAGTGGATAGTGTTTTGCTATTGTCGCTACATCGAGAGCGAGATACAATCGGGGGCTATGAATCGCAGTAACAGGCTCAATGCATGTTGGTGTGTGAAAATAATAATACGGAGTATTGTGTGCAGGATATCGTAAATCAACTCAATGACTATATTTGGAGTTCGGCGTTAATCTACTTGTGCCTGGGTGCCGGGCTATTCTTCTCGGTACTGACACGCTTTGTACAGGTGCGCCAATTGCGTGAAATGTGCCGTCTACTATTGTCGGGTAAGAGTTCAGAGCAGGGCATCTCACCCTTTCAGGCTCTGGCAGTGTCCCTATCTGGTCGGGTCGGTACCGGTAATATTGCCGGTGTTGCCGCTGCGATAGGTTTTGGCGGCCCTGGGGCAGTATTCTGGATGTGGTTGGTGGCTTTTTTGGGTGCTGCCACCGCCTATATCGAATCCACTAACGCGCAAATTTATAAGGAGCAAATCGACGGTCTGTACCGCGGTGGTCCGGCCTATTATATCGAGAAGGCCCTTGGACAAAAATGGTATGGCTGGTTATTTGCCATCGCCACAATCCTTGCCTGTGGTTTTATGTTGCCCACTGTGCAGTCTAACAGTTTGGGTAATGCTGTTGAAATGGCGGTAGGTGGAGGCGCCGTCGTCGATACCAGTTTTGGCCTGCTGAGCTCGGCCAAATTATATACCGCCTTCGGCATCGTATTATTACTGGGTTTTATTGTATTTGGCGGAGTAAAACGCATTGCCCACGTTACTCAGGTTATTGTTCCATTTATGGCGCTGGCCTACATGTTGGTCGCAGCGGGTATAGTGGCGCTCAATATTGATCGCCTATTTGAGGTTCTTGCGCTGATTGTTAGTGATGCCTTTTCACCGATGGCGGGTGTGGGTGCGGCTATTGGTTGGGGCGTTAAACGTGGAGTCTATTCCAACGAGGCGGGTCAGGGAACCGGTCCCCACGCGGCGGCGGCGGCAGAAGTTGATCATCCCGCGCAGCAGGGCTTGGTACAGGCATTTTCTGTTTATATCGATACATTATTTGTTTGTACTGCCACGGCGCTGATGATTTTAATTACTGGCGCCTACAATGTGCATGGCGTAGGCGATACCTTTGTCGTGCAAAATGTCGCTGCCGATATAGCCGCCAATAGTCCGGCCTATACCCAGATGGCTGTGGAAAGCATGATTCCCGGTGTCGGCAAGCCCTTTGTTGCCCTGGCGCTGTTCTTTTTCTCCTTTACCACTATCTTGGCCTATTATTTTATCGCCGAAGCCAACGTAATTTATCTGAATCGGCGCTTGAACATACCGGGCCTGACGGCGTTGCTCAAAGTCGCGGTGATTAGTTCGACCTTTTACGGCACGATAAAGGCAGCGGATATCGCCTGGGGGTTGGGAGATATCGGAGTCGGTCTTATGGCCTGGCTCAATATCATCGGTATTATCATTATTTTCTTTACCGCGAAACCGGCAATAAAGGCGCTGCGAGATTATGAATGTCAGCAGCGAGAGGGGGTCGTTAAGTACAGTTTTGATCCGGTTGAACTCGGTATTAAGAATGCACATTTTTGGGAAGAGAAAAACCGCTAGGTGGTTAAGCTAGCACAGCCGAGCAGTGGGCGCTGCAGTTGAGAATATCGTTAACGGTAATGGAGTGTTCGCATTGAGCGATAAAAATTTGGATATCAATAGTCTATTTTCACTAGCCGGTAAGGTGGCTCTGGTAACGGGGGGCTCTCGAGGCATTGGTCGCATGATTAGTCAGGGCTTGTTGCAGGCCGGTGCTAAAGTGTACATCACCGCTAGAAAAGCCGCGGCCTGTGAGCAAACTGCCAGAGAGCTAAGCCGCTATGGCGAGTGTATTGCGCTGCCTTCAAACGTCGCCGAAGCCGACAGCCGTACAGCGCTGTGTGAGGAATTGGCTCGCCGTGAAACGAAGCTGCATATATTGGTTAATAACGCGGGCATCGCCTGGGGTGCGGACTATGAGCAGTATCCTGAAGATGCCTTCGACCGTTTGATGAAAATCAATGTGACCTCGGTGTTTGTATTAACCCGGGATTTAACCCCGCTGTTGGAACAGGCCGCCAGTGTTGATGATCCGGCCCGGGTGATCAATATCGGGTCTATGGACGGCCTACATATTCCTACTGCCCACAACACCGGCACCTACGCCTATACTTCTAGCAAGGCGGCACTACACCACCTGACTCGACATTTAGCCGTGGACTTAGGCCCGCGGCAGATAACGGTCAATGCGGTAGCGCCGGGGTTTTTCCCCAGTAAGATGACCGATTATGTATTTGATAAATTCAAAGAAGTGGTTGATGGCAACGCTCTGTTGGGCCGGGTCGGACAGGAAGAGGAAATGGCGGGCATCGCTGTGTACTTGAGCTCCAGAGCCGGCGCCTACACGCACGGAGCGGTTATTCCCGTTGACGGTGGCACCTCAATCAACCCGCAACACGCAAAGCCGAGCCAGTAGCAGGCGCCGGCCACAATAATAATAGTGAGCAGACCATGACAGATGAAAATAGCGCAGTTGTTGCTGCCGATGGCGGCAACAAGCCTAGCGGTAACGACAACTCGGGCCAGCATTTGCTAAGCCAGGGTGAGGCCTCCGGGTACTGGCGAGAGAATATTCTGCTATTAATAAAATTACTGGTGGTATGGTTTATCGTCTCTTTTGGTTTTGGCATTCTTTTGGTGGAGCAGCTGAATCAATACAGTTTGTTGGGTATGCAACTCGGCTTTTGGTTTGCACAGCAGGGCTCTATTTATGTGTTTATCGTGCTCATCTTTACCTACGTTGTTCGCATTAAAAAAATAGAGCAGCGCTATGGGGTGGACGATAGTGCCGAATTAAGCAGCGCCGACGAACACCAAGAGAAATCATTATGACTACACAGATGTTGACGTATATTGTTGTCGGTCTGAGTTTCGCTCTGTATATCGGCATCGCTATTTGGTCCCGGGCTGGTACCACTAAAGAATTTTATGTTGCCGGTGGCGATGTGCACCCTATTGCCAATGGTATGGCAACTGCCGCCGATTGGATGAGTGCAGCGTCGTTTATTTCCATGGCGGGGATTTTGGCCTTTTCCGGTTACGACGGATCGGTGTATTTAATGGGTTGGACTGGAGGCTATGTATTGCTGGCGCTGTTGCTGGCACCCTATCTGAGGAAGTTTGGCCAGTTCACAGTGCCGGATTTTATTGGCGAGCGCTACTATTCCAAGTCGGCGAGAATTGTCGCGGTCATCTGCCTTATCTTTATTTCCTTTACCTATGTGGCGGGGCAGATGCGCGGGGTAGGGGTAGTGTTTTCCCGTTTCCTCGAGGTAGAAATCACCACCGGAGTATTGATAGGCATGGCGGTGGTGTTTTTCTACGCAGTGATGGGTGGCATGAAAGGCATTACCTATACCCAGGTGGCACAGTTTTGTGTACTGATTTTTGCCTATATGGTACCTGCTATATTTATCTCCATTATGGTAACTGGTAATCCGGTACCGCAATTGGGACTCGGCTCCGAGGTGTTGGACGGCTCCGGTCTCACCGTGCTCGAAAAATTGGATAAAGTGTTAGTTGATTTTGGCTTCAATCCCTATACCCAAAGCAATAAGTCCACCATCGATGTGTTTGCTATCACTATGGCATTAATGGTGGGCACCGCCGGTTTGCCACACGTTATCGTACGTTTTTTTACCGTGCCAAAAGTATCTGATGCAAGAAAATCTGCGGGATACGCGCTGTTGTTCATCGCGCTGTTGTACACCACGGCACCGGCGGTAGGCGCTTTTGCCCGGCTCAATTTTATTGACACTGTACACAACACAAATTATAGCGAAGCCCCGCAATGGGTGAAAACTTGGGAGGGTATCGGTCTTATAGCCTGGTTGGATAAAAATGGCGACGGCAAGATACAATACGCCGCTGGCAAGCCCTTCGATGGGGCACCGGTATTTAACCAGCAGCGTGGTGAGCACGGAGAAATGCTGGTGAGCAATAGCGCCACCGATAATAACAATGAAGTCTATGTCGATAGAGATATTATGGTATTGGCCAATCCCGAAATTGCCAACTTGCCGCCCTGGGTGATAGCCCTGGTCGCTGCAGGAGGGCTCGCCGCCGCGCTGTCCACCGCGGCGGGATTGTTGCTGGTGGTATCGACCTCAATCTCTCACGATTTGCTGAAAAAGACGTTTAAACCAACCATTAGCGAAAAGCAGGAACTATTATATGCCCGTATTGCAGCGGCGGCGGCGGTGGGGTTGGCCGGTTATATGGGCATAAATCCGCCAGGCTTTGTCGCCGAAGTGGTGGCCTTCGCCTTCGGTCTAGCGGCGTCGTCGTTGTTCCCCGCGATATTCCTTGGTATTTTTGTGCGTAATATGAACCGGGAGGGAGCCATTGCCGGCATGTTGAGCGGATTGATTTTTACTTTCAGCTACATCGCCTACTTTAAATTGGTGAATCCCGCGGCCAACACCGCTGAGAACTGGTGGTTAGGTATTTCGCCCGAGGGTATTGGGACTATAGGTATGCTGGTTAACTTTGCCGTGGCATTTGCGGTGGCGCGAAGCTTTGCGCTGCCGCCACAACATGTACAGGCACTGGTGGACGATATACGCATACCCGCTGGTGCGGGGGTTTCTCAGCAACACTAACACTGGGGATCCAAGTAGGTTCTTCGCGACGGGCCTGCCACACAGTACTCACAGGAGATCGATAACATGAAACTATACACTGGTGACCTCAGCCCTTATTCGGCGAAAATCCGCATGCAAATTTACGCGATGGGGATTAAGGATATTACGTTCGAGTTACCCACGGTCTTTTTTATGGGGAAAATGTCGGAGATATCGCCGGTTGGACGTATTCCCGTGCTGGAGGTTGATGGCAACATTATCCCGGAGTCGGAGGTCATTGCCGAGTATCTCGACGATATTTATCCGGCGCAATCAATGCTCGGCAATACGCCATTAATCAGAGCGCAAGTGCGGTTGTTGTCGCGAATTGCCGATGTCTATCTAATGAATAATATTTTTATGGCGCTGTCCCAAATAATGCCTGAAAATCGTAACGAGGCGATTATTGATCTGCTAACTAAGCAGGTAGAGCGCGGGGTAGGTGCACTCGAGGCTCATATCGGTAGCGGCCCCTTCGCGGTTGGTGACTCTCTGACCCGAGCCGATTGCACCTTGGTACCGGCACTGTTTATGTGTGAAAAAACTGTGCCGCGACTGGGTCGGGACAACCCGTTGTTGGCAACGACTAAGGTCGCCGCCTACTGGCGGGCCATCCAGCAAAACCCCCATGCAGCCACGATTATTAAAGAGATGAATAAGGGCTTGCAGGAGCGCTTGGACGGCACCGAGCGCAAGCGAGTGCAGGCCGCTATTGCCGAGTTCGCGGACGGCAAAAGTAGTTAGTCATTTTTAGTGACGGTGATATTAAACGGCTGCGGTGCACGATTAAATTGGGCCATCACATCCTTTATCAATTCCACAGAGTTTTCACCCGCGAAACCATTGCCGAGTAATCTTTGTGTGGATTGCAAACACCGGGTTAATAGCAATACTGCCTATTGCCCGAGCTGCTGGTGGTGACTGTTTCCTGCAAGCGAGGGGGTTAACTTATGGTACCGGTCACCCGTACCCGCTTTGAGCCTGCCACTGGAGCGTCTTTAACAGCGTTCTGTCGGGTTTTAATCTGGCCATCGATCACATTCTTTAACGCGATAATCATACCGGTAACGATAAAGGCGCCGGGGGGGAGAACGGCGAGCAGAAACTGCTTGTAATCGGAGAATATGACCCACTTCCAGGCGGCGGCAGACTCGCCAAACAGCAAGTCCATATTGCTAAAGAGCGCGCCGGTACCTAGCAGTTCGCGCACAGCTCCCAGTAAAATTAAGATTACGCTAAAACCGATACCCATGATAAAGCCGTCATACATTGCCGGCAGCACCGGGTTTTTGCTGGCGAAGGCATCGGCGCGCCCAAGGATTACACAATTGGTGGTGATCAGTGGCAGGAAAATACCGAGGATTTGAAAGAGATCGTAGGTATAGGCCTGCATTAACAGTTCTATACAGGTTACAGCCGCGGCAATGATCATGACAAAGGCGGGTAGCCTCACTGCATCGGATACCACTGAGCGGATAAGTGATACACAGGTATTGGATATAGTCAGTACCATGGTGGTGGCCAATCCCATACCAATGGCGTTGATGACGGAACCGGTTACTGCCAGCAGTGGGCACAGGCCCAAAAGTTGCACAATAGCGGGGTTATTTTTCCACAGACCGTTAAGAGAGAGTTCTCGGTAATTGCTGTCACTCATCGCCGCTGATCTCCTGCTCGGGTGTACTTAGTAGCTGCAGTTGATTCGTTTGGAAATACTGCAGCGCTCTAGCGACGGCCTGAATTACCGCGCGGGGAGTAATAGTGGCACCGGTGAATTGATCGAAGTCACCACCGTCTTTTTTAACAGTCCAGCGATCAATGTTGGGGTTGGCTAACGATTTGCCGGCAAAGCCGTCAATCCACGGACTTTTTCTGCGGTCGATGGCATCGCCCAGCCCCGGGGTTTCCCGGTGGGACAGCACCCGTACACCCGCCACGGTGCCGTTGCTGTTAATGCCGATAATCATATCAATATCGCCGCTGTAGCCGTCGGTGGCGGTGGCGGGTAGGATAACGGCCACCGGCTTGTTGTTCTGGCGAGCGACATACATTGTCTTACCGCTATGCAGTCCCAGCAGAGCGGTGTCTGCTATCGCCTGCGCGTCATTTAACATGCTGTTATTGTGGCGCGATCGCGGCACTATCTCGAGCAGTGCTTTTTCCTCTGCTTTGCGGATATTCTCGGCGATGGAGTCCTGGGTATTGAGAAAGGTGGCGGCAATAATCGCGGTGCTAACTAGGGCAAAAACCCCCAATAACAGCGCGTTGCGGCTTATCGACTCAATCAGCATTGCCATCTCCCGAGGCCGGTGGCTGGCCCTGGTGGCCGTAGGTTCTGGGTTTGCTGTAGTAGTCTAATAATGGCGCGGCGAAATTCATTAGCAGTACTGCAAAGGCGATGGCGTCGGGGTAATTTCCCCACACTCGAATAATATAGAGTAGTACACCGATACTGGCCCCATAGATGATACGGCCTTTATTCGACACCGCCGACGTCACCGGGTCGGTCACAATAAAAAAGGCTCCCAGCATGGTGGCGCCAGACAGCAGATGAAATATCGGCGAGCCGCCGGAGTTGGAGCTGCCACCGTCGTAGAACAACGCCGCCATTAGCGCCAGGGCTAGCAACATGCTTACCGGCGCGTGCCAGGTGAAAATTCGCCGGTATAGCAGCAGTATTCCCCCTGTCAGAAAGCCGAGATTCACCCACTCCCAGCCACGCCCGGCCCAGCGGCCAAACTGTGCCTGACTGGCCCATAAGTCCTCAATTAACAGCGAAGAGTTTTGCTTCATTATATCCAGTGGTGTAGCCATCGTCATACCATCGATGGCAAAGGCGGCGACCGCCTCTCGCCCGACAAACAGTGCCGCTAGTGAATCGGCTAGGCTAGGTAAACCACCGGGGAGCAAGCCGCGGGGGGCCGTCCAGGTTGTCATATCGACAGGAAAGGAGATGAGTAGCACTACGTAGCCCACCATCGCTGGATTAAAAGGGTTATATCCCATACCTCCGTACAGGTGTTTGGCGATGATTATGGCAAAACCCACCCCGGTAGCGATTAGCCACCAGGGAGCGTAGGGAGGCAGGGCTATCGCCAACAGTACGGCCGTCACTAAAGCGCTGCAATCGCGCAGATAAAAGCCCACCGGCCGGCCGCGCAGTCGCAGTACCAGAGCTTCGGCAACCAGTGCTACCAGGCAGGCCCAGGCTACATTGATCACCGTGCCCCAACCAAAAAAATTGCTGAGTGCCACGATGCCGGGCACCGTGGCCAGCAAAACCCATTGCATCAGTTGTGCGGTTTTGAGCGGGCCACTGGCGTGGGGAGAACTAACAGTCAATAGTGCCATGTTTTTAAGACGTCTCTTGCAGTGCGATATTCGCCTGCTCTAGTTTGGCTTCGAGTTTGACCAGGGTTTCCGCCAGAATCGTCGCTGTTTCCAAGCCATCGCGCTGGGCCAGAGCCAGTTTATTACGAGCTTTTTCAATGCGTACTTGCAGCGCACTAACAGCCTTGGCTCGTTTTTCGCCCTCGCTCAGAGTCGCCGATGATTCTCGTTTAGCCAGAGCCCGGGCGATCGCGTCGGCTGCTGCATTGCCCGCACTAGGGGCGGTAGGCTGCACCGTTGTGTCGGCAAACTGGTCCAGCGCCTTTTTCGCTGCGAGCAGCTTTTGTTCGGTTTTCTCTACCCCCAGACGCAGTGCGTCAATATGGTCTGCGCCCTCCGCTTCAGCCTGCTGCAATTTCGTCCGGGCTTTGTCGAGGCGCGCCTCAGTGCTGGCTAGGGTCTTGCGTAAGCTGTCTTCATCGGTGTTGGCCTCCGGCTCCGACGCCCGCTTAGATAGGGCTTTTTCTATCGCTAACTGCGCTGCGTCGGGAGCGGCTTTTTTACTCTTAGCTCGCTCTATTGCCGCCTGCACGGCGTCGGCTTTACCGTCGCCTCCGGCGGCTCGAGCTTCTGCAGCAGCCTTGCGGGCTTCGCGCTTGGCAACTTTTTCCGCTTCCTGTTGCTCGATACGTACTTGCCGCGCCTCGAAGCGCGCCTTGGCGTGCTCGGCATTGATGGCGTCCTCGCGGTGTTGCTTAATACCGGCCTTGGAGGCACGGTAGTACTGTACCAGAGGAATAGTGCTGGGACAGACATACGCACAGGCGCCACACTCGATACAGTCGGCGATATTATGGGCTTCGAGTTTGTCGTACTCTTTGCCCCGGGAAAACCAGTACAGCTGTTGTGGCAATAGTGATGCCGGGCAGGCCTGCTCACACAGGCCGCAGCGAATACAGGCCTGGGCTGGATCCGGATCTGGCATTTCGTCCGCGCTGGCGGCGAGTATGCAATTAGTGGTTTTCACTACCGGTACGGTGCCGTCGGCTAGGGTAAAGCCCATCATCGGCCCGCCCATCACCAGTCGAGAGCAGCGATCAGCTTCGAAACCGCACTGTTGCAACAGTCCATTTACTGGTGTACCCAGTAACACTTCCAGATTGCGCGGTTCGCGGCAGGCGGCACCGGTAATGGTAGTGATGCGGGAGATTAGCGGCCGTCCCTCGTATACAGCCTGGTAAATAGCAGCGGCGGTGCCGATGTTTTGACAGACAACACCGACCTGAGCGGGCAGGCCGCCACTGGGTACTTCGCGACCGGTAAGAATTTGAATGAGTTGTTTTTCACCCCCGGAGGGGTATTTGGTGGGAAAAGCGACAACTTCTATCGCACTGTCCAGGGCGGCTGCGCGTAGGGCGGCTATGGCTTCGGGTTTGTTGTCTTCTATCCCAATTAGGGTATCGCCGCTGGGTTGAACAAGGTGCCGTAAGATATTGCAGCCGCCAATAATCTGCTCGGCTCGCTCCCGCATTAACCGGTCGTCTGCGGTAATATAGGGTTCGCACTCGGTGCCATTGATAATTAGAGTATCAATTGAGTACTGCTCGCCGGTGGCAAGTTTAACCGCCGCCGGGAATCCCGCTCCGCCCATACCGGCGATACCCGCTTGGCGTATCACATCCAGCAGTGCGGCGGGTTCTAGGCTTTGGTAATCAGTCACCGGTTGCAGTTCGGTCCACTGGTCCAGGCCGTCAGTTTCGATCACGATCGCCGGGGCGCTAATACCCGAGGGATGGGGCACCAGCCGCTGTTCAATGGCTAGTACTCGGCCGGAACTGGAGGCGTGTACCGGAGCGCTGACAAAACCATGGGCGGCGGCGATCATCTGGCCTTTTAACACGTGCTCGCCCACTGCGACGATAGCCTTGGCCGGGGCGCCGATATGTTGGGATAAAGGGAATACCAGTTGCTGCGGCATGGCGGCGGCGACAATGGCCTGTCCGCTGGACTGCGTCTTGTTTTCCGCGGGATGAATACCGCCGTGAATATCCCACACTCGGCGCGTCAACTGGCTCATGCCCCCACCTCCGGTGCCGCTTGGCGATCGCTGGCGATAATGTTGGCGTCGGGCAAATTCCAGCTCCAGTTTTGCAGTGTCGTTGGTAGCTCCAGCATATCAATACAGTCGACGGGACAGGGCTCCACGCACAGGTCGCAGCCCGTACACTCGCTTTTAATCACCGTGTGCATTTGCTTGGCGGCGCCCAGAATGGCATCCACGGGGCAGGCCTGAATGCATTTAGTGCAACCTATGCACTCGTCTTCGCGAATGTAGGCCACGGTTTTAATAGCTTCCTCACCGTGCTCTGCATCGAGCGGTAGTACCTCGACATCGAGTAAGTCGGCTAGGGCTTGAATGGTATCTTCGCCACCGGGGGGGCATTTATTAATGGCTTCGCCATTGGCAATGGCCTCAGCATAGGGTCGACAGCCGGGGAAACTGCACTGGCCACACTGCGTCTGCGGCAGTAATGATTCGATCTGATCGGCGATCGGGTCGCCCTCTGTTTTGAAGCGGATAGCGGCAAAACCGAGCAGCGCGCCAAAGGGCAGGCCCAGCAGTAGTAGTGCACCGAGCGCAGCCAGAAAGGGGGTTTGTTGGATAAAATCGATCATGTCCCGTTACACCAGCCCCGCGAAACCCATAAAGGCCAGCGACATCAAACCGGCGGTTATCATACCGATAGCGGGGCCTTTAAAGGGTTCTGGTACATCGGCAACCGCGAGGCGCTCGCGCATGGCGGCAAATAAGACCAGTACTAGAGAAAAACCTAGAGCGGCGCCAAAACCGTAAAAGGCCGATTCGAGAAACGAGTGTTGTTTATTAATATTGATCAGCGCGACACCTAATACGGCGCAGTTGGTGGTGATTAGCGGTAAAAATACCCCCAATACCTTGTACAGCATTGGGCTGGTCTTGCGTACCACCATCTCGGTAAACTGCACCACCACCGCAATGACCAGGATAAACGCGATGGTCTTTAAATATCCCAGTCCCAGTGGCAATAGTAGCCACTCGTAAGTGAGCCAGCTGACGATGGAAGCCAGCGTCAGTACAAAGGTGGTGGCGCTGGACATACCAATCGCCGTTTCAAGCTTGTTGGACACACCCATAAATGGGCACAGTCCCAAAAACTGAACCAGTACAAAATTATTGACCAGTATGGCCCCAACCAATAGCAGCGAATAGTCTGCCAGCATAGTATTTCCCATCAATGCTTGTTTACATGTTACAGCGTGGCGCAGTTCCTACTTAATTTTCATACCGGCGCTGGCACCCGTGTCCGGTGCCAATAGCCAAATGTCTTTGCCGCCGGGGCCCGCTGCCAATACCATGCCCTCCGATACCCCAAAGCGCATTTTCCGCGGCGCCAAATTAGCTACCATAACAGTGAATTTGCCAATCAGTTGTTCTGGTTGATAGGCCGACTTAATACCGGCAAATACTTGCTTGGTGCCGTTCTCACCCAGGCTGAGGGTTAATTGCAGTAGTTTGTCGGCGCCCTCTACATGGTCTGCGGCGATGATTTCTGCGACTCGCAGGTCAACCTTGGCAAAGTCTTCAAAGCTGATTGTTGCCAGCGCTTCTTCGGCAGCAGGTAATACCGGTGCACTTACCGGGGCCTGGGCCTCACGGCTGGCCTCCTGCATAGCGGCGACTTTATCGGCATCAACCCGGGTCATCAGTGGTTTGAACTTGTTAATAGTATGACTTAACAGTGGTTGAATATCGTCGTCCCAGTCCAGTTCGGCGTTGAGAAATGCCGCGCTCTTGGCCGCAGTTGTTGGAATAACGGGTCGCAGAAAGATCATAATTAAGCGGAACAGGTTGATACACTGAGAGCTGACGTCGATAACCGTCTGCTCCTGGCCCTCTTGTTTGGCCAGTTTCCAAGGTTCCTTGCTGTCGAAGTACTCGTTGGCCAAGTCCGCGATGGCCATAATCTCGCGAATAGCCTTGCTAAATTCCCGCTGTTCAAAGAACTGTGCAATCTCAGACCCTTTGTCGACAGCCTGTTGCCATAGTGCTGGGTCCGCCAGCTGCGCAGACATCAGTCCATCGCTGCCCTTGGTGATAAATTTCGCTGAACGCGAGGCAATATTGACCACTTTGCCGACTAAGTCAGAGTTGATACGCTGAATAAAGTCTTCTAGATTTAGATCGATGTCGTCGACGCCACCAGACAGCTTGGCCGCGTAGTAGTAGCGCAGATATTCCGGGTCCAGATGGTCTAAATAGGTTGAGGCTTTGATAAAGGTGCCCCGAGATTTGGACATTTTTTTGCCATTAACAGTAACAAAACCATGAACGTAAATGGCGGTGGGTTTTCTATATCCAGCGCTCTCGAGTATAGCTGGCCAAAATAAGCCATGGAAATTGATAATATCCTTGCCGATAAAGTGGTACAGCTCTGTCTGCGCGTCAGCCCGCCAATAGTCGTCAAAGTTGTTGAGTCCCTCTCGGTCGCAGTAGTTTTTGAAACTGGCCATATAACCGATCGGCGCGTCGAGCCAAACATAAAAATACTTGCCCGGGGCATCGGGTATTTCAAAACCAAAATAGGGAGCGTCTCGGGAAATGTCCCATTCTTGCAGTCCCGCTTCTAGCCACTCGCCGAGTTTATTGGCGATTTCCTTTTGCAGGCGGCCACTACGGGTCCAAATCTTCAACATGTCGCCAAATTCGGGCAGAGTGAAAAAGTAGTGAGTCGAGGCCTTTTCGATTGGCGTGGCCCCGGATATTGTCGACTTGGGTTCGATTAAATCAGCGGGACTGTAAGTTGCGCCACACACTTCGCAGTTGTCGCCGTATTGATCACCACTCTTGCACTTAGGACAGGTGCCTTTGATATAGCGGTCCGCCAAGAACAGTTGTTTTTCCGGATCAAACAACTGGGTGATTTCCCGGCTGGCGATATGCTTGTTGGCTTGTAACCTACGGTATATCAGTTCTGAGAATTCCTTGTTCTCAGTACTGTGAGTGGAGTGGTAGTTGTCGAAATTAATCAAAAAGCCGGCGAAATCCTGTTCGTGCTCTGCTTGTACATTGGCAATTTGCTGCTCTGGACTGATGCCATTGGTCTCAGCGGTGAGCATAATGGCAGTGCCGTGAGCGTCATCGGCGCAGACATAGATACAGCTATGTCCCCGCTGTTGCTGGAAGCGGACCCAGATATCCGTTTGGATGCCTTCGAGCAGATGCCCCAGGTGCAATGAGCCGTTGGCGTAGGGTAGGGCGCTGGTCACCAGTATGTCGCGTGGTCTAGATTGAGCCATAAGTGTTTGTTTCGTCTTTGAAAAAGAATTAATAGTCCGGATTAATAGCGGCGGCTACTATAGCGGTTTTAGTCACGAATTTCACTTATTCTGTCAGTGAAAAGGCCAGTAATTAGCGTTATTGTTGAGCTTTTGCCAATAGCTGAGTATTATCCTGCGTTTTTAATGCATACTGGTTTCTAAAATCCGGGTTGTGGTTTATTGCGCTGTCCGCCCTGGCAGTTTCCGCTACGCATCCCCGGCACTAGCCCGCAGCATCCACACAGAGTAAATTTAACCATGGCTGATATCGCGCGATCGACAATCGAACAGTTACTGCTTAGCTATCAAATCCCCCCTATGGACCGCCCACTCAGCGCTTGCGCGGTGCAGCTCAGCATCAATATCGACGGCACAAATGTGTCGGTACAAGTCGAACTTGGTTTTCCTGTGGCGACGATAAAAGCGGCGGTCGAGGCAGATATTGCCGGCTTAATTCGCGCCTTACCGGGTGTCACGAACGTCCAAGTCGCTGTTAGTTGGGTGATTGGCGGCAATGGCGCCGCGCAAAAAGACCGAACGCTGGAGAAAGTTAAAAATATTGTCGCCGTAGCCTCAGGCAAGGGCGGGGTCGGAAAATCAACAACAGCGGTCAACCTAGCCCTAGCGCTACAGGCAGAGGGCGCCAAAGTTGGTTTGTTGGATGCAGATATTTACGGCCCCAGTCAGCAAATGATGCTCGGGGTTGCCCCGGATCAGCGGCCAGATCAGCACGATCAACAGTACCTATTGCCGGTGGAGGCACAGGGCTTGAAAACCATGTCGATGGGTTATTTAACCACCGACAAGACCCCTATGGTATGGCGCGGGCCAATGGCCGGCGGAGCGCTTAAGCAGCTGTTGACCCAGACGTGGTGGGGCGATTTAGACTACTTAATTATTGATATGCCACCGGGTACCGGTGATATACAGTTGACGCTGTCTCAGTCGGCGTCTCTGACCGGGGCTGTTATTGTCACTACACCACAAGATATTGCCCTTATCGACGCACAAAAAGGCGTGGAAATGTTCCGCAAGGTCGAGGTGCCGGTGTTGGGCGTGATCGAGAATATGGCTATTCACATATGCAGTGAGTGTGGCCACCGGGAGGCGCTGTTTGGTGAGGGCGGCGGCGAGCGAATCGCAAAGGATTATTCGGTGCCGTTGCTGGGGGCGCTACCGCTGTCGTTGCAGATTCGGCAACAGTTGGACGCCGGTACTCCCACGGTTACCGCTGAGCCCGAGGGAGATATAGCCAGGTTGTACGGTGAAATCGCTCGCGATACTGCGCTGCAATTGGCGTTGAGGGTGGCGTCGGGCCCGGCCCAGGCGTTCCCCAATATTGTCATCAAGGCGGACTAGCTTTTCGCTGGCGCGGTCTCGATGAAGTCGTTATGATTGCGCACTGCTGGGGCCACCGCATGTTGTTGTGTGGCCCCGATAGCTTATATCCCTTTATTAATCGTGTTTTATAGGTTCATTATGAGTATTAAGTCTGATCAGTGGATCCGTCGCATGTCTGAGCAGCAGGGCATGATTGAGCCCTTTGAGGCAGGACAGGTTCGCTATGGTAAGGATGGCGAGCGGCTGATTTCCTACGGCACCTCCAGTTATGGCTACGATGTGCGTTGTGCCAACGAGTTTAAGATTTTTACCAATGTACACTCGGCTACGGTAGACCCAAAAAACTTCAGTGAAGACAGTTTTTTTGATGTCGTGGCGGACGAGTGTATTATTCCGCCTAACTCTTTTGCCTTGGCCCGTACCATTGAGTATTTTCGCATTCCCCGCAGTGTGCTGACCATCTGTTTGGGGAAGTCCACCTATGCTCGCTGCGGTATTATTGTCAATGTAACGCCGCTGGAGCCGGAGTGGGAGGGGCATGTCACCCTAGAATTCTCCAATACCACCACCTTGCCGGCAAAAATATACGCCAACGAAGGGGTGGCACAGATGCTGTTCTTTGAGTCGGATGAAGTCTGCGAGACAAGTTACAAGGACCGCGGAGGTAAATACCAAGGTCAAAAAGGTGTCACCCTACCGAGGGCATAATTATGTCTGTTTTACGTGCATTGGCGCTGTCGCTGATCGTGGCATTCGTCGTCTACGTACTGCTGGTTCAAATTCCCGCCAGCCCGGCCCCTCATGCGAAGCTATTGGCGGGGCAGCACTTTGAGGTTATGGCCCACGGCGCAGGTCAGGGCCACGGTCCAAAGAACACCCTCGAGGCGGCCCTTATAGCCGAGAAAATGGGGGCCAGTTATATCGAAATGGATGTACATCGCAGCAGTGACGGTCATTTTGTTGCTATTCACGATGACACTGTTGACGCGACCACTGAGGGCTCCGGACGAGTCGACAGCATGACACTGGCGCAATTGCAGCACTTGGATGCGGGCTACGGCTTCAGTAGTACCGCCTTTATCGATCAGGGAATCCATATTCCCACTATGGCATCGGTGTTTGAGGCGCTACCCAAGGCGAAATATCTACTCGAAATCAAGCCAGACGACAGCAGTTTTGCCGCGCCTTTTTGTGCGCTGTTACGACGTTATCAATTGCAACAGCAGGTGATTGTCGCCTCTTTTCATCAGCGCTCCCTGACCGCCTTTCGCCAGCAATGCCCGGAAATTCCGACCTCGCTGCCGCAGTCGGAAGTGACCCGCTTTGTGTTGCTGCAAAAAATGGGACTCTCCAATCTAGGCGCACTGTACGGCACCGCCTTGCAGGTGCCACTACAAAACAGTGGTATGACTATTGTCAGTCGCGATTTTGTCGACGCCGCCCACCGGCGCGGATTGGAGGTGCATGTGTGGACCGTTAACGACCCTGCCACTATCGAATGGCTGCGGTCAATCGGCGCCGATGGCGTGATCACCGATTTCCCGGATCGCGCTCAACCGGCAGTGTTCTAAGGTGTTTCCGCTGGTCTCGCACGATGCCTATCTAGTGCTAGTTCAGCCCCATTGCTGTCAATTTTATATATTAAGGCAGTAGCTTAAGTTTCTTTCTTAAGTTATTGATATTACGGTTAATTAATTCCGATTCTTCCTTGGCGGCCTGAGCAAATCGTGGCCCTTCATCGGCGTAAATAATTCGCCGAGAGCTGCTGATAATAAGTCCGCCACCGCTGTCGTCTAGCCCACCTTGTAATAACGCTTTTAAATTGGCACCTTGTTCACCGAGGCCCGGTACCAGAAAGGGCATGGTTGGCAGTTGGCGCCGCAAACTAGCGAGTTCCGTAGGCCAAGTGCCGCCGACTACCAGTAGGCAGTTGCGATTTTTATTCCATTGTTGACTCACGGTTATCGCCACCTTCTGATAGAGAGGTTGACCGTCGACCAATAGGCTCTGAAAATCCTCTGATCCAGGATTGGAGGTTTTACACAGGATAATGACTCCTCGGTCTTGGTAATCCAAAAACGGTTGCAGGCTGTCGCCACCGAGGTAGGGATTAACAGTTACCGCATCGGCCTGATAACGATTAAAGGCCTCCCGGGCATAGTGGCGGGCACTGATGGCAATATCTCCGCGTTTGGCATCGAGAATGATAGGGATCTGGGGGTAGTGTTGTTGTAAATAGCGAATGGATTGCTGTAATTCAGCCTCTCTTCCGGCCATTTGATAACAGGCGCTTTGAAATTTATAGGCGCAGACTAGCTCGTGGGTGTGGTCGATAATCGCCCGGGCGAATTCAAAATAGGGTTGTTCTGAAGCCAATGGCAATCGCGCCAGACGATCCGGGTCAGGGTCGAGGCCGATACACAAAAGCGAGCCGCTAGCGTGCCAGCGCTGGGTGAGTTTTTCGATAAATGTCATAGTCGCTCCAATAATCCGTAGAGGGGTAAAGGGTTGACAGCTAGTTTATCAATGATAAAAAGTTAGAGTACCCCCAAGTTAATACTATTTATTGTGACAATATGTCATAGTTCATCGGTTAGAATTGAGTCTTAATAGTGTGTAAGGTCTCTCAATGGGAGTAATAGCTTGAGCCAGCCCGATCCTTTTAGCGGTATGACTGCGTTTATTAAGAGTGCTGAGTGCGGCAGTTTCACCCGCGCTGCCAGGCAGCTGCGACAAACGCCTTCCGCGATTAGTAAAACGGTCTCGCGACTGGAGCACAGTATGGGGGTAAAGCTGTTTAATCGCTCACCTCGTGCGGTAACGCTCACCTCCGACGGGGAGGACTTGTATAGCCGCTGTGGGGACCTGTTATACCGGGTCGAAGACGCCCGTGCTGTTATCGGTGGTGATCAAGGCCTGAGCCCCGGCAAATTACGCATCGCACTGCCGATATCGTTTGCCCAGCAGCTTGTCGCCCCCCATCTGCCAAGCTGGCAGCGGCACAATCCACAGATTTCTCTGGAGGTTGTGTTGACCGATCGCCACGTCGACCTGGTACAAGAGCGTTTTGATCTGGCGGTTCGTTTTGATCAGTTGGTGGATTCTAGGTTGGTGGCGCGAAAACTAGCGGTGCAAACGTTTATCACAGCTGCGTCTCCCGGCTATTTGTCTCCCTTACCGCTGCCGCAAACTGTGGATGAGGTGATGGCATTGAACTGCCTAGGTTATATAGATCAGCAGAGCAATCAGCCAAGGCCCTGGCGCTTTAGTGAGAAGCTAGGATCTGGCAGTCAAAGCAATGGAGTGTTAGACCACCGGGTTGTATCGCCACAAGGAAGTGTCGTTAGTGATCAAGGCACCTTTCTGCTCAATTGTGCCCTTGCCGGGGGCGGTGTTATTCACGCTCCGGAATATTTGCTGCGGCACAGTCTCGATAGTGGCAGCTTGCTTGAGCTACTGCCCGACTACCATAGTGAGGGCCCGAGCTGTTGGCTGGTATACCCTTTTAATCGTCACCCCTCACAACGATTGCAGCGCTTCCTCAGCTTTCTCGAAGCGCTTTAAGCTCGCAGGCGTTAATGTCGGTAGTTTATCGTCGGGACTGAATGCCACTGCTGTAAAGGCTGAATATACGTCGTTCCTGTTGCCAGTTGGCGATCCCAGTGACGACCTTAGCGGCCTCTAGGGCCAGTAGCGCACATTGTAACTGGTCGTCACAGACGGCCAATTCGGCAATAGTGTGATTGGGCCGCTGGCAGCATTCGATGAGCAGGCGCAGTAATTCGTCCAGTTGCGCTGTCAGCGCTAAGTTTTCTTCCGTCAGCTGTGCCCACAGCCAGGCCGCCCCTGCCAACATAACAAATTTGGACTCATTTTTAACAAATTGTTTGCGTCGGTCGTTACTGAGCAAGGCGCTGTCTTCGATAAGGCAATTGTCCAGACGCAGGAAACCCTGGCTCATGGCGGGTAAAAAAGAGGGTTGCTGACGATGACTAATTTCCATCGCGTGATGGTGTCGGTCCAGCAATACTGTCGCCACCTCGTCGTTGTCGAGCCTTGCGGTCACCACCAAATGGTCGACGTAGCGAGATTGGGCAATCCAGGACTTAGTGCCATGAAGCCGCCATTGTCCCTCCTGTTGATGCAGACGCAGTGCTGGGTTAGTGGCGGGGTCTGTTTTATCCTCCGACACCGCGAAGGCTGCCCAGCCAGTCGTCGGTACCTCCGGGAACGTCGCTCGCACCGCGCCCTGATAACCCGCTGTAAATAGACCCGCCGCACCGCTGGCGTAGTAGCCTGCGTGCAGTGCAACCTCGGTGGGTGAGAGCCCCGGGGCGATCAGCGTCGGCCAGGCTTGATACCAGCTCTGCTCGTCCGGGCTGTGGATTCGATCCAGTGCGGATTCTTTAAACTGGTTGAGTAGATTGGCGGCTGTCATCTTTTGTTCTTCATTTGGTGATCTCGCGTTTCTTATGTAGTTACCGGAGTGGTCGTCGGGGTAGCGCCATAGCTGTTGGTTATCGCCTGAAGTCAGTGAGTTGTTGTCGAGTCTTCGCTACAGTGGTAGGCCGTCGATCATGGCCTTATTTAATTCTAGGCTGTAGGTAGTTTGTTGATTTTCAACCCGATCGAGGCGCAGTAAAAAATACTGTTTTTCTTTGGCCAGCCAAATAGTGGTGTAGCGATTTTTCCCCGGTCGATACTGTTGTAATTTACTGGCTAAAAAAGTGCCTGCCGGTGTCGTCAGGTTCTCCTCTCCCAGTAGTGTAACGCGATAATTCTTTACCCGCTTACCGACGGCCAATTGGTACACTTTATCAGTGAGCTGCCCGTTGGCGGTGATCATGTCTTGGCGTAATTGCAGTTGAAAACTTAGAGAGTCAAGGGTGTTAGAGGCCAGTTTAGAGCTGTGGTTGCGGGCAGGATCGGTGACGGTGCCGGCCTCCCAATTGAAGTGCAAGTCACTGTTGCGGCCACTGCTTAATTCATTCTCAAAGTTGTAACGCAGCGGTACTATCTGCTGATTATCGAGACGTAGCAGACTGGACTCGTTAAAGCCAACTAGAAACAACTCCAGGGAATTGCTTAGCTGCCAGCGATTGTCCCCGGATTTTTTCAGCTGTCGTTTCAGTGTACTGCCAATGTTGTGGTAGTTAATACGGTAGCTGGCGCGGTAGGGACTCAGCAGGGGACGGTGCCCGGGGGCTTTATCTAGAGGCACACTGTCGGCAGGCACCGCGGCGGGTACCCACAGCAGCAAGACGGTCAGTAGTAGCCCGTATCGGTGATGGCCGATAGCCGGTTGTTTACGCTGGGTATTGATAACCATTAACCGGCAGCGTTTGCTTGTCGAGTACCGCACATTGATTATCCAGTTGCAGTCGACCCTCGGCAAACCACTGGGCGGCCATCGGGTAAATAATATGCTCGCACTGCAAGGTGCGGGCAGCGAGTGTAGCGGGGCTATCCTCTCTGACAATTGCTACGCTTGCTTGAATAATAGGTGGGCCACCATCCAGTTGCTCGGTGACAAAGTGCACGGTTGCACCACCGTGGCTGTCGCCGGCTTCAATTGCCCGTTGATGGGTATTGAGTCCCGGATAGTTGGGCAACAACGAGGGGTGAACGTTCATTAAGCGACCCTGATAGTGATTGACGAAGGCGGGTGTAAGAATTCGCATAAAGCCTGCCAAAATAACCAGGTCGGGTTGGTAGCGGTCGATGACTTGGGTGAGTTGGGCATCAAACTCTTCGCGGCTGGGAAATGCGCGGTGATCGAGTACTTCGCTGGCTATATTGGCGGCACTGGCCCGCTGCAGGCCACCGGCATCGGCTCGATTGCTGACCACTGCGGCAATTTGGCCGCTAAGGGCGCCGCGCTGAACGCAATCGATAAAGGCCTGTAAGTTCGAGCCGCTGCCAGATATAAGAATGACGTATCGGGTCTCGGCCGGGGGCTTGTTGCTGCCGCTGGTGCAAAGAGTGTCAGGCATGTTCACAATCCCTGCAATTCTACCTGCTCTTCGCCGGCCTCGGCGCTGGCTATATGTCCTATTAACCAGGCCTGCTCGCCTTCGTCTGCTAGAATAGCCAGCGCTTTATCGACCTGGTCCCGGGCCACACAAATCACCATGCCGACACCGCAGTTAAAGGTTCTGTTCATCTCCAAAGCATCGACGTTGCCTTCGCGCTGCAACCATTGGAAAACCTCCGGAAGCTGCCAGCTATTGCAGTCAATTACTGCTTTACACTGCTCAGGTAATACCCGGGGAATATTTTCCAGCAAGCCGCCGCCGGTGATGTGGGATAGGGCGTGAACAGGCAGGGCCTTCATTAGCGCCAACACCGACTTGACGTAGATTCGGGTGGGGGTCATTAATGCCTGCCCCAGGGTAGTATCACCCAGGGTCGACTGTAGATTGTCTTCACTGCGGTCGATAATCTTGCGGATCAGGGAATAACCGTTGGAGTGCGGTCCAGACGAGGCCAGGCCGATCAGAGCGTCACCGGCGCCGACTTTAGAGCCGTCGATAAGTTCGGATTTTTCGGCGACGCCGACACAGAAACCGGCCAAGTCATAGTCCTCGCCCTCGTACATGCCGGGCATTTCGGCCGTTTCGCCGCCGACCAAGGAGCAACCCGACAGCTCACAGCCAGTGCCTATGCCGTCGACCACTGCCGCCGCAGTATCAATATTGAGTTTGCCAGTGGCGTAATAATCGAGGAAAAATAGGGGTTCGGCGCCGGCGACGATCAAATCGTTGACGCACATTGCCACCAGGTCGATGCCGATAGTATCGTGAATACCCAAATCCATAGCCAGTCGCAGTTTGGTGCCGACACCATCGGTGCCGGATACTAATACGGGTTCCCGGTAGCCAGTGGGAAGTTCACAGAGTGCGCCAAAGCCGCCAAGGCCAGCCATGACTTCCGGGCGGCGGGTGCGTTTTGCCACATGTTTGATGCGTTCGACCAGCTTATTGCCCGCATCGATGTCGACGCCGGCGTCTTTATAGCTGAGAGACGGGTTTACTGAGGAGGGCTGATCGCTGGAATCGGGCATAATAGGGCTCGGGCTATTGAGAAACAAAGGATTTTAAGCGGCGCTATTTTAGCTCGAATAAGATGGAAGTTCGACTAAAAATTACCGCAATTCCCACCGCAGTCAGTGATTGTTGCGTCAGTGTCGACATGAGAGAGTGACCGGGGCAGTTCCTCGGTGTATCAATAGGTGCGTGGCGCCGCCGACTCTTGCTACAATAGCGCTCTATAAACACGACAATAACTCAGGTTGCGAGACGCGCTCGCGAATTTTAAGCGCTCAGTCGCAGGCCGGCCCAAGGGGACAACGCATTTTGCCTACAAAACAAACAACACCGCAGTCGTTATGGCTTTGGCTGCTGTTGTGCGCACTGTGCAGCGCTATAGGGTCGGTGCAGGCAGAAAATGTGCCAAAGCTCTACGATGTCGAGATGGCGGTCGACTCTCAACAAAACAGCGTATTAAAGAAGGCGGCCAAGATAGCCTTGGAAACGGTATTTATCCGCGTGTCCGGCAGCCGTTCGGTGGCTGAAAATCGAAAAATTGCCATCGCGATTGCTGGCGCGCAAAAATATATCAAGCAATATCAATATCGGCGTCGACCCAATCAGTCCGGTGAGGAGCAGCTGCAGGTCGTTATTGAATTTGAACAGACCTTGGTTGACCGTGCCCTGCGGGAGGCGGGCCTGGCCCTATGGGCGCAAAATCGACCCACGCTTTTGCTGTGGTTAACGGTGGAGGACATCAACGGTCGGCGCTTCGCCAGTGAAGACAGCGATCCGGAGATTGCCGCCGCCATCGGGTATTTTGCCAGTCTTCGGGGCTTGGCCATTAAGTTGCCGCTGTTTGATCTGCAGGACGCGCTGGCGGTAGAGCCCGATGAGGCCTGGGCCTTAAACAGCTGGCGTCTGCTCGGGGCTGTAAAGCGCTATCAGAGTGATGCTGTGTTGCTGGGCCGCTTCTCGCAACTGAGTAACGGTGAGCTGATCGGCGAGTGGCTCTATCGAGCCGGAACCGAGGAAAAAAACTACCGGGCCCAATCCGGCAATCTGCGGGCATACATCGGTGACGGGCTCAATGCGGTAGCAGATTTGATGGCCACCCAATACGCAGTCGCGCCTGTCGATATTGCCGACAATGGGGTGTTGCTTAGACTGACGGGGGTTGATAACTATCTAGAGTACGCCGCCGTGGTGAGCTATTTGGAAAGTGTTGCCTCGATACGCCATGCTAATATCGTCGATCTCGAAGGTGATGAAATCATTGTTCGGCTCAGCGCAGATGGCCACCTGTCCCAATTGCGGCAGATTTTTTCCCTAGACAATAAACTGGTAGCCAAGCAGGAGTCGGATTACGATGGGCGCTATAATATTGCCTTGGACTATCAATGGCCCTATTAATAGCTATCGCTTGGTGGCACGTTAAGACCTACTGGCAAACCATTGCATCGGTGAATTGTTATTGCCTGCGTGGGTATTTTATTCTGGACGTTTTATGACAGATCTGCAAAAAGTTTGCTTGGCGCTAGTGTTGCTATTGTTGGGGTTTCTGGTCTATTGGCTGCAGCCTATTTTGACGCCCTTCCTGGTGGGGGCGCTGCTGGCCTATCTGGGCGATCCCCTTGCCGATCGGCTGGAAACAATCGGGTTGGGGCGCACTCAAGCGGTCTGCATTGTATTTTTTGCGCTGACGCTGGTGTTGCTGATTACAGTATTACTGACTGTGCCGATGATAGGCCATCAGCTCGATGTGCTGGCGAGTAAAATTCCCCTGTGGTTTGAGGCGGCCCAGCAACAACTGCTTCCGCGGGTACAGCAGCTGTTGGGACTGCCGGAGCAGGCCCTGCCGATGGGTGACTTAAGAGCGGTGGTCAGTGATAACTGGCAGGGTGCCGGACAGGTCTTGACGAGAGTCTGGGGCCAGATAGCCGGTTCCAGCATGGCCTTTGTTGCCGTTATTGCCAATGTGCTGCTTATTCCGGTGGTCACCTTTTATCTGTTACGGGACTGGGATTTATTGACGGGGCGAATTCGCGAACTACTACCCCGTTCGGTGGAAAAGACCGTGGTGGTGTTGGCAGTCGAATGCGACGAAATACTGGGGGCGTTTATCCGAGGGCAGTTGTTGGTCATGCTGGCTCTGACAGTGGTTTACACTCTGGGGCTGAGTATTCTCGGCCTCGATCTGGCGCTGCTGCTGGGTCTAGTTGCTGGGTTAGCCAGCATAGTGCCCTATATGGGTTTTATAGTAGGTATTCTGGCGGCCACTGTTGCGGCGTATTTTCAGTTTCACGAATGGTTGCCGCTGCTGGGTGTGGCGGGGGTATTTGCCATTGGCCAGTTGTTGGAGGCGCTAGTATTAACCCCTATCTTAGTGGGTGACCGCATCGGTCTGCACCCGGTTGCAGTTATCTTCGCGATAATGGCGGGAGGGCAGTTGGCCGGGTTTACTGGAGTGCTGCTGGCACTGCCGGTAGCGGCGATCATTATGGTGCTGCTCAGACACGTTCATCGCTCCTATACCGCTAGCGACTTATATCATGCAGGTAGAGACAATCGATGAATACCTGCTATCGACTTTGCGTCGTGACATCAAAGAGCTGTGGCCACCGGGCCGATGCCGCTGCAGTTAGGGGAGGGCTGTCGTGAGTTTTGCCTTCGAACAGTTACCGCTGGCGGTGCAGCTGCGGGATGACTATACCTTTGACAACTTCTTTGGTGGCGGCAACAGTCAGTTGCTGGAACAACTACAGCGCCAGTTTAGCGGCGGCGAACGCTATATCTATATGCACGGCGGTGAGGGTAGTGGTTGCACACATTTATTGCAGGCAGCCTGTCACCGCGCCAGTTCGCTGGGTCTGGCCAGCGTTTATTTGCCGCTGGGGGAGTTGGCTCACTATCCGCCGACAGAATTGTTTGAAGGGCTTGAGCAGTTGGCGTTGGTCTGTATTGACGAATTGCAGGCGGTAGCCGGCAATGGCCAATGGGAGGAAGCGCTTTTTCATCTATTTAATCGCCTTGAGCGAGCAGGGGTGATGTTAACGGTTGCGGCCAATTGCGCGGTGCGAACGCTGCCGTTAGGGTTGGCCGATTTGTCCTCGCGCCTGAGTTGGGGCATGGTCTATCAGTTAAAACCGCTAGATGACACCCAGCAAATGCAAATGCTGCAATTTCGCGCTGCCCAGCGCGGTTTGGAGCTCAGCCCGGAGGTCGTACAATTTATTGTTCACCGCTGCCAGCGCAGAACTCCGGCACTGATTGCGCTACTGCAGGATTTAGATACCGCCTCGTTGAAAGAGCAGCGACGGTTGACCATTCCCTTTGTTAAGTCGGTCATGGGCTGGTAGCCCCGGGTACAGCCAATAATAATTCTACGTTAAAGGATCGCTCTAGCCATGCATATCGACATTGTCTCCGATGCCATTTGTCCCTGGTGTTATATCGGCAAGCGTAAATTAGACCAGGCTTTGGCGCTGGTGGCAGATGAACTGTCGGTGTCACTGCAGTGGCGCCCGTACCAGCTCAATCCTTCAATACCCCCAACGGGTTTAGACCGGCAGGCATCACTGGCGAGAAAGTTTGCTTCAGCTGCTCGCGCCGATGCGGCCTACGCGCGCATTGCGCAGACCGGCGCCGAAGAAGGTATAGCGTTTGATTTCGAGGCTATTACTCGGACTCCGAATACCCAAAACGTCCACCGCTTAATTCAATGGGCGGGAACGGGGCAGCGCCAACACGAACTGATGGCGTACTTGTTTGCCGCGTATTTTGAGCGCGGTGAAGATATCGGCGATGCCCAAGTATTAATCCAGGCCGCCAATTCGGCGGGCATGGATGCCGATTTGGTGGCCCAGCAGTTACCTGGGGATAGCGACAACGAAGTGGTTGCGGAGCAGGAGCAACTGGCCCGCAGTATGGGTATTGGCGGTGTGCCCTGTTTTATTATCAACGGGCAGTATATGTTGATGGGGGTGCAGGACCCGGTTCGGCTAGCTCGCGCATTGAAAAAAATACAGCAAGAAGAACTCGTTGAGCCAAAAAACTACCCCCCCTTCGGCAGCCTATAATAAGTTACCACCGCACTACTGGGTGACACTCTTGGCGGTGGGCACTATGCGTGTGACGATGATGCGATCCCGATCGATGAGTTCTGGTATTTTGGGTCCTATTTCACTGCGCCAGTGCTCACTGTCGTAGACCGCCTGATAGAGTGCTTCACGCTCCGCCTCGCTGTTAAATCGTCGGGTCCAGTAATAGGCACAGTCGTCCTCCTGATCTCGATAGCTTCCGGTTATTACCATACCCTGGGCTACCTGGAAGGGAATAATGGTCTGTTCCATAAAATGCACCCATTCGTCCATTTTACCGGGGTGGATCTGATAGCGCCGCAGTTCGTAAAATACCATCGTGACTGTCCTTTGAAAGTGTTCGAAAGTTAGTGGAATTCCGCGTGCATTCTAATGATTGCATATCGACAAAGCCAATTCTGGGAATAGCGACGCGTATCGAATTCGGGCGTAAGCGCTACTGCCTGCGTTTGTATCGTCAAGCCCGTAGGGACAACCCAGATGGAGTGGCTATTGCCAGTAGCCTAGGGCTTATAGTAGATTAATTGAAGTAGGCGGGGTAATAATCCTTCATATACATGCATTTTTCCCATATTTATAAGGATTTTCGAAGTTGAACCCTGAAATATCTGTTCCCGGCTATGCAATTACCGAACAATTTCACGCCACCGATAGCCACCGTTTTTTTCACTCTGTCCGTGAAAAAGATAACTTGCCGGTTGTCCTGAAGCTGCTCGATCGTGATCACCCAACTCGCGATGAATTTGTTGGCTTTCGACGAGAATTCGAATTTGGCCATGCCCTGAACTTGCCGCTCTGCGTGTCCTATCTGGAGCTGATCACCCAAGGTAACCGCCTGATCATTGCCCGGGAACATGTCGAAGGCGAGAGCCTTGCCCATATGTTGAATAAGGCGACTTGGTCTCTTAGCGAGAAGCTGGGGGTTGCCCGCGCGCTCGCCGAATTGCTCCGAGATCTTCATGCCGCCGAGGTAATTCATAAGAATTTTATCCCGCAGAACATCATCTGGAATGAAAGCACTCAGCGAGCCACGCTAATTGACTTTCGCCTAGCGACCTACCTGAATAGTGAACAGCAACCGTTTGCCAGTCCCAATGCGATTGAAGGAGATCTGCGATATATTTCGCCTGAGCAAACCGGTCGGGTCAGTCGGCCGGTAGACCAACGGAGTGACATTTATTCGCTGGGCGTTGTGCTGTATGAGCTTTTTACCGGGCGCCTGCCATTTGTCGTGGCAAGTGCCAGCGAACTGGTATACGCCCATTTGGCGCGGGAACCCGACGCCCCCGACAGTCTCGTTGCCGATCTCCCGCCGATATTATCCAAGGTCATCCTGAACGCTATGGGCAAGGACGAAACTGAACGATATCAAAGTGCGGCCCGCCTGCTTGCTGATCTCGATCATATAGAGCACGTGTTTGACAACCCGGAACTTCCTGGAATGGCCAGGTCGGAGATTCGCTCTCGCGGTCAGTTGAGTGTGCCGAGCAAATTAATAGGCCGGGGCAGGGAAGTTGATTTTCTCGATTCCGAGTTTGAGAAAGTCGCGGCCGGCGCCGCCAAAATGGTTTTGATCAGCGGGCCTTCAGGAGTTGGGAAAACAGCGCTTGTCAATGAAATCCATAAACCGATACTGCAGCGAACGGGTTTTTTTGTTTCGGGGAAATTTGACCAGTATCAACGGGATACACCCTATTCTGCACTTGCACAAGCGTTCGATGCCCTGTGTGATTATTTGTTGTGCGAAGATGATGCTGTGCTCGCCGAGTGGCGCCGAAAGATTCTCGAGGCCACCGGTGATGAGGCTCAACGGCTGATTGAAATCACCCCCGGTCTCGAACGGATTCTGGGGCCACAGCAAACAGTCGATGAACTACAACCGCAAAAAGCACAGGAGCGACTGCGGGAGCTGTTTAAGGATTTTGTCAATCTGTTCTGTACCGCCGATCAC
>Ga0105356_10000289_pt1 | contig 45903 bp, 39 predicted proteins | sample GOMGulsemesocosm_3_FD_83502 | JGI IMG/M metagenome (GOLD analysis project Ga0105356, IMG submission 83502) | Methane-oxidizing microbial communities from mesocosms in the Gulf of Mexico - GOM9D Gulf of Mexico | ecosystem: Environmental > Aquatic > Marine > Cold seeps | place: Gulf of Mexico...
ATACAAAATGTGAACGCCTATGACAGTCGGTTAAAAGAATGGATGCGGCGCTTTCATGGTGTGGCCACCAAATATTTAGGTAGCTACCTTGGCTGGAGGCGAATGCTTGAGCGTTATCGAGCCTCGATCACCCCCGAGCACTGCTTATTTGAGGCACTTGGCCGGATACCGCAACAGCTTGCTAATACATAGCCATAAAAAAGGCGCCACCACTGAGGGTGACGCCTTTTAAAGGTGCTACGAACCAGCTAATCGGTCACAGCAGCAACTTGCGGATATCACCAATTACCGAAACATAATAGGTGAAGAATTTACCGCAATCGGCGCCATTGATCGCACGGTGATCGTAGGACACAGACAGTGGCAGCATGTTGCGTGGCACAAACTCAGTGCCGTTCCAGATAGGCTTCATCTGCGCTTTAGAAACGCCCATGATGGCCACTTCAGGACAGTTGACGATTGGCGTAAAGCCAGTACCGCCCATGGCACCCAAGCTGGAAATGGTGAAACAACCACCCTGCATGTCACGTGGCAGCAACTTACCGGCACGGGCTTTCGCCGCCAGCGCGTTACTTTCCTCGGCCAACTCCCACAAGCCCTTCTTATCTACATCGCGAATCACCGGCACCATCAAACCCGCAGGCGTAGCAACGGCAACGCCGATATGAATGTAGTTTTTCTGCACAATGTGCTCGCCATCGGCGTGCATAGAGGCATTAAAACTCGGCTCGGCGGCCAATGCAGCCGCTGCGGCTTTCAGCAGGAACGGCAGCGGTGTTAATTTAACACCGCGCTTTTCCGCCTCACCCTTCATTGACTTTCGGAAAGCTTCCAGCTCCGTGATGTCAGCCTCATCAAACTGCGTGACATGCGGCGCGTTCAACCAGTTGCGCGTCATGTTCGCGGCGACGATCTTCTTGAGCTTGGTCATTTTCACCAGCTCAACATCACCGAACTGAGAGAAGTCGATTTCAGGTACCTGGGGAATGCCCGCGCCTTCAGACAACTTGCCGCTAGCAACATCGGCAACCAACTGCTTCACATAACCACGCACGTCGTCCTTGGTGTAGCGGCTGCGAAGACCCGTGGCCGCCACCTCCGTTAGGTCAACCCCCATCTGACGCGCGAGCTTGCGCACCGACGGGCCCGCGTATGCTTTATCACCACTCGCCGCAATGTGCGCAGGCACTGGCGCAGAGGCGGTAGGGCTTGGCGTTTTAATGGCCGGAATGGCCGCCTCAGCCTCGGCGGGAACCACGGCAGCTGAAGTTTCACCAACCTCAGTCGCAGGCGCCTCAACTTGCAGCAGGACGATATCCGTACCTACGGTAACCTTGGTGCCCTCAGCTACCTTTAACGCCAACACTTTACCCGCAAAAGGAGCTGGGATTTCTATGGACGCCTTATCCGTTTCCAGCACGATAAGCGAATCGCCTTCAGCCACCTCATCGCCAACCGCAACACATACTTCGATAACATCAACACTGTCCGCGCCACCTAAATCAGGCACTGGCACCATTTTCTTACTGACCACGGCCACAGCAGGCGCAGCAACAACTGGGGCAGGCGCTTCAACGACAGCTATTTCAGCAGCAGGTTCGGCCTCGGTAACGTCAGCAACTGTATCACCAGCCACCTCCAACTCTATTAAGGCATCACCCTCACCAATGGTGTCACCCTCCTTCACCTTCAGAGACACAACAGTGCCGCCTTTAGGGCAAGGTATTTCCATCGACGCCTTATCAGTTTCCAAAACAACCAACGACTGCTCTTCTTCAACGCGTTCGCCGACTGCTACGCAGACCTCAATCACCTCAACCTTGTCAGCACCACCTAGGTCCGGGACTGGAATAATTTCAATAGCCACAATATCTCCTTATTATTCTCAGCCGCGAATCAACAGCTCATTGGGTCTGCTTTATCGGCGGTAATGCCGTACTTTTTCATCGCCTGGCTCACCACTGAGGCATCAATAGCACCTTCTTCCGACAGCGATTTCAGTGCGGCTATCGTCACAAAGTTCCGGTCCACCTCAAAGAAGTGGCGCAGCTTCTTGCGGGTATCGCTGCGACCAAAACCATCCGTACCCAACACGCGGTAACTACCTGGGACAAAGGCTCGCAACTGCTCCAAATGTGTTTTCATGTAGTCGGTGGCGGCAACCACTGGCCCTTTATGGCCAGCAAGCTGCTCAGCAATAAACGGTTTGCGCGGCTCACTTTCTGGATTCAGTAGATTCCAGCGCTCAGTGCGCTGCCCTTCACGGGTCAACTCGTTAACGCTGGTCAAACTCCACACGTCCGACTCAATACCGAAGTCACTGCGTAGAAGCTCAGCCGCAGCCTCAACTTCACGCAGAATAGAACCGGCGCCCATCAACTGTACGCGCGGTACATCAGCAGACTTACCTGCTTTAAGCTTGTACATACCTTGAATGATGCCGCCCTCGACACCTACAGGCATTTCAGGATGCTTGTAGTTCTCATTCATAGTGGTGATGTAATAGAAGCAGTTTTCCTGCTGCTCAAACATACGCTGCACACCATCCTGAATGATCACCGCCAATTCGAAGCTGTAGGTCGGGTCATAGGTACGGCAATTAGGGATGGTATTCGCCAGAATGTGACTGTGGCCATCCTGATGCTGCAAGCCTTCGCCGTTCAGCGTCGTTCGACCAGCGGTAGCACCAATTAAGAAGCCACGCGCCTGCATGTCACCCGCAGCCCAAGCCAGATCACCGATACGCTGAAAGCCAAACATGGAGTAGTAAATATAGAAAGGAATCAGCGGGTAGCCGCTGTTGGTGTAGGCTGTTGCCGCCGCCATCCAAGCTGACATAGCACCGGCTTCGTTAATACCTTCTTCGAGAATCTGGCCGGTCTTAGACTCCTTGTACCACATGATCTGATCACGATCGTGCGGCATGTATTGCTGCCCCGCTGAAGAGTAAATACCCAGCTGGCGGAACATGCCTTCCATACCAAAGGTACGAGCTTCGTCCGGTACAATCGGCACAACACGTGAGCCAATCTCCTTGTCTTTCACCAGCGTCGACAACTGACGGACAAACGCCATGGTGGTGGATATTTCACGCTCACCGCTGCTCTTGAACTGAGCCTTGAACGCGTCGCGAGATGGTGTTTTCAGTACTGGGAATTCAGCCTTACGGCTCGGCACGAAACCATCAAGGGCTTTGCGACGATTGTGCATGTAAACCATTTCAGGGCTGTCTGGCGCCGGACGGTAATATGGAACATTGACCAACTCCGAATCCGAAATGGGAATACCGAAACGATCGCGGAAGCTCTTCAAGCTTTCCAGGTCCAACTTTTTCACCGAGTGCGTCTCGTTTTGCGCCTCGGCGGTATCACCCATTCCATAACCTTTTACGGTCTGCGCCAAGACAACGGTTGGCTGCCCTTTATGCGAGACAGCTTCGGCGTAAGCGGCGTAAACCTTAAACGGATCGTGACCACCGCGGTTGAGGTACATGATGTCCTCATCGCTCATATCCTTAACCAACTCCAACAACTCTGGGTACTTGCCAAAGAAGTGTTCACGGGTGTAGGCGCCGCCATTAGCCTTGTAGTTCTGCATCTCACCGTCACAGACTTCGTCCATGCGCTTTTGCAGCAAGCCCGTTGTGTCTTTATCCAGTAGCTGATCCCAGTGGCGACCCCAAACGACCTTGATCACGTTCCAGCCAGCGCCACGGAAAGCACCTTCCAGTTCCTGCATGACTTTGCCGTTACCGCGCACCGGGCCATCAAGGCGCTGTAGATTACAGTTAACGACAAAAATTAAGTTTTCTAGGCCTTCACGGCCCGCGAGGGAGATAGCACCCAACGACTCCGGCTCATCACACTCACCATCCCCCAGGAACGCCCAGACCTTACGGTCACCGCGCGGCACCTGATCTCGGGCCGACATATAACGCATTACATGCGCTTGGTAGATTGCCTGGATAGGACCAAGACCCATGGAGACGGTTGGAAACTGCCAGTAGTCCGGCATCAACCAAGGGTGTGGATAAGATGAAAGGCCTTCGCCGTCGACTTCACGGCGAAAGCTGTCGAGCTGATCTTCGTTCAAGCGGCCTTCGAGATAAGAGCGCGCATACATACCCGGCGAGGAGTGACCCTGAAAATAGATCAGGTCGCCCGGCTGTTCGCCGTCATTACCACGGAAGAAGTAGTTGAAGCCTATATCGTAAAGGGTCGCCGCTGATGAGAAGGTCGAGATATGACCACCCAAACCCTCATCATTGTCGTTGGCCCGCATCACCATTGCCAAGGCGTTCCAGCGAATCAATGAGCGAATACGGCGCTCCATGAACAAATCCCCTGGCATACGCTTTTCTGCAGCTACAGGAATGGTATTGCGGTAAGGCGTGGTGATTGCAGCAGGAAGCTGAACACCGGCATCCGTCGCACGGTCGGACAGCTGTCTTAACAGAAACGCAGCGCGATCCTTTCCCCCGTGCCTAATCACCGAATAGAGTGCGTCTAGCCATTCCTTTGTTTCCAGAGAATCAATATCCTCTTGCATGCAAGTCCCCTTAAGCTGTTCTTCTTATTCCAATATCAATGGATGGTGATCCAAGTTACACATGAGTATAGGCATTCTTTTTACGTTACTTACACGTTTAAGCGCACGCTCTCTCAGCGCAACCAGCCAGCCCAATGCAACAACACACCACCACACTACAAATTCTTGTAGTATTTTTACATAAACAGCATAGCCTAACAACCTAAATGGCGGCACTTCACATAAAAACCCTTAACAAAATCCCGCAAACCACCATAAAACAACAATAAAACAGAAGCGGAGGGATGTAGGGATACTACAAGAACTAAGAATCAAAAGGGAACAGGTGTGAACCTAATGAGAAAATAACAACAGACAAGACAAACAAGCCTCCCAGAAAGGGAGGGCTTTTTTCAGCACACCAGATTAAGGGTAGAGGTAAGCGTCTGAAGCGCCTTGAAATTCGTCAACATTATCAAGTAAGACGATAGGGATCTCTCCACCCACGGGGCTGACCACTCCTACTGGCCCAGCACTGAACCAAATCCCAGCGGGCTTGGACAACAAGGAAGCCGCGGCAGACATAAACGTCACCTGATCAAGCGCCCTCACCGCGTCAACTAACTGACTTTGATAGGCCACACCTTCACGACTGTCAACAATTTCCTGCCAATAAAGGCCCGACTGCTCCGCTAGGTTTTTAGGTTTTTCTTCTAGGCGACTGAGCAGTGCAGCTTTGTGCTCGAGAAACTCAGCCATATTGCCGTCATTAAAAGCCTGCGCCTGAGATTGACGAAAACCATCCACTTCCGAGATGAGCTCACCCACCTTAGCGGTAGGCGACTGCACCACGAATACGCTACCCGGCACCGACTTCAGCCCCATGCTCGACACAAACACGATATAACCTAGCTGTTTCTCTGTGCGCAGACGATGAAAAAATGACGATTTCAAACTCTGGCGCAGCAGTGCGTTGATCGCCGCATCTTTAATCGAATCACCGGCGCCCTGTAAATAGAAGACCACCGCAGAATCTGGATGACTCGTTTGCAGGTGCTGCTGCAACGGCGCACCGCGCAAACGAACCACTTTAGCCGCTGGCATTACCAGCTCGTCGTCAGGCGAACTGTGCAGCTTGCTTTGCAGTATAGCCCCGAGCTTTAGCGCCTCCTGCTCAAATACGTTCCCGTATATCAACACTTTCAGCTCAGTGCCTACAAAGGCCTGCGACACAAACCTCTTAAAATCACTAAAACTCAAAGCCTCTAGCGCGTCCGCCATCTCTAGCTCATGCCAGTAGGGTGCGTATAGGGTCGCGGGGGCTATAGAAAATAACTGTTGATAAGGTGTCTGCTGCTGGCTGTTGCGCCAGCGACGCAACAATTCCGCCCTCAATCCATCAAAGCGTTCTTCTGTAAAACGCGCCTTCTGTATGACCCCAAGCAAGCGTTTGAGCAGCAGTCCTTGACGGTCATTGTAGCCGGCGACGGCAATATCAAAGCCGCGACTGTTCGCATTGATTTGGTAGTGTAATCCCGCCAACGCCGCGGGGTAGGAGAACTCATTCAGAGCGTCCGACGCCAGCTCAGCAAACAACTGTGCCTGAGCTGCTGTCAACGCACTTTGGCCAACAACAGGGGATTTTACGCGTATTTTAATGCTCGCTTTAGGCGTTCCAAAGCTCGTGTCTTGATGATGCCACAGCTCCAATGGCCCTGTAGACTTCAACCGTTGGAAACCTTTCGATGCCCCCAGCTGCTGCTTCAGCCCTAGGCGCTTGGGGATAAAAGGGTTTTTCTTCGGCAATTGAAGCTGCTGTAAAAAGTGCTTAGTTAAAGTCGCGGTCTGAAACCTCTGCGAGTGAACTTTATAAGGTGTTTCATAATAAGCCGAGTTCTTAGTCGCCTCCAAGCTAGGGTCCGTAACCACACGCAACACATTGTCGGGCTTGAGATAGCGTAAATAACGCGACACTAGGCGCGCATCAAAGCTTTCATGCAAGTAGTCGCCTTCGAGTACATGCTCAGGCGCATACTTATGCAGGTTATTAGCCAGTCGGCTTACCGTGTGTATCGGCTCAGATTTTTCGGCAAAATCAAATGCAATATTACTGAGCTTTCGCTGCTCCTCAAAGCGCCATGCCTCAACGCCGTTCTCACGAATGTTCTGAATCACTTTAAAGGTCGTCGCTACAACTTTATCCTGCTTAGCCAACCCCTCTGGCGTCAACTGTATGTTAATACTAAACGTGCCTTGGTTGCGCCCAGAAAAGCCAGCACCTGCGCTTAAACCTTCGGCCCAACCAGCTGATTTCAGTCGCGATAGCAGACTGCCCTCACCCTCATGCCCCAGTATATTTCCCAGGTACTGAAGAGGTTTTTGACGATAGTGAACCTCAGCCGAAGGAATCGGAAACATCAGCGTTAGGCTCTGCTGATCCTTTATCGGCTTAATGTCCACCTGAGCAGGCAACATATCACTGCGAAATAGCGACTGACCCGCAACACGCCTCACGGACGGACGTTTTTCGACCAGTGAAAAACGCGTTCGCACCAAGCTTTCAAGCTGCTCTAAGCTTTCACGCCCGAGCAACACCAGTGTCATACGATCGGATGAATAGTGGCGTTTGTAAAAAGCCAAAAGGTCTTCGCGGACTGAGCCCTCCGACCGGTCAGCGAGACTATCTAGGTTGCCCACACTGAATGTCGACAGCGGGTGTTTTTTATTCATCAGCTGCCGAAGTACATCAAGCTGGCGGCGGTAGCCGTTCTGAATTTTCGATTTATATTCAGAGTCCACCGCATGACGCTCACGTGAGACATATTCAGAGCTAAACAGAGGCGTCAAAAAGAATTGAGCAAAACGGTCCAGAGCAGGTTCAAGACTAGAAGCGTCAACATCAAAAAAGTAATTAGTGTGCTCATTACTTGTATAAGCGTTGTGACTGCCACCACTCTGGGAGATAAAACGCTGGTAGTCGTCGGCTTGTGGGTATTTCTCGGTACCAAGAAACAACATATGTTCTAAGAAGTGCGCCAACCCCTGCCGCTCACGGGGGTCATCACCACTGCCCACCGCGACATCTAGAGCCGCCGCTGCTTTATCCGTACTGGGGTCTGAAATCAGCAGTACCTTAAGATCATTCTCTAGGGTCAGGTACTGATATTCACGTGCGTCATTTATGCTTTGCACCACATCAATAGGCTTTGTCACCGCCGCAAAACATACAGCACTGACAGTCAGCAGCGCTGTGGCAATTGAAACACCTCGACTCGGCACTCGAACACGGGACAACCAACCCCGAGCCCCAACTAATATTCCACCTACACTCTGCAAATCCACCACTCCAATACCACCTATAAAACGAGCGTCACGTAAGAACGAAGGTCACACACCCAGAGAATCCGCCGACACGGCATCAGCGCTGGCATCCATCCCCTGATGCCACGCACTATAAATCGCTTTTAGCAGGGTCGCCAAAGGTATTGCAAAGAACACGCCCCAAAAGCCCCACAGACCGCCAAAAAAGAGCACGGCTACAATAATCGCCACTGGGTGCAGGTTCACGGCTTCAGAAAACAGCAGCGGCACCAACAGGTTGCCATCCAGCGCCTGAATAAAACAATAGGTAAAGAATACCCAATAAAAATCAACGCCTATCCCCCATTGTAAAAAGGCGATCATGACCACCGGCAGCGTCACGACCATCGCGCCAATGTAAGGGATCAATACTGACAGCCCCACCGACACACCCAATAAAAGCGCATAATTTAGGCCTAACAATAGGAACGTGAAATAACTGGCGCCACCGACGACTAAAATCTCAATCACTTTTCCGCGTACATAACTCGCCACCTGCGCGTTCATTTCCAGCCAAATTTGCCGCATTCGAGGGCGCCTAGACGGCAGAAAACTGCCCACCCACTGCAAAATGGTCGCACTGTCTTTAAGAAAGAAAAAAACCAACATGGGCACAACCACAAGGTAAATTAACCCGCTCAACAAGATGGGTAAATTAGATACCGAAAATGACAACACACCCTGCCCCAACTGCCCCAACTCACTACCCGCCAACGCAATCAGCTCTTCCACCTGTGCATTGGAAACCAACTGCGGATACTGCTCAGGCAATAACAGCAGTAAACGCTGCCACTCAATCAACATACCGGGGACTTCCGAAAACAGTCTCACCAGCTGCTGCCAAATCACTGGCAACAGGAACAGTAACGCACCAACAAGTGCCCCCATTAGAATCAGCGTAGTCAGGGTAACGGCAAGCCTGTGAGAGAGCCCCCAACCCCTAAAACGCGAAACCATGCCCTGCATCAAAAAAGCAATGATAATGCTGGCAATTACCGGTGCCAAAATACTGCCTATGGTCAACACAAGCGTTAAACTGCCCGCCAACAACAGCGCCAAGATCACGGCTTCTTCGTCACCAAAGTAACGGTCTGACCAGAGCTTAAAAACCTTCAGCATGTACTACCTCGTCACACTTTTTGTAACACATAAATATAACGACCATCTTCAACTCGGGATTCCATTAAGCGATGCCCACTAAGGTCAGCAAAAGATTTGAAATCACGCACAGAGCCGGCGTCCGTCGCTATCACTTGCAGACATTCGCCCACAACCATTTTGTTTAAACATTGCTTGGCTTTCAACAGTGGCATAGGACAGTCCAGCCCTGATGTATCGAGACACTGATCAATTTCCATCCGTTCTCACCTCTGCCTTCAACCAAACTTGTGACCGTTTGTAGTATTTCCGTAAAATGCTTATCCATCCTGTCCGCCCAAACACCTATCCCCCCTAACAACCATTTAAATGTAACCCATAGGGATAATAACGACGCAAACGCAGTCAAAGTTTGAACATACTGGTCAAAGCACACCACTGCCAGCTAGATAGCCACGATTAAGTGCGCTAGAGTAAACCCCATTGTCCTTAAGCGAAAGTCCTACGCCCTTTATATACGTGCGTAACGCGCCCATAAATTGGCCCACGCACCGAACATAAACAAACTCGGACTCGTAAGCATAGCCTCGGTACCCAACTCATCATGAAACCTTTTTTCCGTCGAAAACTGTTCTCGATTACCATAAGCCTATCCGCGTTGCTGCTAGCACCTCAACTAGGCTTTGCCGCCAACATCGATCTCCCCGAGCTCGGAGATGCCAGCTCGGCCGTGGTATCACCACAACAAGAGCGCGCACTGGGGCAAACTTGGCTACGAATGTATCGAAGCCAAGTCGCAACCTTCTCCGACCCGCAACTCTACACTTACCTAGACGAGTTACTGTCAACGCTGGCTCAACACAGCCAGCTGAAAGATAGGCACCTTGAATTAATCTTGGTGAAAAACGCCAGCATGAACGCCTTTGCTGTACCGGGTGGCGTCGTCGGTGTACACACAGGTCTCTTTAATTTTGCCGAAAACGAAGCCGAGTTAGCCTCGGTGTTGTCGCACGAGTTGGCTCATTTAAGTCAACGTCACTTTGCCCGCAGCGTTGAAAAACAACAGCAGAATTCCATCCCTACCATGATGGCAATGCTCGGCAGTTTAGTGCTTGCGGCAACCGCAGGTGGAGACGCTGGCCTCGCAGCCCTCACCGCCACTCAAGCTGCCGCATTGGATTCAAAGCTGCGTTTCAGCCGTAAAAATGAACAAGAAGCAGACCGTATCGGCATGTTAACCATGGCCGATGCGCAACTTGACCCCAACGCCATGGCAGGCATGTTTGAACGTATGCTGCGCGCCACACGCTACTCACGCAGACCACCAGAATTCCTCTTAACTCACCCCGTGACGGAAAGCCGTATAGCAGACTCGCGCAATCGTGCTGTTAAGTACCCCATGCGCCAATACCCCGAAGCACTGGACTACCACCTTATGCGTGCCCGTGCGCTCATGGTCCACGAAACAACACCACAGCAAGCCGTCGCTCGATTTGACAGCGAGTTAGAAGGCGACACCCTAAACTACGACGCCAGTCGTTACGGGTTAGTGCTCGCCCTAACCGCCAGCGACCAACTTGAGCGAGCCCAAGAAGCCCTACTCCCTCTACTGCAAAACAGCCCAGATAAAATCGCTTACGTCATTGCGCAAGCCGATATTGAAGCTGCAGACGAAAACTACACCGCCGCGCTATCGCGACTTAAGCAACAATTAGCCAAACAACCTGAAAACCACGCCCTCAACCTGCGTTATGCAGAGCTCTTAATGAAGTCGGGTAATTACCCGCTAAGTGAAGAAATACTTGAAGCCCACGCAAAACGCCGGCCAAAAAATGACTACGTCTGGTATTTACTGGCTGAAGTCCACGGCCTGGCGGGTAATATTCTCAGCGTTCACACCGCTAGAGCAGAGTATTTCATTCTCAACGGGGTCTACGACAAAGCCCAAACACAGCTTAACAACGCACTAAAACTGGCCAAAGGCAACTACCACAAGACAGCACTATTGGAAGAGCGCGTTAAAGACATACACAACATGCGAGAAAAAAATCAACTGTAAGGCCTCTTGCCAACAACCTCGACTGTGTCAACACAGCCATTAATGCCAGCCCGAGTCTCTTAGCCAATCCGCTAACTGAGACACGGGCATAGGGCGCGCAATATAATAGCCCTGCGCCATCTCACACCCCATTTCTTCAAGTTTATCGAGCAGTGCTTCCTCCTCCACACCCTCAGCCACAACCTTTAAACCTAGGTTGTGGGCCAAGTTAATGGTTGAGTTAACAATAATTTCATCCTGCTGATCGGTAAGCATCGAAATGACAAACGAATAGTCTATTTTCAGCGCTTGTACGGGCAAGCGCTTTAAATAAGCTAAAGAGGAATAGCCCGTGCCAAAATCATCAATCGACAAACCCACACCGAGGGCACTCACCGCTTCCAACGCCAGCCTCGCCTTGTCTGGATTCACCATGATCGTGCTTTCAGTGATCTCTAGCTCCAACATCTCTGCGGGCAAGTCATAGCGCTCTAAAAGCGCGCCAACATGCTCAGCAAAGCCCTCATCCAACAGGTTCTGCGCCGAAAGATTAGCGGCCACCGAAAGATTGAGACCCTGCCGGTGCCAATCAGCGGCCTGCTGAACACTGCGTTCCAACACCCATTTTGTTAATGGTTTAATAAGCTCGGTCACCTCAACCAAGGGAATAAATTCACCGGGTGGAATAAAACCCATTTTCGGGTGATTCCAGCGCAGTAATGCCTCAAAACCATAGACACGTTTAGTCACTACATTCACTTTCGGCTGGAAGTACAACTCCAATTGATCCTCGCGAATCGCCCGCCCCAATTCACTCAACAACGTTAAGCGCTTGGTGGAGTGGGGGTCGTAACTGGCTTGATACACTGACACCCCCAAACGCTCCGCCTTCGCGTGATACATAGCCACATCGGCGTAACGCATTAGAGTACTGATGTCTGAAGCCTGTGCTGGGCAGGTACTGACACCAATACTGGCGCTGATCTCGGCGTCAAGCCCTTCAAGCTCGAAGGGCTGACGAATAGCGTCCAGTATTTTATGACCAGCCACCACAGCCTGCTGCGCATTGCGTATGCGTGGCAACAGTATGGCAAATTCATCGCCACCTAAACGTGCCACCGTCGCGTTGTGTTCAATAACCACCTCCCCGATCCTAGGCCCTAACTGCTTCAGCAGGCTGTCCCCAGCCTGATGTCCTAGGGTATCGTTGATCTCCTTAAAGCGATCAAGATCAATCAGCAATAGTGCAAATGCTTGCCCTTCATGCTGCGTATCAAGCGCCTCTCCCAATCGGGTATACAGTAGGTTTCGATTGGGTAACAACGTTAGGGAGTCGTGATTGGCTTGGTATTCAAGCTTATCGATATATAAGCGACGCTCGGTAATGTCACGGGAGGTCCCCCAAATGCGCGTCAGGTAACCATCTTCAATAATGCCAATAGCCGAATGCTGGAAAAAAGCCTCGTCACGCTGAGCGCCTTTCAGGTTCGATTCTTTATCGATTAAGCGATAGCCATTAGCGACAAAATCACGGAGGTCATTTTTTAAATAATCGCCGTTTTGGGACATGCCGGCCATACCGATGCCCAACAGATCCTGCGGTTTATTCGCACCCAGTAACTTCGCCATCACCTGATTACACTCCGCCATCACCGCATCACTGAAAATCAGCGCGGCCTGCGTGTCATAATCCAATCGAATATCAACCGGCGGCTGAAGGTCCAAGCGATACATGGCTTCAGAGCTGTTGGCGATGAACGCACGATAACGAGCTTCGCTTTCAGCTAACGCCTGCTCCCGCGCTCGACTCTCAGTGACATCGCTCAGCATTAGCAGTAGGCCGGTGACATCACCTAGCGTATTTTTTGTGGGTATTTTATCTACTTTAAACCAAACCACCTCACCGTTAACGTGGCAACTCTCCAAGGTGTTAAGACATACCTCACCACTGCGAATGACCCCCATAATTTCTCGCTGCCGCTCTGCGGGGTCATCCCAGTGAGGCGCTATTTCTAAAAAGGATTTACCTGTTGCAGCGTCTAAAGGCATCCATTTAGCGGCTTGATTATTACCCTGTTTTACCATGCCCCAACGATCCAGGTACCAGATTACTGACTGAATTGAATCAAGGAGCAGTTGTACCTCTTGGTTCTGTTGCTGTAATTCACGCTCTGCGTCAATACGCTGTGTGATATCGGTTAAAACGCAACCCACCGCTGCAATAGTCTGACCGTCAATACGAATAGGGAAGCGCACAACCCAGAATGTTTTTTCCTGACCACTGGGGTCAATGAACACTTCTTCACTGGAAATCGAGCGCGCTTGCGTTACCACTTCACGATCTCGATTACAGCTCAACTCGGCGCGCACTGGTGTAAATAATTCATGGTCCGTCTGCCCCAACACATCACCGTGTTGCTCATCGAGATAGCGGTAAAACTCTCGATTGGCGAGCAAGTACTGACCTGATAAATTTTTCACCGTGATTAAGGAGTGAGTGTTGTCAACGATTGACGACAGCAGTTGATCTTGCTCTTTAAGGCTCTGCTCCACTTGGCTCTGATAGGACTGATCTTCGAACTGCACAAATACATGCAGCACTCGACCTAACTTATCTTTAACGGGAATTACCCGCACAGACAAATCAAGCTCACGCACTGGGCGACTCCACGCAACTTGATAGTGAACATCAAATTCTAATTGCTGCCCAGCCTGCACCGCCTCTCGATATTTATCGACCGAAATGAGCCGGGCAACCCTAGGGTCTAGAAAGAAATTATAGGTTTTCCCGTGCGTCCGCCGGTGATCTCCCTGCACATGAAAAAGCTGTTGAAATGCGGGATTATGGCGCACTAAGGTGCCATCACGATCCATGATGCATGTCGCGGACCTGGAGAAGTGAAACAGTCGCTCAAACAGTAAATCCGAGCGGTACATCGGCACCACTGACGCCAAACCATGGGGTGATAAACAAATGCCGGTAATGGATTGTGTGTCCGGGTTACATTCAAGCGGCAACCCCCACGCCAGCAACGATACGCTCCTGCCCTTTTGATTCGTCAGCAGCTCGCAGCTAAAGGGGCGTTGATCGCGTAACGCACCGCCGACTGACGTCAAAAAACGCTCCCCAGACTCCGGGGTAAAAACAGCCAAAAAGTCTCGTAGGCTGCTCACAGCTGTGGCTAGATTGTCTTCGAAGTATTCATTAACAACCAGCGTGCCGCTCCGTAAGTCCCAGTGCCACGCAGGTGCCTGGGTTGCAAAGAGGTGTTCGTACATAGAGGCACTTACAGACTCGTCCGGCAGCGTAACATTTAGTAAAGACCCAACCGGGCTGCTAACAGAGGTGCTACTAAGCGTGTTAGTGAAGGGCTGTTCAGGCATGAGGGGCATACTCCATGACCAGAAACTGCACTTGTGCGAGCGAGCCAAAAGCGCAGGAAAACTTCCAGTTTGTCATTGTCCATTGAGTATAGACAAGCGACCCATAGAGCAAGCTTAAAATATCATGCGGCAGCGCAAGAGCAGCCAAAGCGGGACAAAGGGCATGGAGACCTTAGCCCCAACTATGGAGTGTGACGCTTAAAGAGGCATTAATAGTGCGGCGGGCGCTCCTCCGCAGAGCCAGACTGAGACTGCTCCAGCGAGTAGGAAACACTTTTGTACTTTTCCACCAAAAAGCGCAACTGCTCACGCATTTCAGTTATCTGTTGGTCCTGCGTGGCGACCACATCATTCAGTGCCTGTAAGGTATCCTCTTGAAATACCACGCGCATCTGTAAGTCTTCCACCGCCTCACGCAATTGAGTAATCTCTTCATTCGCGGCTGGATCTTGCTTCATAGTTTTCTCAGTGTTTAACAGGTAGTACCGCCACCGAGCACCCCTTCCTGAGAGTTGATGCATCGATATACATTTAAGATTCGTGGCTTAGCGACCAGCATTCTAACGTGTCCAGCCTCAACAAGGCTACGCGATTACGGCTTTGTATAATCCAAGCCCAAAGCGCCGTAGGTTGCCTCCAACAAGCGATCCGCTCGGTGATCCAGCAAAATTGCCTGCCCCATGCTGCGCGTGACATAGCCCACCCCCAACTGATTTTCGGCGTCGCCATAACCCAATGTGCCTCCCGCGCCAGGGTGACCGAAGCGCTGTACAGAGCCTTTGCTTGCCCAACACATAAAACCCAGCGCAAACGTAATGTCGTTTTTGAGTACGCTGTCGTCCGCTTGACTCTGCGGTGTCCAGCACGCGGGCTTCATCACATTGGATAGCAGTCGCTCATCCACAACGTCACATAAACTGCCATAGAAGCGCGCCAGTGAGCGAGCCGATGACTGGGCATTAGCCGCGGGGATCTGCGCCTGACGCCAGTTGTCCGAGTTGGTGCCGAACAACAAACTCGGCGGATTACCAAACGCTCGGTTGGCCAGCCCCCGAGGGTCTGCGCGCATGATTTCAGTCATACCGTGGCGATTGAGCTGCGGTAGCTTCTCACGGTTGGGCGCCATATCCGCCAATCCCGCCACGGCGACATCAGCCACCCCAAATTCCATATCCAAACCCAGCGGGGCCGCAACATGCGCCTGAAAATAGTCATTAAAACTGCTCGCACCGCTGGCTCGGCGGACCAATTCACCCAGTACCCAGCCGTACAGTATCGGCGAATAACCTTGAGCCGTGCCCGGCTCCCACCACGGAGCCTCAGCCGCCACTCGCTCAACAATGGTCGCCCAGTCAAAAATCGCTTGGTCATCCACAGGCTCGTGAAATGCGTTAACGCCCGAGCGGTGGCACAACACCTGCCGCACGGTCACCTTTGCTTTATTGGCCGCTGCGAATTCCGGCCAATACGCGGCAACGGGCTGATCAAGCTGCAATAACCCGCGCTCCACCAACTGCAAGACACAAACGGCCACCAGCGCCTTGCCCGCCGAGAAAATGGTCGAGCGGGTGCCTTCCAGCCAAGGCTTCTGAGCGGCTTTATCACGACTGCCGGCCCAAATATCCAGCAACAACTTCCCCTCATGCACGACCGAAAATGCCGCCCCCTGCTCACCGCATTGCTGAAAGTTGTCAGCGAACACCTGCGCAACCGACTCAAAACCCGACTCGATCTGTCCCTCTACCCGAACTGCCGTCATATACCTCATCCCACACAATCACTAAAAACAACCGCTACTCGCCGAGAAGCGCCCAGAAGCGCTAAATCTCATCCTAACGTCGCGGCCAAACACCCCACCACCTAAAACTCATGTCCTAACATCACGATCGAGTTAGGACAGACTCCCCTCGCTCACATATTTTAGAGTACAAAAGAACATAAACACGCAACTATATAACCCAAACATCTAAAACCAAATCCTGTTCAACAAGCTCTAACACTATACTAAATACGTAGGCAGAAACCTGCAGCGCTGCTGACAAAAAGCCTTCAACATCGATGGCTACGACACCGTCACCTGACCACCACCCGAGCTGCAACAACGAGGTGCCCATGTTTAACCTCATGCAACAAGCGCAACTTGGGGAACTGCATTTAAAGAGTGTTCCCCGCGCGCAACTCAACGCCATTATTGCCATACACTCCAACCGCCGCGGCACAGCCCTCGGCGGATGCCGCTTACTTCCCTATGACAGCGACACAAACGCCATACAAGACGCCATCAGCCTCGCCCGCAGCATGAGCTATAAAGCCGCCCTCGCCGAACTGCCTCAAGGCGGTGGTAAGGCCGTTATCATCGAACCCCAACAGCCATATGACCGGAGACACCTGCTCTTGGCTTTCGCCGATTTCATCAACGAATTGGGCGGTCGATACATCACCGCCGTCGATTCAGGCACCAACTCCAAGGACATGGACATTCTCGCCAGCCGGAGCCAGTACGTCACCAGCACCAGCGTCGCAGGCAACCCCTCATGTTATACCGCCCAAGGCGTACTAGTGGGTATTCAGGCAGCTGTCGCCAGTCAATTGAAACACGACTCCCTCAAAGGGGTTCACATAGCCATTCAGGGACTGGGGCAGGTCGGCTTGATCCTCGCCAAAGCGGCACACGCTCAAGGCGCCCACCTGACAGTTACCGACACCGACCCTCAGAAGATAAAAGCAGTACAAGCACTGCTGCACTGCAACTGCGTATTACCCAGCGATATATTTGCAGTGCCTTGCGACGTACTAGCCCCCTGCGCACTTGGCGGCTGTATCAACGAACAAACCCTGCCACAACTGCAGTGCAAAATTATCGCCGGTTCCGCCAATAACCAATTGGCCAGCCCCGCGCTGGCGCAACAACTGCATCAGCGCAACATTCTCCTAGCCCCCGACTACGCCATCAACGCCGGTGGTTTGATATTCGTCAGTCTGCGTCATTACCAACACGCCGAGCGAGGCACCATCGATAAAAAGATTCAACAGATCGGCACCACCTTGCGAGAAATTTTCCTACAGGCACAGCATCAACACAGCGACACCCTCAGCGTGTGCGAGCGACTGGCCGAAGCCAAGTTGCACTTACAGGCGCCCCACCCAGCCCCGCACACCCAACAAGCGCTCGCGAGCACGCCGCAGGCGTCAATCAGTCAAGGTAGTCGTCATGCGCCATTCCACTGAATTAGGCCAACGCTGGCCCCACGTCATGGCCAATGCGGGATTATCCGCCTTGCCCAGTGAGGGACAGCAGAGCTCGGCTGGACAATCGGCCTTTCAATTCATCGGACCCAGTGGCCAGCTAACCCAGCCATTGCCTAAAAACCTTACAGCCGAACAGTTAATCGACTTTTACAAGGCGATGGTGCTGACTCGCAGTTTCGATAAAAAATGCATCGCTCTGCAGCGCACTGGGCAGATGGGTACCTACCCATCCTGTCTCGGCCAGGAGGCCGTCGGCGTGGGGCTGGCCAAAGCCATGCTCGACAGCGATGTATTTATTCCCTATTACCGCGATCAAGCCACCCAATTGATTCGCGGTGTGAGCATGTGTGAAATCATGCAGTACTGGGGCGGCGATGAGCGCGGCAGCGATTACCTGCAATGCCCTGAAGACTTACCTAACTGCGTGCCCATCGCCACCCAGTGCAGCCATGCCGTCGGCATTGCCAGCGCTTTGAAGCTACGGCATGAATTACGCAACGAACGCCATGACGAATCCCATCGCGCGGCGTATGCCGGTGGCCGCGCAGCACTTTGCACCCTAGGTGATGGCGCCAGCGCCAAGGGCGATTTCCTCGAATCACTTAATGCCGCCAGTGTCTGGGAGCTGCCACTGGTGTTTGTCATCAACAACAATCAATGGGCCATCTCTACCCCGACCCACCTAGAACACAAGCTCTCTCAGCTGTCCGACCTAGCCGCAGGAGCGGGCCTGCCCGGCGTGCAAGTCGACGGCAACGACGTCACCGCCGTATATCACGTTGTACAACAGGCTTTACAGCGCGCGCGCGCGGGGAAGGGGCCCACATTAATTGAAGCGGTTAGCTACCGCCTCGGCGATCACACCACCGCCGATGACGCCAGCCGTTACCGCGACACAGATGAGGTTAAAAGGGCATGGGGTAGAGAACCCATAAAACGCTTACAGCAATACTTACACAGTCAACAACTCTGGCAAGCGGGCGCTGAGAGCCAACTGCTCAACACCTGCCAGCAACAAATCGAATCCGCAGTACAAGTCTACCTAAATCTACCCCCGCAACCCCCAGAGGCCATGTTCGATTACCTATACGAGACCCTGCCCGCGCCATTGCACAGACAACGTCAGCAACTGCTGCAGCGCTTTCCCAGTCCCAGCATCGTTAAAAACAGCCCCGTTAAAAAAAGTTCCGTTAGCCACTGCACGGCTAGCAACAACGTCGTTAACAACAGTACCGCCAATCACAGCCCCGTTTGCCCCGCGTTGCCGCAGCCTAAACAGCACCAAGGCTACCCAGCGGCCGACAAGCCAACAGCGGATAAAATCACCTTGATCGAGTCAATCACCCTAGCCCTGCGTCACGAAATGCAACGCAACCCTGACATGCTGTTGCTGGGCGAGGATATTGGCCGCAACGGCGGCGTGTTCCGCGCAACAGCTGGTCTACAACAAGAGTTTGGCCCCCACCGAGTAATCGACACGCCGCTCGCCGAAACACTGATTGCTGGCGTTGCTGTTGGCATGGCCTGCCAGCACCTGAAGCCGGTGCTTGAGATTCAATTCATGGGCTTCATCTACCCAGCGCTCGACCAGTTAATCAGCCATGCAGCGCGTCTGCGCAACCGAACACGTGGCCGTCTCAGCTGCCCCCTGGTCGTGCGAGTGCCCTTCGGCGGTGGCATCCACGCCCCTGAACACCACTCCGAAAGCACCGAGGCCATGCTGGCCCACATACCCGGCCTGCGCTTGGTCATCCCCAGCTCACCCAAGCGCGCCTACGGCCTCCTGCTAGCTGCATTACGCAGCCCAGACCCAGTGGTGTTCTTGGAACCCAAACGCATCTACCGCGCCGTCAAGCACAGCGTTGAAGACTCAGGCGAGGCGCTACCACTCGACCGCTGCTTCACCCTGCGCGTCGGCCAGGACCTAACACTGGTGACTTGGGGCGCACTGGTGCAAGAGGCACAACAAGCCGCCAAGCAATTGCACACAGAAGGTATCGAGGTCGAGGTCATTGATGTTGCCACGCTGCAACCACTCGATATGGACACCATCATCACATCGGTCACGAAAACCGGCCGTGTGCTCATCGCCCATGAGGCGGTACAAAGCTTTGGCGCCGGTGCGGAGATAGCCGCACGATTGGCCGAACACGCACTGCCCCAGCTCAAGGCGCCCATCAAGCGACTCGGCGGCTACGACACCATCATGCCGCTGCTGCAAAACGAGCACTACTACCTGCTCAGCAGCGACGATCTCGCGCAGGCCGCCCGCGCCTTGATGCAACACGATTAACCCACGCTGGGCCGCCCAAAAGAACCCCATAAAGTAACAGGACAAGCGCATGCGTTTTTTCAAACTGCCCGACCTCGGCGAAGGCCTCCAGGAAGCTGAAATTGTGGAGTGGCATGCCAAAGCAGGCGATACGGTAGCGCTCGATCAATTACTGGTGAGCGTCGAAACAGCCAAAGCCATTGTCGACATTCCCGCGCCTCAAGCCGGCCAACTTGCACAAACATTCGGGGCGATTGGCGATCTCCTACACATAGGCGACCCCCTGATCGAGTACGCCAACGAACAAGATACCGCCACGGTGGTGGGTAATCTCAACAGCGCTGATACCGGTGACACAGAAGAGGAGGAGGAGGACTTTTTTATCATTGGCTCACCAGCGGCGACAATACTAGCACCCATACCCATAGCTGCCACGCCCCCCACAGCCAGCCAACTTTCACCTACTGCATCTGCTCAACCAGCGCCAAGTCAATTACCCTCTGACACAATCGCGCTGCGAGGGGCGCGCCGTACCATGGCCAAAACCATGCAAAGTGCTCAACAGCAGGTGGCTCAGGTGACCCTATGTGAAGATGCCGACATCCAGCGTTGGCCGCCACACACAGACACCACCGCACGCCTATGCCGTGCCATTACCTGCGGTGTAGCCGCCGAGCCCTATTTTAACGCTTGGTTCAACAGCGCCGACATGGCACTCGAAGTACGCCCGGAAATTGACCTTGGCATAGCGGTTGACAGCCCTGACGGGTTATTTGTCCCTATTTTGCGCAATATCGGCGAGTGCAGCCTCAGTGAAATACGCATCGACTTGAATCAATTACGCGCCGATGTTGAGGCCCGAGCGGTCCCATCGCAAGCAATGCAGGGCGCAACATTCACACTTTCCAATTTTGGCAGTTTAGCGGCGAGCGAAAAACACCAGGGTTCAACCAAGTACTTAGCTGGACGTTACGCCTCGCCGATGGTGGTACCACCCTGTGTGGCTATCCTTGGCGTGGGCGGCGCGCGTCACACACCCGTGGCTGTTATGCGTAAAGGAGCAACTGACGCCGATGAGCAATCCGCCTACAGCGTAGCTGTGCACAGACTCCTGCCGCTATCGCTTAGCTTCGACCACAGGGTGTTAAGTGGTGGCGAAGCGGAGCGATTTTTGGTCGCCTGCATTGCAGATTTAATGCGCGCTGATTAGTGCAGTGTTTCTGCCGAAGACAACCTTACAAAAAATGAGAAGGCCCCTTATTCACCCCCAACATCCATTGCCGGTCTGAGATAAACTACCCGCCTAGAGCACCTTCGAGAAATACTTACACGGACGTCCCTTTATGTCGCTATTAGCCAAATTGACCAGCAACAGCCGCCTAGCAAAACAAGGGGTAATGGGGGCATTACGTTTCGGAAAAACCATGCGGGTGATCTCACCAAGAGTGGCTAGCTGGGCCCTGCAGCGCCGTAAACCCAGCGCGGTTGAAGTACGAGAGACCGTTGAACAGCTGGGCACTACCTACATCAAGCTGGGCCAGTTGATCGCCAGCTCGCCCTCGGTGTTCCCCGCCGACTATGTCGAGGCCTTTCAGGACTGTCTAGATAACGTTGAGCCGATTGCCTTCAAAGAAGTGTTCAAGGTAATGCAGCGTGATCTGGATAAACCCATCGACTCGCTGTTCAGCTTTATTGACCCAGAGCCACTGGCTTCGGCCTCCATCGCTCAGGTCCACGCCGCCACGCTGGTCACAGGCGAGTCAGTGGTGGTTAAAGTACAGAAGCCGGGTGTTGAGGATATTATCTCCACCGACATGAACGCCATCTTCTTGATGTCGCGGGTGGCCGAGCTGATTTCACCGAATCTAAGCAAGGACTCGATCACCGATATGGTGGGCGCGCTCTATCAATCGATGGCGGACGAGTGCGATTTCATCAAGGAGGCCGACAACCTCGAGAACTTTAACCACTTCTTGCGCGAAGAAGGCATCACCGAGGTGACAGCGCCCAAGCCTTACCGCCGCGCGTCGAGCAAGAAAGTACTGACCATGGAACGCTTCGAGGGTGTGCCGCTCACCGATTATGAGAAGCTCGGCGACTACACCGATGATCCGGCCGGCGTGCTGCTCACCGGCATGAACACCTGGATCGCCAGTTTAATGAAGTGTGAGGTCTTCCACGCGGATCTACACGGCGGCAACATTATGTTGCTCACCGATGGTCGTCTGGGTTTTATCGATTTCGGCATGGTTGGTCGCATTGAAGCCGATGCTTGGCAGGCCATTTTTGCCTTGATGCGCGGCATCGATTCCAGCGACTATCAATTGGTGGCCGAGTCCATGATCAAGGTTGGCATGACGGCAAAAACCGTTGACGTGAACCGTCTCGCGCGCGACATAGAAGAGCTCATCAAGCAGAGCAACGGTATCCAGCCAGGCAGCGAAAACGAACTGGGCGATGGCGTGAATCAGTTGATCATGGAGATCGCCGAACTGGGCAAGGCCCACGGCATTCGCTTCCCGCCATCCTTCACCCTGCTGCTCAAACAATTCCTCTACTTTGATCGCTACACTCAACAACTGCTGCCCGGCATGGACCCTTTCAGTGACTCAAGGGTTAATTTTTAATACCAGTCGACCACAGGCGACTGTGTAAATAGAAGACCTATAGAATATCCAGACCCCCTTTTAATTCCCGGTTAAGCCCCTATCTATAGGCAGGCTGTTAATGGCAGTAAAACTCAGCACACAACGCCTGCCACGCTGCTATTCTTAAATAATGCCAAAACCATCAGATAGCGTTCACAGCATTGTAGCTAGGGAGCTATTCAGTAAGTTATTAATAGGTTTTCACTTATTCTATTAACGCTTTAGCATCGACGAGTGGCCTGCTCAATGAAGGATTCTGAAGGTATTATTGCGGGGATAATTACAGCGCTAAGTCAATCCAGCGAACTTATCTCGCTCTGGCAATACCCGTCGCAAGACAGTCATTGCACACTGATATTCGCCAGTCCCCCGTTCACTCGATACAGACAATGTCACACGGCCACTGAAACCCTCGATCAGCCTGTACTCGACTGCATACAAAAGCACGGCAGCAGTGGTTTTATGCAAAAAAAAGAACAACTAGAGAGCAATTGTGGTGAGCTCTACATTCAAAGTTTAGAACCGGTTGGTAACCACCATTTTTTGCTTAAACACGACCATGTCCCCTACCCATTTGAATTACACCACAGGTCGAGAAGCAAGGCTGTCAGTGATATTGAGCGGCTCATCATCCGCAATATTGTTCACGAACTGCTGACCCCCATCAACTCTATTCAAGGCATCAACGAACAGCTAGCCAATATCGGTGACAACGAGGACAATCAGGAGCTGCTTGAGCATCTATCCGATGCCAGTCACAGCATCAAAAAACACCTTTCGGAAATTGTTAATTTCATTAGCCTCAGCAACAAAGAAACACAGGCCTACCAGAAAGATAACTTCGATATTTTTGAAACCTTATTTTCTGTTTCGTCAAAAGCCAATCGCAGCATACTGATTCAAAAACGGCAGCTAAACTTCAAACTCACCTACCCGCTGGAACAGGATTCACTGCCGCTGTTTGGGCACGCTGACCTACTTGAGCAAATGCTCTTACACCTGATTGATAACGCCATTAAATTCACCCCCGACGGCGGCGACATCAGCGTCAAGGCAACCCTGACAGAACAGGCCACACTCAACTTTTCAGTGACCGACAGTGGCTGTGGCATCGCTGCCGCAGATCACGCGATACTGTTTCGTCCCTTCGTACTGGGCAACCTGAAAGAGACCCACACCACTAAAGGCCTAGGGCTTGGACTTGCCTCTGCACTGGAGTGCTTGATCATCATCACCGGCAATAACGACGTGGAATTGAATCTCGATTCGAGCCCTGGAAATGGATCTTGCCTGTCCTTCGACATCCCCTACCTAAAATCGACCAGTGAAGTCATCAGCAAAAAGGAAGATCTGAGGCTGCCCAAGGCCGTCGATCACTATCGAATACTGGTGGCCGAAGATAACCCCACCCAACAAATGATCATCCGAAAACTAATCAAACTCTTGGGTTTTCAAGCCAAACTGGTTGGCAATGGCCTTGAAGTGGTCGGCGAATTTATCCGCGAGGACACCCACTACGATTTAATTTTGATGGACATACAAATGCCCGGCATCTCGGGCCTAGAGGCAACCCAATTAATTCGTAAACACGAACAGCAGTTTAACTTGGAGCGAACCCCCATCATCGCCATCACCGCCAATATTGAGCAGGAAGTCCACAGTGAGTCCATTGCCTGCGGCATGGATGGTCACTTTGGCAAACCCGTGAGCCGGATCGTACTCGATGAATTGATCCGTCATTCCCTGCTGGGCATTTCACAAAGCCATAGAGGTGCGGAATAGTGTGAACAACACGCACTGAGCGACACAAGAGAATAATGAAGATAAGCCAGTGGAACAGACCCCGACCAGTAGGCGACAAAAGCATTACAAATGCCTGACAGACTTAGTAATTCAGTACCTGCTTAACAAAGGGAATGGTAAGGCGGCGCTGCTCGGCGAGCGAGACATGGTCAAGGCGCTTGAGGGTTAAAAACAGCTCTTTCATATCGCGCGGCGCGCGGTGCAAAATATATTGAGCCACCTCATCGGTCAGCTCCAAGCCGAAACCTTTGGCGCGCATCTGCAGCGCGGCCTGCTTACTGCGATCATCAAGCGGCGTAACCTGATACACCAAACCCCAAGTCAAACGTGAGTGCAAATCAGGCAGGCCAATAGGCAACTCCAGCGGGCCTTTCTCCGCCGCCATGAGCAAGCGTTTACCCGAATCGCGCAGACGGTTAAATAGATGAAATATCGCCTGCTCCCAATTTGGCTTGCCAATGACCGCGTGCAAACCGTCCAGGCAGACAAGATCAGCATCATCAAAGCCTTCAAATAACTTAGCGGGGGAAAAACCAGACAGCTCAGTTAACGGCAGATACTGAACCTTGGCACCCTGCTGCTCAGCAAAGCTGCAGGCCGCCTGAAGCAGGTGAGTTAACCCAACACCGCTGCCCCCCCAAATAAAAATGGAGGTTTCGCCAAAGGGTTGCAGCATGTTTTTCAGGGACGCGACCACCTGGGCATTATTGTCCCCTTGTGGCGCATAGAAGTTATCAAAGGTGGCTTCATCGTTAAGATGCACCTGAAGGGATAACTGCTGAGGTTGCTGCTGACTGCTCATACTAAATTAGAGGAAACCAACTCTGACGATACTGACAACTGAAGCAGTAGCTGCTCAGCCGGCCTATGTTTATTAACGTATAACCGCGTTTCAAGCGACCCTCAAGCCGCCGCCAACCCTTAACAAACGCGCTAGCGGCGCAAGGATAGCCGCTTGCGTAGACGAAAAAAAGTCTTATTTAACAAAAACATGCGCCTGCTCCCACAGAGAGTCAAGCCCCCTCAAAATCAGCCAGCCCAGTAAAAGCGTAACAATTGAGGCACTCGCTGCTGGGTCGCCCCCACAATCGAGACAACCGTTTCGGGTTTTAAGCGCTTATCCAACGCCAACGCGTCTAATAATAGAGACATTCGGCCCTCCGGTTGCAGCGCAAAACGCAAGCTCTGGCCGCGCACCTCCAATAATTGCACGTGACGTAACACCGCCAAACTATCGAGGTAGTCGGTCAGAGCGACATAAGACTGAAAGCGATCAACCCCCGACACTTCCATCACCAACGTATCGACGCGGCGATCAGTAGCGGTAATGCCGTATATACCAGAAAAGTGGTTAGCAACCTCACCCAACCCCTTATCAAAGAGCGCTTGAAGATCAGCGCCTCGGCTGTCAAACAACTGCTGTTGCTGTCGATGCTGCAGGGACCACGAGGCCAACCACTCTCCACCCGAGGTTTGGCTATAACGGCCAACAAGAATGGCATCCACCGCATAGCGAACAGATGCCGCCGCAATGGCTTGCTGATCTAACTGCCACAACTGTTCAGGCCCAAGGCTCAGCTGATCCTGAAGATCCAGCAGCGGTAATACTTGAGGTAGACCAAGTTGCCTCGCACTGGCCACCAACTGGGCTTCCAGTTCTGGTTCATCAGCAAAGGCCACCACCTGCCGACCTGCGTGCAGGTCATCGTGCACCAACCACATGAGTACAGACGGTCGATTCTCCGGCCATATTGGCAGCCCCGCTTCACGCAGCAGGGCTTCCACAGCGCTCTGTGAAAAAGTCATTTGAAGACGTGTTTGCGCCTGTCCCTCGTCATCATCCACAGCCGTTTCATAGCGGAAGGATTCAATCAAACGCAGTGGCTTAGCCAATGCACGACGCAACGCCTCTGACTCACCTAAAGCGTGACGACCACTGGCGCGGAGCAATACCAACCGCAAGGCCTCTGCCCCCGCTTGACTCCGAACATCATCACTCTGGTCGGCCACCAGAACACGCTCGCGATAGAGGTTATCCACACGTTCTGCAGCGGCTGGCAGAGCCATAACACAACCCCATAGCGCCGCCAACAACAGGTGTTTGGACCATCGTGTCTGTCGCATATCGTTTACAACCCTATTTGTTTCGCAACTCATCACTGCCATTATCCGCCCAATGTATCGGCGCGGCTTAAAATAAAGACCGCTATTATAGGCCCAAGGCCCACCAAAATAGCAGCCTTGGATCGCATACAAAGCGACCGCTGAAAATGAGTTATAAAACTTTGCCATGAAAACACCACAGGCGCTTATAAACTGGTAGAATACGCGCCTTTTTATACCCGCCACTTTTATCCCTTGAGCAACCGACGTTTCTCGATATCCCTCTAACGAGAACATGAGCGAAAACATGAGCGAAAATAAGCCTTCACTGAGTTACAAAGACGCCGGCGTTGATATCGACGCTGGCAATGCACTGGTTGAGCGTATCAAAGGCGTTGCCAAGCGCACCAACCGTCCCGGCGTCATGGCCGGACTCGGCGGCTTCGGCGCGCTGTTTGAACTGCCTACTGGTTATAAACAGCCGGTATTGGTCAGCGGCACTGACGGTGTTGGCACCAAGTTGCGTTTGGCCATGGACCTGAACATGCATGACACCATCGGCCAAGATTTGGTCGCTATGTGTGTTAACGACCTAGTCGTTGCCGGTGCCGAGCCACTGTTCTTCCTCGACTACTACGCCACCGGTAAACTCGACGTCGACGTCGCAGCGGATGTAGTAACAGGTATTGGCGCCGGTTGTGAGCTGTCAGGCTGTGCTCTGGTCGGCGGTGAAACCGCTGAAATGCCAGGTATGTACGAAGGCGGCGATTACGATCTGGCCGGTTTCTGTGTCGGCATCGTTGAGAAGTCTGAGCTGATCGACGGCACCAAGGTAGCCGACGGCGACATCCTGATTGGTCTGGCTTCTAGCGGTCCGCACTCAAACGGCTACTCGCTGATCCGCAAGATTCTGGAAATCAGCAACGCTGACCTGAACATGCCGATGGGCGATACGACGCTGGCCAAAGCGCTGATCGAACCTACTCGTATCTACGTGAAGTCGACGCTGAAGCTGATCAAAGAGTCTCAGGTTAACGCCATGAGCCACATCACCGGTGGCGGCCTGCAGGAAAACATCCCGCGCGTACTGCCCGATAACTGCAAAGCTATTATCGACACCAACGCCTGGGAAATCCCACCAGTCTTCAAATGGCTGCAAGAGCAGGGCAACGTTGAATCGTTCGAGATGTACCGCACGCTCAACTGTGGTATTGGCATGATCATCGCCGTACCCGCCAGTGAGCAAGAGAACGCACTGCGCATCCTGAAGGAAGAAGGCGAGGAAGCCTTTGTGGTAGGCCGTATCGCTACCGCTGTCGAAGGTGAGGAGCAGGTTGAGCTGCAGGGTTAATTCCCCAGCCCTACCCGTTCCGCTTCAGCAACAGAAAGCCGCTCGCTGAGCGGCTTTCTGCTATATCCAACTTGACGCGATGGTCTGTGGATAAGCGTCCAACCCGCCCGTCAACAGCGATGGCGCATACAATTTCGTACAAAACGACCCGCACTAAACGACAAGGCGAAGACACATCAACATGGCGACAAAAACCGTTGTTCTCATTTCCGGTAGCGGCAGCAACCTGCAGGCACTGATCGACACCCAACTCAGCGGTGACCTGCCCATTAGCATCGCAGCCGTTATCAGCAACCGTCCTGACGTCATGGGTCTTGAGCGCGCCGAGAAAGCGGGTATTGCCACGCAGGTGCTCGACCACAAAACCTTTGAGAGCCGCGAAGCCTTTGACGTTGCCTTGCAAACGCTGATCGACACATTCGAACCCGAGCTGATCATTCTCGCCGGTTTCATGCGAATTTTGACGCCTGAATTCACCAATCACTATTCGGGCCGCATGCTTAACATCCACCCGTCCCTACTGCCAAAGTATCAGGGTCTGCATACACATCAGCGCGCACTCGACGCCAATGATGACTGCCACGGCGTCACCGTGCACTTTGTCACCGCAGAACTCGACGGGGGGCCCAACATCCTCCAGGCCGTGGTACCCGTGAACCAAGACGATACGGCGGAAATATTGGCCAAGCGCATACAGCAGCAAGAGCACATCATCTACCCGATGGCCGCCAAGTGGTTTGCCGAAGGCCGCTTAAGCATGCAGAACAACCAAGCAATGCTGGACGGCGAAGCACTGGCCAGCAGTGGTTATGTTTTCGATACTCGCGATTAGAGCCTTCACCCATGCTCGTAGGCACGGTTCAGTGACGGTTCAGCCGTCCATCACTAAAGTAAGTAAATTCGCCCCACACCTTACGCCGCCATGGTCACACGCAAGTAACAGGAACCGATTATGTCGATTTACACCGCGCCCTTAAGGCTCATATTTGGCCTTCTATTGACAGCTTCGCTGTCCGCTGCAGCGCAACTGCCGCAACCTTTCACAGCGACCTATCAAGCCGAAATCAAAGGGTTTTCAGTTACCGCACAGCGCTCGCTCAGCGTGCGTAAAGATGGCCTTCTAGAGCTAAGTTTTAACGCCCGTTCACTCTTTGCCACAATTGATGAGTCGAGCCAATTCAATTGGCTCGACGGCGGCCAGCTGCGACCTCAGCACTACGAATACCACCGCACAGGCCTAGGCCGGGATCGTCACGCCAAACTCAGCTTTAATTGGCCAGCGCTCATGGTGACCAACGCTGTACAGGACAAAGCTTGGACGATGCCGCTGCCTGAGCAAGCTCAAGATAAGCTCAGCTACCAACTACAGTTGCGCCACGACCTAATCAACCAGCGCACCGACATGCGCTATGAAGTGGCCGACGGTGGAAGACTCAAGACCTACGGTTTTGAGGTCTTAGGCAAGGAGGTGCTGAATACCCCGCTAGGAAAGCTCAACACGGTAAAGGTGAAACGTCTTCGCGCCCACTCAGACCGCCAAACACTGATTTGGCTGGCCCCCGATTGGGACTACCTGATTGTGCGTATTCAACACATAGCCAAAGACGGTAAAGACTATGAGATCAGCCTCGCCGAGGCGCAGATAAATGGTCGCTCGGTTAAGGGGTTGTAATTACTCCTTTGCAACCAGATTATCTTCCCACCCGTTACCCCCTACATATAACAACCACTAAGGTATCAGCATGAGCATTGCAGAGAAAAAAGTCGCCAGTATCCATTACACCCTCAAGAACGCCGACGGCGCCACCCTCGACTCATCTGAAGGTCAAGAGCCACTTACCTACCTGCACGGCTTCCAGAATTTAGTCGCTGGGCTAGAGAGTGAACTCACGGGAAAAAAGGTAGGCGACAAACTGTCTGTGATCGTCGAACCAGAAAATGGTTACGGTGAGAAAGACACCAACCTAATCCAGACTCTAAAGCGTGAGATGTTCGGCGGGATCGAAACAATTGAAGTCGGCATGGAATTTCACGCCGAAACCCAAAACGGCATGCAGGTGGTTGAGGTCATCGACGTCGAAGGCGACACAGTAACCATCGACGGCAACCACCCCCTTGCCGGTGTTGACCTGTACTTCGACGTCGAAGTCACCGATATCCGTGACGCCACCGAAGAAGAGCTCACCCATGGCCACGTCCATGGTGAAGGCGGCTGCGGTCACGACCACAGCGAAGAAGAGCACGTGCACTCAGAAGACTGTAACCACTAAAGCCCTGAGTACCCAAAAGGGCGAGCTGCACTTGCGCGCAACCTGCCCTTTTTATGTTCAGGATGAACGATATACCGCAGTGACAGGGATGTCATAGAGCGGCGACCCTCAGCTTATGCCTCTGTGGCGCTCAAGCCCCCTAGCGCGCTTCAACCTTCTCCTTGCCACAGCGATCGCAGCGCGAGTGGGTGACAAGTTTCCCCGCTTTTACATCAAACTTCTTTTCCGTCACCACCTTCCACCTATGAAAACCACTGCGGCACAGAGTCTTGCCCTTGTGCTTTTCTGCCGCAGAAGGCCGCTTAAACGGTAAAATATCGCCCATCCCCACCCCACTCAAAACAAAGAACCCAGCCATCCTGTTTAAATAACAAACAAAACAATGTAATTGATACATCCATTATGCCATGCGGCAACCACTTCGAGCATAAAGCATCATTTCGGGGCGCTTTTAAGCCAACCGATAAGCTCGGGCCCCAGAGCGTAAGCGGGCACTTGCCCTTGGTGTAAAAACCCACCAAAACACAAGATATAGTGTCTATTGTGTTACTCAATCACAAGATAGGCCGCTATAAGAAAATATCCGTCATAGAATAAAAAAATATATAGGGCTTCAACACCCCCAATAGATATCCCCAGCCCCTACCACTTATAGAACCGCAGGTTAGTGAACGCCAACACACGTATTTACACACATTTTATCCACAAGTAATCACCAAAGCTATCATATTGCATTGCCCCCTAAACCGCATTATCTTGTAGTCCAAATGAAAACGACCCCAACATGTAGGGGTTAGCTGGGTTTTAGGCACAAGTGTTAATGACACGATGACTTGCTTGAATATTCAGGGGATTAGCAAAAGGATAGGCGGCAAACTGCATCACACTCCTAGCCTACGGCTCGGTAGATGGCAGTAATTTCCCAAGTATAGGTCAATATCGGTGTCATAACCGCTAATTTACCGTTACCACCGCAGATATACCCAACCTTTTGACGACCCTCTGGCATGTACATGGCTAAAAAACCATGGCAGGCACCCAGCATAAATGACTATTGCTTTCTGGCAGCTGGCACTCGGCCTGTAAGCATCACAATGAAACCAATCCCAGCACAATACGCGGAGACGTACATGCACACCGACACTGACGCAACAGCACCTATGGCAACATCTACAGCAGCTTCAAGCCCGGCAGCCATCGCTGCAACCATGCCCGGCCAACTGCGCGTCATTAAGCGCAACGGTACCGTGGTGCCTTACAGCGACGATAAGATCGCTGTTGCCATGACCAAAGCATTCCTCGCTGTAGAAGGTGGTACAGCGGCTGCGTCTAGCCGTGTGCATGAAACCGTCGCCTCATTGACCGAGCAGATCTCTGCGACCTTCAAACGTCGTATGCCCTCCGGCGGTACCGTTCACATTGAAGACATCCAAGATCAGGTTGAACTGACACTGATGCGCACCGGTGAGCAGAAGATCGCTCGCGATTACGTGCTCTACCGTGAAGAGCGCTCACGTCTACGAGGTGACCACGAAGCCGAAGTTCACACCGACAGCGAATACGCCAGCGTACAAGTTAAGCAGGCTGACGGCTCCCTCAAGCCACTGGACATCCAGCGTGTTCGTACAATTGTTGCAGAGGCCTGTGAAGGTCTGAAGGACGTTGACGCTAAAGCCATCCTTGATGAAGCCATGCGTAACCTTTACGACGGCGTAACCTTTGAGGACGTCAACACATCCCTGGTAATCACCGCCCGTACCCTAGTAGAGCAAGAGCCGAACTACAGCCAAGCCACTGCCCGTCTATTGATGGACAAGTTGCGCGCTGAAGCCTTGAGCTACATGAAAGTTGCCGACACGGCGACACAACAAGAAATGCACGCGCTTTACCCACAAGCATTCAACGCCTACATCAATTTAGGTATTGAACTGGAACTGCTACACCCGAACCTGCTGAGCTACGACCTGGACGCACTGGGTAAAGCGCTGCTTGCCGAGCGCGACCTACAGTTCTCATACCTAGGCCTGCAAACCCTCTACGATCGCTACTTCATCCACACAGAAGAAGGCGTGCACATTGAACTGCCGCAGATATTCTTCATGCGTGTTGCCATGGGCCTCGCCATAGAAGAAGAGAACAAAGAAGAGCGCGCCGTTGAATTCTACAAGCTTCTGTCGTCTTTCGACTACATGAGCTCTACCCCAACACTGTTTAACGCTGGCACCCTGCGTCCACAGCTGTCCTCTTGCTACCTGACCACCGTGCCAGACGACCTGCACGGCATCTACGGCGCCATGCAAGACAACGCCATGCTGTCAAAATTTGCTGGCGGCCTGGGTAATGACTGGACACCAGTGCGTGGCCTCGGCTCTTACATCAAGGGCACCAACGGTCGCTCCCAGGGTGTTGTACCTTTCTTGAAGGTAGCCAACGACACCGCGGTTGCGGTTAACCAAGGCGGCAAGCGCAAAGGCGCAGTCTGTGCTTATCTGGAAACTTGGCACATAGACACCGAGGAATTCCTCGAGCTGCGCAAGAACACCGGTGATGATCGCCGTCGTACCCACGACATGAACACCGCCAACTGGGTGCCAGATTTGTTCATGAAGCGCGTCTTCGACGACGGCCAGTGGACCCTGTTCTCTCCAAACGATGTACCGGATCTGCACGACCTCTACGGTCAGGCATTCCAGGACCGCTACGAAGAATATGAGCGTCAAGCGGCGACGGGGAAGATCAAACTATCCAAGACCGTTCGCGCACTCGACATGTGGCGCAAGATGCTGGGCATGTTGTTTGAAACGGGCCACCCTTGGATTACGTTTAAGGATCCTTGTAACATCCGCAGCCCACAGCAGCACGTTGGCGTGGTGCACTCATCGAACCTGTGCACAGAAATCACCCTGAACACCAAGGCCGATGAAGAGATTGCCGTGTGTAACCTAGGTTCTGTGAACCTCGCGCAGCATATTATTGACGGCAAGCTGGACACCAAGAAGCTGGAAGCCACCATCGCCGTAGCGGTGCGTATGCTCGATAACGTTATCAACATCAACTACTACTCGGTGGAATCGGCGCGCACCTCGAACATGCGTCACCGCCCAGTGGGTCTTGGCCTGATGGGTTTCCAAGATGCGCTCTATAAGATGAACTTGGCGTACGGTTCCAAGGAAGCGATCGCCTTTGCCGATACTTCAATGGAAGCCATCAGCTATTTCGCCATCGAGAACTCCAGCAAGCTTGCCGCTGAACGAGGCTCATACGAAACTTTCGAAGGTTCTCTGTGGAGCAAAGGTATTCTACCCATCGACTCCATCGAGTTATTGGTACAGAACCGTGGCTCTGACTACATCAAGGTTGATCGCAGCCAGACCCTGGATTGGGACACGTTACGGGAAACCGTTAAGCGTCAGGGCATGCGTAACTCCAATGTTATGGCCATCGCGCCGACGGCCACCATTGCCAACATTACGGGTGTGTCTCAGTCCATCGAGCCGACCTACCAGAACTTGTACGTCAAATCGAACCTGTCTGGCGAGTTCACGGTTGTGAACCCTTACTTGGTACACGACCTGAAAGACTTGGGTTTGTGGGACAGTGTAATGGTAAACGACCTTAAGTACTTTGAAGGCTCACTGCAGAAGATCGACCGTATTCCAGCTGAGCTGAAGCGTAAATACGCCACCGCCTTCGAGGTGGAGCCACGCTGGATTGTTGAAGCCGCCAGCCGTCGTCAGAAGTGGATTGATCAGGCTCAGAGCTTGAACCTCTACATCGGCGAAGCCAACGGTAAGAAGCTCGACATCACCTACCGCATGGCTTGGTTCAGTGGTCTAAAGACGACCTACTACCTTCGTGCCTTGGCCGCGACCAGCACTGAGAAGTCGACCATCGAAGCCGGCTCCTTGAACGCGGTATCGGCAGCCGTCGCAGCGCCAGTCGTCGAAGCTCAAGCCGAAGTTCAAGCCGCGCCGGTACCACTGGCCTGCTCCCTGGATGATCCAGACTGCGACGCCTGCCAATAGGTCCTCGCCGTAAGCCATAGTCGCCCCTCGGGGCGACACGTTTACCGTGACTCACGAATTTAATAAGGTGAGCGAACTAAGATTCGCCACCACTGATAAGGATTAAAACCATGCTGAATTGGGATGATTACACCGAAGAAGAAACCTCGGCACCCATGCCCGCTGCGGCACCCGTTCAAGCGCCAAGCCAGCTGCAAGCCAGCACCCCAGCCAAGCCTGCGAACAGCATTGCTCCGGCTACCGATATTTTTAACGGCGTTGATCTCAATGCCGACGAGCTGGCCGCTGGCCTCGCCGATCTACAAATGACCGGTACCCGCGTGCGCGCTGAAGACAAGCGCATCATCAACTCCAACAGCGATGTGAATCAGGTTGTGCCTATTAAGTACGACTGGGCATGGCAGAAGTACCTCGACGCCAGCCAGAACCACTGGATGCCGCAAGAGGTCAACATGACCGCCGACATCGCACTGTGGAAGAGTAAGGACGGTTTGAGTGACGACGAGCGCCGTATCATCAAGATGGGCCTGGGTTACTTCAGCACCGCCGACACCGTTGTGGCCAATAACCTGCTGCTGTGTATCTACAAGAACATCACCGCACCCGAAGCACGCTTCTACATTGGCCTGCAGTTCCGTGAGGAACTGATCCACGCTCACTCTTACCAGTACTGTATTGAATCAGTCGGTATGGACGAAGGCGAGATTTGGAATCTATATCAGGAGCAGCCGAGTGTTGCGCGCAAAGCCGCTTGGAGCCTCAAGCACACAGAGGTTATCAACCAGCCAGACTTCAAAACCGGTACCCCAGAGAACGACACCGAATTCTTGAAAAACCTGATCAGCTACTACGTCGGCGCGGAAGGCATCTTCTTCTACTGTGGTTTCACCGCCATCTTGCAGATGGGTCGCCAGAACAAGATGACCGGTATTGCCGAGCAGTTCCAGTACATCCTGCGCGATGAGTCCATGCACCTGAACTTCGGTATCGATTTGATCAACCAGATCAAAATCGAAAATCCACATCTGTGGAATACCGAAATGCAGGCAGCGGCGCGCAAGCAAGTGGCTGAAGCCGTGATGCTGGAATCAGAATTTGCCCGCGACATGATCCCGCACGGTGTGTTGGGCATGAACTCTGAAATGATGATCGATTACCTGAAGTTCATCGGTAACCGCCGTCTGTCGCAGATTGGTCTGGAAGAGATGTGGCCGGGCGCTAAAAACCCGTTCCCGTGGATGTCCGAAATCATGGACCTGCGTAAAGAGAAGAACTTCTTCGAAACCAAGGTAACTGAGTACCAGCAAGCTGGCGCTCTCAGCTGGGATTAATTAGTTTGAGGCATAAGCCTCGGGCATAAGACCCAGACATAACCCATTGACATAAGCCTCGCGTGACATAGACGCCCTTACTGGATGGACGCCTTCAGCGGGCGTTCATCCTACCTACCTTATGCTTGTAATCAGAAGCGGTAAGCAGGTGCAAAAACACACATAGATCAGTGCTGCCCGCACACTCAAGGTTATCCACAACCCACTGAGGCCTAACGAACAATATTGACCATCGTTCAACGATAAAGCACAGTAAAAACGGCAACGCCACGGCGCTGACGTGAAGCCCCACTACAGCATTAGAATTAATATCAGACATGCAATTTGCATAGAACGATCATCAATTTCGCTTAAATGTTGCCTAAGTAGTACTCGGATGCTGTATTTCTCTATCCGAGAGCATGTTGTCAAAAAGTGTCATTGAGTGTCTGCAGACACATTGGGGAAACCGTGCATCAAGCGATTGTGCCCAAAGTTTTTGTGGGTAAATTTGTGAGCAGCCGCTGTGGATAACCACGGTCGCACTGACTCAACAACAGTGGAACACAACAGCAAAAGGGTCTCGAAATGAAACGCGCAAGCCGACCGAATAAAACAGCACGCTCCCCTGAAGATATGCTAATGGCACTTGACCAGCTTGATCAAACTCTGGAGGTCATGAGCTTGGTCATCAACCGCCTGCGCCACGAGCTACAGGCGTCACCTGCGAATGTCGTCACGCCAATCATGATCAGTGACGGCGCCCTTCACTGATCATCATGTGTCTTAGCGCCTCAATATAGGAAGTTACACGTGAAAGCTTTATCGCCCGTCACCATCGCTAGCACCACATCAAGGCCCGTCAGCACTCCACTGCTTGGCAGCTCACCCTATCGCCTCAAACAAGTATCGCGCATCATTCGGCACCTACGTGATCAACTGCAGCACAGCCGCCCACAACTGCTGAGCCCCAGTGACCATGACATAGAGATGGCCCTCGAAAATTGCCCAGCCATTTTACTCAGTGGCGATGACTGGCAGCAAATTATAGGGGATATACTCACCCATCTACACAGGCGCCTTACAACCCAAGCTGTAGAACATGAGTCGCGGTCACACTGTGGACGCAGCACTAGCATGCATGGAACATTTACAACAACCGATGCACTCGCATTCATTTCTACATTGTTAGAGCAGCACTTCCAAAGCGTTAGCTGAGCCAATTAACGAGCGCTATTACGAGAGTCCACATGCCCGAGCAACCAACGATTACCACCGCTACTATTGACGGCATTAGCAGCTTCAAAACACACGAACACGATCATAAACCAGAGCGGATACTGCTGTGTTCCCGCCACCCCAACCCAGAGCTCGCCCAGCACTGTCACCTCGAGGGCATCGCCCTCGAGTACTGCCAAACACTCGACGCATTGGAGACCCTCGGACGCTTTGATGCCGCCTTAGTCGTCGACTGGCTCGAGCATCACACCCACCTCGAGGGCATTCAATTACTGGCCCGACTGCGCAACCTGCACACCCCTCATATTTGGTTAATGCTCAAGGACACAGCCTCATGGTCGATGAATGACTTACTCGGTTTGGGCTTTCACCGGCAGGGACAGCAACAGCATGGCGATCAGGTCACCAGCAGCTACGCTTACCAGCTAGAGACATACAATCATAAGCGCAGCTGGAATAGCCCAAAACACTGGGCCAACCCCCAGAACTGGGGTAAGTATTGGTGGTAGTCATCGGCCCGTCATGCGAGTAATTAAAAAAAATGCCCTATACTCAACAAGCCTATTAACCCTTCTAGGAAAAGCGAGCCATTGATGGCAAAAGTTCTCGTCGTTGACGACATACCCGATAACGTCACCCTACTGCTCTTTAATCTTGAGGATGATGAGCATGAGGTTATAACCGCTAATGACGGACATTCATGCATAGAGCAGGCTCGTAAACACCTCCCCGACATCATTCTTTTGGATATGATGATGCCCGTGATGGATGGCCCAGCCGCCCTAGCAATCCTTAAAAACGATCCAGAACTGAAGCACATTCCTGTCATCATGGTCTCGGCCAATGACGCCGACGAAGACATGGTTAAAACCTTCGAAGCCGGCGCTCATGACTATGTCACCAAACCTTTTATATATCCTGTATTAGCGGCCCGCATGCGCTCGGCTATCCGCTTGAAAGAAAGCCAAGCAAATCTCGAGCAAGCCAATATTAATCTAGCGCTACTGGCATCAACTGATCCACTAACCCAACTCTATAATCGCCGCCACTTTTTTGAGCTAGGCAATACCGAAATGGCGAAAGCTCTGCGCCATCAGCGACCCCTGTCAGTCATCGTTCTCGATGTCGACAAGTTCAAAAAAGTCAACGACAACTACGGCCACGACGCTGGCGACAAAGCCCTCATCGCCTTGGCAAATGTCTGCAAAGCAGCCGCACGCGGCTCCGATATTGTCGCTCGATTTGGCGGAGAAGAGTTTTCACTGTGCTGCCCCGACACCAACAGTCAAGGTGCTTATGCACTGGCAGAGCGCCTGCGACAGCAAGTCGAAGCGATGCAGTTGAAGATCGACGAGCATGTCATCAACTTCACCATAAGCCTAGGTATTGCTACCGTAACGCCCAGCGATGAATCCCTCGAAGGTATCCTCAAGCGTGCAGACCACCTGCTCTTTCAAGCCAAGGACAATGGCCGCAATCTATCCGTTAACGATCAGGTCACTCAATAAAGCCCTCCTCCACGTCAATACGGCACCCCTTCAATAGGTTAGTGAGCGTGTCTATATTCTGTGCGAGATGTCGCACAGAATATAGCGCCTATGACCACTGGTAGCGGACAGACATTTTACCGATACTTAATCTCGAACAAGGAAGTCGACACGGAAGTATTGAGGCTAGGTACGGTCAATGGAAGCGCCAAGCATGGAACTCTGGCTAAGGATTAGCCAAGTGGGTCGAGGGTAACTGACCAGTTCCAAAAACTAAAACGGGCTACTCTTTTCAAGGGCAGCCCGTTTTTTTATGTCACCTGCTCTCAGTACAATCTCGGGTATCCACCTGCACCTTATAGCGCTGACCCACGTCAGTGCCAATATTCACCTCGCCTGTAACCGTCGCGGCAGCAGCCAAGCTGTAAGTTTGCTCAAACATTGGCGGGATCAAACGCAGCAGCCAAACTTCACTAAGTACGGCCCAAGTACAAAACCTCACCGCCCCCCCCCCAACGGATAACACCGCTCCCTGCGCCGCTGACTTACAAGAGTCCTGCACAAGTGGCGGGACCGCAGCCTGTGCTAAACTCCGCCCTCACTTAAAGATGCCCTCCGCCATGTCACAGCCTGCATTACCTACTCAAGCGTCGATATCCCCCAAACGACTGGCTTTGCTACTCGCTCCACTCGTGGCGCTTACACCCTTTGCCATAGACACCTACCTTCCTGCCATGCCCGTCATGGCGAAGCACTTCAGCAGCGACTTGGCCGCCATGGGTATAACCATCAGCGTGTACTTGTTTGGCTACGCGCTGGGGCAATTACTCGGTGGCCCCCTGTCTGATTTATATGGGCGTCGCAAGCTCGCGCTAAGTGGCCTACTGGTATTTATTGCCTGTGCCATCGGCATCACTCAGAGCACAGATCTACAGACAATGGTCAACCTACGCTTTATACAGGCACTGGGCGGCGGCTTCGCCACTGTAGTGGTTGCAGCCATCGTTCGCGATCACTTCCAAGGTAAAGATTCGGCCCGTGTCTTTTCTATGATCGGAATGATCATGATGGTCGCTCCACTGACCGCTCCCGCTGTAGGTGCAGCGGTACTTGCCTGGTTTCCCTGGCAGGCTATTTTTGTACTATTGAGCCTCTACGGAATGGTACTGCTGCTACTGGTAGGCTTCGGTCTCCCCAAACAATCACCTCCAGCAGGACCCCGGAAGAAACTATTACCCCACTTCGTTCAGGCTTATAGCAGTGTCTTCGCCCAACGCGCGAGCTTCCGTCATTTGTTTGCTCAAGCGAGCATCAGCGGTATTTTGTTTACCTTTGTCACCAATGCCGCGTTTATTTTTATGGGTTACTTTGGCATCAGTGAGCGCTGGTTCCCGCTCTACTTCGCCGCCATGGTTGGAGCCTCAATCGGCGTCAATCGCCTCAACCTACGTCTGCTACACGATTACAGCCGCCTGCAAATACTGCGATGTGGCGTCAGCCTGCAACTGCTGTGTAGCGTCAGCTTTGCCATATGCTGTTACCTAAACCTAGCCAGTATTTGGGTGGTTATGCCGCTGATGATTATCATCGTTGGCTGCATCGGACTGATATTTTCCAACAATATGTCCATGTATCTAGACCACCACAGCAACAACACCGGTTCGGCCAACGCCCTGTTTGGCTGTTCGACCTTTACCGCCGGTGCCATTTTGGGCTTTATCACCAGCTTTTTTTACGACGCCAGCCTGCTGCCTATCGCCCTCACTGTATGCGCCAGCAACCTTATTGGCTGGTTATTAGTGTGGTCGATGAAGCAGGTAGACTCAGCTGAATGACGCTGCCATTGTGACGAAAAAACACTCGCTGGAGTTCTCTTTCTTTAGGGCCTTCACCAGGGCAGCACCTGTCCTTCGGCGTGAAAGAAGACACCACTGCAGCCCATGTTCAGCTGGTCAATGCGCTCAATCAACAGCTCGGCACTCTCATTAACATCCAGCAAGCCATTAAAACCGGTCATTGCGGTGCGCACATAACCTGGGTGCAAGATGCCCACGGCAATGCCCTCCGGCTCCAAATCCAACGCCAGTGACTTAGCCGCTGCGTTGAGCGCCGCCTTGCTCATGCGATAACCGTAGCGACCACCGCTGCCGTTGTCCTCAATACTGCCCATACGGCTGGTCAACAGCGCTAACTTGCCGCCGCTAGAGAGAGCGTGACGCACCGCCTCGGCCACACGCAAAGGCCCCAATGCATTAACTTCGAACTGCTGGCGAATACTGTCGGGCCCCAAATCATCGAGCGTGTTGTCTTCAAGCAGACCAGCGACACAAATAACCGCATCAAAACGACGCCCTTTAATAGCGGCGCGCAAAGCCTCAATGCCAGCATCTGCCGTGACATCAATGCTGCCGATATACTTCAGGCCAGACGCCAGTAGTTCTTTACTGGCACCGCGACAGGTAACCGTCACCGTATCGCCACGGGCGTCTAGCTGCATAGCCATCTCCAGCCCAATACCCCGGTTGGCACCCACCAATAATATTTCCGACATGCTCACTTCCCGTTGATGATTAATTAACTTACTCAGCTGAACCATATTCTTAAGGTCTACATAGATCACACCAAGCGATGAACACTAATCCTCAGCGCCTGCTTTAGTGACTACAGGTAGGCGAAGCGATGCAACACCGGCAAACACCACAAGCAGCGACGATACCCACAGGCATGCTGGCAGCCCCCACTGCTGGTACACCCACCCGGAGAGCAGCGTCCCCAATAATCGACCCATAGCGTTAGCCATGTAGTAGAAGCCGACATCCAACGCAACGTTATCGGCGTCGGCAAAGCGCACGATCAAATAGCTGTGCAGGGATGAATTAACAGCGAACACAACACCGAATAAAAACAAGCCAATCAGCAGTATACTGCTGAGCGCGGATACATTATCACTGGGTGTCACTAGCCACATTAGACAGGCTATGCCCACCGGAAAACACGCCAACAGCCATGCCCAACGGCTGGTATCCAGAGAAGGTCGAATCTTATCCCCGTGACCGGTAATCACCGGCGCCAAGGTTTGTACCGCGCCATAACCCATGACCCAACACGCTAAAAAACCACCGACTTGGTAATGATTCCAGCCCAGCACACTGGCCAAGAAAACCGGCAGCGCGACGACAAACCACACATCCCGTGCGGCAAATAAACACATACGGGCGGCCGACAAATAGTTAATCGCTGGGCTCTTAGAAAATAACTGGCGAAATTTAGGTTTATGCTTCGCCCTACCTAAATCGTTCGTGAGCGTTAATATACTGCTTAACCACACTAGGCCCAGCAGCCCCACCATAATCCAGAGCGCTCCGCTAAAACCAAACCCAGCCAAAAGTGCGCCGCCCAAGAAAAAACCAACACCCTTTAGCGTATTTTTGGAGCCTGTTAAGATTGCCACCCAACGGTAAAGTCGTACCTCTTTTTGTTCTGAGGGCCCCTTCACTAGTGTTTTAATGGCGCTCTTGGCGCTCATTTTATTGAGATCTTTGGCCACACCGCTTAACGCTTGAGCCACCATGACCCAGGCCACGGACAAGGTTTGTGTTTCCGGCAGCGCCAGTAATGCCAATGCGAGCACCTGTAAACCCAGACCTATGTTCATGGTACGGTTTAAACCAATACGCGCACCCAGCCAACCACCCACAAGGTTGGTCACCACACCAAACAACTCGTAAAACACGAACAGCATCGCAATGGCCAGCGGGCTGTAACCCAAGCCATGAAAGTGCAACACCACCAGCATGCGTAACGCGCCGTCGGTGAGCGTGAAGGCCCAATAGTTACCGGTCACTATGAGGTACTGACGCACCTCGTGGGGCAGAGCCGCAATAGCGTTCATACAACCAACCCAGAGCTAATCAAAGACATCACATTGTTTAAGCCAAGTCGAGTCGGGCAACCTTCTGCGCCAGTTCAGCCGTACGATTAACGTAACCCCATTCATTGTCATACCAGACATAGAGTTTTAATTGCGTGCCGTTCACCAGCATGGTTGAGGGCGCATCGATGATCGCCGAGCGAGGGTCGGTTTTGTAATCAATGCTCACCAAAGGTCTCTCCTCAAAACCTAACACCCCCCGAAGTTCATTTTCTGCTGCGGACTTTAACAGCGCGTTCACCTCGGCGACTGTAGTCGCCTGCTGCAGCTCAAACACGCAATCAGTCAGCGAAGCATTCGCCAGGGGCACACGCACTGCATGGCCATTCAGTTTCCCCCGCAACTCGGGAAATATATGCGTGATGGCTGTGGCCGAACCCGTTGTCGTCGGAATCAGGCTCATACCGCAAGCGCGGGCGCGACGAAGGTCCTTATGCGGGGTATCTAAAATCGTCTGGGTGTTGGTGATACTATGGATGGTGGTCATAGAACCATGCTTGATACCAAGCTGCTCGTGAATAACTTTCACTACCGGCGCGAGGCAATTGGTCGTGCAGGAAGCCGCAGTAATTAACCGGTGTTGCTCGGCGTCATAGAGGTGATCGTTCACCCCCATCACAACGTTGAGTACGCCCTCCTCTTTTACCGGCGCCGTGACCAACACACGCCCCACGCCTTGATCGAAATAAGGCTGCAATTTTTGCTTGGTTTTGATTACTCCCGAAGCCTCTATCACTAGGTCACAATCGGACCAATCGTTGGCTTCGACAGACTCATTTCGGTGACAGGTCAGGCGCCGACCATCGATCAGTAAGCATTCACCTTCAGTGCTAATTTCACGCTGCCAGCGCCCATGTACCGAATCAAAGGCTAATAAGTGCGCCAGAGTCGCGGCATCACCTGCTGGGTCATTGATTTGAATAAACTCTAACTCAGGCATATCCCAGCCCGCCCGAAGGGTTAAGCGCCCCATGCGACCAAACCCATTGATACCCACTTTAATGCTCATGACCCTCTCCAACGACTTGCGTACAAGATAGCTCTAACACTACTGACATATGAAAAAACGTATGTGAACAGCTAAATTAATGCCAATAATAAGCGACCTCACCCTGCCCCAACACTCAACACATACGAGCCAAAGACTTAACAGCACTGGCCAGCGCGAGCAGGTCTATCCCCCATGAGGCACAGACGCTGGCGGCAGACCTCTAGGTAGCGTGTGTTGGCCTCCAGCGTCTGCTCTATCACCGCTTGCACCCACTGGGGTAACTGCGGGTTAATTCGATAGAACACCCACTGTCCCTGACGGCGGTCGAGCAGTAATTGGGTTTCGCGCAGCTGCGCCAAGTGGCGCGAGACTTTGGGCTGGCTCAGCTCCAGCGCACCGGTCAGCTCGCACACACACAATTCCTCTTCCGCTTGGATCAGTAACAAGCTTTTCAGACGAGTATCATCGGCGAGGCATTTGTACAGGGCGACAGGGTCAAACATAAGGTCTTCTCATTGCTGGCACGTAAACATCAACCGCACAACATATGATATTTCGTATATCCTTTATTGTACACTCACATATGAAAAAACAGATATCATTTTTTATGATGTAAATATGTATGTGTTAATAAATTGGGCGGTGCAGGCAGAAATCGGGAGGACGACACACGGGCCGTCATCCGCGCCGATACTCAGTGGCGCGGACAACCAGCTGCAGGACAAAACTTACTCTGCGCTGGGTTTGTCTTCCGCACGCTTCACACGGATCTTACTGCCGTCAATCTCTCGTCCGTTCAGGTTCTTAGCCGCTGCTTTAGCTTCGCCTGGGTTGGGCATTTCGACAAAGGCAAAACCTTTTGACTGACCCGTTTCTTTATCGCTCACTAGAGCACATGACTGAACCTTTCCGTAAGCTTCAAACATCTCGAGAACAAATGCCTCGCTGGTACTGCGGGAAAGGTTGCGGATTAATAATTTCATAAAACACCGAGTATGGTCATGGATGGGCCGACGCCCCTAGCCGGCCATTATTGCACAGACTCCTCCCGCCCCCAAAGGCAAGAATACGACACTAGGCTTCTAAGCGCTGTCGTAACCCATCGATCAGCAATTCCGCGCTTAAGTCTACCTGTCGGCGTGCCGACACAGCTTGCATGGCTTCGGACGCCGCCTCAATACTTTTATAGCGACCTTGCTCTGCTGGAAGTTCGCCATGGTAAATCGCCAAGCCATGCCCTAACTGGTATTGCATCAGCACCGCGCCAAAGAGGCCATGCATAAACGCCAAGAAGGCTTCCACAGACTGCTCACGGCTAAAACCAGCCTCTGACAGCACCTGTAAGGTGGCGTCCATCACTTCTAGGCAACCTGTGCGCAGCTGCACCTGTCCCAGCAATGGAATCCAACTGGGTTGAGCCGCCAACATATCAAACATACTCAGCAGCGCCCTGCGCAGCCACTCGTCCCACACCAGAGTCATGGGCGGCAGCACCACTGAACGGCGAATAAACTCATTAAGCATCTCACTCAACAGAGCCTCTTTATCGTCAAAGTAGCGATAGAGTGCCATGGGCGTGACCTGTAGACGGTCAGCCAGTTTGCGAAAAGAGACTGACTCAACATCAATCGCCTCCGCTAGCAGCAGAGCTTCATTGACAATGCGCTCGCGGGTAAGCGGGATTTTTGATTTTTTGACTGCAGCGGCCATGACGTAAAACTACCAAAAAAGAGGGTATTAAGAGCAGGTGCTCATCATCCCAGCAACACAGAGATTTAACAATCAATGCACTGTATGGATAAAGAGATAGCAGTGGGTAACGAATGATGAACACAGAAACCATCCACCGCCACAAACATAAGATAAAACTAAATTAGCAACTTCTAATATAAAAACATATACTGACAAAAATACACCCACCGGCCCTTAATATGAACGACACGCTTTCGCGTAATCAAGAGTCAGCTGCCGGCGATATGCTCAAACAGGTCGGGGCGGCAACCGAACTGCTGAAGCAGTTAGCAAATGAAAATCGCCTGTTGATTCTATGCAGCTTAGTGTCGGGGGAATTATCGGTCGGTGAGCTCAATACACGCTTACCGCTGAGCCAATCCGCGCTGTCTCAACATCTGGCCTCTCTGCGTCAAGCTGGCTTGGTCCAGACTCGCCGTCAGAGCCAGACAATCTATTACCAGCTTTGCGAACATGATCCGCAACAAAGGCGCAATCCAGCCATTGCTGTCATCGAGACCTTACAAGCGATCTATTGCCCAGAACATTAACCACACATAGCAGAACCCAGCCATGATGGAGACAGCCATGCCACAGATAACCCGTATTAGCCCCCGAGAAATCCACGCACTCTCTGCTGAGCAACTTTTGATCATAGATGTTCGCAGCCACGCCGAGATCGACAGTCTCAGTTATGCGGGCTGCCTACGGCTGCCCCTGCACGAGATAAACCAAATCTCAGCCACCCAGCTTGTGTCAGACAAACGCACCGTTTTTATTCTCTGCGGTACCGGTAAACGCGCACAGATGGCCGCCGACAAGCTCGCCCAATGGCTGCCTAATACACTGGCTATTATTGATGGTGGTATTAGCGCCATGGCCAATGCCAACCTCCCACTAGAACAGGGGCCGTCATCAATGATCTCACTGGAAAGGCAAGTCCGTATAGCCGCTGGTGGACTTGTCCTCAGTGGCGTAGTGCTGGGCAGCATTGTTCACACTGGTTTTTTTGGCCTCTCCGCATTCGTTGGCGCGGGACTCATGTTCGCGGGTATTACCGACACCTGTGCAATGGGTATGATGCTC
>Ga0105356_10000293_pt1 | contig 45337 bp, 37 predicted proteins | sample GOMGulsemesocosm_3_FD_83502 | JGI IMG/M metagenome (GOLD analysis project Ga0105356, IMG submission 83502) | Methane-oxidizing microbial communities from mesocosms in the Gulf of Mexico - GOM9D Gulf of Mexico | ecosystem: Environmental > Aquatic > Marine > Cold seeps | place: Gulf of Mexico...
GGAAATGGACATTTTGTAATTGTTGGAGATATTTTTGACAGAGGACCTGCGGTAACTGAAGTATTGTGGTTTTTATACGATTTAGAAAAACAAGCAGAGAAAAAAGGAGGGAAGTTGCATGTATTGCTTGGAAACCATGATGTAATGGTATTGAATGGAAATCTGAGAGCAATACATCCAAAATATAAAGAAGTTGCAGATATATTAAAAAAGCCTTTCAATGCACTTTTTAATAAAGGTTCCGTTTTGGGGAATTGGTTAAGAACACGTCCTGTTTTGGTTAAAATAAATGGAATGCTTTTTACACATGGTGGTTTACATCCTGATTTAGTGAATAAAGGGGTATCATTAGAACAAATCAATAGCGAGTTTAAAGAGCAGCTGATAGAAAGTGAATTGTCTACAAAACGAAATGAAATAGGAAGTTTTTTGCATAGAGGTCATGGTCCAATTTATTACAGAGGGTATTTTCAAGGAGAACGTGCTACAAACTCGCAGATAGATGAGTTATTAAAGCATTTTCAGTTAACAAATATCATTGTTGGTCATACAACGCATAGACAAATTGAAACACGTTATAACGGTAAAGTAATTGTGGTCGATGCAAATATGAAGAGTGGAGCAATGGGAGAAATTCTATTTTGGGAAATAGGAAAATTCTCTCGAGGAACTATTTTGGGCGAAAAACTACCATTGATAACTAAGAAATAATAAGCATGATGATACAGTCTCTACTAAAATATGTTGATTTGAATTTTCTGTTTGATGTAGTGCTTGCTATTACAGAGATGGAATTCACCATTCAAAATGTATTTGCTGTTTTTATAGCGTTTTTTTCTTAGATAGCAATGTTATCTGTGGATCCAATCAATAAAACATAAAAAAAGCTCCTAAGAAATTAGGAGCTTTTTAATATATATTTAGACAAATACTAATCTAATGCTTTTGTATTGAAGTATCCATTTTGGTTCAAGACTAAATGTTGGATAAAAAATTCCATCATTCTACCTCTATTTACTGCTGTATGACCTTTATCTGGTCCTACTTGAACCTCAAAACTTTTTCCAGCTTTTTGCAAAGATTGAATCAATTGTAATGAATTTGAAGGATGTACATTGTTATCATTTGTTCCATAAAAGATCATCAATTCACCTTTTAAATCTTTGGCATAATTCATCAAGCTAGAAGCTTCATATCCCTTTTTATTATTTTCTAAAAGATTCATAAAACGTTCTGTATAAATGTTGTCATAGTTTCTCCAGTCTGTAACTGCAGAATTTGCAACGGCAGCATGATATACATCTGGAAATCTTAATAAGCTCATCGCAGATGTTGTACCACCATAAGAAGTACCGTACACACCAACTCTATTTTTATCAAAATAAGGTCTATTGTATAAAGATTTAATTCCAGCTGCAAAATCATCCATTTCTACAATTCCTAAGTTACCGTATAATTGATCTAATAAGTGTTTTCCTCTTCCTCTAACATTTCTTCCATCAATATTTACCACTAAGAAACCAAATTCAGTTAACATACTTGGGTATGCAAAAGATTCTCTAAAAGCATTGGTTGCTGGCCCACCATAATTGTCTAAAATAAGTGGGTATTTTTTTGAAGGATCAAAATTAGAAGGAAAATGAATCATTCCATGTAATTCAGTTTTTCCATCAGCAGAAGTAAAAGTAAATACTTCAACAGTCTTAAATCCGTCTTTTTTAAACTGAGACATATCACTTTTAGCAATATCAGCTACTTTTTTTCCTTTAGCATTCACCAAATTCATAAAAGGAGGGATGTTGTGTGTTTGAGCAATATCAATGAAATGCTTTCCAGTTGGAGAAACTTGCACTCTATGGTTAAATTTTGGGTCTGTTAAACGAACATCTTTAGTTCCGTTTAGTTTTACGCGATGCAATTGCATTTTCATGTGGTTTTCACCACTTCTAGCCATATAATATAGGTTTCCATTTTTTTCATCAACCTTTACAATATTGGCAACTTCAAAATTATGATTGGTAATTTTGTTGATTAAAGTACCATCATAATTGTATAAGTAATAGTTTTTAAAACCATTTCTTACTGATGCCCAAATAAATCGTTTGTCATCTTTTAATTCATGAATCTCTGGAGAGTTTTCTGTAAAACTAGCCAACCATTCTTCGCGAACAACAACTCTGGTTTTTCCCGTAGTAGGATTTCCGGCTCTGTATTCCATTACATCTTGCTTACGGTTTGTGCTGTGGTACAACAACTCTTTTCCGTTTGGAGACCATTTAATATCATATAAATATGTTGCCATTGCACCGTCGTTATATGATTTTCCATTTCTAGCATCAAGAGTTACTGTCTTTTTTGTGTTTAAATCATAAACTAATAAATCTACAGGCAAATTTCTTGCACCGACTTTCGGATATGCTTCAACTTCTAAAGAATCTTGAATTTTTGTTTGGTTGTAAATCACATAATACTTTTTGGCATCCTTTTCTTCAAAACGATAGAAAGCAACCTTTGTATTATCTGGAGACCACCACATTGCAGTATTTTGTCCTAATTCTTCACCATAAACCCATGTTGCAATTCCAAATTTCACTTGATTCTCATCATTTCCTTTTGTGGTTATTGCTTGTATATTTGTTCCGTCAGCGTTACTGATGTACATGTTTCTGTTTTTAGTAAACGCTTTTAGTTTTTTATCAGGAGAAACAGCAGATGCGTATTGTCTACCACGAGCAGGTCTATTTCCTCTTCTACGTCTTGTTCTTTTTCTTCTTTCAGCCTCTTTTGTTGCAACAACTTTTTTCTTTTTTACATCAAAAGTTTTTACCATTCCATTTTCTACGTAGGTAAACGTTTTTCCATCTTTAGCCCAAGTTACAGAAGCAGGAGCTCTTTTGATAGAACGATACAATTTTGGAGCCATTTTCTTGTATTGATCATAGCCAGGCATTTTTTTTAATTTGTCTTGAGCGGAAGTATTAACTGCGCACAAAAACAAAAAGCTCATTGAAAACAAAGCGACTGTTTTCTTTAAATTGATGAATTTCATTTGATTTTGTTTAGTCATTAAGAACAGTAAAGTTAAATCAAATATAGGGCTGCACAAACAACTTCTTATAAAGCTTTACTGTATCAAAGAAATTTAACAGTTTTTAACAGTTTTATAAAGTCAAACCTATGCTATTCATATTTTAAAAATTCACCACAAAACTAAATATACTTAAGGTTAGTTCAATTTTATGATATTATTGATTTGATTTTATCAGAAATGAATCAATGAACATGTGTTTTTTGCCTTTTTTATAGAACTTAATTGACTACTATTTAAACTTGTTTGGTTGATGAATTACCAGTGTTATTTGGTTATTTGCACTAGTTATTTGTGAAATGAAGTTGTTTTAAATAATAACAATTTAAAAAAAATGAATAAATATTTGGTTTACTAGACGAGTGGTCATACATTTGCAGAGTATTTCAATAATCATGTCAAAAACTTTAAAACACGATATCAAATCAGATTTTCTTTTAGATAAAGGAATAGAGTTGTTGTGGTCTAAAGGATACAATGCTACAAGTGTTAACGACATTGTTAAATTGGCCGAAATACCCAAAGGATCATTTTATTTTTATTTTGATAGTAAAGAAGATTTTGTAGTTCAAGCATTAGAAAAGTATTTCAATAAACAATTTGTTCCAGCTTTTGAAGTTTTGCAAAATAAAGAGGTTTCACCCAAAGAACGCTTAATTGCTTTTTATGAGTTTAGATCAAATACTCTTAGAGAAGAATTGAAATGTAAAATGGGATGTTTAGGTTGTAATCTAGCGAATGAAGTTGCAGAACATAGTGATGCAATAAGGTCTATGATTGCGAGTAAAGGGGCATTGATAAAAAACCATATTGCAAATGTTATTCAAGAAGCGCAAGAGCAGGGAGAGATTCAAAACTCCATGGATGCTAGGGATTTGGCTGAGTTTATTGAAGATGCTGGTAAAGGAGCAATGACTACTATGAAAGAAATGCAAGATGCTTATCCGATTACAAATTTCACAAAAATGGTAATCAACATTTTATTAAAATAATTTTTTTACAACTTAATAGATGACTGGTCGTTTATTAAGTGATTTCAATTAAAACAATAATTATATAAACACAAGCCAGTATAAACGACTGGTCAATTAACTTAAACTAATGAATGCACTAAAAAAAATAAGCAATGCTTCGAACAGATTCGCTAAACGATGGGCGGAATTTGTAATTAAGAACAAATGGGGAGTTTTAGTAGGCTCGCTAATTTTGGTAATGGGATTGGCATCCCAGGGGAAAATGGAATTTGATGGAGATTATCATGTATTCTTTAGTAAATCTAATCCCGAATTAGAAGCGTTTGATGCGCTGCAAGAAAAATACACAAAAGATGACAATGTAATTTTAGTTTTATCTCCGTCTAATGGAAATGTATTTACGAAAGAGAATTTAACTGCAATTGAAGAATTAACAGCAAGCTCTTGGAATACACCGTATTCATCTAGGGTAGATGCATTAACAAATTTTCAACACACAAGAGCTGAAGAAGATGATTTATTTGTAGAAGATTTATCCTATGAATCTTCTTTAAAAACTCCTGCTGAAATTATTGAGATTAAAAGAAGAGCTTTAAAGGAACCTCAATTAGTTAATAGAATACTAAACACAAAAGGCAGTGTTACTGCAGTAAATATTACGGTGAAATTGCCTGGTATTGATAGTGCTAAGGAAATTCCGGAAGTAACAGCTTCAGTTAGAAAAATGATTGAAGAGTTTAAATCAAAATACCCAAATTTTGAGGTACATACTTCAGGTTTGGTGCCATTAAATACGGCATTTTTCGAATCTTCTATGAATGATTTGGGCTTGACAATGATCATGTTGATTATTGTAATTATTACCACTTTAATTCTGACAAGAAACATTTGGAGCACATTAGCAACACTAGTAGTTGTATTGTTTTCTATTATGAGTGCAGTTGGTTTTGTAGGAATAATGGGCATCAAATTGACACCGCCGTCAGCAGTTTTTCCAACCATGATTTTAACACTTGCTGTTGCAGATAGTATTCATATTTTGATTACAATGCTGCAGAAAATGAGAGTTGATGGTATGACGAAAGTCGATGCGTTGGTAGAATCTATCAGACTTAATTTTATGCCTGTGTTTATTACTAGTTTAACAACTGTAATAGGATTCTTAACAATGAATTTTGGTGATGTTCCTCCATTTTGGGATTTAGGTAACGTTACAGCATTTGGTATGACAATGGCATTTCTGTTTTCGACAACTACATTGCCTGCAATCATGTCAATTTTCCCTGTAAAATCTAAAAAAGTAAAAACTGTTGCATCACCCAAGAAAAATTGGTATTCAGTATTTGGTAATTATGTGGTAAAACAACCCGTAAAACTGACAGTAATTTCAGTGATTATAATTGGTGCACTAGGATACTTGGCTACAAAGAATCGATTTAACGATGAATTCATTAATTATTTTGATACAAGTGTAAAGTTTAGAACGGATACCGATTATATCAGTGAAAACTTAACGGGTATTTACAATGTCGAGTTTTCTATAGGAAGTGGAGAAAGTGGTGGAATTAACAATCCATCGTATTTAAGAAAACTAAATGACTTTGAAAATTGGTTAAATGAACAACCAGAAGTGATTCACGTAAATGCATTTAGTGAAGTTGCAAGACGAGTTAACAGGTCTATGCATGGTGATAATGAAGAATTTTATAAGGTACCTGATAATAGAGAAGAAGCAGCACAATACTTGTTATTATATGAATTGTCTTTACCGTTTGGACTTGATTTAAACAACCAAATTAATGTTGATAAATCAGAATCTAGAGTTACCGTTACTTTAAAAAACATTGACAGTCCACAAATGATTGCATTTGCAAATAGAGGAGAACAGTGGTTAAAAGTGAATACTCCAAAAGAAATGCACGCATTAGGTGTTAGTCCAATGTTGATGTTCTCAAAATTAGGGTTTAGACAAGCAGACAGCATGTTAAAAGGAAATATTATTGCATTAATCTTAATATCACTGATTTTAATGTTGGCTTTACGAAGTTTCAAATTAGGATTGTTAAGTCTTATTCCGAATGTTACTCCTGTAATTATTGGATTTGGAATCTGGGCCATGTACAAAGCGCAAATCAATACTGGAATGGTCGTTGTATTTGGAATGACCTTAGGGATTATTGTAGATGATACAGTGCATTTTATGAGTAAATTTTTAAGAGCTAGAAGAGAATTAGGATATACAGCCAAAGAAGCCGTAATCTATGCGTTCGAAACTGTAGGAAAAGCGTTGGTAACAACAACAGTTGTTTTATTAGCGGGTTTCGCAGTATTGTCAACATCATCATTTGCATTGAATAGTTATATGGCAAGAATTACCGTTGTAATTATTTTATCAGCGTTGATCATTGATTTCATTTTATTGCCATCATTACTAATTTTGACAAGCAAGAAAAACGAATCACTAAAAGAAGAAAATTAAAATATTAAAAATAACAAAATCATGAAGAAAATAATTTTATCATTTGTAGCAATTGCTGTCTTTGGATCTGCTTTTGCACAATCACCAGAAGAAAAAGGATTAGAAATTGCAAAAGCAGCTGAACTTGCAGACATCGGTTTTAAAAGCTCTACAGTAAATATAAAAATGACTTTAAAGAATAAAAATGGTCAAACAAGTGAACGTTTATTAACAACAAAAACATTTGAATTGAATGAAGATGGAGATAAATCGCTGATTGTTTTTAATAGCCCAAGAGATGTGAAAGGTACTGCAACACTTACTTTTACTCATAAAAAAGGCTCAGATGATCAATGGTTATTCTTACCATCCATAAAAAGAGTGAAAAGAATTTCTTCAAATAATAAATCAGGTCCTTTTGTAGGAAGTGAATTTGCATATGAAGATTTATCTTCACAAGAAGTAGAAAAATATACCTATAAATTTATTGAAGCGAAGGGGAATTTGATAACAGTAGAACAAGATCCTGTTGATCCAAAATCTGGATACACAAGAAGATTGGTAACCTATAATAAAGACAAAGGGTATAGAATGGAAAAAGTTGAATTCTATGACCGAAAAAATTCATTACTAAAAACCTTGACTTATTCAGAATACAAATTGTATAAAAATAAATTTTGGAGAGCAGGAGTATTTAAAATGTCGAACAAACAAAGCAATAAACAAACAACATTAGAATTTACTGAGTATGATTTTGATGCTGAATTAACAGAAGAAGATTTCTCTCAAACAGCTCTAAAAAGAGCAGGAAAATAAAAATATAAATACCGATAGTTATTTGCGTTCTAAATAGTTTTGGTTGGTTATTTGCAAATGACTATCAGGTATTTCTAAATTATAAAAAATGAAAATTAAAAGAGTATTATTTTTCAGTATGTTCTTATTAATTGTATCAGGATTGCACCTCTCGGCACAGACAAAAAAGAAGAAAAAAACAGTTCAAGAGTTTGAATTGGAAGTAGAAGGGGAGTATCGTTATTTTTATAAGGATGCACAATTTAATGGTCAAAAAAGTCAATTCCCGGCACTAGCGTTTACACCCAAATACACTGTTGAATGGGACAAAGGCCGTGAAAGTATTAATTTTACCGGTTTTGTAAGATTTGATATTGACAATAAAAGATCGCATTGGGATGTTCGAGAATTGTATTATCAAAAAGCAAAAGGAAAATGGGAGCTAAACATCGGACTTAAAAAAGTGTATTGGGGAGTTACTGAGAGCAATCATTTAGTAGATATCATCAACCAAACTGATCAAGTAGAATCATTTGATGGAGAAGAAAAATTGGGCCAACCAATGGTTCAATTTACATGGAGTACTGAAAATTTTGGTAGCCTTGATTTCTTCTACCTACCATATCATAGAAAAAGAGAATTTAGTGGCGCTAAAGGTAGACTTCGTTTTCCTGTTTTATTAGAGAAGGAGGCCATTTCTTATCAAAGTAATGCCGAAGAATGGAGACAAGATGTAGCAATTAGGTGGAGCCATTATATGGGGGCTTTTGATGTTGGTGTTTCTCACTTTTATGGGAATGGACGAGAACCTTTATTTGAGTTCAATCAACAGGGAGAAATCAATGCCTTTTATCCTGTAATAAACCAAACGGGAGTAGATCTACAAGTAACGCACAATGCTTTCTTATGGAAATTAGAGTCTATTTATAGAACGGCAAAAACACAAGACTTTTTTGCTATTGTTGCTGGGGTAGAATATACGTTTAGTAATATTGATAGCAACGGTTTGGATATTGGTGTCATTGGAGAATATCTCTATGATGAGCGTGATGATTTGGCATTAAATAGTCTACAAAACGACTTATTTATAGGTAGTAGAATTGCCTTTAATGATACAAAAGATACTTCAATCTTAATAGGAGGTATTCTAGATTTAGAAAAAACGAGTAAAATATTTAGTATTGAGGCCTCTAGACGAATAGGCACAAGTTGGAAAGCTGAAATTGAAGCAAGAATTTTTAATTCAATTGACAATAAGGAATTCATTTTAACAAATTTTAAAGAAGATAGCTTTGTTAAGTTTTCAATTTCAAAATTCTTTTAATAATATTACCTTCCCCCAATTATGTACTTCTCCAATACATTTATTGTTTATGTATTGAAGAAGTTTTTTTTATTCTTATCTATAAGTAGTAATGTTTAGAACTTTATAAACAACTTGTCCATCATCAGATATACCATTAACAATGAGTTTTATCTTCTGTAAGTTTAATGGATTGTATATTTTTAGTTGATTATTTTTATTTGGGTATAAAGTGAAATTTGGAATCCAATCTAAAACACTAAAGTGCTCTTCAGATTTCTTGCTTGGATAGTCGAGATCATCGTTTTCGAAATTTGTAAACACTTTAGAAAAACCAACTTTTGTAGTGAAATTTTTCACATATGAATGACTTTTCTTTTTCTTCTTAAAATTTTTCCCGATTTTTCTGGCATGGATAATAATTACTCCGGCTTGCCCTCTTACCCCATAACCTGCACCCGTGTGATTGATATCAACTCTTTTAATAAAAGTTGCTGGTATTTCTCTTAAATATTCTGTTTCAGTTACTGTATTTCCATTAAATAAAATTAACATAACGGGACTACCAGTAATGGTTCTTTGCCCTCTTTTCGAGTAAAATTGTAGATTTGAAGTAATCTCAGAAAGAACACCAATTTCTGGCAAGTTTCTTAAGTAATCTAAAATACTACCACCGTGCTGTTTGTTTTCATCTACTTCATATTTTTTACTGAATGTACTTCCAAGAAGGTTTGGATACAATATATAATCACTCACAACTTTCTTTTTTGTAGAGGCAATAGCTACCTCATTCAATAAGGTGTTTTTTTCTGATTTAACTGGGTTCAGTATTTTATTATAAAGTCTTGTTTGATAATTAACATATTTATATTCTTGAGGAGTCAATGAATCAAATTTATATTTTAAGTAGTCATTGTACATATAGAAGCTAGCTCTACTCATTTTACTTTTATCGTTAACAAGTGCTAATGAATATTCAGCTTTTTCATTTAAAGCAATGTTATCAAACTCAAACGTATTGTCTGAATTTATTTTAGACATTGACAATACATTGTTAGATTTTAACATGATATTATATCTTGATACATTTTTTACATTTGAACTCACTTTCCCTTTTAATGAAATTCCGTAATCGTTTTTTATAAAAGTATTGCTTAGATTGTAAATACCATTCGATTTTTGGGTATTGATGGCTATATCTATTAGCTGGTTGTTATATGGATTATCATTGATTATTGAATACTTGTATTTTTCATTAAATATCGTGAAGGGAGAAACTAGTAACGAGGTAAAAATACTGTTAGAATTTACATCATATAGTTTTGTCTTTTCTGGTAGAACAGAAACACTAATATTTGCTAACTTTGAAAGGTTTTGAGCAGAAAGGTTTATAATTATGGAATCGTTTCTCGTTATTATTTTTGTCGATATAAGATCAATTTTTTTGGTTTTTTTCTCATAAAACGTTCTGGTAGCGATGTGTTTAAAGTCAGGGCCAAAAATGGAAACACTATTAACACCATCAAATAAATTTTGTTTTTGATATCTAACAATAGAACTCTTACTGTTTTCTGATAGTTTAATAGTTTCTACAAACTTTAAATTATTTCCCTTGTGAAGTACTAAAAATAAATATTTTCTTTTAAGGTTTGCCAAGGTTTCAGTAGTAGTTTTGATATTAAAATCTACAGTTTTACTATGCTCACTAACCTCTGTTTTATGTATTGTAAAACCAGTCGGTTTTTTTAAAGGCAATTGAAATTCTTTAGATTTAGAATTTTTATGAATTCTAGCAACATAATTGGTTTTTGCTTCTAATAAGAAACCAAACTTTCCCAAACCAAATTTATCAGATTGAAACGTACTTACAACTTTTTTCGTTTTAGTATTTATGATTTCTCCTGTAATGATGATGGGATGATTGTTACTTTTAGAAGTAAATAAAACCGTGTTATAAGTATTGTTCAACAAATAACTGTTTTCTGGGTAAAATGACACATCAATAGAATTGATGTCAATATCGTTTAGTTCTGTTACTGGTTCATCAATGCCAAGATTCTTTGTATTGATTATTTTGATTTTTGTAGCATGGCCTTTAAAATTAAATTGTTGATTTAAATAGGTATCAATTACTACATAGTAATTCCCAGAAGGTAAATCATTTGGTAATTTCACTTCACCGGTACTGGTCCCTTTTTCAGATTTAAAAAAATGATGTGTGATTAGTTTGTTTTCATTATAAATACTTACATATAAATTTTCATTTTTCTGACGTAATTTATTGTCATAAGTATCAGTTATATATGCTTTAAACCATAGCTTTTCACCCGAAAAATAAGTGGTTTTATTGGTGTGTAAGAAAAAACCATTTCTATAGTTTTTAGTGAAATACGTGTTTTTACTGATGAATTCATTTGATAAGTTTTGCCCACTTTCTTGACTTAAAAGAGTCATTGAATAACACATTAAAACAAGGAGTAATACTTTTTTCATAGCTAAATATTTTTTGAGAGTTAAATATATACTTTTTTTTGAAATTTTGTTGAACTTACCACCCACCAATAATTATACCGATTATTTAAAAAGATCGTTGGCTATTGTTCAATCATTATTTGTTTTTTAATCTGAGATTGATATCTTTAGCTTTTATATAATAGATTCCGATTACAATTCATGAAAAGAAGAAATTTTATTAGAAAAGCAACATTAACTTCGTTTGCTGCACTTTTAGGAACTGAAATTGTTTTTGGTTCAAACCTCTATAAAGGATACACTCCAATAGCTTTACAAGAACCAGATCCATTTAAATTATTTAAAAAGAACAAAGACATGGTCGTCTTAAATAACAAACCGTGGAATATTGAAGCACAAGCCCATTTATTGGATGATAGAATTACACCAAACAGTAAAATGTTTATCAGAAATAATGGTGTAATACCGGTAGAAATTGATTCAAATAATTGGACATTGACCATTGATGGAGAATCTGCCCAAAAATCAAAAACCTATACCTTACAAGAACTCAAAACTAAATTTAAACAACACAGCTACCAATTGACCTTAGAATGTGGTGGAAATGGAAGAAGTGAATTCAATCCACCAGCAAAAGGAAATCAATGGACTGTAGGAGCTGTGCATTGTGCCGAATGGACAGGAGTTCGATTAAAAGATATTTTAAATGATATAGGAATTAAAAATGATGCCGTTTACATAGGTTATCATTCAGCAGATACACATTTGAGTGGAGATCCAGAAAAAGAACCTATTTCTAGAGGTGCTCCTATGAAAAAAGCACTGCAAGATGAAACATTAATTGCTTTTAAAATGAATGGAAATGACATACCACTAGCACATGGTTATCCATTAAGATTGGTTGCCGGTGGTTGGCCAGCTTCTGTTTCAGGTAAATGGATCAATAGAATTAGTGTTAGAAATATTGAGCATGACGGCACAAAAATGAAAGGTACCGCATATAGAGTTCCTAAAAACCCTGTTGCTCCTGGAGATAAAGTGAAAAATGAAGACATGAAGATTATTGAATCTATGCCTGTCAAATCATTAATTACTTATCCAAAATCTGGAGCAATAATATCTAACAATAAATCGCTAGCAATAAGAGGCCATGCTTGGGCAGGTGAGCTAGAAGTTGAAGAGGTTGAATATTCAATAGATTTTGGAGCTACATGGAAATTTTGTAAAACTGAAAAACCAGCAAATCGTTTAGCGTGGCAACGTTTTTCTGCGAACATAGATTTTCCGAAATCGGGTTATTACGAAGTTTGGGCAAGAGCATCAGATTCAAATGGAGTTTCGCAACCCATGTTATTGCCAGGATGGAACCCTAAAGGATATTTAAACAATGCTTGTCATAGAATTGCCATAAAAGTGAAATAACATGAAATCTACAGACGACTATAAAAGGTTACTGAAAAAAGCCGAACGATTGGCTTATGCAGCTTTATTTATGATGACGTTGGCAGCAGTCGTTTCTATGTTTAAAATATATGACCCCACATTAAGCATTTTTAATTCTGATTCAGAAACCCTTTTAAAAATAGAAGAAAACGAAGATAAAATAGAAAATGGTATTCATCTAAAAACTGGTTTTATTGATGATACTGGATTGATGACTGTAGTTAATAATTGCACCAATTGTCATTCCTCAAAATTGGTGATTCAAAATAGAATGAATGCAGATCGATGGAATGCAACAATAGTATGGATGCAAGAAACCCAAAATTTATGGGAGCTTGGAGACAATCAAAAAGTGATTGTAGATTATCTGGTTAAAAACTACCCACCAATAGACAAAGGTAGAAGAGAAGGAATCACAAAAATTGATTGGTATGAACTTAACTAAATATGTAAGTATTTGCATTCTATTTCTACTAGTATCTTGTAAGAATCAAGATAACATAGTCGTTCCTAATTATATTATTGAACAAGAAGAGTTTTTGAAAATCTATCAAAATAAAAACATCAAAATAATAGATTTTAGTAAGCCAGAAGTGTTTGCTGAAAGACATATTTCTGGTGCTTTGAATATTTGGAGAAGTGATATTGAAGACACTAAGTATCCGTATGGAGGAATGATGGCTTCAAAAGAACAATTGGAAACATTATTTTCGAACCTCGGAATTACAAGTTCTGATACTTTATTGGTATATGATGACAAAGGATTGTGCGATGCAGCAAGACTTTGGTGGGTGCTACAGAATTATGGGTTCACTAATTTTAGAATGTTAAATGGTGGGTTGACTGCATGGAAATTAAAAGGTAATGAGTTGACAAAAGAGCAACCAAAAATTATCAAATCGAATTTTATTTTTCAAGAAAAAGAAAATTATGAGTATTCAATTGATAAAGAGCAAGTTTTTTCAGCAATGCTTGCCAACAAAACGATCATTGATGCTAGAACACAAAATGAATACTCAGGGAAAACACAAAAGAAAGGTGCATTTAAAGCGGGGAGAATCCCTAATAGTCAACTAATCGATTGGACAAGCGCCATTGATTATCACGGCACCAAAAGGATAAAATCGAAAGAAGAATTAGAAAAAATATACCGCACATTGGGTGTTGCAAAAAATGATACAATTATTGTCTATTGTCATAGTGGAGTTCGATCTGCACACACTACTTTTATTTTAACTCAGATTTTAGGCTATAAAAATGTGTTGAACTATGATGGATCTTGGACTGAGTGGAGTTATTTTAATGATTACCCGTTTGAAAAAGATAGTATTACGATTAAATAATTTCGATACAAGCATCGAAAGATTATACCCACTGCTGGGATTGAATAAAAAGAAATGGATACAAATTATATAACAGAATTTATAAATACTTTTAAAGGAACTGTAGATTGGACTTGGAGATCAATCCTTTTTGAGGTGCCTTTTTATACCAATTACTTTTGGGGATTAATTGCAATTTCTCTCGCAGTTTGGTCTCTAGAAATTGCATTTCCTTGGCGGAAAAAGCAAAACATTATTCGAAAAGATTTTTGGCTGGATGGATTTTATATGTTTTTCAACTTCTTTGTATTCTCTATCTTTATTAGTGGTTTTTATAAAATGTTAGAATTGTTTTTTTCTGATATTGATGTTAGTATGAAAAGCTTTGCATTGATAGATATATCTCAATACTCACTTTGGATTCAGTTACTAGTATTCTTTGTCGTTTTAGATTTCGTACAATGGTTTACTCATGTGCTATTGCATAAGTTTGAGTTTTTGTGGAGGTTTCACAAAGTACACCACAGTGTAAAAGAAATGGGTTTTGCAGCACATTTACGTTACCATTGGATGGAAAACATTTTCTACAAACCTTTAAAAACAATTGGTGTCATGCTATTAGGTGGCTTTGAACCAGAACAAGCATATATTGTACATTTTATAGCTATTTCTATTGGTCATTTAAATCATGCAAATATTAAAATATCATGGGGAGTTTTCAAATATATTTTAAACAACCCAGTCATGCATTTGTATCATCACGTAAAAGTATTGCCAAAAAACAAGCCCAATGGTATCAACTTCGGAATTAGTCTTAGTATTTGGGATTATATCTTTAAAACCAATCATGTTCCTGAAAATAGTGGAACAATAGAATTGGGTTTTCCAGATGAAAAAGAGTTTCCTAAAGGTTTCTTGGGACAATTGTTTTATGGCTTCTATCAAAAAAAGTAATTACTGATGTAAATTAGTATTCTCTTATGAAATTTAAAAAAGAGATGAATTATATTTGTAGAATAAAGTAAATATGTAGAATGATTCTTGACCAAAAAGTATTAAAATACAAAGGGCAAATTGTTTTCGAAAAACTAGAAATGTCAACTTTTAAGCGCATTCCGAAATTGTTTCAAGAAAATGAAGCCTGCTTTATGTTTATAGAAGAAGGGGCGTTTTCTATTAGAACTCCAGATGAATTTATTTCTTTTAAAAAAGGAAAAGGATTGCTTGCCAAATGTTTTGATTACTTTTTTGAAACGTCAAAAAAGCAACGTGATGAAATAGATTCAATTGAAGCTATTGGCGTTTTATTGTATCCAACTATCGTTGAAGAACTATTTCAATTTGATATAGCCAACCACAATCATAAGGTAGATTACAATGCAAAATCCATCCAAATAGATGGCTTGTTAAATAGTTTTAAGGAAAGCATTAATATCTTGTTGGACAATCCAGAATTGGCTGATGAAACTTTGATTAAAACAAAATTAAAGGAATTTGTTTTGTTGATGGCTAAGATTGTGAATGCCCCAACACAACTAGATTTTTTATCTTCTATGTTTCAAAGAAACAGCAGTGAATTCAAAAAAACAATTTTAAATAACCTCTATTCTAATTTATCTATAAATGAGTTTGCTCATTTGTGCGGAATGAGTTTATCCACATTTAAAAGAAAATTTAATGATGTGTTTAAAGACAGCCCTAAAAAATACTTTGCAAAAAAGAAATTAGAAAAAGCATCAAAAATGTTGGCTTCCAAAGAATATAGAATCTCAGATGTTGCTTATGATTGTGGTTTCGAATCTATTTCAACGTTTAATCGTTCCTTTAAAAATCACTTTGGAAAATCTCCAACAGAGTTTAGACTGAATTAAGAAAAATATGAGTTCATACGAAAGAAAAACACCTGTAAAGAGTGATTGCTCTATTGAGAAAACAATTCTAGTTATAGGTGGTAAATGGAAACCTGCCATTCTAAGTGAGCTTTTAAGATCTACAAGAGTTCGATTGAAAGATATTCAACTTGGTCTTCCAGAAGCCTCAAAGAGGGCGTTGACAAAGCAATTGGGTGAATTAGTTGATGACAAACTTATCGAAAAAGAAGATTTTAAAGAATATCCAAAGAGAACGGAATATTCAATCACAACTTTAGGGAAAAAACTTTCTTCAGTATTTGCTGAACTTAATAACTTTGGAGATCAGCTATAAAATTTTGTTAAAATTATAGGGGCGAATTTGCCCCTTATTGCTTTGCATTCCTTTCCAATATACTTTTGTGTCATAAATGAATAACACTATGGACAGAAGACTTTTAGGTAATATTTTAATCATTATAGTAATCATACTTTCAGCATCTGGATTGTTAATGTATTTTTTAGCTTTCGAAAAAAACGTAGCATCATTGCACACATTTTTTGCAATGCTATTTATATTGGCAATGGTATTTCATATCATTAATAATAAGCTTCCTCTAACAAATTATATCAAAGGGAAGAGGTTGGGTAAACTTAAAAAGTTTCAGAGTCCGTTGGTGTTATTAATTGGAGTTGTAATAACTATAGGATTGTACACTGATGCTCCGGTTTTAAATAAATTGTATTCTTGGGGAAATGAAATTAGAAATGAGCAATTGGGAAAGACAGCTGAATCCTTTGATTATCAAATCATTTATTTGGATAAAAAAGTAGGCAAGCAAAAATTGTCTGTTGAATTGAAAAAAGGAATCGCTTTTCAATATCCATTATTTGCAATTTGGGCAGAAGATTCTATTGGCAATTATATTGAAACACTGTACGTTTCTAGAGTCATTTCTTCTAGTTCTTTTGACTTCGGTAAAAAAGTAGACGATAAATGGGAATCTGCCATCGTAAGAAGACCAGAGTCATTGCCATATTGGTCTCATAAAAGAGGGATTAAAGCCACAGATGGATTGTATGTTCCGTTAAATGGAGCGTCAGATTTGGATGCTGTTTCTGGAGCAACACCAACAAGTAATTTTGTGGTCAATTCAAAACTTAATTTTAAAAAGAAATCGAATTATAAAATTGTGCTGGAAGTAAATCAATCTTACGACTGGAATGCGTTTTATAGTAAAGATAAATTTCCAAAGGATAAAACTTATAGTGGTTCTGGACAGGTTGGGCAACCATCATTGATTTATGCCACAGAAATAAATGATTTTGAAAAATATAGATTGATGAAATTGATAGGTCATGGACATCATTCTGGTAAAAATGGTAAATTATATACTGATGTTTCTAAGATTACAACGGCCAAATATATTGCAGATAGAATCATTGTCTCTTTAGAATAATAAAATGAACGTAAATGAGTTGTGTTTTAACTTAATTATAACTAAAAATAAATAGTATAATTTAATCTTTGTACATAAATTAAAGCCAGACACTCAGAACACACAATTAATGATAAAAAAGCTTCTTAATAATAAAATTGAAATAGCAAATCAAATACATTTGGTTTTTCAAGTTTCGTACGCCGTTGAAGCAATGCTACTGAATTCTAGTGATTTTCCACCACTTAAAAGACCTGTTGGGAGCTATCAAAAAAGCGGTAACACGTTCTTTGGGTATTTTGAAGATGAAGAATTAGCAGGAGTCATTGAGGTTGAACAAACCAATATTCACACAGACATTCATAGTTTGGTCGTGAATCCTAAGTTTTTTAGACGTGGAATCGCAAAACAATTATTAGATTTTATTTTTAATACATTTAATTCTTCTCTTTTTATTGTAGAAACGGGTGCAGAGAATAAACCAGCGACCGAACTATATAAAAAGCATGGGTTCAAAGAAGTGAAACAATGGGATACTGACTTCGGAATTAGAAAAGTGTCATTTAATAAAAAAAACAATTAAATATGAATACAAAAATTATACTAACAGCAAGTGCATTAACTCTAGGAACACTCGGAATCTTATTGTCCTTTTTACCCAACGAGATACTAAAATATTTACAAATTGAATCAAGCCAAATTATAATCATTTTTATGCAATTATTAGGGGCATTGTATTTAGGGTTTGGAATGTTAAATTGGATGGCCAAAGGATCTACTATTGGCGGAATTTACAACAGACCAATTGCTATTGGTAATTTTATGCACTTTGGAGTTGGCGCAATCGCCTTGCTGAAAATTGCATTTTCAGTAAAAGAATTCAGAGAAGTAGTAATTCCGTTAACAATGGTATATACAATTTTTGCAGTTTGCTATGGCTACATTTTTAGAGTAAATCCGAGTAAAGTAAAATAGCTTTCAATCATTTTAGTTGAAATACCAAAAGCACAAACATTCATTGTTTGTGCTTTCTTTATTATATGGACTAAACTGCATACTCTTTGAGCTGATTTAGAAAAACAAAAAGTCCAAATGCATTCATCTTTGTAGTATACATACAAAGTTATAAAAGATGAAAAATAATATACAAAGTTTCGGCTCTTGGGCAATTGTTACAGGTGCTTCTTCCGGAATAGGAAAAGAGTTTGCATTTCAATTAGCGAGCAAAGGATTAAACATTGTTTTAATAGCAAGAAGAGAAAATATATTACATGAACTATCAAAAGAAATTGCAAAGACATACATGGTGCAAACTAAGTATCTCGCATTAGATTTAACAGACAATAATTTTATAGATCAATTAGAAATATTCACTCAAAAACTAGATATTGGTGTTGTGATTTCGAATGCTGGCGGTGCTAGAATGGGGGCTTTTGTTAAAATTCCTGTTATAGATTTTCAGCAAATGATTCAGTTAAATGTGACGGCTCAAATGAAAATTTCACATTGGTTTTCAACTCGTAGAATTCGCGAATTAAAAAAAGGAGCGTTACTATTGGTTTCTTCAACTACCGCTTTCCAAGGTGTGCCTTATGGAGCAGATTATGCTGCAGCAAAAGCATACATTCTAAATTTGGGTGAAGCATTGAATTATGAATTGAAAAATGAAGGAATCAATGTAACCGTATTAGTTCCGGGACCAACAGATACTCCAGGGCTAAATGAAAATGGGGATGCGAACATGGCAGAACATTTGCCAATGAAACCTCAAGATGTAGATAAGCTAGTAGCAGAAGGATTGAACGCACTACAAAAAAACAAACCAACACAAATAGGAGGCATGATGAATAGGGTGATGGCAAGTGTTATGAAAACAATCATGTCAAGAAATGGTGCAGCAGTATTTTGGGGAAAGATGATGCATAAAATGGTCCATATAAAATAAAATGAAGACACAAATGAATTCAAATATAATTAAAATTGCAGTGGTTATTTTTACTAGCCTTTTACTCCAAGGTTGTGGTATGTTAGATTTACGTCCTAAATCGCTCAAAAAAGAAGGAATTACACGTGCAAATATTAACAAAGGAAAGCAAATTTTAAGTGATGCTTGGAAACAGCAAGGCTATAATGAACTAAAATCTCATGCCGTATATTCTTACGATGCAAATGATACATGGAAAGGTTTATTAGGCAAAATGGGGCAGATTTGGCCCGATATGAAAACGAAAATAAAGTTTAAATATCAGCTTGGAACTTTTGATGGACAAGCTCAGTTTTTGGATGGAAAACGAAAAGGAGATATTGTTGGTTTACAAAATTGGAATTATTATGAAATTCATAACAACAAGGTCGTTTTCAAAGACAAAGATGACAAGAAAAACAAACGTAAAGTATTCGGAGTCGCAGCATTTCAATATTTTACAGAAATGATAGATCGTATTAGGAGTGCTCCAATCATTAGTTATGCGGGCGAAAAAGAATTCAGGGGGCAAAAATATGATTTGGTGTTCTGTACTTGGGGGAAACCTGAAGCGCATGAAAAACACGATCAATACATCGCATGGATTAATAAAAAAACGGGTCTAATGGATTTTACACAGTATACCATCAGAGAAACCTATATAAAACCACCAGGTTATAAATTAATTGGAGGAGCAGTAGAGTTTACAGACTTTAAAAGTGTTGAAGGAATTTTAATTCCGCATACACAACTAGTATATGCCATTAAAATCCGTAAGAATCCAAAACGAAACTTACATAAAGTAAGCATTTCAAATTTTAAATTTAATGAGTTTGATGTTGAAGAATTACGACCAAACAAAGAAATTCCTATTGGTGGAGATTTTAAAAATTAAATTCCAAAAGCTAACATACTTAAAAACTCTTCTATTTATTTAGAAGAGTTTTTATTTTGTAAATAGATTTGACTAAAATGTTGTTTTTACTCTATAAGCGCTAGGTAAAAACACCCGATTTTAATCACTTTCCTTATGTTCCTTCCAAGTTTAACTCGTGTTTACCTACCTTGGATTACTAACTAACTAATTATAACAATATCTATACAGTAGATATCTTGTTAAATTCTAAAAATTAATAAAATGACAAAAAGAACATTATTTATGTTATTTATCAGCGTTTCACTTCTTGGATTTCTCGGGTGTTATCATGATACAAAACCATTATCAGCTGGTGAAACAGCAAGACCTAACACTGGATATAGTGTTACAAAAAAATCTGATGATGGCTATGAACCAGTGCACAACACAAAACTAAATAATCCTTATGAAAAGTTAAAGCCCAATCTTAATCCGAATGTTCCTAATCAATTAAAACCTCATTCTAGGTTGGTGATGACAGATGTAGAAGATAGAACGTTTTTTGATTTTTTTGCTTGGCAAACCTTCGTTGGCTTAGTTTGGCCAGCAGATTCGACATATAGAGGCGTTCCTAATAGAAAAATCGATTCTTTAGCTTTTTCAAAATACAATAGTAATGATCCCAATAAGCCTAACAGGGTTCCTGTTGTATGGGAAACCTTTAAAACATTTGATGACGCTTTTCCAGTTACTAAAGATAACATGGGAGCTACTCCTGAAAAATGGGATGCTACAAAATACAAACGTCCTTTTAAGTTAGATTTAACTTCAAAAGGGAATAGTCATGACAACTTGAATGAAGCATTTTCTTCAGTTTTAATAGATCAAAATCATCAATATGTTCGATACAATCTTGGAATGAATGAGGTGATGTACGAGTTTATTAGAGAAAACAAATGGTACTTAAAAGGGAACTTACCAAAATCACCAACCCAAGCTACATTACCTCCATTGGTAGATCCAACTACTCAAGATGTTACAACAATATCACAGCCTCAAACCAATACAGTTATTAAACAGACCGTAAATGGAAACTCTATTGAAATAAAGTCTGCTTGGCGTATTATGATTCTTAAGGAAGATATTAAACCTCATCAAACCTGGAAAAGAGCTGATGATTTATCCAGGTATTTTATTTCTAAAGCTGACGTTACTGACGCCATTACAGGTGACACGATAAAAGACGTAATGGTAGGGCTTGTAGGCTTACATGTTGTGGTGAAAACACCTCAATTTGTACAAGGTCTTTGGTCTAGTTTTGAACATGTAGATAATATAAAAACTAAAAAAGGAAGTAACATAAGACCTTCATTTCATGGTGTAAAGGATACAATTTATGAACAAGGGTTTTCATACCAGCCCAAAATGGGTGCTCCACTTAAAAAAGAAGAGGACAGAAAACCTGTAGGAGTAAGTCGTACCTACAAAATTCCAGAGACACCAGTAGGAAAAGGAATACATTTACCAGACGGGCTTTCAACAAAGGCACTCAACACAACTTTTCAAAGATTACTAAAAGGTACTGTATGGGCAAATTACCAATTAGTAATTACGCAATGGCCAACAGATCCAACAACATTTTATGCAAAATCTGATTTGTATCCAAGAAGCCCATACCCATATCCAGAGAATGGAAAAGATTCAATAAAAGCAAGAAGACTCAATTCCCTTGCACTACCAGCTGTAAAAGAAGCATACGCAAGAGCGGTAGAAAATGCAAAAAACGCATACCCTAGATGGTCTGGATTGCCTTTACCTCAAATAGGAGCTTTAAACACCACCATGGAAACGTATTTTCAAAATCCTATGCCAAAAAAAGGGGAGAAAAGACAGCCGATTGAAAACACGAGCTGTATGGGATGTCACTACGGAGCAGCTGATACAGACTATAGTTGGGGATTCAAATTGAGAACCTATCCTCAACCATTTAATCAAGGACGAGTTAGTTTTAACGACTCTACATTAGTGAATTACATCAACGCTATAAAGTAAGTTTTATAGATATAATTGGTCAATTGCAAACATTAAAATTTTCCAATTCGAAAACCTCTCTAATTAGGGAGGTTTTTTATGTATTAGCTTTGGTTATAAGTTTCTTTCTGCTGGAAAACCAAGATAAAGCAGAAAAAATGGCTTGATCTGTTGCTAATGCTACTGAATATGGAAATACTCTTGAAAGTTAACCATTTGGTTCAATTTCAATGTGAATATCCGTGTAGTGTATTTTTTATGAAAGAGCCTTTTAAAGTGTCTGTTATTAAGTTACATCCTCTTATATTTGCAAAAAAGTAATTTACAATTTTGTATGGAGCGTGCACCCGGAATTAATGATAGAGAAAAAGAGATAGAAAATTGTATTTCTACCCTACAATACTTGGTAGACAATACAGATGATATCTTTGAATTACCTGAAGAACAACGCGTTGCGCTCTTTAAAGTTGCTGGTTTGTTAACGAGACCTTCTAGAGATGAATTTCAGAAAAGAAGAAAAGATGCAAAGAAAGCTGCCAAACGCAAAATGATTGAGCGAGACAAACATGCTCGAAAAGAAACCGGAATTCGATCAGCAAGAGAATCTGCTATATTTGAAGCACCGAAAATGCTAAGCGCTGCCACACCAAAAAAAGACAAAGAATTAGAAATAGAATCGCCACGGAACTGCTATGTGTGTAAAGCGGTATTTAATAAATTGCACCATTTTTATGACACAATGTGTGCTGACTGTGGAGATTTAAATTACGCCAAGCGTTTTCAGAATGCTGATTTAACAGGGCAAGTAGCAGTAATTACAGGCTCTCGTTTAAAAATAGGATATCATATTACATTAATGTGTTTGCGTGCAGGAGCAACGGTTGTTGCAACCACACGTTTCCCGGTAGATTCTGCGCTTCGTTTTTCTAAAGAAGATGATTTTCAAGAATGGGGACATCGCTTAAAAATTCATGGATTGGATTTACGCCACATTCCGAGTGTAGAGATTTTCTGTAATTTTATAGAACAACAATACGATCGTTTAGACATCTTAATTAACAATGCTGCTCAAACCGTAAGAAGACCTTCAGGTTTTTATGCACATATGATGGAAAATGAAGAAATGCCTTTTGAAAATTTACCTCCATTTGCAAAAGAATTACTTACAGATCATCACAATTGCTTACACGAGTTGCAAAGTTTAACAACAGAAGCGTTGGCTCCAGCAAATAAGAATTTGCCTGTCAATTGGCATGGTCAAGAGCCAGGGGTTGGTTTAAGATCTTCTGCTAAACTTTCTCAAATTCCATATAGTTTTGACAATTCACTTGCAACTGCTGAAGTTTTTCCAGAAGGAGAATTGGATGCAGATTTACAACAGGTAGATTTGCGTAAAACAAATAGCTGGCGTTTAAGAATAGGAGAAATTGAAACCACAGAAATGTTAGAGGTTCAATTGGTGAATTCTGTAGCACCTTTTGTATTGTGTAATCGTTTGTCTGAATTGATGAAAAAAGACGATACAGGAAAGAAACATATCATTAATGTGTCTGCTATGGAAGGAAAATTCCATCGATTTAGAAAGCAAGACAGACACCCACATACAAATATGGCCAAAGCGGCTTTAAACATGTTAACACATACTTCATCAAGTACATTGGCTAAGAACGGAATTTACATGAATGCTGTTGATACTGGTTGGGTAACTGATGAAGATCCAGTTGAATTGTCTAAGAAAAAAGTGGAAGAACATGATTTTCAACCACCATTAGATATTGTTGATGGTGCTGCTCGTGTGATGGATCCTTTATTTGATGGAATCAACACAGGAAAACATTGGTGTGGTAAATTTCTAAAAGATTACTTCCCAATTGATTGGTAAACAATCTCTTTACGTTCACCCTTTTTTTTGTGTATTAGTTTGGTCACTTCATTTTTTTTAAGAACGGAATGCTCAGTAACACTTTATAATAAAAGATACGTTCTTGTCTTTCAGTTATGTGCAGCCAAACTATTTATCAATAGTGATTTTTTAGCCGATTTTTCATTACACTTATTTTAAACAATGCTAACATGCAATTCATGTATGCGCATTGGTCGTATTTAGACCAAAAACTTTTTTAATTGTACATATAGCTTTACTGAAATGCTCTTTAGGGTAGAAGTACCTGTTTGAAATTCAGGCATTTATGCTCGTGTGTATTCGTTTTCATGTATATATATTTGTTTGATTTGGTTCAAGAATGTAATTCGACTGTTTTTAGCAATAAAAACAATAAGTACTATACCTCTTGAACATCAAAAAAATATTCCTCAATAAAACGAACTAATTATGAAAAAACACATCACAAAAATTTGCATTCTAACTGTTAGCGTACTTCTTTCTGTACTGTTTACAAGTTGTAAAAACAGTTCCGAAAGTTTGTATGGCAGTGTCATTGATAAAAACTGCCCAATGCCGTTAGAATGGCTTGGGAAAACACCTATTCCTGAACCAGACTACGCTAACTTTCCTTGTGGTTACACATTAGTAAAAGGTGATGATGGAAAACCAGAAGTGTCAAATTTGGCATTTCATGAAATTTCATGGCAATACTTTCTTTGGTTGACAGAAGAAGTAACTGTTAATTCAGTAACAATGCTGCGTTTTGAATCTATGTATAGCGATGAAGCAATCAATATAAAAGATCCTAACGATCCAAAAGGATTTGAGCATATTTTAGGAGGTATTCAACAAGCAGGATCAAATAGTGTCTTAGTAGATGAAAACCACCGAGCAGTTTATACCACGATGATGATTGATTCTATTTATAGAAATTTCGTAGTAAAAAACAACTTGAATAATCCAAAAGCATTGAGGAAATTCTCAGATACAACTAACTTTCCTAATGGATCAATGTCAATGAAAGCAGCTTGGAAAATTGTTCCGGAAGGTCAGGAAGCACCACAAGGAGCTTATACAAGAACTTCTAAATTATACACAGTCGTTGAGATTGACGGAAACCTTACTACATCTGACAATTATAAAGATCCAGCATTAAGAGAAACCATTGAAGAAACAGTTGCTTTAGTTGGGTTTCATATTGCGGTTGTTGTAAAAGGGCATCCAGAATTTATTTGGGCTACTTTTGAACACAATGACAATACGACAAATGCTTGGGTAAATAATAAAAATGAAAACCCTAATTACACATTTTTAAGTTTTAATGTAAGTAATAATGGGGCTTTGTCAGTAAATAAAGATACGCAAGAGATTTCACAGGCTTACGGTATCAACTCAACGACACAGGTTTTAAGAATACATCAATATGGTGGAGGGAATGCTAAGAATAAATATAACATTGCTACTCTAAATAAAAAGGTACATAAAAGGATAGATTCTAAATCTATGTGGCAAAATTATCATGAGGTCGGTGCAGTTTGGTTTAATCAAACAAATGCACTAATTCCAGATTGGTCATTAACAACTAACGACACAATAGAAACAGGTTCAAAAACACTGTCAAATTCTGTGATAGAAACATTTACGCAAGATTCATTCAATCAAAATAGTTGTTTCTCTTGTCATAACACCACGCAATACAATCCTGTAATGGGTATTCCTTTAGATGGGAAAAATGTTTTAACAAGCCATATACTACTTAAAAACTATGCAAATGGTGAAAGTGATTCACCTACTTTAAAAAAGGTAGATAGAAATAAATAATGGTCTTAACTCTCATAATTAAACTTAAAAGATATGTCAAATAACAATATATTTAGAATACATCCTTCAATAGGAATTGCACGAGTAGGTAACAGTGAAGAATACTATTTAGGTCCTGAAACAATGGCTGGAATGGATGGTTTAACAGACGCTGACCCAATGGGTGGTCTTCCTATTAAAAAAGGACAAGAAACACAAACCATTACTAGTGACGATTTACGTGATGCTGAAGGTAAATTAAAAAGACAAGCTGCTAGATTTAAAATTTTCGGATATTCAGATAATGAAATACAGCAATATCCTACGCAAGCGGGTTCTGAAATAAAAGTAAATAGTAGCGTAGAAATAGACGGAACAACTAAAGTTGTAAAAACCATTTTATGGCAAGTACATTTAGCGAATAAAAAAGCAAATAGTTGGATAGAACCAGAGCAAGGAATCTCTGCATATAATAATCAGGGGCAAACTCCATTTGTTAGAAATCCTGAATTCCCTAATTCTTTACCAATGACAGGTGTAAATGAAGAAGAAAATACTTGTACAAATTCTCATGAGATATTTGCAGAAAAGTCACGTAGAGAAATACTTGTAATTGATGCTGGGCCTCATGTAGTGAGTTTAGGAGGGCAAGAATCGGTTGGATTTAATACTACAGGAAAAAATAAGATTATTTCTGGAGCTACGACAACAGATATTAGTTACCCGAAACAATTCCCAATATACAATGGTAAAGCGCCTGAAAACGAGACTATAGAGTCTTTAGGAGATATGGAGACTGATGAGTTTGGACGATTGATTGTTGTTGGAGCCTATGGTAAGGCATCTGGATTTGAAGGAGCTGGTGTTTATGATTCTAGTGCTGCTTTAGATAATGCAGTAAATAATGATTGTTGGTTTGATGATACAGCAGATGGGCCTGTTACAGCCGTACTTGTATTTACAGATGGAACATCTCATGCTGTAGAAGGAAGTTCGTGGGTAGTAACATCAGATCCTTCCTATGCACCGCAAATTGCAAATGTTGTTTCTCTTTGGGAAGACATGTACAATACTTGGGTAGAAGAATTTGATTTAGAACCTAGTTTATTTGCAAAGAATGGAATTAAAACTCCAGTTGATAATAAAGCATATGATTTAGGAGATGGTTATAATGAGAAATATGCTCCAAAATTTGATAGCCAAGTGAAACCAATATTGAATGCTGCCAATTTACAAATGTGGGCAACCAATCTTGTTTCAAAAGGAGAAGGTGCACATAAATCTATTGCCAACATGCCAATGGAACATCCGAAATGGAAAGAAGTGATGGATTTTATTAGAAACCCTAATATAGCCAACAATAATGATGATCTGCAAAATGCAACGCGTATGCCTTTGTCTTTAGGAGATTCAGGTACACCAGCAGACAATTTCTTAGCAATTTCAAGAACCCAATATTTCTTTTTATATCAATGGTTGATAAGAGGGGTAATTGATTCTGGAGATGCTTTAGGCGCAGGAGAGTTATTAGATCGAAACATTTTAGGAAATTGCCTAGGAGGTAGATTTAGTCCAGGTATTGAAATGACCTTTATTATTCGTGACACAAATCTATATCAGAGTTGGAAAGATGGTACGAACTATTCAGCAGCAGGCCCTTTTAGAATAGACATGGATACTATAGATTATATGAATCTGCAAAACCCTGCATTAGGGGTAGGATATACACCTGCAAATACTGCAAAAGTAGAACCTGGAGACATTTGTAAATTTATGTCTATTCCTTGGCATACAGATTACAATTCGTGTGCAACACATACCACGGTTCCTAACGAACAACGAAGTAAAATGACTTATTGGTCTTGGCCTGCACAACGACCTGTGGCTGTATACACCTATGAAGATTTAGTCTGTAGTGAAACAAATACCTTAGATATACAACGATATTCTGTTAGAGGAGAAGGAACAAGTGCATATTACAATGAAAAATCACCAGGTCATATCAAAATTCAAAATACCGATACAGCTTCTGCAAGAGTAGGAAGGTATCAAGAATATGTTGATTTTGTAAGTAATTGGCACAATGTTGGAACGATTATTCAAGGGACATCTATTCTGCAAACAGCAGAAGAAAAAGCAAAAAATATATCACCAGAATTGCTGAATGATTCGTTTTTAGAAGTGCAAAGTAACTTTGAAAAAGACGATAGCAATAAAGTAGTTCCTGGGCCAATACCAGAAAATCATGCTGTATCAGAACCAGTTGCAGTTTGCCCACATATGGCTAAAATGGTTGCAGACAAATAGTTCTACCATTAACTAAGATTCATATGAAGAACTGTTATTCTGTTGTTATTATTGGCGGTGGGCCCGCTGGAAGTTCTTGTGCTATTGCATTGACAAAACAAAGAGTGCAAGATATTTTAGTGATCGAAACTGGTGATTACTCAAAGTTTGTAATTGGAGAAAGTATTCCTCCAAACTCAAAGAGAATTTTGAAATCTTTGGGTGTTTTTAAAGATTTTTCAGCAGAAAATCATCTCCCTTGTTATGGCGTTTGTTCCTACTGGGGAGATGATAAAAGAGGCTATAATGACACTATTTTAAGTCCTTTTGGACATGGATGGCATTTAGATAGAAAGAGGTTCAACCGATTTTTAGGAGAACAAGCTCAAAAGAATGGAGTTGATGTTGAAATAAATGCTACTTTTAAAAATAGTGTGCAATTGAACAATGGTAGCTTTAGAATAACCTATGCTCAGAATGGTATAGAGATACAGGTGAATTCTAAATTTGTAGTGGATGCCTCCGGAGCACGGAGTCTTTTTGCCAAACAACAAGGAAGTACTCCCTTTGAAGGTGAACCGTTAATTTGCTTAGGAAGGCGTTTTAAAATTTCTGATGCTGCTAAAATATCTTCTTTAACAAGAATTGAAGCTACTGAACATGGTTGGTGGTATGGAGCAAAACTTCCATATAACGAAATGCTCATTGCTTTTTACACGGATCAAAAAACCGTAAAACAAACAAAAATGCATCAAGTAGACCATTGGATGCATGCTCTGAATAAAACTGTTAGCATTAAAATTGGAGTAGAAGAAGTCAATGCTCTAGACAAAACCATTAAAGGGTTTCCTGCACGTTCTTTTTGTTTAAGCAAGATTACTGGAGAAAATTGGTTGGCTATTGGAGATGCAGCTTCGGCTTACGACCCTATTACCTCTAGAGGGATATATAAGTCCCTCACTGATGGGAGTTATGCTGCAGAATGTATATTTAAAGTACTAAATAATTCAGAGTATTCTCTAATTGATTTTGAAACATATATCATCCAAAATTACACCAGCTATTTACGCGAACGCACACATTATTATACTTCTGAACAGCGTTGGAAAGATAGTTTGTTCTGGAATAAGTTTCAGCAGGAAGTGCATTACAAAAGAAACGATCTAGTTTCTTAACCTCATTAATAAATAAGATAAACACACCTATAGTGTTTTGGTACTCCAATAAAAGAGTATTGGCCAGCAGACTTTATCGATTTACAGAAGGTCATAGCGAATTCTTCTGAATTACTGCATGATGAGATTGCAGCATTTTTAATGAATTTGTAGTATTTAATTTTAACTTTCTTTACACATACCAAATACTAACTGTGTTTTTATAGTTTGTTTCCTATAAACAGTGGTTATCTTTGCACCACTAAAAATAATACCAACAATTACATTTTCTATCATGGCAAATCATATAAAAAATCAAGAAGAAATACTAAGTAAATTAAATATTTACAAGTTAAATGACATGCAAGAGGAAGCGATTTCTGCTATTGATACAAATGTGAATACCATTTTATTATCTCCAACTGGTACTGGTAAAACATTGGCTTTTGTATTGCCATTGTTGAAATTGTTGGATCCAGAAGTAGATGAAGTTCAGGCGTTGATTTTAGTTCCGTCTCGTGAGTTGGCCATTCAAATTGAGCAGGTAATTCGATCTATGGGGTCTGGTTATAAAGTAAACGCAGTGTACGGTGGAAGACCTATGTCTAAGGATAAGATTGAGCTGAAACATATTCCGGCAATTTTAATTGGAACACCGGGTAGAATTTCTGATCATTTTGCTAATGAACGGTTCTCTAAAGATTTCATCAAAACATTGATATTGGATGAGTTTGATAAGTCGTTAGAAGTTGGTTTTGAATATGAGATGAGGGGGATTATCAACCAAATATCTAGTGTAAATAAGCGCATCTTAACATCTGCAACAGAGGGAGTTGAAATTCCACCTTTTGTGAGATTAGACAAGCCAACTACAATTAATTATTTAGGAATGAGTACCTCTAAATTAACTGTAAAAACGGTAGTTTCTCCAGCCAAAAATAAATTGAACACCTTATTGCATTTACTAAATCATATCGGGAATCAACAGGGAATTGTTTTTTGTAATTTAAAAGATACAATTCAAAATGTAAGTACATTCCTTGATAGTAAAAACATTAGTCATGGTTGTTTTAGTGGAGGTATGGAGCAAAAAGACAGAGAACGTTCTTTAATTAAATTCAGAAACGGAACCAATCAATTATTAATTGCCACTGATTTGGCGGCAAGAGGAATTGATGTTCCAGAAATGAAATATATCATTCATTACGAATTACCAAGAGAGAAAGAAGAATTTATCCATAGAAATGGGCGTACAGCAAGAGTTTCTGCAAAAGGAACAGCCTATATTTTAAAGTGGAAGGAAGAACAGTTACCAAGTTTTATAAAGAATTTTTCTGGAGAAGATATCAGTGTACAGGCAATTCGTAAACCTGTTTTTTGGGATACCTTATTTGTTTCTGGTGGAAGAAAAGACAAGATATCTAAAGGAGACATTGCAGGTTTGTTTTTAAAGCAAGGAAATTTGACCAAAGACCAATTAGGAATGATTGAGTTAAAACAAGACTGTGCTTTTGTGGCAATTCCTGCTACAAAAGCAAATGAATTGGTAGAAAAATTAAACAATACACGTTTAAAGAAGAAAAAGGTAAGAGTTACTAAGATTTAAAGTTTCTAGCATATTTAGTATTCGGTTTTCTATATTTGTCCTTTAATGAATCTTTTTGATAAAATATTATTGTTTTTTAGCGCTTTAGGTGCCTTCAATGGTTTTCTTTTAAGCTTGTATTTTGCTTTTTTTATCAAGAAGAAAAATAGAGCAACAGCTTTTTTAGCAACACTTATATTTGTAATTAGTATTCGTGTGTTGAAATCGGTGTTTTTAACGTATTATCCTGAAACTTCCAATGCATTTATTCAAATAGGATTAACGGCTTGTTTTCTAATTGGTCCATTCCTATATATTTATGTAAAAGAATTCACCGAAAGTCAACATACCAAGAAGTCAAAAAGGTGGCTCATACATGTAATTCCTGTACTTATTGCAATGGCGTTTATTGGCTATTTCTATCCATATAGAGAGAATTACAAGCTTTGGAATAGAATACCTTTTGGCATTTTTGGCTGGTCATTATTAGTGCAATGGCTGCTATATGTTGTGTATTCTATATACATAATAAAAGGTTGTTTAAGGAATGTGTTTTCGAATAAACACAAAGCAACAAGTCAAGATTTTTGGATTGTGAACATCGTTATTGGTGTTGCCTTTATTTGGCTTGCTTACAATACAACAATGTACACTTCTTATATTGTGGGTGCGCTTTCTTTTTCTTTTACATTCTATATAACGCTATTGATTTGGGTCTTAAAACAAAGAAAGGTGGTCTTATTTTTTGAAACACCTTCTAAATATGTGAATAAAAAAATCAACACTATAGAGTCTAATCAAATTGAAAGTAAACTTCAAGTCCTTTTTATTGATGCAAAAAGGTACAAAGAGCCGCAATTGAAACTGAACGACCTTGCTTTGTCCATAGATGAAACTCCTCACAATCTTTCAAAATTCCTAAACGACAATTTAGGGAAAAGTTTTTCTAACTATATCAATGAGTTTCGAGTTTTAGCAGCTATAGAGATGATAAAAAGCAACCAAGAGTATACATTAGAAGCAATTGGTTTAGAATGTGGATTCAAATCGAATTCATCATTTTATGCTGCTTTTAAAAAGTTCGAAAATTGTACACCAGCTCAATATAAGAAGATATTGGATTAGTTCTTTCTTTGAAATTATAATTCCGAAGCTATTTACGATATTCTAAAGCCGGTTTTATCCAGTAGGACTGTACATTTGATTTTTATAAATTATAACTATAAAATCATCATCATGAAAAAACTTGTACTCGTTGTCTGCATCCTTTTTGGAATTCAATCTGCCACTGCTCAATCAGAAACTGAAGCAATCAAACAAACATTAATGAAATACATCAACGGCTCAACAGGAGGAAAACCACAGCTGTTAAAAGATGTATTTCATCCAGAATTAAATTTATACTATGTTAGAAAAGATGCATTAAAAATTTGGTCAGGGAAAGCCTATATTGAAGATACCAAAGAAGGAAAACCTACAGGAGAAGGAGGGAAAATATTAGCAATAGATTTTGAAAATAATGCGGCAATGGCAAAAGTAGAAATATTTAACCCCAAACGACCTTATAAATATATTGATTACTTTATGTTATTAAAAGTAAAAGGTAAATGGATGATCATACATAAAATGTTTACCAAGAAAGTATAAAATAATCACCACAATTAATTTGTGCATTAATTTAAGCAATTACTAGTAAATCTCATATAACAGTACTTACCTTTGCAAAAAATATTAGGGTATGTCTACACAGTTTTCAGAGTTAGGAATTAATGCACAAATTGAACAAAGTTTAGTCGATTTACAGATTACTGTACCTACAGACATACAACAAAAAACAATCCCTGTATTACTTAGCCAAAAAGAAGATGTGGTGGCATTGGCAAAAACAGGAACTGGTAAAACTGCAGCTTTTGGTTTGCCTTTGGTGCAATTAATAGATCCAGAAAGTTCAGACATACAAGCTGTTGTATTAGCTCCAACTAGAGAATTAGGGCAACAGATTTACAATAACTTGGTTTCTTTTGCAGCTCACAGTCCAGAAATATCAATAGCAGTTGTTTGTGGTGGAATTCCAATTAAACCACAAATAGAACGTTTACAATCAACCAGTCATATTGTGGTTGCTACACCAGGTCGTTTGGCAGACTTAATCAAACGTAATGCTATTAATGTAAAAAACATTTCGTATTTCATATTAGATGAAGCAGATGAAATGGTAAGTGCATTAAAAGAAGGATTAGATAGTATTATTAAAGAAATTCCTAAAACAAGAAGAACCTTACTTTTCACAGCAACAATGCCAGGTGCTATTAAGCAATTGGTACAGAACTATATGTCTAAACATGTAATTCAGATTGAAGCAGATATGACTACAGTTGGACATCAAGGTATCGATCACCAATATGTGGTCGTTGAACCAATCGAAAAACTAGAGGTTTTATTGCATTTTTTAAATTCGAAAGAAGGTCAAAGAGGAATTATCTTTTGTAAAACAAAAGCAGCAGTCAATAAATTGGCTAAGAACCTTGCCATCAATAAATTTTCTTCAGGAGCCATTCATGGTAGTTTAACACAGGGTATTCGTGATCGAATCATGGGACAATTTAGAGAAGGGTTTATTGATATTTTAGTCGCTACAGATTTGGCAGCTCGTGGAATTGATGTAAAAGAGATTTCATATGTGGTAAACTATCATTTACCAGATACGTATGATGCATATGTACACAGAAGTGGACGTACTGCTAGAGCAGGGGCAACGGGTCTTTCTTTGACTATTTTACAACAAGAAGAAATAATCGATATAGCTGATTTCGAAAAGGAATTAGGCATTACATTCCATCCATTTAAAAAAGCAAATGCACAGAGTATCGAAGAAAATAACGGGTTGTTATGGGCAAAGAAAATTTTCAAGACAAAGCCTAACCGTACCATTTCAGAAGAGTTTAGAAAGAAGGTAAGAACAGTTTTTCATCACTTAACTAAAGAAGAGTTGATAGAGAAAATATTGGCAAACCACCTAGCTCAAAACAATACTCCAACTTCAAAAGTAGTTAAGTCTAAAAAAAAATAAAAGCTTCCATTACATAAGTAACAATTTAAATATTAATTATACGCAATCCCGAACAATTCATTTTGTTTGGGATTTTTAATGAGTATAGCACTAGTCTGTAATTATATATGACTAAATATCTAGTTAGTAGAGGAAGGCTGATTAATTAAAATTGATGCGAGTTAGCAAGTAAGGAATTCTTAAAAAAACAAATAGAATCATAAATAAAAAACCTCCCAAAAGGAGGTTAATCTAATTTAAGAGTTGTGCTTCTAGAAGTATTTTTATCCCCCAATAAAAAAATCTTGATTGCAACTATTATAATCAATGCGAAGCTATAAAAATTACAATAAAAAGAAACAGGTAAAAACACCTGTTTTAAATATATTACAGTTCCTTTTTTAGATTTATAAATGTAACAAAAAACACTATATATCAGTTACTTAACCGTTGTCGACTTTATTAAGAATATAAAATCAGAAACACCCCAATCATAATACCAAACAAAGGAACCAACTTTTTACGTTTATTTTTTTCTTTAAAAACAAGACCACCAATTACCACAGCAATCAGTATTTGACTTCGCTTGATGGCCGAAAGTAACATGATTAGTGCTTCAGGATCTTGCAAGGCTTTAAAATAAAAATAATCGGCTGCTTGTAATAAAACGCCCACTGCAATTATTGTCCATCTCCATTTAAACGCTTTTCTTTTTTCTGGTTTAGGAAACCATGTTATAGACAATATGATGATCAAAATAAGCACCGTATATAAACAAAACCAAAATTGCAAGGTTTGTGGATTTAACGTTAAACTCTGAATTAAAAACTTATCATACAAGCCGCTAGAAGAACCAAGAAAAGTAGCACCAATAATAGCAAAAATCCATTTATTTCGTTTAAAATTTATACCTTCTTTTTTTCCTATTCTAGAATAGAGAAGTACTGAAGATATGATCAAGATAAAACCACACCATTGTAAAAATGTTGGTTGCTCTTTATAAATTAAGATAGCACCGATAAAGGTGAAAAAAGGCCCTGCAGAACGTATCGGAGTCACAATGGTAATGGGTAAATGCTTTAAAGCATGAAAGGCCAATACCCAAGAAGCAGCCATAATCATTGACTTTATCAAAATAAATCCGTGTGTTTTTAAAGGAATGCTAGTAATATGAAAACCTATTTGTTTGGTGAATTCTGGGAAATAAAGAGAGCCTATAAAAAAAGGAACAAGCAGCAAAAACCCTGTGCCAATGGTACCTAAAAGTACAGGAAGAACTTCATTTCCTTGTACCGCATGTTTTTTACATAAATTGTGTAATCCTAAAAATAAAGCTGCCAATAAACCTAAATACATCCACATGGCGCGAATATAGTTTTTTACGACATTTTGGTATTGAAAAAAGGAATGATTTTTAACAATCTTTGTAGAAATCACTCAACTAATTATGATAAGGGGTAATTATCAAGTCTTACATCCCTTTTATTTCTTAAATACAGTCTTCTTAATATAAATTACAAGATATTTAAAATGAAAACCGAGTACTAAATCATTAGAAAAATAAGAAGAATATTCTTAAATTCTAAAAGAGGAATTAGAACTCAAAGAAGAACTATAAATACACATCTAGAATAATGTTTTATAGTTAATCTGTATTTTATTACTTGTTTAGTAGATCTAAATCAAGTTCGTTAAAATTATGTGCAGCTTTTACTAAGAGGGTAGATCCAATAGATTCGAATAGGTTATTAGTTTTTAGAACAAATTCGGTTTGTTTTTCAATATTATAATCTGGAATACCAATAATGGTGAGGTTTGTAGATATTGATTCTTCTTCAATAATGTTATAAAACCTTTTTTGCTCTACAGCATTATTGATAATTTTAATTTCCACATTGACACGAATATCCTCAACAAGTTTTGATATTTTAGTTTCAATAATAGAAACATCTACATTGTTATTGTTTACGAAAAGCACTCTAATATTTGTCTCACTCCATCTAGGAGAAGCAATAATGAAACGTGCTATATTTAGCATCATTTCAGCATTTTTACTATCCGTTTCTCGCCACCAAAAATCGACTGAGCTGTAATTTCCAAATTTAGCTTTTCTATCAAAATCTAAATACAATAAATTATAATCTAGATGCAATAAGGTTTGTGTCATCTTAGAATATTCTTCAGAATTTTCTAAACCTTTTGGCCAACCCATCATGATTGTATTTGGCTCAACGCCAGAAAAGCCAAAGGTTGAAGCAATATTACTAATACCACTATAAATATTATCTACTTTTATTTGTCTAGCAAATATGCCAAGTTCTTGAAATATATTATCTCTAACAACTTGATCTGTTTTTTTTAATGGCGGTTTGTTGTTTTTCGAATCTAAAATGAGTTTAAAATTGGTGACAATTCCTGTGCGACCAGAAACTGTTTTACACAATTCTAGTAAATAAGATTGATGCACACTTTTACCACTAAATAGAATAATATTAGGATTCCAATTCGAGTTTTCTTCAACTTGAGCGTCTATTTTTTTTAACCCTTTGCTCACTACATTCTCCCAAACACTTTTCCAAACATCGTTAGACTGCAATTTCACCTCTTTTCTTTGTAGCCTAAAATACATAAGGCTAATAGCTGCAAGAGCAACTATCATTGCCATCATATCTAATTTAAACATCACAGCAAAACAGGCCATGAATCCAATTAGCCCCACCCATCTCTTTACTTTAAATTTTGGCTGAAAATCAGGGTTTGCCCAGCTTTCAAGGAAAAACGAAATATTTATAAATCCATAAGCTGTTAAATAGAACATAGAAACAACACGAGCAATAATGTCTAATTCACCTATAAGAATACCAACTTCTGCAATCAAAAAAGCAAGAAATAAGGCATTGACAGGTTCATTATTTGCTCCTTTTCCTTTGCTGAAAAGAGTTGGTGTTACTTTATCAATAGACATTGCTTGCAAAATTCTTGGCCCTCCAAGAATACCTCCTAAAGCAGAAGACAATGTGGCACCCCATATTCCTGCTACAACAGCAGGAGCAAATAGGGCAATTTTCATTAAGATATTATAATCTGTTCTTAGCACTTTTGAATCTACAGAGTATGCCATAAAAACAGCCAATATAATATAAACTAAAAGACCAACTCCAATAGCGTATAAAGTACCGCGCGGAATCGATTTTTTTGGGTCTTCTAAATCACCACTCATGGCAATTCCGGCTGTAAATCCAGTAACTGCTGGGAAAAACACAGCGAATACAACCTCTAAAGGAACTCCGCTGTCATCTGCAAATAATTGTATTGTTGTTGGTGCGAACTCAGAAGAACTAAAAATGATTGAAATCAGTGAAACAACAATAGCTGCTAGAATTAAAAATTGTGTTTTAATCGCGGCAGATGTGCTTATAAGTGCTAAACCAGTAAGTGCTATAAGAGCAATAGTTCCTGTAATTCTTAAATCATTAATTGAAGTTCCAAATCCTAAATAGGCATTAAAACTTTCTGCAAAACCAATTAAATATAACGCTATTGAGAATGCAGTTCCAACAAACAATGCAATACCAATAGAACCCCCTATCGGAATGCCCATACTTCTTGATAAGACATAATAAATACCTCCAGCACCAATTTTTTTATCTGTTGCTACAGACGATACACTTAAACCTGTTGAAACTGCAATGACGTGAGCAATCAGAATGATAATGATTGCTCCAATTAAGCCTGCATTACCAACAACCCATCCCAAACGCATATACATGATAACTCCAAGAATGGTTAATATGGAGGGAGTAAAGACTCCTGCGAAAGTTCCAAATTTACTTTTTTGTGGCATTAATAAAGATTCATCTTTTAGAAGAAAATAATAAAAGGTGTGAATATACTTATTCTTTTTAGTTTCAAGAATAATTTAATTATAATATAAACACAAGACCGATTTTTAGCTTATAATTTGTATATAGTACAAGTAATTATTGTCACTAGATTTCTTTAGGGAATCATTAGCCGTATAAATCCATGTAAAAAATGCGAGGTTAGTGAACCACAAGGTCATCGATCGTTAGAGTAAACAACCAAACAAGCTATGGATACTTAACCATTTTAAATAGACACTGTTCTAGAATGTTGCATAAAATAAGACTCAAAGCGTTTTAGAGATGGATTCATTTTTTCTGAATAAAAGACAAATTGACATTTATTAATACTTTGGGTAATTGACATCAAAGCGGTATATGATTCATTTTGACTTAGAAATTCAGCATCGTCTATACTAAATATTTTAAGTTGAGTAGCATTTAAGCCATTTAAAGAGAACAACTTTCGAATGGTTTTAGGTGTAGAAATAAGAATATCAGTTCCTTCAAATATCTCTGATTTTAGCACATCAATATGAGCCTTTTCTTCACACAAATATACTCGTAGTGAATTGTATCTAGTGTATTTAAAAAAAGCATCATAAGTTTGCTGTGCTTTTTCCATATTATCTACTAAAACGATGGCTCTTGGTGCTTCTCCAATTGCCTCAAATTTTAATTTCTGTAAGGTGGTAAGTACAAGCGTTGTTGTTTTTCCACTTCCTTCTGGGGCTGTACAATAGATATTGGCACCACTTTTTATTACAGGAATACTTGCTTTCTGAAAAGGAGTTGGGATTGTTATCTCTTGAGATTCAAGCATCTCTTTGATTTCAGAATGTAATTTTTTAAAAGGCATAAGAATAAAAGAGCTGACTGTTTATAGAAATATTCATATTAATGAAGGGCAAATATACTATTAAATGAGCGTAATTATTATTATATATCAGCCTTTTGCAATCTACTCGACATTAAGTCTACAAGATATTCGAGCACCAGTTTATAAAACTGAAGTCTTTGAGTACACTCCTTAAGGGAACGAACAATAGGAGTGAAGAGAAAGTTTTTATTTTATAAATTTCATTAAATTATGTTTGTATACACTGCCAACAGGAATTTCTATCGTTTTTATTTTCACTCTATTTCCTTCAATCGTATTCACTTTTTTAATAGCTATAATATAAGAACGATGTATTCTTAAAAAAAGATTCTTTGGGAGTTTGTTTTCAAAATTCGTCAACCTATCTAAGGAGACAATCGTCTCATTTTCTAAATGAATTTTCACATAACTGCCAATGCTTTCAAGATATAAAATGGAATCTAGCTGCACTTGATGCATCTTTTTATCTCCTTTAATAAAAAGACTCTCTTGGCTCTTATTAAAGGATGAAGAAACGGGTGTACTCTTTTTGTTTCCTTTTTCTTTAGATGTATCAAGTAGTTTTTTCTGAGCAATGGCCTTGTTTACTGCCGTTAAAAAGCGTTCAAAACTGAAAGGTTTTAATAAATAATCTAGGATATTTAATTCGTATCCTTCCATGGCATATTCTTGATAGGCAGAAGTAATAATAATTAATGGAGGATCGGATAATGTTCTTAAAAAGTCTAAGCCTTTTAATTTTGGCATATTAATATCTAAAAAAATTATGTCTACCTGATTTTCATTCAAGTAATTAATTGCCTCAAAAGCCGAATGGCATTCTTTGACAATATTTAGAAATGAAAGATTTTCACAATATTTTTTAATTATTCTGTGTGCTAACGGCTCATCATCTACAATTAAACATTTCATGATACATATAATTTTAAATCAACACTAAATAAATTTTTACTTTTCACCACTTTTAACTCGTGTGTTTTAGGATAGATTAAAGACAATCTTCTTTTTACATTTTCTAAACCAATGCCTGTTTGATGTCCATCTTCTGTTTTGATAAAATTATTTTCAATATAGAAATGTAGTCTGTTTTTCTCAATTTTTAAACTTAAATTGATAAAAGCATCTTTTTCTATCAAATCGAAACCGTGTTTAAAGGCGTTTTCTAAAAACACTATCAATAGCATCGGTGCTAATTGAACGTCAGAATTAACAATTTCATTTTTAAAAGTAATGTTCCCTCTTTTATGATGTCTCACTTTCTGAAGTGATATAAAGTTTTCTAAATAGGTAATTTCATTCAATATAGAAACTTTCGGCTCTTTACAGTCATAAATTGTGTAGCGCATCATTTCTGAAAGTTTTAAAATTACAGAGGGTGTTTCATCAGATTTTTCAAGCGATAATGCATATAGGTTATTTAAGGTATTGAAGAAGAAGTGAGGGTTGATTTGATTTTTTAATGAAGACAATTCTAAATGCAATTGATCATTTTCTATCTGTTTAATTGTAGAGAGTTGTACAAACCATTTGTAGGAAAGATGCAGTAATGTAGTCACAATTAAAATAAAAAACATTCCTGCAACCCCCATTTGTAAGCTAGCTTCTTGTTTTGGCTGACCAAACCAATGTTCATCCATCCAAGGTTCACCAATACCTAATACATAGCCCCAGACCAGTATTAAAACTACAACTATGCCTGTGTATTTAATATGTTTTTTTTTGACTATAAAACTTGGAATCAGCCAATAAATAGTAGCATAAATAGGTGGTGCTAATAACAGAAAGATACTGGTTATTGCTTGTAATAGGTATTTGAGGAAAATACCAAAAGAAAAAACAGGTTCTAAAGAAGCAAGTAGAATTAACGAAAACAATACTGCAATACTTAGCAATACCGCTGCGTGAATTAAAAAACGCTTTTTATTGTTGTGTATAAAAGTACCTATCATAAAACAAACATAGTACAATTACAGGATATCATCTATTCTTATCAATGAAAAGCAATAAGACATCAACCAACACGTCTTTTTTATCGATGAATTTAGTTTATTGGAGTTTTAAAGCTTTATAGCCTATTTAAAGTGCCGTTTATTAAAAAGAATCGGTACTCTTTTAAATACGGCTTTTATTTGCCTCAAAATTATAATATAGGTACTCATGAATTTAACAATCAAATCAAAAGTAAGATTATTAATTGAAATTATCATCGTTCTTGGCGTTATGTCTGGAGCCAAAGCAATAGCCGAACAGATAGAGGTCATTCCATCGGGATATACTGGTACTATAGGTATTTGGCTGGGAATCTTAGTCGCAACACTTTTTTTAAAAAGAAGAAATATTAGTTGGTCAGAATTGGGTTTACGCTTACCTAAAGGAAAAAAACAATGGCTGAAACAAATTGGATTCGGCTTCTTAGCCATTGCTTCCATTTTTCTGGTTACTATTATTACCCTATTCGTATTGCAACCTTTATTTGGGTTAGAGCAGGCTGCAGATGCATCCCATAAGTTTAGTTTTTTCTTGGGAAAACCAATCGTTTTTATGGTTTATCTTGTAGTTGGAATTGGTTTAGGAGCTGGTCTTGGAGAAGAACTTTTAATTCGTGGTTTTCTATTAAATCAATTAAAAAGCATCTTTGGAAATCACAAAATAAGTTGGGTGTTGGCCTTATTTACTCAAGCAGTAATATTCGGACTTATGCATAGCTACCATGGATCAATGGGGATGGTGAATACAGGCTTAATAGCCTTCTCTTTTGGGTTGATTTATTTGGTTGCTAAACGAAAATTATTTCCTTTAATTTTTGCACATATTCTTTTCGACGTACTAACAATGGTCGCACTTTATGTATCTGACGGAGTGTTGTAATAGGCACAAGAAAAAAGTATTGTACTACAAAAACCAACTGTTAAAAGTTGGTTTTATTTGCTTCAATATTTTTAAAGAAAAGTAATAGAGTAGTATTTTGTTGATTGTTATTTAATAGAAGAAAGTAGTTGAATTGAGCGCTATAAATCCTTAATTAACTTCATGTTTTCTTTATAAGAAGCTCCAATCGGAATTTCCATACCGTTAAGTAAAACAACATCTTTTGCGGTTAAAGCAGTGATTTTTTCTGTATTAATAATGTAGGAACGATGTACCCTTAGAAAATTAGAAGGTAGTTTTTTAACAAATGAACTTATTTTATCTTTTGTAATGATAGTGTCGTTTACAGTATGAATCCTCACATAGTCTTTAATGCTGTCAATAAAGAGCATGTTGCTAAACGCTATACGAATCATCATTTTGTTTGAATTCACAAAAATGTGATCTGCAATTATATCAATTTCTGATGATTTGCTATTTGACGAGGCTATTGTTTGATTCAATGCTCGGAATTTATTTATAGATTTATAAAACCTAATAAATGATATTGGTTTTAATAAATAATCAATAATATCCAATTCATAGCCTTCCAACGCGTATTCTCTGTAGGCGGTTGTTAATATAACTTTTGGCTGTATGTGTGTGTTTTTTATAAAATCAATCCCTGTAACTACAGGCATTTGGATATCTAAGAACAAGAGATCAATGTTTGCATTTTGTAAAAAATGTCCAGCATCTATGGCGTTGTCAAATGTTGCAACAAGTTCAAGATCTGGCACTTTCATAATGTGTTTTTCAAGTACCCTAATTGCTAAGGGCTCGTCATCTACAACCATACATTTTATTCCCATGTTATTATAAATTAATGGTTAATACTATCTGGAAATCGGCGTCTGTATTGGTGCTTTCCAGGTTATAGTTATTTTTATAATTCAGTGCTAATTGTCTTTTTGCATTAGAAAGCCCAATTCCAGCATTTGATTTTCTGCACTTATCAACAGGATTGGCAGGCAGCGAATTAAAAACTTTAAAACAAAGTTGATGTTGGTTTGTTGTTAAGTCTATTTCAATTACTGAGTTCTTAAGATTGTTGCTAGCACCATGCTTAAATGCATTTTCGACAAATGAAATCAAGATCAAAGGCGCTATCATTACATTAGGACAATGAAGATGATGGCTAAAGTTCAATGTCAACTTCTTGCCATAACGTAGCGATTCCAAATCGATGTAATCTTGTATGAATGAAATCTCTTTTTTTAAAGGAACTTCATCATCTTTACACTGATACAGCATATAATCTAGCATGTCTGACAGTTTTAAAACAACATCGGCCGCTTTTTCAGAGCGGTCTAAAGTCAACGCATACAAGTTATTTAAGGTGTTGAACAAGAAATGTGGATTTGTTTGCGATTTTAAAAATTGCAGCTCTGTAGTTGCTTTTTCCTTTTGCAAAACTTCGAGTTGATGCCGTTCTTCAAAACGATCTTTAAATGCTTTAATCATCAACATTAAAAAAACAAAAACATAGACCGACGGAAAATATACCACAGCCAAATGAAAGGGGTCTGCAATTATTTCTATTAAAGTCAAGTCTTTGAAGTGCTTAGGCATAAAATATTCTGACAAGTACATGTTAGAAACTTTTGAAAGCACTAAAAATAGATACACAGAAAGGATAAAAGAAACTCCAAATCTGAGATATTTCTTTTTAAATAAAAGTTTTGGAACCTGGTAATAAACTAAATAATAACTCGCTAATAATTGGGCAGGTAAGAATGCTAAAGAACTGAACGTGGTCTTTTCAATACTTCCAGAATTTAAAGCGGCCAAGATGGGCAAGCTTATAAATACAAACAGCCAAAATACAAGGTGCGAAATGACTCTATTCTGAAGGATCCAATCAATAAAGTTCTTTTTGTTAATCATTGCGGATAAATATATAACATATAAATAAAGTGCTGCTTTAAAAAAGACGAATCTTAATAATCTATTGCCCAAATAAGATCTTGTACGGAGTTTGTCTGTTTTCCGTGAGTGCTAGGTTTGTATCCGTTAGAAAAGAGTGCTCATCTATTTTAATGTTTTTCAGGCAGCCTATTTGATACGTTTGTCTACGAACAGTTGGTATATTCAGGTATTATCCTACTACATACCGCTAATGAACCACAAATAATAAATTAAAACAATGAAAAACTGCACACGAATCATTTATTTCATACTGCTATTAATAACAAGTTTTAGCTATGGGCAAAAACTACCAAAATTTGTACACATAGAAGGTGGTAATTTCACTATGGGTGATGAAAGAGGCGTAGGAAATAAAGATCAACGTCCAACGCACCTAGTTAGTGTAAAGGATTTTAATATGAGTAAAACCGAAGTTACCGTTGCCCAATATCGGTATTATTGCAAGGCCACGGGTGCAACAATGCCCAAAACGCCTAGTTGGGGTTGGCAAAACAACCATCCAATAGTAAATGTAAGCAGACAAGATGCTATCAAGTATGCCAATTGGCTTTCTAATAAATTAGACCAAGTTGTACGCCTCCCTTATGAAGCAGAATGGGAATATGCTGCTCGTGGTGGTAATAAAGCCAAAGGATACAAATACAGTGGAGCGAATAACATAGCCGATGTGAGTTGGTATGATGGTAATTCTAAAAATAAGACAAATGCTGTAGCCGGCAAAAAAGCCAACGAATTAGGGTTGTATGATATGAGTGGTAATGTGTGGGAATGGTGTATGGATACATATGGAACTGATTATTATACCAACAGCCCTAAAAACAACCCTAAAGGAGCTACTAAAGGAGATGCTAAAGTAATACGTGGTGGAGGCTGGAATCTTAATGCCACTTTCTGTAGTGTTGCTTACCGCTACGGTGCCACCTTTGATGGTGAATTGTACGACTATTTTGGGTTTCGTGTGGTTTCTACCCCAAAAAAGCAATTCTTAAAAGAGAAAGGTTCATCAACTATAGAAAGTCCTTATTTGGGGCAAAAGACCCCCGGTTTAATTCCTGAAATTTTTGCAGAGGGTATTGTTTCGACAGGACTTTATGAGCTTTTCAGTGCATTCACACCTGATATGAAAGAGTTTTATTTTGTCAGGTATGATGAAGATGATAAACCAAGCATGATTCTCATAAAACTCGAAAATAATCAATGGAAGAAGTCCATAGTAGGGCCAAGGATTGGGGAGCCCTTTATATCACCTGATGGTAATACCATGCATCTCGGTAGAAGATATATGGAGCGTACTGACACTGGCTGGTCAGAAATAAAAAGTCTTGGTTCGCCTTACAAAGAATTCTCTATTATGCGTCTTGTAGCCTCATCAAAAGGGACTTATTATTTTGATACAATGGGAGAAGATCCTATTCGCTATTCACGAATTATAGACGGCAAACATGAAGAACCGAAAGCAGTGAACATTGACTTTGGAAAACACAACGCTCACCCCTGGATTGCTCCAGATGAATCCTATTTGATCTGGGATGACCAAAGAGAAAGCGGATATGGTAATGCCGATATCTATATTAGTTTTCGACAGCAAGATGGTTCATGGGGGCCTGCGATCAATATGGGCGAAAAGATCAATTCTTCTAGGTCGGATTCTTATGCGACTGTAACCCCTGATGGCAAATACATACTCTTCAACAGATCCATAGATAAGGATAATGTAGATATCTTCTGGGTAGATGCTCAGATTATTGAGACGCTTAGACTAAAAAACAAACAATAAAACAACACAATGAAAAAAGTATATTTTATATTGATACCTGTATTGCTACTATTTTTAAAAGCCTGCAACACAAAAAAACAACAGACAAAAGGGATTGATGTACCTACTATAGAAAACCCATATTTGGGGCAAAAACCACCAGGATTGACACCAATCCCTTTTGCACCGGGATTAATTTCTACAGAAATTTATGAATACGATGGTGCATTTGCATCTGATATGAAAGCA
>Ga0105356_10000298_pt1 | contig 45047 bp, 30 predicted proteins | sample GOMGulsemesocosm_3_FD_83502 | JGI IMG/M metagenome (GOLD analysis project Ga0105356, IMG submission 83502) | Methane-oxidizing microbial communities from mesocosms in the Gulf of Mexico - GOM9D Gulf of Mexico | ecosystem: Environmental > Aquatic > Marine > Cold seeps | place: Gulf of Mexico...
GATCTTTAATACTCATAAATTGTTTCTTCCTTAAATCAATGTTTGTTCCACATCATAGAAATTTATGCAGCCAGTCCGTTATGGCACCAGCTTAAAGGCACGATAGTAATTATTGCTAGGGATCCTGCCAAACAAACTCATCGCCTGCCCGTCATATTCACCGGGGTAAAAAAGAACCACTGGTTTATGACCAAGTAGTGAATGCATGCTGTTGAGCAAATTGTGGGCTCGCAGCAATGGCCAAACTGAGCCTACTCCTGAGATAAAGATAATGTCCTTGTCTTCAGATTCACTACTATTAACCAAGTAAGGTGCAAACTTATCCATGTGCAAAGGACCAGATAGCGCCTTGAGCAAGGCGTCGTCGCCTTTACTTTTCTGCATCGCTAGAGCTTTATCGATAAAACCACGCTCGCCTAAATAATCAACCAATGCTTGAAGCAAATTAATGTGCCCTACTTTTAGGTGGCCGTGCTTTTTGGCCAACATACCCTCCAAGAAGCCGATATACTCTCGAGCCTCAAGCTCGTTAGCAGGGTCGTAGTCAAATACCCAGAAGCCAATCTCATTACCAAGCCCTTGGCTCTGCAAGAACTCTTGTGAAAGAATTTTATCCGGTATTTGATTCAACCGGTCATGTAAACGTTGGTTCATCAATCTTTCCTATAGGCGAAACACCGCCCAGTAGCTCCTGCAATTAACGTTGGGATACTTCTAAGCATTCTCTAATTCGATGCTTATAGTTATCTAGCAACATTGTCTTTATCTCTGGACGAATCCGCACATGCTGAAGCCGCAAGCACCGCGTGCTTTTTAGGTAGCCCACTTCTGCCAACATTTTGTAAACTACCTGGCCCATTTTCTTCTTTGTCGACTCTTTCCAATCATCTATATCTGCATCTCGGTGAGCGCAATCGGCTAAAAAGTCAGCCCAGAGATAGCGCTCCAGTTTTTCATCGCGGGAGACATAGGCCTCACTGACAACGCGTTCCATAAATTCCACCAGCAACAAGTTGCGCTCAAGCACGGCACAAAAGGCTGCCTGGGTTGCAAGCTCTTCATCACCATCCCTAATGGCTCGCCAGAATCCTGGTCCCGTCAGTTCCAGTCGCTTCCGAATAGCCAGCGTATTACGCCGAGCCGTTGAGGGGCTGCGCTTTTGGAGTCGATTTTCGACCTGGATAGCTTGCACCCATTCCTCAGCGCTTGCCTCGCTCAGTAGTAAATCAGCGATAACTCGGCTCTCTCTCACCATAAGGGAGCCGCCGTTAATGTCGCTTTTGTAGGTGAATTCACCCATAACCTAAACGACCTCCAGCATTATGAGCTTGATCCGAATAAGTAGGGATATAATTTTTTTCTATCTTGCTCCAGAAGCTGAATATGGTACTGACTAGAATTGGCTATCTCTTCGTCAGTGATCGCGGCTTGATAACGTTGAAGCGTGTAATGCGCTAGTGACTTTCTCACTCGGAGCTGAAGCCGTCCTTCTGGCATACCATAGTCTTTTTCTACCAGCGTCTTTTGACCATCATTGAGCCGGCTATTGGGAACCAACGTTATAGATATGACTTCGTTCCAATGTTTGTCTTCTTCAACCAGCGGTGCTGCTATATCAGCAAAATGAGGCGTTCTATCGATACGAGAAAGAATAAAGTCACGGTAATCATTCCGCTTGTGGCAATAAGCTCTCACGTGCCAACGAAACCCGGTATAGACCAAGGTATGGGGCGAGATTACCCGCTCACTCCAAGATGGGTTAGACATAGACGCATAAAGAATTTTGATGCTATAGGAAGCTCGGCATGCCTTTATAACCTCTCGTACAACCTCTGGCCGTACGGCGCGATCAGGCAATTGAACAGAAGCCACATTGATATCAGTTTCTAAGGTGATTGCCATGGACTCACTGACCAAACCAGAGACCATATCCAGATATTCGTTAATATGCCCTTTGGTAAGCACCGGCTGGAAGCTAGACCTCGGGACATAGGCCTTCACGCTGGGATCATGAAACAAGGAATCAGGGTTATGATTAGCCATGTAGCGTTTGATGTCGGCGGAGGCTTGTTGACGACTGACGCCGAACCAAGTTATCAAGCGGTTAGTCACCAAGCGCCCCTCCCAGTACGCAAGCAGTTCTACCGCTCGCATACGCAAAAGCACTTCATGTTTCTCAGTAGTCATCTCAGGGCAACCTAAATTTTTATTGCTGTATTGTGCCTATATCTTGACAATATGTAAATTAATAGTACAGTAAAGAAACTTTACACTATAAGACAAAAGGAAAATCACTAATGGCTACTACAGCTCAACGAGAAAAAGCTTGGGAAAACGCTAAAAAGATCCGAGGCAAGGATCCCACTCAATATCGACAAGACCCATACGGCAACACTATCTACAAAGCCTCCCACGGCAAAAGCACAGCTATGGGCTGGGATGTGGACCACATAAAGCCGAAAAGTCGCGGCGGAAAGGACACCACCCAAAACCTTCAGGCTCTTAACGCCTCACAGAATCGCAGTAAGGGTGCCACGTTGGTTAAGAAAAGCCGTCACTCAAAGGCCAATAAATAGCTACAGTCGACTCCGGCATGTCACAATCTACACATATGGAACAAATCTACGGTTAGGGAAAACACGACATGACTTGCACACACTTTGGACTAAATTGTGACACTGCCAGCCTAGCTGGCGCTCTACACGGCGAAACACTGCTTGGGCCGCAAGGAATGCTATCAATGCTAGAGGCTCAGCTGGGCCTTTATAGTAAAGACTCAACACTGACTGATCGGTTGGTGCAATATCTGAATTGCTTAAAAGAAACAGATACTCCCGCTCGGTTTTATAACGCCTCCTTTGCCGCAGATCCATTTGCTACCGCATCAACATTGCTGAAATGGCGCGATCAACTTTATATGGCCGGCTGGAAAGGCCAATTTACCAGCGAAGTAACACCACGCCTAAAAGATTTAGCCCTTGTTGAGAAGCTGGCATGCTCACAGGTAGAGTTCAATGCTGGGCAACGCCTGCAACGGGTGATTGACACGCTCTTGCGACAGCGCAGCCAACTGACCCACATTCAGCTGATTGATCCACTTGAATATTACCCTCCTCTTTGGCAACAGATAATATGCGTACTGAGAGATGAACACCAGATAGAGATTTCAACGCCAAAGGTCGCCGCACCATCAGCGCCAGATAATACCGATTTGGGCAAGCTTCAACGCGCCCTACTCAACGATTCGGTCACCACGAAATTGAAACTCTCAGCTGATGGCAGTATCAGCAGTTTATTAGCGTCCTCACCGGAGTTATCCGCTTTCGGTTTAGCGCATTTATGCAGTCAATACGAAAACCGTGCAGGGCAATTACCTGAATCAGTCATTGTGGCGGAACAGAACGGAAGCTCCCTGGACGCGAGCTTTGAACAGCAAGGCCTGCCGCGGCCGGGATTTTCCAATCAATCGCCCTGGCGACCGAGCTTTCAGCTACTGCCACTGGCATTCGAGATTCTTTGGCTGCCCCTAGACCCCAACGCCTTACTTCAATTTTTAACCCACCCTATCGGCCCAATGCCTCGACGCCTAAAATCTCGCCTCGCCGATGTGGTGTCCAAATTCCCTGGCATTGAGGGAAACCAATGGAACGGGGAGATCAATGATTATGTTGAGGAGTTACGCACCACTAACGCCAAAAGTGCAGACAAGCTCTTAGAAACGATCCAGAGCTGGCTACATACACCTCGATACACTCCTGAGCCAGGGATGCCCGTTAGCGACGCTATAAACCACGCCACGCTAGTCGCCGACTGGCTACTCTGGAAGAACAGTCAGTCAGAGGATAGCGACCAAAAGCTCTACGCACTCGCGCACCGGCAGGCAACAGACTTGCTGAATGCGCTCAAAGAACTCAGTCAAGGAAATCACAGCAACATCACTCGTGAAGCGCTGCGCATGCTTTTCAAGCGCGTACGAGGCAGCGGCATGGCACTAGTTGACAAAGGGCCTGAAACAACTGAGATCGGCAACCCAGTACAGGCGTCAGAGAACCCTGCAACCGTTCTATCAAGTAAAGACCTTGTCATCTGGTGGGGGCTCGATGTGCCCACGATTGGTTCCCGCTCCCCGTGGCTACCGTCCGAACTTCGCGCATTAGAATCCAATGGCGTAACACTGTGGTCACCCGAGCACCAACTAGCCCACCAAGCCTCTACCTGGATGCGCCCCATATTAGCTGCCACACAACAGCTAGTTCTGGTCCACCATGAAACGACCGTGCAACACCACCCGATCATGGATTTGATCATGGCTAAAGTCGAACAGCTGCCACAGCGGTCATTGAATGACATTCTTGTTAAGGCCGAAGGATCGAGACTCAACGGCCTCGAGCTTAGCTGTACGGAGGGTGTACTTCCCCCAAGCCCGCTACCAGAAAAAGAACGGTGGTGGCGACTCAAGGAGATTGAACTACCACACCGTGAGAATGAATCCTATTCAAGCATCGATAAGTTTCTTAATAGTCCTTACCAATGGGTACTCGACTATCACGCAAAACTTCGGCTCGGCCCCCTCGCTCAAGTTCATGATGAGTTTCGACTCAAAGGCTTGTTAATACACAACCTCTATGAAGGATTCTTTGTGCAGCATCCCGACATCGCCGCGATTGATATTAAGAGTATTGCCCCTTGGGGCCAAATATACATGGACAAATTGCTGACCAAGGAAGGAGCCACTTTACTTCAGCCAGGCCACAGATCTGAACGTGAGCGCTTCATCGATCAAGCAATCTCAGCACTAGAAGAACTTGCGCGGCAACTGCTAGCATCCAAGGTCGTTTCTGTAAAAATGGAAGATTGGCAGAAAGGGACATTTATCGGCGGGAATCTCAGCGGCAGCATTGACATCCTAGCCATCAATGGCGATGGACTTGAGGCCGTGATGGATATTAAGTGGGCGGGCTACAAAGGAAGAAAAAGCAAATGGATCGCCCAAGACTACTTACAGCTGGCCACTTACGCACATCTCCGCCGCCAAGCTAAAGGGAGCTATCCTGCGCTTGCTTATTTTTTTGTCCAGGATAGAAAGCTACTCAGCAACGACATTAACTTTTTCCCAAACTCCGAAGTTATTAGCAATCAAGACAAAATGACTCTCGCCAGTTACTGGAACGACATTGAAACAACTTGGAAGTGGCGACGCCAGCAACTGGACGATGGCCTCATAGAGGTCACGATCCAAGGTACAGAAGCGACCGAAAAATCAAACCCTGACAATGGATTAGTAATCCCAGAACACAGTGATAGATACAACGAATATTCCATATTGACCGGATGGGGGCAGGACGCATGAAAACCAATATTGAATTCATCAGCGCAGGCGCTGGCAGCGGTAAGACATATAGACTTACCGAGCGAATGGAAGCGCTCCTTGCATCTGGGGAAATACAGCCTGCGGGAATAATTGCAACCACATTCACGAAAATGGCCGCCAGTGAATTACAAGAGCGTGTTCGTCAAAAATTAATCGAGTCTGGTAAAAACTCTACCGCCAATGCTATGAGACAAGCTCAAATTGGAACGGTGAATAGTGTTTGCGGCCAGCTGGTAGAACGCTTTGCCTTTGAGGCAGGCCTACCCCCTGAGCAAACCGTAATAGACGAGATTGAATCCAACCATTTGTTCAACCAGGCTTTAGACGAAACCCTCGAACAAGACACACAACGTATTCGAAAAATGAATGCACTCTCAGCTCGACTGCAAATTCAGGACAAGTACACTAAAAAACCACTGTGGCGATCAGAGATAAAAAGCGTCATCGATAAGGCTAGAAGCAACAATATTTCACCAGAAAAACTTCGAGGCTTTGCAAAGAGCAGTGCCGAATCATTATTTTGCTACTTTCCCAATGAATCAAAACGAGACCTGACAGCAGAGCTAGGCAAGGCCATCAGCACAGCCATTGATAAATTCGACCCTGAAATCGACAGCACCAAAGGATCTCTAAAATACTTCGAGCAACTCGCGCAGTGCCTTACACTTCTCGGCGGCAACCGAATGGCCTGGGGCGACTGGATAAAATTAAGCAAAGAAAAACCCACCAAAAAAAGCCTCGAACTAGCAGAACCGATACAAATAATTGCCTCAGATTATGCCAGGCACCCTGAATTACGTCAGGACATCACCGAGTTCACGGACAACATTTTCAATATTGCAGCTGATAGCCTCGCCGTATACCGCAATATAAAAACCAAGCGAAGTCTAGTCGACTTTGTTGACCAAGAGCAGCGATTGCTGGAAATACTCGACAACCCCATAGCCAATGAGGCTATAGCTGAAGAATTACAACTGCTAATGGTCGATGAATTTCAAGACACCTCCCCAATCCAACTAGCAATTTTCATAAGGCTTTCCGAACTTGCTGATATCGCTATTTGGGTTGGCGATATTAAGCAGTCCATTTACGGCTTCCGGGGCTCTGATCCCGAATTAATGCTAACCGTTGTCGAACACCTCCAGAATCAAGGTTCACAGGTCAATATTCTCGAAAATTCGTGGCGCTCCCGACCAGAGTTGGTCAAATACATTAACAATATTTTTGTCCCCGCTTTCGGAAACAGCCTTACAGCAGAACAGGTCCAACTCACGCCCGCAAGGCCCGCAGAGCTGTCATCGGCAGCTATAGAACAATGGCAGCTGGAAGGCAGCAATAGAACAAAGCAAGCCAATGCCTTGGCTGCGGCTGTTCAAACTCTGGTTGAACATGGCGATGAAAAAGTCATCGATAAGCAGACCAAAAAGCTTCGCCCGGTCAACTATGGAGATATAGCGATTCTCTGCCGTAGTAACGACAATCTACCTGATATTGCAAAAGCCTTTGCCCTGTTCGGGGTACCAATCAGCTACCGTCGCCCAGGGTTACTTGCCACACCGGAAGCCTCCCTCGCCATGGCTTGCTTACGTCGACTCGCAAGCAATCAAGACACCTTGGCCTCAGCAGAAATTCGTTCGCTATCCCTGGGGGAATCACCAGAAACCTGGATCAGCGATCGGCTGGAATATTTGCAAGGGGATTCTCACTCCAACACATGGGGTGAAACTGAAGTTAGCTCTCTTCGTGCACTTGCGAAGGAACGAGAGCGACTACTATTACTAACTCCGGTTGAAGCATTCGAGCAAGCACTATTAGTTACCAATGTTCGTAAAACACTAGTTAGCTGGTGTAAAACGCCTCTAGAGACTGAATTAAGGCTCAAAAATCTGGACTCTCTATTGGCCCTGTCCAAGCAATATCTAGAATTTTGCTTGGCACAAAACATTGCTGCCACGGTTCCAGGGCTCATCATATGGTTACAAAACCTATCAAGCTCCGAAGAAGATTGGCTAAGCGAACCAAGCGACAATGCAATTATGCTACTCACGCACCACAGGGCAAAAGGCCTAGAATGGCCTGTCGTATTTGCCCTCGATCTTTATGCTAATGTCAAACCGAGAAACTGGGGCTTGAGCGTAGATAATAACTACGGAGACTTTAACTGGTCATCACCGCTCAGCGGGCGAACGATGCGCTATTGGCCTAGCTTTTTTGGAGCGCAATCGAAAGATATAGATATTAAGGACCGAGTCGAAACCGGTCCTGAAGGTAAACACGCACTCAACGCTTCAGTAGAAGAAGGTAAACGACTTCTTTATGTTTCTCTGACTAGAGCAAGGGACAAACTGATTCTAGTGACGCCTCAAAAAGGAGCAGCCGCAGCTCCTTTTGGGCACTGGATAGACTGCGTAGATGAAGAAGCACTTTTACCTACAGGTGAATTACTACAGCTATCTGACGGTACGAGCCTGACATCAAAGCTGAAGACACTACCAGTGTGCGACGCAGCTTTTGAGGAAAGTCAGGAAGAACTACACTGGCCCCGACTGGCGGCCAAATCCCCCCCCACTAGCGAATACCTACCCCGCTTCGCTTCGCCTTCGAAGAACCTCCCGATAGAAGGCGCTGTAATCGGTGAGAAAATAACCACCTCGGATCGCATCAGTTTACGCGGCGCACCAGATATGACCCGAATAGGGGCGGCCATTCACGCCATAATTGCCACAGAAATAATCAATGATAACCAAGACCCAAGTCGTAATGAGAGAATCCTTGTTGATCATGATGTCGCTGAATCGATTGATGGTGAAGTCTCAGAAATGACTAGCAACTTTATCAGCATTGTTAGAAGTAAATTCCAACCACTCAACCTGTTCGTGGAATACCCAATACAATTTATTAGCGAACAAGGTCAAGAAATTAAAGGTTGGATAGATTTACTATTAGAAACTCCAGAAGGATGGGTCATAATCGACCACAAAAGCTCACCCAAGGCTCGTTCAGAATGGGATGACACAGCGCTTACCTACTCTGGCCAACTGGCTACTTACCGCCACTCCCTTGAAGCCGCTAGCGCAAAGCCAGTGTTAAGCACATGGATTCACTTTGCCATTACAGGAGGCCTTCTCGAAGTTGTTCTGCCAGAGCCACTTTCAGCAAAGACTGCTTGATCGACAATTCGAGGGGCGGAATGCCGGTTGAATATTGAACAGACAATCCCGCATTTACAGCTGTTTTTCTGCTTATTTACTTAAGAACAGAGAAAAATGTCAATAAAAGCGGAAACGCCAAGAGAAGGGTCACAAGGGAAGAATAATCAGACTGGCTTAACTTCGCGCGAAGTGCAGCCCACAACAAAATGTCTATAGGAAAATAATGACTGGTAGACGGAAAAATTAACAATGAATCGCCCTAGGCCTTAGTTGCTTATTTAAAACTGATAACTTTCTCAGGGTTCAGTCCGTGTATGTCATCGTCATCGTCCCCTGCCCATAGCTTGGCGTCAGCCTCGACGGCTTGCATGCAGTACTGAATATCAGCGGCGTCATATACCTTTTCATTATCAGCATCGTGTTCAATTCTTGACCTGCTCAAATCCAGGGCTGTGTAATACCGTACCTCGCTCGCGCCGAACAAGAGCTTCAAGACTTTCATAATCGCCGCCAAGATCGCTTCGGTAAGCGCTATCAGATTAACGCCTCGGCTGCTTCTGAACGGCAGGTCTAGGTAGTACGAGCCGCGGTATCTGCGCACAACTACAGTGACGCCCAAGCGCTTGATAGTCTTTACTTGGCGCTTGGTAATCTTGACACGTGCGCGCACGACCAGACTGAGCCCCAGCGCTTCATTATCCCGTTCCGGCTTGTAGTTCAGATTCTTGCGCTGAGGATTTAACAGCGAGCCCCAGGATGCGTTGGTAGACGACACGTTGGAGCCACTGTGGGACTTGTCACTGCCGTTTAGCTTGTACGATATGCCGAGGCACTCGCCCGCCTTACCCTCGCGACCTTCGATATTAACGCCCCGCTTTTTCAGTGCCTTTACATACTGTGTAATAGTCACTGGGTTGTCGTATTTAAATACCTGCTTTATTCTGGACCGTATCGCGTTGCGCTCGTCTACATACGAAAATTTACCGGCTGGCAGACTATCTCCCGCCCTTCCTTTGGCGCGATCTACAAAATCAATATGATTATTACTCTCATGCTCAGACAATATATCAAAAGAATTTTCAGGCGCTGTTAGCCCGTACTTTTCGCAGATACGGTCCCTCACACGTTGCGCACGCTCAAAACTATTATGTTTTGATATCAATTTACCGTCGCCGTCAACACGGCAGGATATGATGTGGCAATGCATATTTTGCTTTTCTTTGTGAATAGCGCCACAGTAAAGGCTGTTGTCAAATTCGTACCCCATGCCTTCTTGGAACTCTATTATTACGTCGTCCCATTGACTATCTGTTAGCGTGTCAGATCGAGTTAGCGACAGTGCGCAGTGGTTAGTAAATTTGCCGTTACGGTTTGAACCCTTGTACAGTGACTCTTGGTGCTCGAATTCCTCATCCAAGTCGTCTAAGTTTACGTCTACTGTGCCGTCCTCGTTATAAGTGATAGGGCAGTCGCTGATCGAGCTACCCTGGACAAAAACTATATTACGCATTGTGTGGTCGTGTTGATCGTTTGCACGCAGGCAGTACTCTAGTGTCACTCGCGCACCTGCACGATCTCCAAAATCTTTGTATATCATGCTAGCCCCTTGCTCTTCTTATTATTATGAGGGGGCGGCTGGTGCCGCCATTATTATTTTTTAGCGATAATGAGGTAGACATGCGGGTGCGGCTGACTGTGAATAGCACCAAAAAAACCATGTTTTAAACTTTAGATTTTTGATCTTGAGGTAAGCCCTGATCGACTCCAGACACTCTTGCACAGTTTTCTCGCAGTGATCGTCAAGCGATGGCACGAAGACGTCGTGGTTGTAACCGCCATTTAGGTCTTTTACTTCATTGACCAGCTTTTCCATACTAAAGCCATTTTTTGGAACTTCGTGTTGCCAGGCAATAGTTGCGCGTCACTCTCGATAAATAAGTACTGCAAGAATAGCTCAGGTGCATTTGTTGTTTGCTGATTGTGGAAAATCATAATATTTTTACTACGTTTTATTATTGTTATGGCGGGGCTTATAAGCCCCCGCGCTGGGTTTTAGTGTGTGCCTTCGTCATGGGTTGGCTGGTGGTCGTTCTCGCGCTCGGCGGCCATTGCTTTAAGCTCGTGCAGTCTCAGATCAAGAGTTGCGATATCTTCTTCAATCGAGCCTTTTTGTGCATCTCTCATTGCTTTCAATACTTTAGCTGTGGGTAACAAGTTGGCCTCCGCATTATCTTTATTAGCGTCGAGTTGATTCCAGAAATCCATCGTAACGGGTAACGACACTTGCTTGCGGAATGTTGCGCGGTGCAGCGCCTTGGTTAGCGCAGCATGCTCTTTTAGCTCGGCACGTAGGGCTTTTCGTTCTGACTCAGCATTGATACCCCTTTCGGCCAAATAATAAAAATCACGCTTTAATTGATTGAGGTTGGTAGAGCTGTTTTTGTAGTGACGGCGTAAATCCTCGGCGGGCTCACCGGGTAACAAAAAGGTAAAGCGCTCTTGCGCTATCAAACTTGTGACGAGGTCGTATATGAATAATGCGCGTTGTCTGTACCCCGCCCGTGCTGCCATGCCGCCAAGCAACTCTCGTTCAATCAAGCGGGCTCTAAAGGTGATTGGTGCCTCTCTTCTTTCCTCAGCCTCTTTTTCTGGACGTCCTCGTTTCATGATTTTATCTCCCGGGGCTTATGCCCTCTTATTGTTTTTTTCACGCGCAGATGACACACCCTGTGGCATTGAGCACTTAACCGCGCAGATGACACAACCGTGGCATTGAGCACGAGCTTTACAGAGACGGAAAATTGGAATGCGCAGCGTTCTGATTTATCCGGTACTGTAAATATAGCTTGCCTAACGTTCATATATCAAAAAAATAAATTGTCAATAAATATATGATTGATTTGCGTTGCTACTGTAAAATATTATCAGCGTTAACAGGAGACACAGCAAGCAAAAAATGCTGTATAACAGGAAGATAATTCTTGTCATATAAAGTAAAAGTATAATCGTGAATTTACAGAATTTTTTGACAAAATTTAATTTGCAAGTATAGATCTTGATTTTGATTTTTTCGGTACTGAAATATACCCGAGTTAGTGCCTAATTAGGCAATACTACTGCCTAATCTGGCAACTCAACTGCCAAAGCCTCGCAAACGGGTACTGCGACAATACTTTGGGCATTTCAATTTCGCACTACTTTATTGCAAACTCGGGAAGAAGTCGCTCTCATCTATAGCGACCTGTATACGAAATCTTTTGTGGTGCGCAAACCACCAATGCGACATGTATACCAAAACTTTGACGGTCGCAAACCCATAGTGCGACATATGATTGTTCGGTCGGATGACTACATAGCCTCGGCCACTACGTCTGGCCGTTCTTATACGGTCAGAACATCGATCGCTTTCTAAAGTGATTACAGCTTGCGAACGACAAAAGATCAATATTGCATCCAGCAGAGCTTTTGGAATTGGTGCTCAGCTTGCACAGAAGAGGACTGCCATACCCTTTGCATCAGCTACACTCACCGTGATGACCACCAATTACCAGACGTACTTCACTGCCATAAACATCAGGTCGCGCTTTCAGGATTGCGTGGCCACTGTGGGTTCCACGCCGAAGTATTTGGTCAACTTGCCTTAACACCCCCGGATAATTTCTGTCCGAGCTGTGACTACAACATGGGTGGCTACAACGATCATTTCAACGATGAGATACTCGATACTGAGCGTACTTCTATTGAGTTTGCGTACATCGCCCACGGATTGAATTTCAAATAATGCACTCGGTCTATCCGAATGCACATGGGCCTGACTGCCCACAGGGAACAAGTGCTCCTTTCTGTTACCGCCGCCAAGGAAAAAATCGGATGACCGAAATTGGCTACAGTTATAGGTCCAGCAATGTCAAATCTGTAAAACCAAAGAAGGCGGCTAGAATATAGTTAAAGTTAATCATCATATCAGGTAAATGGGAAAGGAGACTTACAGTGCCACCAGCCAAAAAACGCAAGCCCGCAGTAGAGCACAGCCATATTATGCTAAAAGTTACGAATTACTCTATTCATGCTGGCGGCGGGATCAATCACGAAACACTTGACCACCGCTATGCGCATGACAAAACTAAGGTGTTTAGATTCGACAACGCAATTGAAATAGTTTCACTGTGCACTTGGCCAGCGGAGAGATACAACAACGAATTCCTAGTCAACATACGAGGGCAAGATTCGGGAATACACAATTTCAACAGTGAACTGTCCGACTTTCACGTCCTCGATAAGGACGGATGCAGAAAGTACCGAAAACGAGGAAATTATGAGATCGCGGTCTATGAGCCGCCAGACTCTATTGGAATGATTGAGAAAGTCCGAGGCCAAGATGCATGGCAGATAAACGCATGGCTACCACTTTCGACCACATCAGACTTGCAACGACTCGTAACATCCTCTCAGAATATATACATCGAAATACATGAGGTAAAGATTGGGAAGCGAAGAGCTCTGCGGTCAATTCAGTTTTCTTCGAAAGACCCAGATGCCGAGTAGTCACCCCTTGAACTACACGGCCAGATATCCCCAGGGCGAAGGAGAAGCACAGGATGTGAAAGAAGGTTCGACAAACATCATCCATTCTTTCAGCTCCAGTTATCCCACCGAGTAAAGACAAGTGGCTGGTCCAGGACCATCGCCAACAGGTAGAAGGTCTGGCGTGGCACGTATCGGCTTGGGCCGCTGCTGCGCAGCTTATTAGAACCAGGTGCGCGCTCGCTGCCCAGCGCAGACACTAGGCGCGACATATCATTTGAGAAAGAGATGTCAATCCTACTAGGGGACCTGGCTTATCTTCGCGAAGCGGCCAAGTCCTACCATTTGCAACGTTATCTTGTGCCAACAACACTAAGGCCGCGCCAAGGCGCTAATGGCTTTTATTTTCAGTTACGGGCCTCTTGGGATAGAATCTTTAACTTTATATATTTACCATGCTTGGCGTCTAATTTAAAACTGGGGAACTTACATCTATCACCCCTCCCGAAGGAGCATTGTGGAAGGCTTGTACGATATAGGTACCCGCCTCCAAGAACTTTGGCGTCGCATTGCCGAAATAACCAAGGGAATTTAGGTCTGAATCGTAGAGCGATGCATTAGAAGAACCCGGGGTATCAATGATTACATTGCCACCTGTAGGCATTGTTAATAGGTACCAAATGGTTCCAGTGCCTGAATAACTACCAGCAGATAGCGGCTCCAAACCATTCTGATCAAAAAGAGCTGGAGAGTTCACGAATATTGAGCCCCCCGAAGGAGCGTTGTGGAAAGCTTGGACGATATAGGTGCCCGCCTCCAAGAACTTTGGCGTCGCATTCCCGAAATAACCGAGAGAATTTAGGTCTGAATCGTAGAGTGATGCATTAGAAGAACCCAGGGTATCAACGATTACATTGCCATCTGTAGGCATTGTTAATAGGTACCAAATGGTTCCAGTACCTGAATAACTACCAGCAGACAGCGACTCCAAACCACTCTGATCAAAAAGAGCTGGAGAGTACACGAATATTGAGCCCCCCGAAGGAGCGTTGTGGAAAGCTTGTACGATATAAGTACCCGCCTCCAAGAACTTTGGCGTCGCATTGCCGAAATAACCGAGGGAATTCAGGTCTGAGTCGTAGAGCGAGGCATTAGAAGAACCCGTTGTATCAATGACTACATTACCATCTGTAGGCATCGTTAATAGGTACCAAATGGTGCCGGTGCCTGAATAGATACCAGCGGCCAGTTTTTTATATTGGTCAATTAGGTTTATGTAATCAATCATTGCCGACTGAGCTGATGAACTATCTTTCAGCGTGTAGTTTATCGAAGTTAAAACTGACGCACTATCAATTACCGCTTGCAAGTCCGCCTCACTTTCAAGGTTTATATCGGAAACAGCAAGATTCCGTAGTGGCTCAGGAATACTAATTGTTCCTTCATTCTGGGGCTCCTGATCTAGAGTTTGTAATAATCGAGCTATACTTAAAGTTTGGACACTAATATTGCCTAAATCTATATCTCCTGTGAGGCTTAGTGGAGATATCACCTCGCTGGCAATTGCGCTGCCAAGTGACAAATTACCAATAAAAAAACTAATTTCTTCACCCATCTTATAATTGAATTGTCCTAGACTGTTCGTATACCCGAACTGAGACAAAGTCGAAAACCCCAATCCTTTGACTGGCGCATCTACAAATATTCCACTAAGTATAGTTTGGCCCTCACTATCTCCATCACCCGGCAATTCTCCAACCGGCGTGCTCACATCAAAGATTAATGGGTTCGTAAAATTATTAACACTCGAAAGTAGATCTCTAAGGCCTGGGATGTCATTTGTACCGAAAGTTTTCGAATTTGCTTCTACGGATTCAGCAATACGTGCTGCTACGGATATTTTATTTTTCAGCGTGGTGAGATCTTCATTTTGAGCCCCATCCGCAATACGAGTTGCAATTGAAGCCAAGCTTATTGAAGCTAACTGATTTTCCCAATAGCTAAATCCTTCACCATTAATATCGGGGGATCGATTAAACATTTGCTGATAAAGATTACTAATCAATTCACTATTGGACAATCCGCCAAAACGCTGATTGAATTCCTCTGAATTACCAAACTGATTAATTATTTGATCAAGGTTTCCTCCATTATCATCAAGCTTTCCTGCCCAATATTCCACGCCGCCGGGATCGCCTGGGCGGCCGTAATAAGCGACATAAATCAGCTGAACCCGTTCAGCATTAGCATCGAAGTTCGCTGAGGCTATCGTTGCGCCGAGAAACCACCCGACAAGTAAAATAAAAATCACAAAAAACATACGAATAGCTGCCATATCTAAACCCTTTTACTATTACCAATACCTCCGTTAATTGTTCCGCAGGAATGGAGGCAGGCGGAGGAAATTCTTCGCTATAGTTAGCTATAATACCGAACGCTATGAATTACTCATAGATAAGATCCCACAGATCGATCTTAATTCATATTAAAACAATTATTTCGATTTACCAGAAATAGACGAACGAATGTTTATCTCTCCTCGCAGGAAAGCACGAACGTAAAACTTGGATTCCTCACCCGGAATTTTTCATTCCTGTTTTTTAATTCCCGCTTGCAGCAATCGTTCATTTTATCCTTCCTCTACCACTCGCCGGCACATGGCATTGTTATCGGTTTACCAAAAAATCGTTTTTTAGTATCCAGTGCTCGCAAAACAGGCATAGCAATTCCATTCTCTAGAAATCCACAAATGTTGCTGCTGGGCGTACGTCGTCAGATATTAGTAGCATTAGACATCATGGTGAACAACGAACAATACTCTGAGTGCGTTCTTTCTAGTCAGAAAATAATTGACTATGCATTTAGGCATAAAATGGGCTCACTTTTCTCATCATACAGTTGCCGCAAAAAATCCTTCCCTGAGATGCCTTTCTCTATCAAGGTATCAATCAACAGCGGACGAGTTGACGCTGCATCTTGTGCATCTCTGATACACACCATGAGAGACTTAGTACCGATAATGCCTCCCATTTCAGTCCTTTCAACTCCTTCGATTTCTTGGCGTAGCAAATGGTCTAAGCTTCGACCATTCTGACCAACCAAGCATGCCGATTTTTTGGCCAGCGATAACGGTGTTAATCCATCTAGAAGTTGGTTGTAGTGACTGGATGCACTTTCCGACACTTCTTTCGCAGCCGGCAGCTCTTCAGCCAACACAAGACACTTGGCCCTCACCGCGTCGCACAAAGTGTAGTGTTGCAGTAATAAACAAAAAGTTTCACGCTCGAAGGTGGGCAATCCTAATATGTGCTCTATCTCGCCGCGAAAATACCAAGATTCATCACTTAAGGCCTGAGCGATATCAATCAACATTGCATTAGTACTGGCATTGGATAAAGCATAAGTCGTATCTGCCCGATCAAGTAGACTTTTTACCTGGGATTGATGTTCACGAATACCCCTGGCTTCTAATACCTGAAATTGTCTGTTGATTTCTCCAGATACGCCCGAAAGCTGCTTGTGCAATCCATCCAATCGAGTCATCACGGCCTTGAAGCCTGCTGCATTAACACCTATCCCAACAAGCGTCGCCCCTAGGTTCGCCATCTGGAGCATTTGAACAGCTCCTAACATACGCTGCACAGCAGCCAGCTGTACGTTAGAACCTAAAGAAGATACCGTAGATATGGGCGAAAAAGGCGAACTAATGGCACTGCCCACCAGCTGGTTGACCAGGCCGGTCTCTTGCATGTGTGCCACAATCTGCCCACTAGCGGCATCTTTGATGATCGCCCCAAACCGGATCAAGTTGCCGTTTGCGATACCAACAGCGAATGTTGAAGGGACACTAAAGGGGATGGGGCTCAGCATGATTTGAGCTCCCCTATAATTGCTTTACTCGTCTTTAGAATACAAGCCTGTAACTGTTGACTCACACTGGTTTGGCCTTGCGCATCATTGCCAACAATCGACTCCTCAATTGATTGCCGTAAATGATTTCGATAGCGTTTCATTCTCCGGGCTTTCACCCCGCCCATTCGGTAAAAACTAAAGGCGGAGAGCAGCCCGAAAATGACAACGGTTAGCAACAACAGCCGGGCATTCAACGTTGTCATCCCGACCAAACCCAATATTCCACCTACCGAGACGACGTATAGACCCTGCAAGGCGGGTATAGCTGCAATACTGCCGATCCCTATGGCTGCCGTCGCCATATCAGTATAGTGGGTCTTGCTGTTATCAGGCTCGATTGCGTGTTCATCGTGCTCAAGCTTCATCACCAGGGCAGAAATAGGCTCGAGTGCACCTTGCGCTTGATTCAATAGTGATCGACTCTCCCTTGCTACCCATTCTCGAATCAGTGGCTGAACAACCTTATTGTTAATAGATTGAAGCCGAAAAATACAGTCGAAAAAACTAATGTCTTGGAGTTTTTCATCGATGGTTCCCAGCAGGGTTGGCAATCTCTGACTGAGATGGAGTTCAATCTCGGTAGTGTGTGTATCCTGCCAATCTAATACTTTTCGACGAATGTCGTCAGCATCAGGGCGTGAAATTGACCGTACCACCTCGTTTTCGATTTGGCGTTGCGGGACTACGACCTCTTTTTTCTTTTTAAACCAAAGCATTGTATCGTCCATGTCCGTAATACGGTTTTTCCAGGTAGAAACTATGCCAACGTAAGCATGCTTAATCAACCGCCAGGGAATTTGATATCGCACTTAACACCCATTAATAGGCTCATTTGATTGAGCTGACCCAATTTCTCAAAGGGTACATAATGAGGCTAATAAAGGGTGGTGAATAGTCAAAAACAACCTGCTAAGTCATTCTTATCAACGACTGAAGCAGCTACCACGGCATCACTAAGATCTACTTTGTTTGCCAACAGACTATTAAGCTGAAGATCAAAGGACCTCAGACCAGGGTGCAGTGCCATTGGCATATATACGTTAACATCTCGTTGTTGGCCAATTCGATAAACCCTATCTGTTGCTTGGGCTTCTTTAGCAGGATTCCAGTGTCGTTCCAAATGGATGACATTGTTTGCCCCAACTACCGTCAGTCCCACACCTGCGGCAACTGGTGACATAACTATGACGCCAAATCCGCTTTTTTCCTGGAAACGATCGATGATGGACTTACGAGTGTCAGATTCTTTCGCAGTCGCAACAGCTTTGGTCTCTCCGTTAATCGTCTCAACCTGTATTTTGAACAAAGTTGTTACAAGGGCGCATATATAGGCCTGTACGGCTTTTGTAGTAGCGAAGATGAGAACTTTTTCATCGCGCTTATTTATCTCCTGTAAAATAGCTAACGTTGCTCGAATCTTGGTCGAGTCCTCGGCTTGATTCAGAAAATCCCTTGCTTTCCCTGGCAATGGTCTCTTTGCATCAATATCGTGATGAATACTAGAAACCTTTAATTTCAGCAGACTTGGAAGTATCAAACCGCGTTTGTCATCTGTATTACTGGTTTTCACGCTCTCAATTATCTCATCGTAATATGACAACTGAGCCCCTGACATTAGCCCGGCTAGCTCCGGCATAAATTGATCGGATTCCGCAGCTTCATCACCAGAATAGATACGCTTTTTGGGGAGCCCCTTAAGCTCTTCGGCCTTAGTTCTCCGCAACATATAGTCACCTACAGACTCACGAAGCTGGCGGCCAACCTCGACTTTTATTTCAGCCGCCTCTTGCTCAGAAGCAGAGGTAATTGGAGAGATAAACTTCGAGCGAAATGACTGCCATGCGCCAAGCAGGCCAGGAACTGCTGTATCCATCAAACACCAAAAATCTTTTAAGGTATTCTCAACTGGCGTACCTGTTGCCAACAGCTTAAAATCAGCTTTAAGGCCTTTTGCTGCGCGCGTTGCGAGCGCATTGGGATTCTTGAGGTTCTGGGCCTCGTCAAATGCGACCACACTCCAATCTATTCGACTCAGTGAGAATTGGTAATCCCGCAAAGTTTGGTAAGTGGTTAAAACCAGGCGGTTCGGCATGTCCAAACGCTCTGAACCATAGACACCACCCACTTTAAGAGAATAACGAATCTGATTCTGATCCTCGATCAGGCCTGTTTCGGTAAATTCTTGTTGTGTCTCTCTCCCTGAACCTTTGATTTTGAACCGAGACAGATCGCCACTACTTTGTAGGACTACGATGTCTGAGAAGGGAGATTTATGAAAAGTCTCATCGACTTCTGCTTGCCAGTTTTCCAGCAAGCTAAGAGGTGCGACGATCATCACCGGTTTTTCTGGATAATTCTCTGCCTTGCATCGGCGGTACCATTCTGCAATCGCCACCAGTGTCATATAGGTTTTTCCTAATCCCATATCATCGGCTAGTAACGCCCCGCTAGACTCTTGAGATTTTCTAATGGTATCCATATGCGATAATAACCACTGGATGCCCTCAATTTGGTGGGGAAACGGAGAACGTTTTAGATTATCCTCAGTAAAGGTCTGTGCAGATATTTCCAATCCCTCAAGACGAGCATCTCTAACAAACCCTTCTTCTTCGTCATTGCTATCGATCGCCACCACTGCTTGCTCTGTAGTGTGCGCTTCGCTATCACCGGGGGCAGCTTGATCTTTGGACGCTGGCCGAATACTACCATCCGCGATACCAGCTTTAATTTTTTCGATTGTTCCTGTGACTTTCTCTTCATCAGAGATGTCAAAAGTCCTACCTTCATATTCGACCATATCCGCTCCACTGTTATTTGCATCGTTAACTAAATCAACTAGCTCATCAAGTCGTTCTGTAGTATCCACGACCTCAATCAGCTTGTCTGCTGGCTCGACGAGAATCTCAGCCGCAGCAAACCAATCAATACCTGATTTCTCCACATCACCAAAGTAACGATGTGTAAATCTTTCTGCCCCATGAACACGTAGTGAGAACCCGGTATCTAGATCTATTAGAGCCGCGTCCAGATATGCAGTCGGAGACTTGAGAAATGTTGCCACCTGGTCTTTTGGAATTTGACGATTTGTTAGAATCTCTTGGGTGGCCTTAATACGCCCCTCATCCAAGAGCACAAATTTGTCTTTTACCCTCAAAATACAGTGATCATCGCCTTCTCGAATTTGACCTAGCCTTGCCTTTATATCGTCAAGATCCAATCCCGATCCGTAAGTGGGCGTGAGGACTAAATCACCGTTAGCGAGCTGTTCCAGTGCTACACCAATTGACTCAGGATTACTTAGCTCCAGATCGTTGAAGTGCGCTAGGTCAATGTCCATCCCTGCTTTTTTCGCTACCTGAAACTGAAAAATTAACCAATTATTTTCGTATTCTCCTCGTTCACTTGCCTCAAGAGATTGATGCTCTTCTAGAGCTTGCAACGCTCTCCATTCGGCCGGCGATAGGCGGTAATACTCCTTTTCAGCTAATTTCAAGAAAGGACCACATAAAGAAAAGTGAGATAACGCAGTGCCATCCGGCATTAACAACTCTAGCCTAACGGAAAAAGCAGCCTGTGCTGTGCTTCCCTCGAATTTTGCGATGAACTTTCCCGAAAATGAATTTGGCAGGTGAAATAGTGAACAAAAGTCTTCGCCTAGATCGGGCACGACAGATGAAGGCACCGTAAATCCATTTGAGTTCTTTACTGCGATTCCTTGCTCAACTAGTCCTTTGAGATATGTTAGCTGCAAGCCAAAAAACGGATTTTCAATGGCCTGTGCTTCTTGATCCAGAAGAGATTTTTTATCTAGAATGAAGTCTAAACCCTCATAAGGGTCAACCTTCCATTGAATTTTTGTACCCTCTGAACCTAGGGTGAACTTAGCAATGATTTCTCGAATTCCCATTTCTAGCGGACTCCAAACTTTGATTTATATTCCCGATAACGCTTTTTGGGAATTAACAGGGCGGTATCAATATTCAAGCCTTTCCTACTTAAAAAATGTAACGCTTTTCTCTGCCAGCCGAGATGAATGTCGTGGGTTAGGTCATAGTATCCATCGTGGTTATCAAATTCAGCCACATAGAGTGATACTATCTTTGAACGCAGGTCACTATCAGCTATGACTTTCACCCCATAATTAGCAACCTGTGCAGCCGCTGGCAAACGATCGAACAGCTTCAGTTTGAAACTATGGCTACCTTCAATCATATAAACCTTGCCGGCTAGATTTAGGTAAATCATAGAGGTTTGCATAGACTCGACCTTTGCGTACCCTGGTAGCTCTTTCCGATCATAATGCCGCTTTAAATACGTTTCAGCATAGCGGCTTAAGAAAAGACGGGATTCAGAAACTACACCTTGTTTGAGCAGTCCCTCCATAAATACCTTTCGCGATTCGAACATTCTCTCCATGTCACTATTGCTACTATCTTTAGCGCTTTGTTCCAAAACCTTAAGGAAAAGTGTTAAATCGAAGCGACTCAACCAGCCTCGCATTAATGATATACGTTTATCCCCAAGTAGTGACCACCATCGCTGATAATTCGGATTCGATTTAGGAACACGCGGGTCGCCAGCAATCGTGAGGATTGTGCTCTGCCAAGACCGGCTAATTGCTTGGCCTTCAGATCTATCGATTAATATTTCCAAGAGTACATGGCCAAGCTGCTTGCCTTCAGTGTATGGAGAGCTGACTACTTCCGGCTTACATATCTCAGCGAGAACAGAATGATCCTCGCCAACGGGAATTGTGCGCAATGTCTCTAAGTAGTATTGGTAGCGGCATAGAGTCAGAAAACGCCCGCCGGTGAACCCCGTAAGCCCGAGGTTTTTTAACATCGTATCAAAATCAATCTCTTCCTTCTGAGAGTATTTGACAACTTGGGATGGACCAAGGGGTGAAAAAATTAGCGCTTGATGTTGCGAATATCGCTTCAGCTCACTGGAACCGCCAGATGTCGAATAAATTAATTGAGATTTTATAAATTCACACCAATCAATAATACCTATCTCATCTGCCACTTCATCAAACTGAATAAAGAAAGCCCGTATGAGCTGAGTGAGGGTAAGGCGACTGATAGGTGTCCGGACCGACAATAAATGATCTAGAAGAGATTTAGATATCCCAGTCTTTGTTGAAAAATCGTTAGAAGTGGAAAGCAAATATGTAAATGCCCTCACATCAACAGAAGTTTTTATGTGATCGATTAGGTTCGCACCTTCATCTCGAAAGGTAACTTCTAGTAATTTTCTACATGCGTTTTTAAAGCCATCTGATCCTTTTCCAGCTTTACGGCCAACTGCGACCATTTTCAGTTCAGCCGTACGAATGATATGAAAATGGTGATCCTGCCAATCCGGCAGCTCAAATTGAACCTCCGGTAATGGTTTCATCAGTTTAATGCCTTTTTAATAGCCTGGTAATCTTCTAGGGCAGCTCTTTTAACCGTAAAACGGATGTCTATTCGACGGTTTTTTCTGTGAGAGTCACGACCGGACAGAACACCGTTAGGACAAGCCGTTATATCGTTGATTTCTGGGTCATCATTTGTACAAGGTGTAGGCCGTGTTTCTGCGTAGCCGCTGACTGAAAACAACTTCTTGCCAATATGATTATCTAGTTCCTCCAGACGGTGGCCTTCTTCCATTGTCGAATTCCAGTAATCCCACACAGATATAGCCCTAAAAGTAGACAAACCCCAGTTCCCTTTAATTAGACGATTCCTATAGGGTACTTTATCGGTGTGTCCTTCAACAAATATGGTATCGAGATACTGCCAGCGATTGTCCTTGGTAATACTTGAATAGAGTACACGCCCAATATCTAGGGCAATATTTTTGTGGTGCTCATCAGACGGAATGTCAAAGCTTCCTTGCCTAAAGGTCAATACGTTCTCCGGAATTCTAATGACCGTATCGTTATCGCTTATCTCTACAGGTATATTCATAGCCATAAGCTCATCAACTATTTCGTGAAGTAGGTGCCGTCTCACCTGCTCCGCCTTGGCTATTTCTTGTATAGCCTCATCCCATTGCTCGCGTTTCTGAGTTAGCTCCAAAATCAAGGCAACTGAGGCAAGAACAAATATCACTAGTAAACCGGCCATGATATCTGAGAAAGACATCCAATAAGGATTTTCCTCATCTACCGGATGGTTGTTGTATCTCGAACTGCCCACCCTCATGCAACAACGCCTTCTCTACGCGAACGAACCTTCCCATCAATTTCATCGACTACATCGTTTAGCGCGCGAACAGCATCTGTCATAGAGCCAATATAAGTGTTGGTCTGTTCATTCCAGGTATTTAAGCGATTTACCGTTTGAGATTGAACTCGTTCAGAATAATCGTTCAACAAGTTTGCCACTTGATTCTCGAGCCCCTCGACGTGCTCTCGCATAGACCTTCCTAAGCTTTCAAAATGGGTGTCGACAGAAGACAGGCCCGATTCGGCCTTGGTTGCTGCGCTTATCATGGATTGAGAGGTTTCAGCCAGTTTATCGCCAGTTTTATTCAAATCTTCCGACAACCGACCAAACAGCCCAGCCGTATGAGTATTTTGCCCTGTAATATTGTCTGCGTGCTCGATTGCATTCGTGAGTTTTAAAGAGAACCCGTCTGACGCCGACTTCAGATTACTAGAAAATATCCCTAGCTGATTTGATGTTCCTTTAAGATCAGCCGCGACCAGCTGCATGGCCTGAGTTGCATTCTCATGAGTACCCGACAATCGGTCAAAACGCTCTACCAATCCGCTTAGCCCTGAGATGAGTTCTACATTCTGTTGCTGTTGTGTCTCTAGTACACCATCTATACCTTTAGAAATATCTTCCTGCGCCCCTTGAAAGCCTTTTAACTGATCGTGCAATATTTTCTGACGCGCAATTTCGCGTCCCTGCTGACCTTCAACTTGAGTCGACAATTCTGTTTGCACAGCTTTCATGGTGTCAGAATTTTGGTCCGCGAGTTGTTTCAACTGCGTGGTCATCCCTGAAATAAAGCTGCTCATGGAGGTTTGTAATTCAGTTTGTCTTGTCGCATCTCTCTCTTGCTGAACCTCAAGCTGATTTTTTACAGCTGAGTCGACGTTAACTAGGATTTCGGAGTTCTTTTGAACCATATTCTCAATTTGGCTATCCAGCTTCGATGCGAAACCTACTAATCCAGCTGTCATGCCACCCGACGCATCCACAATTCCCTTCGCAGCCTTCTCCATCATATCCTTCTGGTCGCTACCAGCTGACCCTACCCCTTCTAAGAACCTTTCTAATAGGTTCTCCAGGGCTTTCTCAGAGCCAGAATGAGCATTGTCAACGAGCTTTTCAATGGCCGGTCCAAGTATGGTGTTAAGGCTATGTTCCATCCCGTCCCGAATTGCCCCTGAAGCTTCACGCATCGCTTCCTGCATCCGATGACCAATCTTTTCATCAAGTTCCGCCAGTTTTTCAGTACTCTGGCGTGTGAACTCCTCAATATTTGAAAGGCTTTGTTCAGCGGTAATGCGAGGAAAAAGGTAATCCACCTCATTCTGGAAAGAAGTGATTGCCGATCGAATATTTCGTTCAAGGAGCTTTTCAAAGAAGTTAAAAACAACACTAGTGAACACACCCCAAACAGAGGTCATGAACGCAATTGAAGCACCGCCTATCATCCCAAATATCCCGACCGTCAATACATCGATCTTGGGGGTATCACCCATGTTAGCTGACAATGAGGAAAGTCCCATCTGAAGGCCCGCAAATGTACCGATAACACCAATTGCCGTTAAAAAGCCGGGGACAGCGGCGAGCAAGCGGTTTTCCGTTAGCCCTCTAGCGATGGTATGCGTGTTAAAGAAGTGAGCCGAATCTAATGTATTACAGAGTCTTTGTTTCTGAGGTATGTGAACAAGAGACTCATCAAATTCTCGCCATAACCGCCCATATGCTTCGCTGGTCATGGCTATGTTGAATAAATCACGTCGTTTTTCGAGTAACTGCTCAGCCGATAAACCTTTAAGCATATCCCGATAAAAACGCAAGTGTCTTTTTGCTTGCCAATAATTCCAAATCGATAACACCGAGAAAAACAAAACCGCACCGACTAAAACTAAAACAAATAGAGCGCTGAGACCTTGGGCGGAGGTTACATCCCAATCGAGAACTCGCCCGAACTCCGGCCATAACTTCGTTAAACTGTAATCAATCTCGTCCATTCCTTTCCCCAAAATCGTAGAATCTGTTTTAACTTATGTCCGGCAGTACAACACTACGCTGTTCACTAACGATGCTCTCAGTATTAGTGCCACTTTGCCGTATTTCGTCTTTCCGTTGTCCTTCTTCATGCATATTCAGTAATTCGTCAGCTGGTATATAGTCGACTTCTAGATTCGCTTTATCTGTAAAGTAGCTAGGAAGCTCAGCCTTAATAGAAGGCGCAAGATTCTTGAAATCACCTACCTGCTTGACCAGGTTTCCTCTGCCGCTTACCAGCTGGCCTTCAGCTTTCAAATAGGCCTCTGAAGCCTTATCTAGGCCTTTTTTTACACCCTCGAAGTTGCTTAAGAACGTATTCAGCTTCTTAAAAACGCCCTCTGCTTTTTGCGCCAGAGCGGCAGTATGTTTGTTTTGATCTTCGTGACGCCATAGTTGCCGCACGATATTTAAACTCGTAAGTAAAGTAGTAGGTGTGGCCACCAAAACGTTATTCTCGATCGCTTTTTGAAACAGACTTTCATCGGCCTTCAACGCCTCAACAAAGGCCGACTCTATGGGGACAAACATAAACACCATTTCAGGTGAGTTCAGGCCTGGCAGCTTGTAATAATCTCTGTCAGCCAGCTCTTTAATACGATCCCCCATGGCTTTAACATGTTCGTCTAAGGCGATCTTTCGCTCTGCCTCATCTTCTCCATTGATAAAGCGGGTGTAAGCATTAAGAGACACTTTGGCATCGATGATAAGGTGTTTATCTTGCGGCAGGTATACGACGGCATCCGGACGTTGCCGGCCTTCTTCAGTTGTAAAGGAGACTTCACGTTTGTAGTCCTTGCCAAGTACCAATCCGGAACGGTCCAGTACATTTTCCAGCACTAGCTCCCCCCAATTTCCTTGCAGTTTTTTCTGGCCACGAAGCGCTGTTGATAGTTCGTGGGCTTCTGTGGTGATTTTTTGATTGAGTTCTTTTAAAGACTCCAACTCTTTTTTGAGTTCGCTTCGCTGAGTCGTCTCACGGTGATGAATGTCTTGCACTTCCTTTTTGAAGCCATCGATGGATTGCTGGAAAGGATTGATGACTGAAGACAATGTCTGCTTGCTGCTCTCTTGCAGAGACTTGGTATTAGCCGCCAATATCTCCGTTGATAGCACTTTAAATTGCTGAGTCAGATCGCCTTTCTGTTTTTCAAAGGTTTCAACTTCCCTAACGTGACTGGCATCGCGCTCACTCTGTGTGGTTTTCAGTTCAGCAAACTCGCGGTTCAGACTCTCGTATCGACTTTGCAGCGCTTCTAGCTTATCTTCGCGAGCTGTTAGCTCTGATTTAACGTCTTTTAGTTGCTGCTGAGCCTCTTCTGCTTTGATTTCGAACGATTTGCCGCGCTTGCCACTTTCAGCAATTTCATGTTTGAGCTGGCTGACTGTGCCACGCTCGGCTTGCAACTCCTCAAGTTGGGTACTAAGTCGCTGCTGGAACTCTAGTGTCTGTTCGTTAGCCAAACTTAGTTTAGCCTGAGCTGATTCGTTCGATTTTTCAGCGACGTGTTTTTCCTGTACGGCAGATTCTGCCTTAGCCTTACTATGACCAGACTCCGCTTGTAACTCAGATTTACGGGCTGTGAGCGCCTTAACTTCAGTCGCCAATTTTTGGTGTTCCAGCTCCAGTGAGCGATACTCTGTCGACAGGCCCCTGATTGTTTCTGTCGCCGTACTGCGTTGTTTTTCAAGCTCCTGATTACTTGCGCCCGCAGCCGATAGACTTTCTTTCACTTTAGCAAGCGCTTGCCTGCCTTGATTTTGAGCAATTAGATACGCGAATGAGCCCACCAATAGTGCGATAGCTGTCACTATCAATATTTCTTTACTTGCCATCGTAAGGTCCATTACTTTTTTCCTTGATCCACGTAAGTTACGGGCGTTTATTTTCCCTGTTTACTATTGGTCTATGCAAAAACGGTTTGAAGACGCGACCCATTGCACCAACGAGATCAGGGTTAAATTTACTATCTCTTCTACAATATGATGCCCTGGCCATAACCTACTAGAAGGCTCAGAATGATTCTTCCTCATCATCGAAATCAAGGCCTGACTGAATACCCGCAGCCGATGACTGAACGCTTCTGCCAGGCTTGGCTTCACTGGCGCTAGGTTTGGTGTTGGGTTTAAAGGAAGAGATTGCCTTTGACTGCTCGACGCCATCCATTGACCACATTCTTACTCGTCCAATAATTTCATGACCATAGGGATGTTTATACTTCCATCGCTTTACGATTCTAGTGCCGCTGAGCTTTGCAGATGCAGTCAATCTTATCGTCTGGTTCATTTTGTCGATAATAGCAGTGACGTCCTCTTCAGTTATTTCATCTCCCTGCTTCTCAACAAAATTTGAGATGACTTCGCCACTCGTCGACTCATTTTCATATGCTAAGCGACTGTTCATAAAAATGGTCAAAGCATCTACGGCAACCCCGTCAGCTTTGTCGGCTGAATGGGTTCTTGCGCGATCAAGTCTTGCCTCATTTTTACCTTTATAGCCAAATCCCCACTGTCCATAGGACAGTACGAGAGGCTGACCCTGTTCATTAAAAACAACGCGCACACCAAACTGAGAAGAGAGTTGTTTACCGCTATAATCTATATAGCGCCCCAGGGGCTTGCCTTTCTTGGCAGTCAAAAATGGCTCTCGTTGACGGCTCATATCACTAGCCAACTGCTGCAATTTATCTGACCTGATCATTACCACACCTATCGAGTGGTTACCATTTCCGTCTTGACCTTCAAAGGTTCTAACCGGTAGCAGGCCACTACTCGCACCAATTGCTTTCTTAATAGACGTCGTTAGATAGCTATTAAGATATAGATTTTTACGCTGTGCTTCTGGTATAGCTTCATATTCATCGGGGTCTACACCGGCCTCTACTAATAACCCGTCAAGCTTTGCCTGGCTAAGCGCAATTGCCTTGTCGTATAGCGCACCTATTTCAGATCTCGATACCTTCTTATCGTCGAAATCATGAACATTATCTGACTCATCTGACGTAATCGTTTGTTCAGTTTTTACGGCATTTCGACCGAAGTTGTTAAATACATATTTAGACTGGGCTTCTAATAACGCTTTTTCGAAGGCAATCTGCCTAGACTTCACCCATGATGGGCTAGAGGGTTTGGCCGACACCCGTTTCACTGCACGGTAGTAGACCTTACCCCCATCCTCCGTTACACCCTCATTGATCGAGCGCTTGTCGAAGTATGCATCGATCGCGTCTTCTACCATCTCAGAGGAGCTTGGTTCCGGCTCACTGAGCTTATTAATTTCTGCCGCATCTTTATCAGTAATTGTCTTGTCCGCAGAAGAGAAAACCTGTCCTGAAAGAACAAGCTGCGACACCAGAACACCAAATAAAATTTTCGACTTAATTTTCACAAAAATAATCCTCAACATTACCAGTCATTGTCTTCTGTAGATATTTTTTTGGATTTAGTGATTTTCGGTTTCACTATTTCTATCTTGTCTCGCAGCACAAACAATCTAGCCGGTACTGAATCCGGTATAAGATCCACACCTTCTGTAATGGTGGCATAGCTCTGTTTGGGAGCTACGCGATTGACCTTTACCACACAGCAGTAAAACTCTTCGTAACCAGAAAACTCCTTCGTATAGGGGTCGAATATTTTTTCACCGCGCTTATATACTTTATAGCTATCGCCAACGCTCAGTCGCTTACCGCCCTCTGAAAGAATAACCTCATCGCTTCTTTTCGAGATAATGGCAAGAGGGTATATTTGATCAACTAGAAACTTAACCAAGCTCTTAGATAGCTCACCCAATAGCACCTCACCAACTATATTAGCTTTATCACGATTGGCCCTGGGAAGTTCTTCGTGACCAACAGAGGTCTCTACAGTATCGGAAAAAAACACCTGCGAGGTAGCTACTTCGATAAAGGAATAGGAATAAGACGCATCGCCGGAGCCGACGATATAGGTTTTGTCTGATGTTCGCATTTTTCTAGTGTTGGTAGAATATTGAAGTCTATCTAAAGTCCCCACTAACATAAAATCTGACACAAGAGACTGGCCCAATCTTGCAGCTTCCTCTTTGGCTGAATTGCTAGAGGAAGCCAACGCCAACTCACTGGCTACAGCTCTTGTGTTTTTCCGATCAAGCACAGCGAATTTACGAGTCTGAACCAAACTATCAGATATTAGTTGATCTAATGTTACGGCCATTTTTTGAGCATTCAATTTCGCACCCAGCACTGAGAACGTATTTGTGACTACCTCTGACGGTATGATGACAATACGTTTTCTGTCAGCTGACTTGGATTTCTTGTATTTAGCTACCTGAGTAAGTACTTCCAAAATCCAATGGCCAGAGCTATCGTCAGCTATTAGTACTTCATAGCCTGAAACTACTCCTTTGGTTTTTTCTTTAACTACACTTAAATACTCATCTGACGCATAATATTCTTCAGACTCATTTGTCGCAGATGACACCTCAGTTGATAGGCTCATCTTCTCCGATTCAATAGCTTTGCCATGAACTTGGCCAATAGCCTCCAACAAGGCATTGTTTAGCGCCTCTTGATAGGTACTTCCTTCGCCACGGGCATTAATATCGACACGATCGACTCCCGCACTTACCAATAATGGCGTCAATAAAATAACTACAGTCAGTAACGTATTTCTAAACATATCAACCTCAAAAAGGCGCTTTGTTTAAGCGCCTCTACCAACGGTAAAATTAGTCAAAACTGATTTCCATATTCGCGTCATCTGGCATATCGATACCCTGTGATTTTGCGAATGAAACTAGTGTTTTCGACGACTTATAAAGACTATTGGCGAATCCTGGTATCTCTTTCGCTACATACATGCCAGCAGATAGCTTTTTGGTCACCTTCATTTTTTTCATCATGGAGGCAGAACTAATAGTGTTCTTGGCCCCTGCGATAAAATCGCTAGAAGAGTCCGATAGTTTGCTGGTCTCATAAAGACCTGAGAAATAGGGTACAAATCCCTTTGCAAAAGACATCTTGGCTTCTTCACTTAGGCTGTCTGAACTTTCTGTCCCGGCTATAATTGCATCTTGAGCTGAGCTGGATGTCGCTGAGGCTCGTTCCATGGCATCTGCGTCTACCACCGCTCCAGATTTAAGCGCTTCTACCTCTTCGGCTAACGCAGCAGCCTCCTTCTTTAAACCCAATGCGTCGGCAAACATTGTCTGTGCATCCATAATATCAATAGCTGCCTTAGTATATTGCTTCACTAGACCATCTTGAGCCGCATAACTATCAATTGACGTATCATTCGCATTACCTTTTACGGCAGAAGTAAGGTCGTTCAGCCCGAGTGAAAGCGCGGAAGTAGACACTAGAAGTAAAGCTGATATGAAAGAAGACTTTATTAGTGATTTCATGATTTTTACATTACACCTTTTGAGTTAAGTTGATTTACAAGCTCTATTGCAGCCATATTGGCCGCCTTTTTAAGGGCATTTCTTTCCGCAACAGTCTGGTTCGGTCCGAGGCCAGCAATCAAAACAGGCCCTACAGAAGCAACCGTTTTTGGAAAACGACTCTTAACGCTTATCATTTTTCCAGTGACTGTCACATTGACTCTTACATTACCGGTGGCTGAGTCTATTTCTTTCACTCCAATATCCAGTGTGCCCAAAGCCAGGTAAGGTATATCAAGCATCTTGGCTCCTTTTGCGGCGTTTCTTTTGGTTTTCCCACTGATATCGCTACCAATTCTGAAGTCTTCTTTAAACGCATCTACAGACAGCAATCCTTCAGATTCGTCTTCAAGATACTCCGCTTCTACTACTTCAAAACCAGACGTGGAAAATACCTCACTCATGGCCACATTAATCTCACTGGCCGAAGCTACGTCATAGGCAATCTTGTCTGACCTTTGTGTTTTGCTTCCACCGCTAGTGGTCGAACGGCTCTTGTTAGTCTCAGAGCTATAGGCTACACCGGACGCACCAGCCTGTTCTTGCTCTTGCCCCTCTTCTATAGAGATATCGTCAACCCTTTTATAGTCCTTAACATCGTAACTTTGCACGGATGTCTGCCTACGCGACACAAACACAAAGGACATATAGGACCTCTCGTCGCCCGACGTTTGCTGTGTTGCTGATGAATCATCAACTAGGTTTTTTATCCTGACATCGTCAATACTGACTCTTAATACAATTTTGTACGTTTTCGAGTCTTTATCATTTTTCTCAGTAATCGTGGACTCTGACAATATATATTTCTCTACGTCAACCTCTACTTGCGCCCTTACTGTTTCGTAATTTTTTAGAAAGCTGCTGCCTTGTGATGAAGCCCACGATGAAATCGCTGCCTTACGGGCATTCGCTTTGGCCTCAGCCTTTTCCTTCGCCGAAGACGATTTCCAGCCACTATATCTAATCTCGCCTATTCCCTTAGTCGAGGTTTCTGCCAGAACCAGTCCAGAGTAGATAAATACGAACACCACAGCAAAATATCTTATTAACGACATTGTTCTATTACCTTCTTGATAGACTTGAATTGTTTGAAGTTTTTCGCGTTTGATGAGTGCTTTTTGAACCATTTTCTATCAGGATTACCTAGCTCCTGAGATAATTGGCTGAACAGAACTGTTAAAGTCTCACTATAGCTTGGCCAATCAAATATTTCGGCCTGAGATGCGGGTACTTTTTTGGTGGCACCGTTAAACAGTTTTCCCTGATAAAATATTTCTCCTCCTAAAGGCTCATAAAACTTGAAGTTTGCTTGAGTGGCATAGATATATGCGGTACCTGAAGAGTTTTTGCTAAACTCCTTTTTTTTCAAAGCTACAAGAGCTATGTCAATGGCGTAGTCTGGCTCTGGTATTTCCATCATATATACATCACCGTTTGCATACCGACCCGCCAATTTATTGCCTATTGCGTGCCCCTTGGTAAAGGGCAGCACTGATACGGATTGGTTGACCGACAAAAAACGAGTAAAGTTCTGTCCCATTAGTTGTATTAACTGGTCTTCAGACACCCCTTCGCCCAATTTCGTCATGAGGTTATCTTTTACACGAACGTTAACGACCTTCAAGTAATTAGCGTATTTTTTTACGGGATCGATCTTTTTTATTCGGTCAATAAAAATACTAAGAATGTTGACTTTTGTTCCACCAAAATAAATATCCCTATAACGCATAAGAATATCATCGCGCGTAGGCATGTGGTCGAGCGAATCGTTAAACTGAACGTCGATTGGATATGTAGCTACTACCTGCATACTTTTGTAGTCAAACAAAAGGATTTGAGCAGACATCAAAATAAGCAATTTGTATCGATCACCAATTTTCTCAACCGATGTCATTTCCGACTCTAGGGCCAAAGTCATGGCCATAGCGTCATCTCTGATATCAGCAAGTCCACCCAGCTGTAAGTTGAAGTTGTTGATTTTGGCAGAACGTACTCTATCGTTTAATACAGCATCAAAAGCTGAAACGCCATTTTCTGCGGTATTAAGGCTGCTGGAATACGGGTAGTTGATTTCTATAAGATTACTTGCGCCTAAATAGGAAAAGCCACCGTAATACACGTCCACTGCGTATGTTTTAAGGCAAAAGAGCAGGAAGAAACTCGCCCGTAAAGTTTTACAAATCACTATAAAATCTTAATTTAAAATTTTCGTAAGGGAGCTGCCGCCCAATTGATGCCCAATCCTTGCCGCTGATGGGGCTTTTAGCACCACCCAAGATCCATCATTTTTCCCAATGAATTCAACTCCAGACACTCTAGGTTGATTGGCTTCAAGCATGATTAGATTGTTGTTGATTAAGCTATACCGGCCAGAAAGCTGCAACTCATCTGCGCTGATAAAAATATTTGAGGGATCTACCTGATTGATGCTGACGGGGAATTCTTCGCCGTTGTTAAGTTGAAGTAGCCAATCGCCTGACATGGTTTCTGTTGAGGTATGTACGCACCCCAGCAAAGTAGTTATAACGAATAGTAGAGTGATTCCGTACTTAGCCTTACACACATCAGTGCTCCGTTAGCAGTGCCCACTAAAAAAATGACACTCAAACTATCCTTACCTGCTACTTCGCAGGTTTCCGTTTTGTCGCGTATAACAACCCGACAAGAAAATCAGTATTTAGTATTTGTATTACAATGTCAAACGCGTTGATCTCTAAAAGAACATAAAAAACACCGTGTATTTTTCATACTCATTGAAAGATTATTTGGTTTTTTGCCTAATAGATTTTACTAGGGATAATTCCCGTTTGCGGATAGCTGTTCAATAAGTACTATTCTTAATAAATATTATGATGCGCTGGAAATGATCGGCGAACTTTATTCGGCATGTGCAGGTGCATGTGCAAAAAACAACCAGAATGGAACGCAGAGAACGTATTGAATAAAACTTTGTGAGACCTTCCCTGTACCAAATTGCAGGAAAATATTCCTCACCCGTATGGGTGATATTTCCAAATAATCGCACTGGTATGCCCGGAATTTCTAATATTCCTGCATTACATCCTTGAACGTTGCGCCAATCAAATTGTGGTATTGCTTGGCAATTTTGCAGTATCATGTTCATTCAATTTTTTAGCCAAATTCGCCATGCCATTACAAGCTATTTATCTACAGATTCGAATTAGCGCTTTACACTGCCCTTGTATCTAAACACACATACGGTGCGACTACGGCGTCCTCATAGAGCAAAATTCAACGGGTGCAGCCTGGAAAGATCTATAGTGGCACGGTGAATATGGACACCAAATATGAGGTGATATGATCATCTCTACAATAAAACAGTTGGCAATCCGCCCATCAATAACCGATATTAAAAGTATTATCAGCGAGCTCAGATAAAAACTATCGAGGCCGGCGGCGAAGACCATGAGCTGGAAAACCGGTGGAAAGAAAGCAATGTGGACGTAATCGTGGCATTTGCACGCAATAGAAATTGGGGTTATGTCATGCAGGCTTTTATCCAAAACCGGAGAAAGCTAAATAGTGAGGGACATCAAAAGTTTATTCAGTCGAAAAATTAATTTTTGAAAGCGTTTCATTGCGCTCTCATAAATTGACCGATCTCAATACGAAGTTCACGTACAGAGAAATATCTTGTGCACATTGAAAGTAAGGCGAATTTCAATCCGAACTCTCAGAAGAAGCAATCTGCTTTTGTAGTAGATAAAAGGATTTGAATAACTGGCGCTTTAAAATACGTAAATCTCTTGCCAGCGGCATAGCTAGCTTTTTCTTGTCATCGTTAAGCAGTTCGATGATTTGATGCCCTATTCCATGAATATTCTCATGGATTTCTTGAAGCTTCCAAAACTCAGGGAAATTTCCATAGCGCTCCATACCATACCCGTAGTACCATGCACCAAAATGACACTGACGGTGATCAGTAAACTCCCCATTTGCCAACTTAAGATCATGACATTCCAGTACTGTAAATATGTCTTGAATCCACTTAATATGCTCTGATTGTGCAAGTAACAGCGGAAGATTTCTCATGTCCCATTCAGAGCTCGACCAGAGAGACCATAATTTATCCGGGGTATAATCACGCGCCCAATCAAATATTTCCCCCGCCGGCATTGGCCTAGCAATGCCATATCCTTGTGCGCAATCACAGCCAATGCGGATAAGCAGCACACCGTGCTCAGCTGTTTCAACGCCCTCTGCAATGACGGTTTTACCAAAGATTTTTGCCAATGAAACAACCCCTTCAACAAAGGCCAAGTCATCAGATTCTTCCAACATATCATGAACGAATGTCTGATCAATTTTGATCGTATCAGCTGGTAAGTTTCTTAGGTGGATTAATGAGGAATAACCCGTGCCAAAATCATCAAGAGCGATCTTAATACCCATTTCATTCTGGCATCTTTCAATAATGCAACCGATAGTATCAATATCACCAAACACACTACTTTCCAATAATTCCAACTGTAGGTGCTGGGGATCGACATTAGGATATTTATCAAACGCCCTATTCAATTGATTAAAAAACTCTGAGGACTGCATATGATGGGACGACACGTTTATACTTACTTCGAGAGTAAGCCCTAGTTCTTTCCAGCAATTCAGCTGTGTTACCGCCTCACTAATTACCCAACCACCAATTTGAACATCTAGATCTGTGCCATCTATCATTGGTAAAAAATCTAAAGGAGCTATCATTCCATTTTTTGGGTGGAACCAACGGATCAACGCCTCGACGCCAAATACCTTGCCAGTTCTCATGTTGACTTTAGGCTGATAATACAATTGAAATTCTCTATTCGCTAGCGCCTGCCTGAGCTCTTCCAGTTTTTCTTGTTTCTGGACTACTTGTTGATCGTCACGAGTACGGTACAAGCGCTGGGAGTTTTTACCGGACAACTTCGCCTGATACATAGCTTGATCAGCATGACGCATCAATATGTCTAACTCAGCATCGTCTTGCGGGTAAATAGTAGCCCCAATAGAAGCTGTTATTTTATGAGTCGTCCCTTCAATTTGATAGGTTTTTGCAAGTCCATTACGAATACGGGTCAGTGTTTTTTCACACTCAGCGATTGATTCAATATCACCTAATATCAAAGCGAATTCGTCACCGCCTTGTCTCGATACCGTATCTTCTTCCCGAATAATATATTGGATGCGCTTTGCCACTTCAATTAGTAAATCGTCACCCACACTATGACCATAATTATCATTTACTGGCTTAAATTTATCCAAATCCAGAAAACAGATAACGAGCATGGTTTTACTACGCTTGCTATGAGCAATAGCTTGACGAAAACGATCCGCAAAAAGCACTCGGTTTGGAAGACCGGTAAGGACATCATAGTGCGCCATTAACCTAAGACTTTCTTCTTGTTCCTTTTTGTGGGTTATATCAGTACGCACTGATATGTATCCATCCAATTTATTATCTACATCATATTTCGGTGAAATAGTTGTTTCCACCCAATAATAGCAACCGTTTTTCGCACGGTTACGCACTTCGTCATGCCAGATACCACCTTTTGAAATAACCAGATACATCTTCCGCCAATATTCTGCGGATTTATTGCCTGAATTAAGAATTCGATGATTATTTCCAAGTAATTCTTCTAATGTATAACCGCTAACGGAAATAAACTTGTCATTAGCATAGGTAATTACCCCTCTTTGATCGGTTATAGAGATCAGTGAATGCCTATCCATCGCGATTTTTTGTGCAGACAGATCCCGAGTTAAAGCTCTAAGTTCTAATGTTCTTTTTTCTACCTTATTTTCAAACTCAAGCCCTTCAAATAAAAGTCTTTGCTCCAATGCCTTTTGATTCGACGACATTATCTCTGCTTTACGTATGAAGAAAATAAGAAACATTAAAGAAATGAGTGAAATAATATAATAAGTTGCTTCTTGGTATTCGATGCCTAAAGAACGACGGTGACGGATAGCGCTAGTCATGTATCTTGCTGACTCGACAGCCTGCATAAATGTGCGATCTAAATACTGATCTATAGGACCCCCTGCCTGGCTGCCAGCATTACTCTCCCAACGCTCATGAGCGATTGATCGAAAGTCAGATATTAAAGACTGAAACTGCAAAACAACCGATTTTAAACGTGCATCTTCAATTGGATTAATAACTAAATCTGAACCAGAGACTTCACCATGCAATATCGTTCTAACTTGTGATTCGGCATTATCTAACCCCGCCCAAACTTGTTCAATCGATATAGAAGGATCACCACTTAATATTTCTTCAAGCCACAAATGGGAATCAGTCAAATAAATCTGGGCTTGGAAAATTGCATTAATGCGCGAGGAGCTGGTTGTCACAAGATTATGCCATGACATATGGCTATAGATTAACAGCCCTAACGACAATAACCCAAGCGCTACAATTATTCTTGATTCTCTAGTTAGCCGCATAACCATACTCAAAACACATTCTCCAAAACATTACTAAATTCAAAACCCGCCTACTCATTTACGGTGTTTTTTCTAAAACTCGCAGCGCCTCAAAACGTTTATTTTTAAAACTCAACTAACTATATCCCGTGGGTATTTCCGTGACAATGAAATGGACTGCACAAAAACTTAATATCATTAACCCGAAAAAATCAATACCCTACTTTCCGGCGCGGTTTCCCAAAGAACCATCACTGACACAGTAATAACCAGGCCAGCTTTGGCGTGGCTCTTCAATGGGCCTCGGGCTGTCAGATCGCTTAAACCGCTCATAGATTTCCTCTTTGGCGTATTGCAAGAAATAGGCGCACAACCAAAGCGGGATACCACTCGAGTCGAGATTTTACGAACGTTGTTTTCTTTGGCTCGCTTTCGAATAACACCTATGTTATCAAGGATAACAAACCTGCCTACTATCCAGACTGCAACCGGTCAATGGCTGCTAAACGTGAATCAAAGAAACCGATTAAGTCATCTGCGGGTGCCGGCCGACTAATGAAGTATCCCTGAATAAAGTCACAACCCGCAATTTGTAAAAGACGGAATTGACGTTCAGTTTCCACCCCTTCAGCGACTACTTTCAAATTTAGACGATGACCCATCTCTATGATGGATATCACAAGAAAAAGATCGCGCTCATGCTCGTCAATTCCTTTAATGAATTCCCGGTCAATTTTAAGAATATCAACAGGAATGTTTTTTAAATACGCTAAAGAACTATAGCCCGTCCCAAAATCGTCTAATGATATTGTTATATTGTGCTCTCTCAGCAAAGAAAATGCCTTGGTAAGGCTAATCGAAGTTTCAAGCATTTGGCTTTCAGTGACCTCAATACCGACATGAGAAACATCCAATTGGTACTTATTTAGGGATACCAACAAGTGACCTACAACATCTCGCTGCGAAAATTCGACTGCTGAAATATTAATTGCGACCTTTATTGCGGTATCATATTGGTCTACCCAACTACGTATCTGCCGGCAAACAGACTCAACTACAAATTCACCGAGCCTATTAATATAAGAGTTTTTTTCGGCAACAGGAATGAATTCAAGTGGTGAAACTAGTCCCATTTCAGGGTGCAGCCAGCGCACAAGCGCTTCAAAATATAGAAACGATGATTCCGTCGATCGCTCAATGCGTTGATAGAACACTGATAATTCACCCCGCTCAATAGCCAACTTCATTCCATTATGAATAATAGCTTCACGCTCCGCCTGCTGATGAACCTCTTGATCAAAAAAGCGAATGCCATCCCCTCCAGACCTCTTTACAAATGTCGCGGCCTGAGCCACATCTCTCATCAAATCCTCAGGTACAGGAGAGCTGCCTGCCAAATAGGTCAGAATGCCAATACTTGAAGAAAGCTCGTGACTTATTCCTTTCACATTAATCGGCCTCATTAGGGTCTGACGAAGTTTTTCCGTGAATTTTTTTAAATCCCTGACGTTATCTAAGCCCTCAAGGATTACGCAAAATTCGTCACCACCAACGCGACCCACTATGTCTGACATCTTCACCGAAGACACTAGACGCTCAGAAAAAATACGTAATGCTTCATCACCCTGCTGCTGCCCCGACAAATCATTTACGACCTGAAATGAGTCTATACTTAAATACACCAATGAAAAAATTGTCTTGGTGTGCTGAAAGTTCGCAACGTATAGTTCAATGGCTAATTCGATATAATTTCGACTGAAAAGATGAGTTAAGCTGTCGTGATAAGTCCGATATCGGAGCTTTTCTTGAGTTACTTTTTCTGAGGTGAAATCATCAAAAATTCCAACATAGCGGAGCGGCGACCCATCAGTAGGACGCTCGGCCCTAATCGTTATTCTCTCGATAAAACCTCGTCCGTCTTTTCTCTTATTCCACAATTCACCTGACCACGCCCCGTCTTCTAATAAGCCACGCCACATCTCTCGATATACACTTCCATCCTGTTTACCTGCGCTTAAAAAACTAGGGTTCTGACCCACTGCCTCCTCTATACTGTATCCAGTAATACGAGTGAACGCTGGATTTACGGCTAAGATCTCTGAACTAGCTGAACAAATTATAATAGCCTCGTTGCTAAGCTGAAATAAAATATCCGACAAAATATCAGTTTCCAATAGCTTTTCTCCTACTTACACCTAATGGCTCTCTAGCCATCTACTCTCTCCATACTACCGCCTAAACTGAACAATTAGCTCTTTGAGCGATCGTACGGCCGAGGCCAAATTGACGCTTGAATTTGTTGCGTCTCGCGATGCGTGTAAGGTAGCCGCACCGGAATCGTTAATGTTAACAATGTTGAAGTTTATTTCTTCAGATACCGCACTCTGCTCTTCGGTGGCAGTGGCAATTTGTATAGACATGTCTGATATGTTATTAACGCTGCCCAAAATAGTTTTTAGTGACTCTTCTGCGTTACTTGAGTACTTTACGCACTGCTCGACTACGCTTTGGCTAGCCTCCAGGGCGGCCACAGAGGTCGCCGCAGCTCCTTGCAGAGAATCAACCATCGCCTGAATCTGAAGGGTAGACGATTGAGTACGCGCAGCCAAAGTCCGGACTTCATCCGCAACAACGGCAAACCCGCGGCCATATTCCCCTGCACGAGCGGCTTCAATAGCTGCGTTCAAGGCTAATAGGTTCGTCTGATCGGCAATGCTGCTAATGACATCCACAATTTCACCTATTTGTTCACTATCCTCAGCGAGGGTCCGCACCAATTCAGCCGATGTTTCAACTTGGGAGGCTAAATGCATTACGTTGGCTTGTGTCGATTTTACATAACTACTCCCGGTCTCTACACTCGACTTAGCCTTTTCAGTGGCGTCAGCAGTAAGTGCAGCATTTCGGGCGACCTCCTGAACTGTCGCTGACATCTCATGCATAGACGTTGCCACCTGTTCAACTTCGCGACTGAGCTTATCCATTTCCCCTGCACTGCTGCGAGTGACCTCTTCCGTAGCCTGTGCAGAATCACTCACTTTTTCGACGACCTCTTTTAATCGCCAAAGAATGGTGTCCTTTTGAGCCTCATAAAAATGAATGATAGTTTTAATCTGACCCAGCTCGTTGTCAGTTTCACCGTATACCTGTCGAGTGATTGAGCTGTTGTTTGCAGTCTGCGTATCGTTCATTAATTTTTTCCAAGGGCTGGAAATCCACGTTGCCATCATATACGCCATTGCCACTAAAGCTGGTCCTAATACAAGCCAACGAGAGATGTCAGGATCTGCAAGATAGATAACAGCCATACCTGGCAGTAGAACACCGAAAAAGACCTGCGTCTTTAATTTAATCGATTTAAGTACGCCAACAAGCTTTTTTCGAATGGGTTGAGTGCCGCTATACAATGTTCTAGCCCGCGTCACTTGAGCTTTTGTGGGTTTTCGTCGAACCGATTGATAACCCGTTAGCCTATCCGCCGAGAACATCGGAGTTACAAAAGCATCGACCCAATAATAATCACCATTTTTACAACGATTTTTAACCATACCTAACCAAGCATCACCACGCTTTAACGTAGACCACAACTCAGCAAATGCCACCTGCGGCATATCCGGATGCCGAATGATATTGTGAGCCTGGCCGATTAATTCTTCACTAGAAAACCCAGCCACTTTTAAAAACTCATCATTAGTGGAGGTGATTACTCCTGTAACATCGGTGGTGGACACTAAACGTTGACTGCCCTCATAACTGACTTCACGGTGGCTAATAGGCCTATTAACTCTCACACTTAACTCCGTTTATCTTTAGCGATTGATCAACATATTTAAGCAGGCCAATCCTATCGAAAGGTTTATCCAAAATCACCAGAGCGCCCGCTGATTTCATCTGGTCAATAGTTTCAGCATCGGCACAACCCGACATACCGATGATTGGCACATGCTTGAGGTGCAATTTTTGATGCATAAAGCGACACACAGCATCACCACGAATTCCAGGCATTACAATGTCTAGAAATACCAAATCTGGAATGAATTCCTGAATAATGACAGCTGCTTCAAAGCCATCACTGGCGTGATGCAGCTCAACTTCGTTCAAATGATGCAGCAAAATCGCCGATAGAGCCTCCGCCACATCAACATCATCATCGATAATGAGGATCTTTGGTACAAAACCGATAGATTCAACTATGGAATTCGAGCTGAGCTTATTTGATGCTAAGCGCTCTACATCACTCAGCAGGAATCGCCGATGGCCACCAAGGGTCCATTGGGCTCTTAGGGTGCCTTTGTTAGCCCAAAGTCGAACAGTACTTGGAGACACATGGAAGAACGTTGCAACATCAGAACTCGTTAACCAACAATCTCCAGTAATATCTTTAACTTGGCCTTTTGGCATCCGATCTAGCCTCATCTAAACATTCATTCGTTGCAATTCATCAATATCGATCACTGTCGCATTTAATAGCATTTTAACACTTGACCGAAGTCAACTATATAACAACGAAGCCAGAATTAATACTACGCTTGGATGTATTATGGCGACATGATGACTGCTTTCATGTCGATGCTAATGGCCTGTCTTGGCTTATCAAGGATCACCGCGCCCTGTTCACGATTGCAGAGAACGACCATATGACTTCAGATAAGAAAGGACACAATTGGGGAAGTCAGCCTGTAGACTGACGTCGAAGTAAAGTATCCCAGAAATACGATTGCGAGCCGCACGAAATCTACCTCCCATTTCCGGTGTTTCGTGAACCCGTTTAAATCACAATACCAAGGCGGCATCAAAGATAAAGAAAAGACCAGAATCCCAAAGAATATCAGGCACTCCCTGCACACCAAAATCAGGAGACTTTATTTTCTTAGCCGGACAGCCACCGAAACCCATTTTTTCGACTCGCCAACACGCAAGGTAAACGAAGGTTTGGATGACGCCAACAGGAACCGACCCAGCGCTATATTGCACTCCGCCAATGCGGAGAGCTAGGCGACTTCGAATTATCGTTGAAACAAAGACCTATAAGTAGTTCAGCGGCACGAGGAACCACACCAAATTTGAAGGTACCGCTAAGTATCTTCGTGTATACGTTAATGGTTTTTGGAGGTGACTGACAGGCAGAATATTGCAACAATACAAACGTTAGTAATCGCTTACACTTAGAATCTGATATTCTTCAAAATTTAGAGGCGCTAATCTTTACTTTACATCTGCCGATAGTCTTGAAAGTCAACAATAAACTGGAAGATTCAATTATGTTATTTGGAAAACATAAGATAGAGCTACAGGAAATACGGTCGGAAAATGACTACTTAAAAAAACGGATCTCTATATTAGAAATTGAAAGTCAAGAATTAAGTAAACAACTCCGGAGTGCAGTAGAAGGTTCAATAGCCAACAACAAACTGATTTCTACTGAACAACAAATAAGTCAACTTAGCTTGCAGTCTTCAGATCTATTACTCTCAATTCGGGCAGAGCTTTCCAATTCATCGACAGATCTTCTATCCCATAGGGATCAATTTGAGGGTTCAAAGCAATTATTTGCTCAAATTTTGGATATGCTCTCCTCTACCGTGGCGGCGACCGTAACAATTTCTTCAGACACTGAGAATGCAAGCACATCTGTAACAGATTTGAAAGATATTATGCGCGGTATAAACGAGTTTGTTAATATAATTAGCGGTATATCTGATCAAACGAATTTGCTGGCTTTAAATGCTGCAATTGAAGCTGCTCGAGCAGGAGAGCAAGGCCGAGGTTTTGCCGTAGTCGCTGACGAGGTAAGAACCCTAGCAAAGCGCTCTGCTGAATCATCTAATGAGATATCGACTTTAATTGAGAAAGTAAATAATCAAATGGAAGATGTTGTTCGCAGCATTAAAAATGTCGGTGATAAAGGCAGGCAGATAACAGATAACACCCACTCTATTGATAGTACAGCAAAGCGCATTGTCGAACTTTCAAAGTATATGCTTAGTGTCATAGGAAGCTCAGCTGCTGATTCATTTATACAGACAGTAAAAATGGATCATGTAGTATGGAAATTTGATGTCTACAACGTACTACAGGGCACGTCAGACAAGGGGCCAGATGACTTTTCAGATCATACGATGTGTCGTTTAGGCAAGTGGTACAATCAGGGGGATGGATATAAAAATTACTCTCATTATAAATCATTTAAGCAGATTGATTTACCTCATACAGAGGTACACGAATATGGATTTTTAGCGATGCAATACCACGCGCAAGGCGATGCAGATTCAGCCATTAAGCACCTGGCACTTATGGAGAAAGCAAGCTATAAGGTTGTAGATTTATTAACAGCATTATCGAATGAGACGCGGTCCACGATCAAGCATAACCCCGATCAAGACGCCAAGGTTTTTTAATTATGCCGTAGGGACTGAACTTCCCAGACTTAAATAGACACTTTCTAGCCCAGTAAAATAGTCTTTATCAAACTGCACTATGACCTTTCCCCCAGATTAACACCATGGAATCAATGAGATTCCCGATTAAAACTTACGCTGCTTTCTTTGCAAAATCCACTGGTGATTAATAGCCCAGTGAGCTGTGTGGACGAACGGTGTTGTAGTGTTCGCGCTATAAGTCAATTTCGTAACGAGCCTCTTCCAGCGTTCGGAACCAGTGTTGATTTAGACATTCATTTCTAAATTTACCGTTTAAGCTTTCACAGAATGCATTCTGAGTTGGTTTTCCAGGCTGTATAAAACTTAGCTTAACGTTCGTTTCCTTGCTCCAAAAGAACATCGCCTTGCTGGTGAATTCGGTGCCATTGTCACACACCACATGGCGAGAAAGTGGTCGCCCTTCGGCTACTTCATCAAGAAACCGGGCCACCTGTTGACCCGAGATCGATATGGACACCAGCTGGCCAACCACTTCTATAGAGAATTCGTCGATCATATTTAAGATTCTAAATCGACGGCCATTGCTCAATTGGTCGGCTACGAAATCCATCGACCACCGTTCGTTAATTTTCATAGGCACCTCAATCGGCAGTAGAGGCCGCTGTAGTTTCTTTCGCTTCTTGGTTCGTACCTGAAGCGATTCTTCAGTGTAAAGCCGGTATGTTCGCTTCTAGTTGACCACAAGGGCTTCGCTCTTCAGCAAGCTGTGCAGCATCAAATAGCCGTATCGAGGATATTCAGCCGCCAGTTCTCTAAGGCGTTTTCGAACCGCACCATCAACGTTCTCACGAGGCCGATAGCGATAACGGGAGTGAATTTTCTGGCCGAGTCACAGACTTATGGGCATACACCAATAAAATCACGCTCGCGTTCTCTAGGCCTGGAAAACCAACGGATAATGCATTCATAGAATCCTTCAACGGAAGCTTTCGAGATGAGTGCCTAAACTGTCATTGGTTTACATCGCTGGAGGATGCTAAAGTTAAAATTGAACAGTGGCGAAAGGATTATAATGAGACCCGACCTCACAGTGCTCTCAATAATCTAACACCTCTAGAATTCGTGGCTGAAATGGTCACATAACCCGCCAGATTCGCAAAGGTCGCGGTACTAAGAATGGGGACCCCTCAAGTAGCTGGAAATCTCATCAAGTCCATGGGCCGAATTTTCGGGGAAAGGTCAATTCAACCACTACAGTTCAATTCAGCCCCTGGAATAAGGTCAAGCTTATTGGTCAATGACCACCAATAAAAATCAAGAAGTACGTTCTATTGCTCATGTTGCTTTGGGCCGCTACTGCGCCGCGAACTATGGCCAGGGGCGCACTCTGTGCCCAGCGTAGACATTGAGTGCGGCACTTGATTTGCGAAAGAAATGCAACTTTCACCTAGCATAAGCAAGAGCAACTGGCCTATCTTCGCGGAGCGGCCAACCCTGTACATTGAATCCAAACCATTATTTTGGCGGCTCAAATCTTATTTTTTGCCTTTTGGAAAAAGATTTAGGTTAGGCTGTTTAATTCAAATTATATTAAGTACAATCAACCGCTTAGGTCCCGGTAAC